>Ga0213836_101155_pt1 | contig 16997 bp, 15 predicted proteins | sample SWPATP03_FD_160578 | JGI IMG/M metagenome (GOLD analysis project Ga0213836, IMG submission 160578) | Coastal seawater microbial communities from Marineland, Florida, United States - SWPA TP0 #3 | ecosystem: Environmental > Aquatic > Marine > Coastal | place: USA: Florida | collected 2016-08-05
CCTGCGCCCGATGCCGTTCCGACACGTCGTGCACGGTGCCGATCAGCGCCGAGCAACTGCCATCGGCGTTCATCACCGGGGTGACGGTGACTTCGCCGACCCTGGTCCCGGTGGGGTAGGTCGTGACTTCGTCCCAGTGCACGCTCTGGCCCGTGTCGATCGCTTGCCGGTATTTCGCGCGCACCAGGTCGATGGATTCCGGCGGAATGACGTCCTCCACCGCTTTGCCGACGACGGCGTCGGGCGGCACGCCGGTGGTCGCTTCGAAGGCGGCGTTGACGTAGATGAAGCGGTATTGCCCTGCTTGCTCCTGCGTCACCTGGAGCACGAAGATGACGTCGCGGATCCGATGTTGCAAGAAGGAAAGCACGCTGCCCTCGATGCCCTCGTGCAGGCCGAGGGATTCGAGCACTTTCCGTGCGTCGCTGCCCGCAGTAGCAGGGTGATCGTGTGGTAGTGAAGACATCGTCGGCCAGCAAATGGGAAAGATGCTTCGAATTTACCTCATTTGCATGGCAAGCGACATCACTGTCATTCGGGCGCTCCGGCGCTGCTGCTTCTGCCACAATCTCCCTCCAACCCAACCACGGAGGAATCCATGAGCATCGACAACGTCCTGTACCGCGCCAAGGCCACCTCGCAGGGTGGCCGGGAGGGTACTTCGCGCAGCGACAACGGCGTGCTGGACCTCAAGCTGACGACGCCGAAAGAACTGGGCGGCAACGGCGCCACCGGCACCAATCCCGAGCAACTGTTTGCGGCCGGCTATTCGGCCTGCTTCCTCGGCGCGCTGAAATTTGTCGCCGGCCAGTCGAAGGTGACGCTGCCGCCGGAACTGACCGTGACCGGCGAGGTCGGCATCGGCCAGATCCCGACCGGTTTCGGCATCGAGGTCGACCTGACGGTCAACGGTCCCGGCATGGAACAGCAGCAGTTGCAGGAACTGGTCGACAAGGCCCACATCGTCTGCCCGTATTCGAATGCCACGCGCAACAACATCGACGTGCGCCTGAAGGTCACGACCTGATCAGCGGCCCAGCCGTTCCGTACCATTGCCGAACGGCTGGCTTATCATCCCATTCGTAAATATCGTCTCGGCGCCGGAAGCGGCACCCATATAATGGAGACTTCGCGCCGCCTCTCGCCTCCCCATGCCCTTCAGAAAAGAACCTGCCCATCCCCACGGTACGCCTGCCCGCAGCGCCATCGTCTTAGTCAATCTCGGTACGCCCGATGCGCCGACCCGGTCTGCAGTGAAACGCTATCTGAAGCAATTCCTGTCCGATCCGCGCGTGGTGGAAATTCCGCGTCTGGTGTGGTGGTGCATCCTCAATTGCATCATCCTGCCGTTCCGCTCGGGCGCCTCGGCCAAGAAATACCAGATGATCTGGACCCGCGAAGGCTCGCCCCTGAAAGTGCACACCCAGAAGCAGGCGAATTTGCTGGCCGAGGCGCTGCAGGAGCGCGGCCACGAAGGCGTGCAGGTGCGTATGGCGATGCGCTACGGTTCGCCTTCGCTGCCGGAAGTGCTCGACCAGCTCAAGCTCGACCATTGCGACCGCATCGTCGTCCTGCCTGCCTACCCGCAGTATTCCGGCACCACGACCGCCTCCATTTCGGACGCCGTCTTCGACCACTATAAAAACGTGCGCAACGTGCCCGAACTGCGCCTGGTGAAGCACTACCACGACCACGACGGCTATATCGACGCCCTGCACGACATCGTGCAGGCGCACTGGGACGCCCACGGCCGCGGCCAGAAGCTGGTGATGAGTTTCCACGGGGTGCCGAAGCGCACCCTGATGCTGGGCGACCCGTATTACTGCGAATGCCAAAAGACGGCGCGCCTGCTGGCCAGCCGGCTGCGCCTGGCACCAAGCGATTACGTCGTCACCTTCCAGTCACGCTTCGGCAAGGCCGAGTGGCTGCAACCCTACACGGCGCCGACCGTGCAGGCGCTGGCGCGCGAAGGGGTGCAGCGCGTGGACGTGATTTGCCCCGGGTTCACCAGCGATTGCCTGGAAACCCTGGAAGAGATTTCGATGGAAGTCAAACACGATTTCGAAAGCGCGGGCGGCAAGGAATTTCACTATATCCCTTGCCTGAACGAGTCGCCGACCTGGATCGTGGGCCTGGCCGAAATCGCCGAACAGCACCTGATCGGCTGGCCGACCATGATGAGCCCGTCCCAGCGCGACGCCGAGCGTCGCGATGCCGAACTCGGGCGTGAAAATGCGGTGCGGCTGGGGGCGTAGCGTTGCTTTGGGCTAGTGGGGCTGTTGCCTGATACGGTATCGGTATGTTGAGTCCGCGTGGGCACAAGTGCCCACCCTACGGATGAGGCCGCGGACTAACGGTGACGAAACCCTCCTGCGGTGCTTCCCGTAGGGTGGGCACTTGTGCCCACGCGGATTCAATACACCGATAACGCATCAGGCAACAGCCCCCATCCGCCTGCCACCCCGCCCAGCCTGCTAAAATGGCATGTTTTGACGGCGTGCGCTACAGCCCGGCGTAGCAGATACAGGCTACTGCAAGCGCGGTGTAGACCACGACGGCGCTGCTGATCAACTGCAATTTCATGACGGCTCCCTTGGCCTGTGCGACACGCGAATGGTAGAGCTAACGGCCAGGGAAAGAATCAGCCCATCGGTAAATGTTGTAACAAATGTTGTCAGCTTTTCTGCTGACCTCTGTTTCAATACCCCTTGAAAATGTAGGAGATCACCCCATATGCGGCGCTGTACGACGAGTGTGTCCGTCTCATTATTCAGCCAAGTATTTGATTTCAGGAGTGTTTTCGATGCATGATCAAGAAAATCCAGAGGTGATTCCCCAGCCGGAGAGCGACGCCGCTCCCGCCGACCAGGCCAATCAGGCAGCTGGCGAACCGGGCCTCGAAGAACAGCTCAGCGCGACCGAAGCCAAACTGGCCGAGATGCACGACGCCTTCATGCGTGCCAAGGCCGACGCCGAGAACATCCGCCGCCGCGCCCAGGAAGATGTCAGCAAGGCGCATAAATTTGCCATCGAAAGTTTTGCCGAGGCCATGGTGCCGGTGCGCGACAGCCTCGAGATGGCACTGAAGGTCGAGTCGCCGACGGTCGAGTCGATCAAGGAAGGCGTCGAGATGACCTTGAAGCAGCTGACGTCCGCTTTTGAAAAGAACCGCCTGGTCGAAGTGATGCCGGCGCAGGGCGACAAGCTCGACCCGAACAAGCACCAGGCCGTGGCCGTCGTGCCGGCCGACCAGGAAGCAAACACGGTCGTTTCCGTACTGCAGAAGGGTTACATGATTTCCGACCGCCTGTTGCGTCCGGCAATCGTTACCGCAGCACAAGCAAAATAAGAAAAACATCTTGTGCTGAAGGGAAATCCCCTTGAAAGCACGCAGTTTTTCCCAATATTCCAAAACATCAGAAACTTAGTCTCTAAAGGAAAAAATCATGGGCAGAATTATCGGTATCGACCTGGGCACCACCAACTCGTGCGTTGCGATCATGGAGAACGGCCAACCTAAGGTCATCGAAAACGCGGAAGGCGCGCGTACCACCCCGTCGATCATCGCTTACCAGGAAGATGGCGAGATCCTCGTCGGTGCACCTGCGAAACGCCAGGCCGTCACCAACCCGAAGAACACCCTGTTCGCCGTCAAGCGCCTCATCGGCCGCAAGTACGACGAAAAGGAAGTCCAGAAGGACATCGGCCTGATGCCGTACGCCATCGTCAAAGCCGACAACGGCGACGCATGGATCGGCGTGCGCGACAAGAAGCTGGCAGCCCAGCAAGTGTCGGCTGAAATCCTGCGCAAGATGAAGAAGACCGCCGAAGACTACCTCGGCGAAGAAGTCACCGAAGCGGTCATCACCGTGCCGGCTTACTTCAACGACTCGCAGCGCCAGGCAACCAAGGATGCCGGCCGTATCGCGGGCCTGGACGTCAAGCGCATCATCAACGAGCCGACCGCGGCCGCGCTGGCTTTCGGCCTGGACAAGACCGAAAAGGGCGACCGCAAGATCGCCGTGTATGACCTGGGTGGCGGCACCTTCGACGTCTCGATCATCGAGATCGCGGACGTGGACGGCGAGAAGCAGTTCGAAGTGCTGTCGACCAACGGCGACACCTTCCTCGGCGGCGAAGACTTCGACCAGCGCATCATCGATTACATCATCGACGAATTCAAGAAGATCAACGGCCTCGACCTGTCGAAAGACGCGATCGCCCTGCAGCGCATCAAGGCGTCGGCCGAGCGCGCGAAGATCGAACTGTCGTCGTCGCAGCAGACCGAAATCAACGAGCCGTACATCGCCATGGCGAACGGCGCGCCGGTCCACCTGAACCTGAAAATGACCCGCGCCAAGCTGGAATCGCTGGTCGAGGAACTGATCGCCAAGACCATCGAGCCATGCCGCATCGCCATCAAGGATGCAGGCGTCAAGGTCACCGACATCGACGACATCATCCTGGTCGGCGGCATGACCCGCATGCCGAAGGTGCAAGAGAAAGTGAAAGAGTTCTTCGGCAAGGATCCACGCAAGGACGTGAACCCGGACGAAGCCGTCGCTGTCGGCGCCGCCATCCAGGGTTCGGTCCTGTCGGGCGAGCGCAAGGACTTGCTGCTGCTGGACGTGACGCCGCTGTCGCTGGGTATCGAAACCCTGGGCGGCGTGATGACCAAGATGATCCACAAGAACACCACGATTCCGACCAAGTTCTCGCAAGTGTTCTCGACCGCCGACGACAACCAGCCTGCCGTGACCATCAAGGTCTACCAGGGTGAGCGTGAAATCGCGGCCGGCAACAAGGGCCTGGGCGAATTCAATCTGGAAGGCATCCCGCCAGCATCGCGCGGCACCCCACAGATCGAAGTGACCTTCGACATCGACGCCAACGGCATCCTGCACGTCGGCGCGAAAGACAAGGCCACCGGCAAGGAAAACAAGATCACCATCAAGGCCAACTCGGGTCTGACCGAAGCCGAGATCCAGAAGATGGTGAAGGACGCCGAGCTGAATGCCGAAGAAGACAAGAAGGTCAAGGAACTGGCCGAGTCGCGCAACCAGGCCGACGCGCTGGTGCACTCGACCCGCAAGTCGCTGACCGAATACGGCGACAAGCTGGAAGCGGGCGAGAAAGAAAAGATCGAGGCAGCCATTACCGACCTCGAAGGCGCGATCAAGTCCGGCGACAAGGCCGATATCGACAACAAGACGGCGGCACTGACCACCGCTGCGCAAAAGCTGGGCGAGAAGATGTACGCCGACATGCAGGCGCAGCAGGCCGGTGGCGCGGGCGCCGAAGGTGGCGCGCAGCAGGGCGGCGCGGAATCGTCGGCCCAGGCTGACGACGTCGTCGATGCCGACTTTAAAGAAGTCAAAGACGCGAAGTAATCTTTATCGCGTAAAACGGCCGAGCCGACGACCTTTGGTTGGCGGCTCGGTTTTTTTGCTCAAACAGTTCGTTCAGTAGATAACAGCAAGGTGCCCAATGGCAAAGCGTGATTTTTACGAGATCCTTGGGGTCGCAAAAGGTGCTTCGGAAGAAGAAATCAAGAAGTCTTATCGCAAGCTGGCGATGAAGTTCCACCCTGACCGCAACCCGGACAACAAGGAAGCGGAAGAGAAGTTCAAGGAGGTCAAAGAGGCCTACGAGATGCTGACCAATCCGGAGAAGCGCGAAGCGTATGACCGTTACGGTCATGCCGGCGTCGATCCGAACATGGGCGGTGGCGGCGGCTTTGGTGGCGGCGCCGGCGGTTTCGGCGATGCCTTCGGCGACATCTTTGGCGACATCTTCGGCGGCGGCGCGCGCGGCGGACGCGGCGGCGGCGGACCCCAGGTCTACCGCGGCGCCGACCTGCGCTACAACCTCGAGATCACGCTGGAACAAGCGGCCAACGGCTTCGACACGACGATCCGCGTGCCGAGCTGGGACAAGTGCGACACCTGCCACGGCAGCGGCGCCAAGCCGGGCACCCAGCCGGTCACCTGCACCACCTGCGCCGGCCACGGCCAGGTACGCATGCAGCAAGGTTTCTTCAGCATCCAGCAGACCTGCCCGAAGTGCCATGGCAGCGGCAAGATGATCCCGGAACCCTGCCCATCGTGCTCGGGCGCCGGACGCATCAAGCGCAACAAGACGCTGGAAGTCAAGATTCCGGCCGGTATCGACAACGGCATGCGCATCCGCTCGACCGGCAATGGCGAGCCGGGCACGAATGGCGGCCCGTCGGGCGACCTGTATGTGGAAATCCACATCAAGCCGCACGCCGTGTTCCAGCGCGAGGGCGACGACTTGCATTGCGAAATGCCGATCTCGTTCACGAAAGCGGCCATCGGCGGCGAAATCGAAGTGCCGACCTTGACCGGTAAAGTCTCGTTCACGGTGCCGGAAGGCACGCAGACCGGTAAAACCTTCCGCCTGAAGGGCAAGGGAATTAAAGGTGTGCGTTCGGGTTATGCCGGGGACTTGTTCTGCCACATGATCGTCGAGACGCCGGTCAAGCTGACCGACAAGCAGAAAGACCTGCTGCGCGAGTTCGAGCGCATGACGGTCGAAGGCGGCGCCAAGCACAGCCCGCAAAGCAAGGGCTGGATGGACAAAGTCAAAGACTTCTTCGAATAAGCGGTCTGAACAAGAACCGCCGGGTGGCAAGCCCGGCGGTTTTTTTTCGCCCGCGTACGTTGATGGTGTTGCGTTTACAATACGCAAAGCTTACGAAAACCCCAGCAGGAGAAACAACATGGCGAAAACCCCTACCGGCCTTACCGCCGCCGACCTCTTTCAGCGCAACCGTGACTGGGCGGCCACGATGGTCGAGCAAGACCCCGGCTATTTCAAGGACCTGGCCTCGCAGCAGGCGCCCGAATACCTCTGGATCGGCTGCTCGGACAGCCGCGTGCCGGCCAACGAATTGCTCGGCATGGCGCCGGGCGAACTGTTCGTGCACCGGAACATCGCCAACGTCGTCGTCCACTCCGACCTGAACTGCCTTTCCGTGCTGCAGTTCGCGGTCGACGTGTTGAAGGTCAAGCACATCATCATCTGTGGCCACTACGGCTGCGGGGGCGTGCATGCGGCGCTCACCGATACCCGGGTCGGCCTGGCGGACAACTGGTTAGGGCACGTGCGCGACGTGCGCGAAAAGCACGGCAAATACCTGGGCAACGTGGCCGGCGTGTCGGCGACGAACCGCCTGGTCGAACTCAACGTGGCCGAACAGGTGATGAATGTGGCGCAGACGACGATCGTGCGCGACGCCTGGGAACGCGGCCAGCCGCTGACCATCCACAGCTGGGTCTACGGCGTCCACGACGGCCTGCTGCGCGACCTCGGCATCACGGTCAGCAGCTTCGACGAAATCAAACCGAAGCTCGAAGTCGTGCTCGACGGCTACCGGGATCGGGGGGAAGACCTGTGAGCGAGGCGGCAGGGCAGGGAGACCTGGCCCGGCTGCGCGAGCTGGTGCGCGTGTTCGTGAACGAGCGCGATTGGGACCAGTTCCATACGCCGAAGAATCTGTCGGCGGCGCTGTCGGTGGAGGCGGCCGAATTGCTGGAACATTTTCAGTGGCTGCAGCATGGCCGCGCCGACGAACTGGGCGCCGATAAACTGGTTGAAGTGCGCCACGAGATGGCCGACGTGCTGGTCTACCTGGTGCGCCTGGCGGATAAACTCGACGTCGACCTGATGGCGGCGGTCGAGGAAAAAATGGTCCTCAACCGCGCCAAATACCCCGCCGACAAAGTGCGCGGCGATGCGCGCAAATACTACGAGTACAAAGACGCTTGAACCGCCGGATCAGAAGGTCACGACGCTATTCCACGCCGTGCTGCACTTGTGATCCGCATCGAAGCTCGTCAACGCCTTCACACCCCCACCCGAGGCCACGTCCAGCGCCAGCACGGTGGGCGCCGCCGCCGTGAACGCCGGCCAGTTCGCCGGCACATCGCTACCGGTGTTCGGATTCCCCGACTTCGCGAAATTGCTCCAGTAGCGCGTCATCGCCGTTTGCAACTCACGCCGCTCGGCATTGCCCAAATCTCCCAGGTTGTACAGATACTGCAGGTCGTACGAGTGCGCCGCGCCCTGTGGGAAGCTCAGGTAGTAATTGCCGTTCGCCACGCCGACGGAGGGAGGCGCCGTCTGGTCGCGGAATTCGTACATGTAGATCGGCGAGCCCTGGGTGGCGATGCGCTGCGAGGTGCGCAGCGCCGGGCAGGAGAAGCCGAGGTCGGTCGCCAGGCTCGCCGCCGCCAGGCTCGGCTGCACTGCGGGATTGCTGCCGTAATTGCTCAACGGGTAGAAATTGGTGATGACGGCGTTCACGTCGATCCCGGTGCCCGCGGTCAGGCCGGCAATGGTCGGGGCGTAGCCCGCGGCCGGCAGCGAGAAGCTGGTGTTGGCCGGATCGAAGTTCGGCGGCGTGGCGGCGGCCCGGCGTCCTGCCTCGTTGATCGCGATATACAGCGCGTATTCGTTCTCGTTGGTGCCGTTGACGGTCGGGACCTTGATGTTCTCGCCGGCGGCGAAGGTCGCCTTCACCGATTTGGTCAACACTTTACCGTCCACCGAGGGAACCATGATCGGCAAGGCGGTGCTGATGGCGTTGGCCAGATAGGTGCGGATCACCGGGTCCGGCAGGCTGCGCAGGCAGGCCGCCGTCACCGCGCCGGCGTTGCAGGCGATCCCGGTGACGCCGGCGGCCTTGGCGGCATTGATCGCGGTATCGGCGATGGCCGTGCTGGCGGCGCCCATCTGCGCCCCGGACAGCTGGCGGTCGTTGCCGTAGCTCCCGCTCTGGATCATGGCCTTGTTGAACAGCCCTTTCGAACCCGGCGAGGCGAGGTGGGTCATGACGCTGAAGCCGCCGGCCGATTCGCCGAAGAGGGTGACGTTGTTCTTGTCGCCAGCGAACTGGACGATATTGTCCTGCACCCATTTCAGGGCCGCCTGCTGGTCCATGATGCCGTAGTTGCCCGCGGCGCCGTCGCTGGCCAGGCTGGGATGCGCCAGGAAGCCCATGGCGCCGAGCCGGTAGGCGACGTTCACGACGATCACGCCCTTGGTCACGAGCGGCGAAGGGTCCGCATACACCGAGGTGCCGCCCGTATTGAAGGCGCCGCCGTGCAGGTTGACCATGACCGGGAACGGACCCTGGCCGGTTGGGGCATGCACGTCGAGGTAGAGGCAGTCTTCGCTGTCGCCGGCCAGGCGGAAGGGGCTGGCGCTGGTCTGCAGGCAGGGCGCGGCCGATTTCGTGTTGGCCAGCGTCGTGGTCCAGGGTTGCGGCGCCGCCGGCGCCGTCCAGCGCCGCTCGCCGGTCGGGGGCGCTGCGAACGGAATGGCGAAATAGCTGCGCATGCCGAGGCGGTCGACGGCCTTGACCTCGCCGCCGGCGGTGCGCACGACGTCCATGGCGCTGCTCGGGTCCCCGTCATCGCCGCCGCAGGAGGCAAGCAGCAGGGCGATGCTCAATGCGAGCAGCGTCTTCATGTGGCGCGGGTAGTTCGACGTTCCGTTTTTCACTGGGGTGTCTCCTGGTTGTCGTTGGCATTGGGCGTGACGCGCTGGCCCCAGGCCTTTATGGCCTAGGGTCAATTAATCATAACGAGAAGTTGAATGCCGCGGCACACCTGCGCGTCGGCGGCACCGGCTGTATTTGCTATCTGCGCGTGGCGCCCAGCACGCCGTCCGAGCTGGCGATGCCCAGGATATCCATCAATTTTTCCAGTTCGCCGCCAAGCGGGTCGCCTGCCGCAGCGTCGCCGTCGCCCACCTGTTCCAGCGTCTTGCGGAACTGCTGCAGGACCCAGAACTTGGTCGGATGCGCTGCGATCCCCGCCAGCAGCGTATCGGCCAGCGCAGCGAGCGCGCCGGGCGCTGCGCTCGCCCGGTAGGCCCGCAACGCGTCGATCACGCGCGGCACGATGAACAGCGGCGCATCGACGACAGCGGCCAGCGGATCACGCGCCATTCAAACGCCGCCCATGCAGATGTATTTGACGACCAGGTAGTCGTCCATCCCGTAGATGGATCCTTCGCGGCCCAGGCCCGATTGCTTGACGCCGCCGAAGGGCGCCACTTCGGTCGAAATCAGCCCGGTATTCACGCCCACCATGCCGGTTTCGATCTGCTCCGCCACGCGCCAGACGCGGCCAATGTCGCGCGAATAGAAATACGAGGCGAGGCCGAACTCGGTGTCGTTCGCCAATGCGATGACCTCGTCTTCCGTCTTGAACCGGAACAGCGGCGCCAGCGGGCCGAAGGTTTCTTCGCGCGCGATGGCCATCTCGGCCGTCACGTCGGCCAGCACGGTCGGCTGGAAGAAGCTGTGGCCCAGTGCGTGACGCTTGCCGCCCAGTAGCAGGCGCGCGCCCTTGCCCAGCGCGTCGGCGATGTGCTGCTCGACTTTCACCACGGCTTTTTCTTCGATCAGCGGCCCCTGGTTCACGCCCGCCTCGACGCCGTTGCCAACCTTCAGCTTGCCGACCGCCGCGACCAGTTTCTGCGCGAATTCCTCGTAGACGCCGTCCTGCACATAGATCCGGTTGGCGCAGACGCAGGTCTGGCCGGCGTTGCGGTATTTCGAGGCGATCGCACCCTCCACGGCGGCATCGAGGTCGGCATCGTCGAACACGATGAACGAGGCATTCCCGCCCAGTTCCAGCGAGATTTTCTTGATCGTGGGCGCGCATTGTTCCATCAGCAAACGGCCGACGGCGGTCGAGCCGGTAAAGCTCAGTTTGCGCACGGTCGGGTTGCTCGTCATTTCGGCGCCGATCGCTTTCGAGTCGCCGATCACGATGCTGAACACGCCTTTGGGCACACCGGCGCGTTCGGCCAGCACGGCCAGGGCCAGCGCCGAATAGGGCGTCAGTTCGGCCGGTTTCAGGACGATCGGGCAGCCGGCGGCCAGCGCCGGCCCGACCTTGCGGGTGATCATCGCGGCCGGGAAATTCCACGGGGTGATCGCCGCGCACACGCCGATCGGCTCCTTGGTCACGACGATGCGGCGGTCCGGCCAGGGCGACTGCAGCGTCTCGCCGGCGACGCGCTTGGCTTCTTCGCCGAACCACTCGAAGAAGGAAGCGGCGTAGGCGACTTCGCCTTTGGCCTCAAGCAGCGGCTTGCCCTGTTCGGCCGTCATGATGAGCGCCAGGTCGTCGGCGTTTTCCAGCATCAGGTCGCTCCACTTGCGCAGCACCAGGCTGCGCTCGCGCGCCGTCTTCTTGCGCCAGGCCGGCCAGGCGGCGGCTGCCGCCTCGATCGCGCGCCGCGTTTCCTGCGCCCCCATGTGGGGCACCGTGCCGAGTGTTTCGCCGGTGGCGGGGTTGATCACGTCGACCGTGGCCGATTCGTTCGCATCGCACCAGGCGCCGTCGATATAGGCTTGCTGGCGCAGCAGGGTGGGGTCTTTCAAAGTCAGCATGGGATCCTCGTTGGCATGATGTTCGATTCGCCATGGTAGACCTTTTCGGGCCGCTCAGTTGCCGCGGTAAGTCGAGTAGCCGTAGGGGCTCAGCAGCAAGGGAATGTGGTAATGCTGGGCGGTATTGTCGACCTTGAATTCGACCGGGATCTGGTCGAAGAAGGTCGGCTGGCGCAGGCGCGCGTAGTGCTCGCCGGTCTTGAAGACGATGCGGTAGGCGCCGGCGGTGATTTGCTTTCCCTCGGGGTAGAGGGCGCGCACGCGGCCCTGGGCGTCGGTCGTGCCCTGGCCGAGCGTGCGCCATTGCTGGCCGTCGCGCGCTTCCAGGGTCACGTTCACGCCGGCGGTCGGCTGGCCGCTTTGCAGGTCGAGGATGTGGACGCTGAGCGGGTTGTCGGCTGCAACGGCGTGCAGGCAGGCGCCGAGCAGGCCGGCGGCGAGGAAAGTACGGGCGATCGTGTTCATGGGTGGATTCCTGGGTTGGTGAGTTGGTTGCGTGGAGGTTCGAATGCGGGAGTGGCGGCGATTGCCGCCAGGGCGCAGGCATGGTCATTGAGTGCACCGCCGCCGCCGGCGACACCGATGGCACCGACGACCTGGTCCTGGGCGCGCAGCGGCACGCCGCCGCCGAGCAGCAAGAGCTCGGGCAGGGTCGCCAGGTTGCGGGTGTCGGGGTCAAGGGCGGCATTGCGCGCCAGGTCCAGGGTGCTGCTGCGGGTCGACAGCGCGGTAAAGGCTTTTTTGCGGCTCGCGTTAGTGTTGTGCGGGCCGACGCCGTCGCTGCGCTGGACGGCGACCAGGTTGCCGCCGCGGTCGACGACCGACACGACGATGGCGCGGCCCTGGGCGCGGCAGGCGGCAATGGCCGCGCCGGCCAGGCTGTTGGCCGACGCCAGGTCGAGGTCGACGGGGCGCGGCAGGGCGGCGGCGCTCTGGCTCAGCAAGGCAAGGCCGAGCAGTATGAGGGGTTTGCGCATGGGGTGCTTTCGTAAGGTGATGGACCCAGCTTACGGAACCGATGCCGACGCCAGCCTGACCGCCAGATGACAATCCTGTCATCTGCGACGCCATGCGCACGGCTTAGAATGGCGCATGCACATCCTCATCATCGAAGACGAGCCGAAGACCGGCGACTACCTGCAGCGCGGCCTGCGCGAGTCCGGTTTTACTGTCAGCCTGGCGCGCAGCGGCCGCGAAGGCCTGCATCTGGCAACCGAGGAAGAGGTCGACCTGGTGGTGCTCGACGTCATGCTGCCGGGGATGAGCGGCTGGGAGGTACTGGCGCAACTGCGGGCGCGCGAGGGGACGGCGCAGCTGCCGGTGCTGTTCCTGACCGCCCGCGACGAAGTCCAGGACCGGGTCAAAGGGCTCGAGCTGGGCGCCGACGATTACCTGGTCAAGCCGTTCGCCTTTGTCGAACTGGTGGCGCGCATCCGCACCCTGCTGCGGCGTGCGCCGGCGCGCGACGATGCCTTGCTGTGCATCGGCGACATGGAAATCGACGTCATCGCGCGCAAGGTACGGCGCCAGGGCATCCCGGTCGTGCTCACGGCCCAGGAATTCAATCTGCTGCACCTGCTGGCGCGGCGCGAGGGTCAAGTATTGTCGCGTTCGCTCATCGCCTCCCAGGTCTGGGACATGAATTTCGACAGCGACACCAACGTCATCGATGCCGCCATTCGCCGCCTGCGCCGCAAGCTCGACGACCCGTTCGCGCAAAAGCTGATCCATACCCGGCGCGGCATGGGTTATGTCTGCGAGGCGAGTGCGTGAGAGGCTCGCTAACCCTGCGCGTGAGCCTGGCCTTCGTGCTGATCGTGGGGCTCAGTTCGGCGGGACTGGGCTGGTATCTGTATCGCGATTTCGTCGGCGAAATCGTGCGCCGCGACGACATCGCCCTGCGCGGCAAGCTGCGCCAGGTCCAGCAGCAACTGGCCAGCCCGGATGCGCAGTCGCTGGTGCGTGACCATCCGCAGTATTTCCGCGACACGATGAGCGGGCAGGAAAACTCGCTGGTGCGGGTGGCCGCGCCCGACGGCCAGGTACTGCTCGACATTAACGCGCCGGGCGAACACTATCCGTTGCCGCCCGCGGCCGCCGTTGCGCAGGGCGCGCTCCTGTCCTGGACCAGCCGCGCCGGCGCGCCGGGCCAGGTGGTGTCAGGCATGGCGCGCCTGGGCGGCCGGCAACTGGTGCAAGTGACGGTGGCGCGCGTGTACGCCGACCGCACGGCCATGTTCGCCCGCTACCGCCAGCGCATCGTCCTTGCCTGCGCGCTCGCGGCCGGCCTGGCCGGTCTGCTGGCCGCGCTGCTGCTGGTGCGCGGCTTGCGGCCCTTGCGCGCGATCGCGGCGCATGCGGCCCTGGTGCGGCCCGGACGGCTCGACAGCCAGCTCGACAGCGCCGACGCGCCGAGCGAGCTGCGCCCCCTGATCCTGGCCCTGAACGCGATGCTGGTCCGCCTGCACGACGGCTACACGCGCCTGTCGGGATTTTCAGCCGACCTGGCGCACGAATTCCGCACGCCGGTGAACAACCTGCTGGGCCAGAGCCAGGTGGCGCTGGCCCAGCCGCGCAGCGTGGACGACTACGAGCAGATCCTGGCCTCGAACGTGGAGGAGATGGAACGCCTGTCGCGCATGATCGACAGTATGCTGTTCCTGGCGCGTGCCAGCCAGGAGGACGTGGCGCCGGTGCGTACGACGCTGGCCCTGGCGGACGAATTCGGCCGCATGGCCGCGTTCTACGAAGGGATGGCCGAGGAGCGCGACCTGACCCTGCGCTGCGAGGGCAGCGCCAGCGTGCAGGCCGACGCCCAGCTGCTGCGCCGGGCGCTGGCCAACCTGCTGTCGAATGCGATCGCCCATGCCAGGACGGGCAGCGTGGTGACGCTGGCGGCCGCTGAACGCGACGGCTGGACCGAGCTGGCGGTAACGAATGCGGGCAGCCCGATTGCGGCGCACGACCTGCCGCACCTGTTCGAGCGCTTCTATCGGGCCGACGCGGCGCGCACTGCCGGCGCCGGTTCCACCGGGCTGGGCCTGGCGATCGTGAGCGCCATCATGGCGCTCCACGGCGGGCGCGCCGAGGTCCGCCAGGCGCCTGACGCCACCACCTTCGTGCTGCTGTTCCCGCCGGCCTGAGGCGCATCCAGCCACGCCCGTCAGCGAGGCCGGACCGGTTCGTGTTGGCGTCATTCCTGGGTTAACGTTAAGATTTTGTTATGAAACCGCGGATTGATTAGCAGATCGGCAGGGCGCGTGCGAGCGAACGGCGCAATCTTTGATCTGGATTAATGGCCTCTCGCACTCGGACCAGATTGCTCGTATGATGGTTCCAGTGCGCTCACGACAAGGTAAAACCATGCGCCCCATCGTTATCGTTCCAGCATGCACGCGTGACTTCGGCGAACACCCGTATCACGCTGCCCAGTACAAGTATGTCGACGCCATCGTCCTCGGCGCCGACTGCGCGCCCATGATCCTGCCCTCCCTCGGCAAGGACCTGGACCTGGAAACCATGCTGCAACTGTGCGACGGGATCATGCTCACCGGTTCGGCCTCGAATGTGCACCCCAGCTATTACTCGCAGGAGGTGCTCGACCCGTCCTTGCCGCAAGACCCTGCGCGCGACGAAACGACCTTGCCGCTGATCCGTGCGGCAGTGGGGCGGGGCATTCCGATCATCGCGATCTGCCGCGGTTTCCAGGAGATGAACGTGGCCTTGGGCGGTTCGCTGCACCAGGCGGTGCAACTGGTGGAAGGCAAGTTCGACCACCGCGAAAACCCCGAGCTCGGCATGGACGAGCAATACGGCGACGCCCACAAGATTCGCCTGACCCCTGGCGGCATGCTGCACGGGATTATCAAAGCCGATGAGATTCCCGTCAATTCCCTGCATGGGCAGGGCGTCAACGAACTGGCGCCGGGACTGGTCACCGAAGCGATCGCCGAGGATGGCCTGGTCGAAGCGTTTTCGGTCGGCGCCGCGCCCGGCTTCACGCTGGCGGTGCAATGGCATCCGGAGTGGCGCATCACGCACAATCCGTATTCCATGAAGATGTTCGCCGCCTTCGGCCAGGCCTGCCGCGACTACCGCGCCAGGAAACAGGGACTCGTATGACCGCCGCAGACAAATGGGCGGCGCGCGCCGTCCCTTAGCTTGCCTCGTTCTCTCCCCCACGTGCAGGGCGCCGCGTTGCGCCCTTGCGACCCCGAATACTTCGAGAGGCAATGATGGCAATCCGCGAGAATTTCACCTACACCGACATGGACGAGTGGCTCAATGCCAAGCGCGTCACCGAAATCGAATGCCTGGTGCCCGACCTGACCGGCGTTGCCCGCGGCAAGATCCTGCCGCGGACCAAATTTACCGAAGAGCGCGGCATGCGCCTGCCGGAAGCCGTGCTCGGCATGACCGTGACCGGCAACTCGCCGACGGATGACGAAGCCTACGACCGCGCCATTTCGGCCACCGACCGCGACATGATCCTGAAGGCCGATCCCACCACCATCACCATGGTGCCGTGGGCCGTCGACCAGACCGCGCAGGTGATCCATGACTGCTATTTCGCCAATGGCGAGCTGGTCGATTTCGCGCCGCGCACCGTGCTGCGCCGTGTCCTGAAACTGTACGAGGAAAAGGGCTGGACCCCGCTGGTCGCGCCCGAGCTCGAGTTTTACCTGACGGCGAAAAACATCGACCCCGACCTGCCGCTGGCCGCCCCGATCGGCCGCAGCGGCCGCGCCGAAACCAGCCGCCAGGTCTACAGCATCGACGCCGTCAACGAATTCGATCCGCTGTTCGAAGACATCTACGATTACTGCGACCTGATGAACCTCGACGTCGACACCCTGATCCACGAGATCGGTGCCGGCCAGATGGAAATCAATTTCCAGCACGGCGATCCGCTGGGCCTGGCCGACAAGGTGTTTTATTTCAAGCGCACCCTGCGCGAGGCGGCACTGAAGCACGACATGTACGCCACCTTCATGGCCAAGCCGATGGCGGGCGAGCCGGGTTCGGCGATGCACGTGCACCAGAGCGTGGTCGATTCCAAGACCGGGCGCAACATCTTCAGCGATGGCGACGGCAAGGCTTCGAAACTGTTCCAGCAGTACGTCGGCGGCCTGCAGCGCTACATGCCCTCGGCGATGGCGATCATCGCGCCTTACGTCAACTCCTACCGCCGCATCGTGCGCCACACGGCCGCGCCGATCAACCTGCAATGGGGCATCGACAACCGCACCGTGGGCTTCCGCGTGCCGGTATCGGGCGCGCAGGACCGCCGCATCGAAAACCGCATCATCGGCGCCGACGCTAATCCGTATCTCGCACTGGCCGTGACCCTGGCCTGTGGTTACCTGGGCATGGTCGATGCGCTCGAACCGACGGACATCGTCGAAGGCAGCGCCTACAAGATGGCGGTCGAACTGCCGCAAGGCTTGCCGGAAGCGCTGAGCTTGTTGCGCAACGAGGCGCGCCTGCGCGAAGTGCTGGGCAACCGATTTATTGATGTGTATTCTGCGATCAAGGAACTCGAGCATCAGGAGTTCATGACCGTGAT
>Ga0213836_101158_pt1 | contig 16922 bp, 13 predicted proteins | sample SWPATP03_FD_160578 | JGI IMG/M metagenome (GOLD analysis project Ga0213836, IMG submission 160578) | Coastal seawater microbial communities from Marineland, Florida, United States - SWPA TP0 #3 | ecosystem: Environmental > Aquatic > Marine > Coastal | place: USA: Florida | collected 2016-08-05
TGCGGCCATGAGGGCTGCACGGGCGACTCACGGGGCCGCCCTCCATCCCTATGTGTGGAAGATCCTGTCGATATGTTTGCACCTTTGTTAAAAAAACTTTTCGGAAGCAAAAACGAGCGCGAAGTGAAGCGCATGCTCAAGACGGTCCAGGTCGTCAACAGCTTCGAAGAGCAAATGGTGGCCCTTTCGGACGAGCAACTGCGCGCCAAGACCGAAGAGTTCAAGGCCCGCATAGCCAAAGGTGAGACCCTCGATAAGCTCCTGCCTGAAGCTTTCGCGGTCTGCCGCGAGGCGGGTAAACGCGTTATGGGGATGCGTCACTTCGACGTTCAGCTGATCGGCGGCATGACGCTGCACGAAGGCATGATCGCCGAGATGCGTACCGGTGAAGGTAAAACCCTGGTAGCGACCCTGGCGGTATACCTCAATGCGCTGTCCGGCAAGGGCGTGCACGTGGTAACCGTGAACGATTACCTGGCCCGTCGTGACGCCAACTGGATGCGTCCGTTGTACGAATTCCTCGGCCTGACCGTAGGCGTCGTCACGCCATTTCAGCCGCCTGAAGAAAAGCGCGCTGCTTACAATTCGGACATCACCTACGGCACCAACAACGAATTCGGTTTCGATTACCTGCGCGACAACATGGCCTTCAGCCTGGAAGACAAATTCCAGCGCGAGCTGAACTTTGCCGTGATCGACGAAGTGGACTCGATCCTCATCGACGAAGCCCGTACGCCGCTGATCATTTCCGGTCAGGCCGAAGACAGTTCCAAGCTGTACACCGAAATCAACAAGCTGATCCCGAAGCTCGAACAGCATATCGAGGAAGTGGAAGGTCAGGTCACCAAGCAAGGTCACTTCACCATCGACGAGAAGTCCCGTCAGGTGGAGCTGAATGAATCCGGCCACCAGTTCATCGAAGAAATGCTGACCGAAGTGGGTCTGCTGGCTGAAGGCGAAAGCCTGTACTCGGCGCACAACCTGGGTCTGCTGACCCACGTCTACGCCGGTCTGCGTGCGCACAAGCTGTTCCATCGCAACGTTGAATACATCGTTCAGGACGGCGGCATTCTGCTGGTCGACGAACACACGGGCCGTACGATGCCGGGTCGTCGTCTGTCCGAGGGCCTGCACCAGGCCATCGAGGCCAAAGAGCACCTGAACATTCAGGCAGAGAGCCAGACACTGGCATCGACCACTTTCCAGAACTACTTCCGTCTGTACAACAAGCTGTCCGGCATGACCGGTACTGCAGACACCGAAGCGTTCGAATTCCACCAGATCTACTCGCTGGCCGTAATGGTCATTCCGCCTAACAAGCCGTTGGCGCGTAAGGATTTCAACGATCTGGTGTACCTGACCGCCGAAGAGAAATACGCGGCGATCATCACGGACATCAAGGCTTGTCTGGCCGAGCAACGTCCTGTTCTGGTCGGCACCGCGACCATCGAAACTTCCGAGCACATGTCCAATCTGCTGCGCAAGGAAGGCATCGATCACAAGGTTCTGAACGCCAAGTTCCACGAAAAAGAAGCTGAGATCATCGCTCAGGCCGGTCGTCCTGGCGCGCTGACCATCGCCACCAACATGGCCGGTCGTGGTACCGACATCCTCTTGGGCGGCAACTGGGAAGTGGAAGTCGCCAGCCTGGAAGATCCGACGCCAGAGCAGATCGCACAGATCAAGGCCGACTGGCAGAAGCGTCATCAGCAAGTGATCGAAGCGGGCGGCCTGCACGTCATCGCTTCCGAGCGTCACGAATCGCGTCGTATCGACAACCAGCTGCGCGGTCGTGCGGGCCGTCAGGGTGACACCGGTTCGAGCCGTTTCTACCTGTCGCTGGAAGACAGCTTGATGCGCATTTTTGCCTCTGACCGGGTGAAGAACTTCATGAAGGCGCTGGGCATGCAGTCTGGCGAGGCGATCGAACACCGTATGGTGACCAACGCGATCGAGAAGGCGCAGCGCAAGGTCGAAGGACGCAACTTCGACATCCGCAAGCAATTGCTCGAGTTCGACGACGTTTCCAACGAACAGCGTAAAGTGATCTACCACATGCGTAACAGCCTGCTGGCTGCGACCAACATTGGTGACACCATCGCCGAGTTCCGCGAGGAAGTCCTGGACGCGACCATCAGTGCGCACATCCCTCCACAATCGCTGCCAGAGCAGTGGGATGTGGCCGGTCTGGAAGCCGCGCTGAACAGCGATTTCGGGGTCAAGCTGCCGATTCAGCAGTGGCTGGACGAAGACGATCACCTGCACGAAGAAACCCTGCGTCCGAAACTCCTGGAAGCCATCATGCAGGCTTACAACGAGAAGGAAGATCAGGCGAGCGCAGAAGCGTTGCGCACTTTCGAGAAGCAGATTCTGCTGCGCGTTCTGGACGATCTGTGGAAAGACCACCTGTCGACCATGGACCATCTGCGTCACGGTATCCACCTGCGCGGCTACGCTCAGAAGAACCCGAAGCAGGAATACAAGCGCGAGTCGTTCACGCTGTTCCAGGAATTGCTGGATTCGATCAAGCGCGACACCATCCGTGTGCTGTCTCACGTCCAGGTTCGCCGCGAAGATCCGGCCGAGGAAGAAGCCCGTCTGCGCCGCGAAGCCGAAGAACTGGCTCAGCGCATGCAGTTCCAGCACGCCGAAGCACCGGGGCTGGATCAGCCTGAGGCGTTGGCGGAGGACGGCGAAGACGTCGCCGTTGCCGCCGCCACGGCCATGTCGCCAGTGCGCAACGACCAGAAGCTGGGCCGTAACGAACTGTGCTGGTGTGGTTCGGGCAAGAAATTCAAACACTGTCACGGCCAGATCAACTAAGTAACGGCTCGACAGTGGCTGCACCGTAATACCGCGCCGCGACCGGCTTTGCCGTCGCGGCGTTTTTCAATTGATCGAGCCGTACCGGCGATAGCGGGCGGCCGGCTATTTCAAGGAGCGCATTTCATGGCTGTTGGTCTTGGTCCTCTGCCGACGCTGCACCCGGTTCCCGGTTTCGAACTTGGCATCGCCTCTGCCGGCATCAAGCGCCCAGGGCGCAAGGATGTCGTGGTCATGCGCTGCGCCGAAGGCTCCAGCGTCGCGGGCGTGTTCACCCTGAATGCCTTTTGCGCAGCGCCGGTGATCCTCTCCAAGCAGCGCGTCGGCGGCACCGTGCGTTATCTGCTGACCAACACCGGCAACGCCAACGCGGGCACCGGCGAGCCTGGGCTGCAAGCCGCTGAGCGCACCACCGCGCGTCTGGCTGACCTGACCGGCGTCGACGCCAGCGCCGTGCTGCCGTTTTCCACAGGCGTCATCGGTGAGCCGTTGCCTGTGGAAAAAATCGAAGGCGCACTGCAAGCGGCGCTGGATGATCTGTCCGTGGATAACTGGGCTGCCGCGGCCACAGGCATCATGACCACTGACACGCTGCCCAAAGGCGCGAGCCGTCAGTTCCAGATCGATGGCGTGACCGTCACCGTCACCGGCATCAGCAAGGGCGCGGGCATGATTCGCCCGAACATGGCCACCATGCTCGGCTACATCGCCACCGACGCCAAGGTTTCCCAGAGCGTATTGCAGGACCTTATCCGCGACGGTGCGAACAAATCGTTCAACCGCATCACCATCGATGGCGACACCTCGACCAACGACTGCTGCATGCTGATCGCCACCGGTCAGGCCGACCTGCCGGAGGTCACCGAAGCCCGCGGTCCGCTGTTCGACGCGCTGAAAAAGGCTGTCTTCGAAGTCTGCATGGACGTGGCTCAGGCCATCGTGCGTGACGGCGAGGGCGCGACCAAGTTCGTGACCGTCGAAGTCAACGGCGGCGCCAACCATCAGGAGTGCCTGGACGTCGGCTACACCGTCGCTCATTCGCCGCTGATCAAGACTGCGCTGTTCGCCTCCGATCCGAACTGGGGCCGCATTCTGGCAGCCGTGGGGCGTGCGGGTGTGCCGGACCTGGACGTGAGCAAGATCGACGTGTTCCTCAGCGGCGTGTGCATCGCCAGCAAGGGTGCGCGGGCCTCTACTTACACCGAAGCGCAAGGTTCGGCGGTCATGGCTGAAGAAGAAATCACCATCCGCATCGAGCTGGGGCGTGGCGATTGCAGCGAGACCATCTGGACCACTGACCTGTCCCATGAGTACGTGAAGATCAACGCGGAATACCGCACCTGATCGGACCCCGTGTGGCGGGCATGCACACTCCGGTGCTGAATCTGTAAGGGCGAATGCCTGCGACAGGGCGGTATCAGCGTCAGGCTTCATCGCCGGACTGCCGCATTGCCAATGAATTCGCCCTCGACAGGGTTCATTTCATACAGATATCAATGGAGCTGAAACATGAGCCTGCACCTGATCATCGGCGACAAACGCTACTCCTCTTGGTCATTGCGACCTTGGCTGGTGCTTGAAATGATCGGCCAGCCCTTCACTGATCAGGTCATCCGTCTGAATCAGGCGGACACTTCCCGCCTGATTCGAGAGCATTCACCTACCGGCAAGGTGCCTGCGTTGAAATGCGAGCACGGCACCATCGTCGATTCGCTGGCGATCTGCGAATACCTTGCCGAACGTTTTCCCGACGCCGCGCTGTGGCCGGTGGATGTGGCGGCGCGTGCTCAGGCGCGTTCGGCGTGCGCTCAGATGCACAGCGGCTTCATCGCCCTGCGCTCCAGCCTGCCGATGGACCTGCGCCGCGATGAGGCGCTGGAAGTCATTCCGGTGGAGGCGCAGGCCGACATCGATCGCATGGTCGAGCTGTGGTCCGAGTGCCGCGCGGCGTCCAGAGACGGTGGCCCGTTTCTGTTCGGCAAGCCAGGCATTGTCGACGCGTTTTTCGCGCCGGTAGCCGTGCGGCTGCGCACGTACCACGTCGACTTGCCGGATGCGGCGAGTGCGTATGTCGAGACGATTTACCAATGGCCTGCATTCAAGCGTTGGCAGCAGGCCGGTCTGGAGGAAGGTTAACGTGAAACGCATCCATGTGGCCGCCGCCGTCATTCGTGGCATCGACGGCAGGATTCTCATCGCCCGACGTGCCGACAAGCAGCACCAGGGCGGCTTGTGGGAGTTTCCCGGTGGCAAGGTCGAACCTCAGGAATCCGTCGAAACAGCGCTGGCCCGAGAGCTGAACGAGGAACTGGGCATCGTCGTCAAGGCGGCGCGCCCGCTGATCAAGATCAAGCACGATTACCCCGACAAGCAAGTGCTGCTGGACGTCTGGGAAGTCTCTTCCTTCACTGGCGAACCTCACGGGGCGGAAGGCCAGCCGCTGGCCTGGGTGTCGAATCGCGAGCTGGCCGGTTACGACTTTCCGGCCGCCAATCGGCCCATCGTCGCGGCTGCCCGTTTGCCTGCCGAATACCTGATCACCCCGGATGCCCTCGACACCCCGCAATTGTTGCAGGGCATGCAGAAAGCGATTGCCGACGGGATCAAGCTGATCCAGCTGCGTGCGCCGAATGGCTATGACCCGAAATACCGCGATGTGGCGGTCGATGCGGTCGGCCTGTGTGCGGGCAAGGCGCAGTTGATGCTCAAGGGCCCATTGGAATGGCTGGGCGACTTTCCCGCCGCTGGCTGGCACCTGACCAGCGAGCAATTGCGAAAATACGCCAGCAAGGGCAGGCCGTTTCCCGAAGATCGCTGGTTGGCGGCGTCCTGCCACAGCGCTGAAGAACTGAGCCTTGCAGAGCAGATGGGCGTGGACTTCGTCACCCTCTCGCCAGTCCAGCCGACGCAGACTCACCCGGACGCGCAGCCGCTGGGTTGGGAGCTGGCCCGCGAGTTGATTGATGGCTTCAGCAAACCTGTTTACCTGCTTGGCGGAGTGGGTCCCGCCGAGCGCGAGCTTGCGTGGGAAAACGGCGCACAAGGAGTAGCCGGAATCCGGGCGTTCTGGCCAACCGTCTGAACGCGATTCCTGCAGGCGCGGGACCCGCCGCGCGCTTGCAGGCTTGTGATTACTCAGGCTTCTTCGCTGGCTCCCACAGGATTTCCGCCACACCTTCGCGTCGGGCGATGATCCTCGCGGCGACAAACAGCAAATCCGACAGCCGATTGATATAAGCCAGCCCGACGCCGGTCAGGGGCTCCAGGCTGTTCAAGTGCTGGCAACGGCGTTCGGCGCTGCGTGCCAGGCTTCGACAGACATGCGCCTGAGCGATCAGCGACGAACCGCCCGGGAGAATGAAGTTCTTCAGCGGGCCGAGTTCCTCATTCCAGCGATCGATCGCCGCTTCCAGACGCTCGACTTCGGCGGCATTCAGCGCCTGATATTCGGGCATCGCCAGCTCACCGCCCAGATCGAACAGCCGGTGCTGGCATGGGCCAAGCACTTCGATGATTTCCTGCATCGCCGGCATTGCTCCCGCCAGCCCTTCAAGGCCGGCCAACAGCAACCCTAACTGGCTGTTCAGCGTGTCGACCTCGCCAATCGCCTCGATGCGAGGGTGATCCTTGGGCACGCGGCGGCCATCGCCCAGCCCGGTTTCACCCTTGTCACCCGTGCGCGTGTAGATTTTCGACAAGCGAAATCCCATCGTTTTCTCCTGGTCCTGCGGACCTATTCATTACCGGCAATGATCTGCTCGGGCACATTCATTTCGCTGCCCGCCAGCGGCAGGCGCAAGGTGAAGCAGGTGCCTTGGCCCAGCGTGGAATGCACTTCCATCTGGCCCTTGTGGTTGTTGGTGATGATGAAATAGGAAACCGAAAGCCCGAGCCCGGTGCCCTGGCCGATTTCCTTGGTGGTGAAGAAGGGCTCGAACGTGCGCTTGCGTACGCTTTCCGACATGCCGATGCCGTTGTCCTCGACCTGAATTTCGGCCCATGGCGGATTCAGGCGAGTGCGCAGAATGATGCGTCCTGGCTCGGCGTCGTTCTCGCGCTGGTGAATGGCCTGCGCCGCGTTTTTCAGCAGATTGAGCAAAACCTGCTCCAGCTCGTTTGCGGTGCCGGGCACCGGTCCCAGGTTGGGATCGAACTGACGGATAATGTTCTGGCCCTTGAAATCGAAGCCGATGGTCAGGTCGAAGTCGTTGCTGGCGATTTCCACAGCCTGATCGATCAGCGCCGGGAGATCGCAAGGTGCCATTTGCCGATTGCTGCGACGACTGAAACTGAGCATGTGACTGACGATCTTCGCCGCCCGCGCACCTGCCTGCTGAATGCCGTCGAGCAATTGCGGCACTTCGCGGGCGCTGAGGTACTGGTTCACTGCGCTCAGCTCGACGCCTTCCTGTTCGGCCTGCTCCAGGTTCTTCGGCAATTCCGGCGACAGGCGACGGCGAATGTTCTGCACGTTGTGCATGATCGCGCCAAGCGGGTTGTTGATCTCGTGCGCCATGCCGGCTGCCAGGCCGCCCACCGACAGCATTTTCTCCGATTGCACCATCATTTCTTCCAGCGACAGGCGCTGGGTGATGTCGTCGATCCGGATCACCGCCCCGCGACCTGCGCCCCCGGTCAGCGGGTAGAAGGTGAGGGCGTAATGGTGCGAGACGTCGCCCTTGACCCAGGTCACCCGCTCGATCTTGGTGACGGTGTGGCGTTCGACCGTCTGTTTGATCTGTGGCAGGAAGGCCTTCATCGGCGCAAAGGCCAGGTAGATCGGCTGGTTCAAGGCTTCGTCAAGGGGCGTGCCCGACAGCGCGCCCGCTTCCTGATTCCACTGCGTGACGTAAAGCTGTTCGTCCAGCGCGATCAACGCCGAAGGCATCGAGTCGATGATGCTGTTGAGGTAGTTCTGAAAGCCGGTCAGCTTCTTCTCGATCTTGCTGCGTACCTGAACTTCCAGCTCCAGTTTGCGGTTGGTGTGGCGGGTTTCTTCGGCCAGTCCTTGCGCCTGATCGTAAGCTTCCTGCGACTCGTCACGCGCGCGCTTGAGCTGCTGCTCACGGGCCTCCATGCGCGACAGCATGGTGTTGAATGCCTCGGCCAGCGAGCCGATCTCGTCATGATTGCCGGGGCCGGCACGCAGCGCGTAGTTCTCCTCGCGGGTGACTCGCCGGGACAAGTCTTCCAGCTGATAGATCGGCTCGGTGATGAAGCGGCGAATCTGCCGGGCGACCCCGGCCCAGAGCAGCACGCTGAAAATCAGAATGCCAAGGCTGGCCGTCAGTGTGCCGGTGTAGAACGCCGTCGGCAGTTCGCTGCTGGCCACCAGCAGCAGGTGGCCGGGCGCCTGACCGGGCTTGGGCACTGGAATCACTTGAGTATTGCGAAACTCGGTGATGCGCCAGCTTTCCAGATTGCGATAGTGATCGGGCAGGCGCAGCTTGTCGCCCTGTTGCATTTGGGCCAGTCGATTGCCGTTGCTGTCATAGACTGCCGCTGCCCTCAAAGGGCTGTAGTTTTTCAGCTCCTTGAGCAGCGCTTGCGCGTTGTAGGGCGAAGACAGCGCCTGTTCGGACAGGCCGGGATTGCTGATCAGCCGGCCGATCGTCTGCAGGGCCTGCGGCGCCATCGCTTCCTGAGAAATGTAGTAAGCGGCGCTGATGAAGGTCAGGTTGGCGACCAGCAGGACCGTAGTCAGCAAGACCAACAGGGCGGCCAGAAGCTTTTGACCGACCGGCAGATTTTCAAGGCGCTGGCGCAATGGCATGGGGCAGAGTCACCGAAATGAGGAGCAGGCAGGTTAGCGCTGTTCGCGGCTTGCGCAAACCCGAACCGGCGAAATGATCGGCGCCCGGCAAAGCGCGACCTTCTCCGTGGTCAGTCGCTGGGCAGCCCCTTGGCGACCAGGTGGGCGGTCAGCCGCTCGCGCACCCGGTTCAGCTCTGGCGCGGGACAGCCGTGTTCAACCGCTTTGGCGCAGAGGTAGCCGAGCAAGTAGCTGATTTCGGTGCGCCGTCCGTGCGCCACGTCCTGATGCATCGACGAGTAATTGGCTGCAGTGGCCTGAATCACCCGATTCACCTCGTCGTGCAGACCCGTGGCAGCGCCGGGTCTGCCGCATGCGTTCAGCACTTGAACCAGTTCGTCGCACAGCGCACGGACTTCTTCGCCCTGTCGCAGCAACGCGCCATTGGTGCACGCGTGCAGCACCGTCAGCGGATTGATTGCGCAGTTGAGCGCCAGCTTGCGCCAGAGGCGGTCGAGAATGTCGGCGGTCCATTGGTGAGGAATTCCCGCTGCCGAGAGCTCGTCCAGCCATGGCGGCGGTGTCTGCGTGGTATCGCCGAGCCAGTTGAAGCCTTGTCCGGCAAACACGACGTTCCATGGCGGGTTGCAGAACGCGCCTTCGGTGCTGGAGACGAAAATGCAGCGAGCCTTGGGGATCATCGCTGCGACGGCATCCTGGCTGCCCAGACCATTCTGCAGCAGCAGAACCTCGGCGCCGTCGACCAGACGCGAAGCGATAGAGGCCACGGCACGTTCCGCGTCGTACGCCTTGCAGGCGACCAGCAGTCGCTCGACAGGCTCCGCAGACGCGGCCGATTGGGCAGGGATGGCAAAGGTCTGACGCTGGCCTCCTTCATTCAAAACGAGCCCGCCGTGCGCGTGATAGGCCGCCAGTCGCGCTTCGTTGCGCAAGATCAGCCGCACTGGCAGGCCGGCGCGAGCCAGTCGCGTGGCCCACAGACTGCCCAGGCTGCCCGCGCCGAGTATGTGCCAGCACAGCGGTTTCAAGAGCGGGCGCGCCGCAGGTCAGTGAGTGCGGTGGGCAGTGAAAACAAAATCGACATCGCAGGCTCACATGAACGTGGGAAAAGTCTCGTTATAATGAGCGGGCTTTCATACCGTCAAGTCAGGCGTGCTCCATCCACATGTCGAGCCGCGCCGTATCAATTGGAGAATCTACATGCCCTCGTTCGACGTAGTGTCCGAACTGGATAAACACGAAGTCACGAATGCCGTCGACAACGCGATCAAGGAGCTGGACCGCCGCTACGACCTCAAAGGCAAAGGCAGCTTCGAGTTCAAGGAAAAGGAACTCACCGTCAACCTGACCGCCGAGGCCGAGTTTCAGCTCGAAGCCATGATCGAGATCCTTAAACTGGCCCTGATCAAGCGCAAGATCGACGTGCAATGTCTGGAAGTGAAGGACGCCTATCCGTCCGGCAAAGTGATGAAGCAGGAAGCCACGCTCAAGGAAGGCATCGACAAGGAGCTGGCCAAGAAAATCGTCGCGCACATCAAGGACGCCAAGCTCAAGGTCCAGGCCGCCATTCAGGGCGAGCAAGTGCGTGTGACCGGCAAGAAGCGTGACGATCTGCAGGAAGCCATCGCCGCCCTGCGCGCGAAAGAATTCGGCATGCCGCTGCAATTCAATAACTTCCGCGACTGATCCCGCCGATTTGCCTCAACGCGGGAACCTGAGGGTTTTACGCGCGTCGGAGTGCAGGTCCCCTTGAAACGATGGCGCCTGTGAGCGTCATCGTTTCTGCTTTCGTTTCGCGACCACAAGGAGCACTCAATGGAGCTGGATTTGAACGGCCAGGTGGATCACCTGGTCAAGGCTTCCCAAGCCTGGATTCCCATGGTCATGCAATACGGCAGCCGCGTGCTGCTGGCGGTCGTCGTGCTGCTGGTCGGCTGGTGGCTGATCAATAAACTGACTTCAAAAGTGGGCGCGCTGTTGGCCCTGCGTCACGTCGATCTGGCGTTGCAGGGGTTCATCAGCAGCCTGGGCAACATCATTCTCAAGATCCTCCTGATCGTCAGCGTCGCCTCGATGATCGGCGTCGAAACCACCTCGTTCGTCGCTGCGATCGGTGCTGCCGGTCTGGCCATCGGCCTGGCGCTGCAAGGCAGCCTCGCCAACTTCGCCGGCGGGGTGCTGATTCTGCTGTTTCGTCCCTTCCGCATCGGTGACTGGATCGAAGCGCAAGGTGTGTCGGGCACCGTCGACAGCATTCAGATCTTCCACACGATCATCCGCACCGGCGACAACAAGACCGTGATCCTGCCCAACGGCAACCTGTCCAACGGCATCATCACCAACACCAACCGTCAGCCGACCCGCAAGATCACCTTCGATGTGGGCATCGACTACGACGCCGACCTCAAGCAGGCGCTTGGCGTGCTGATGGAAATGGCCGACGATCCGCGCGTGCTGCAAGATCCGGCGCCGCAGGCCGTGGTGGCGGCGCTTGGCGACAGCTCGATCACCGTGTCACTGCGGGTCTGGACCAAGACCGGCGATTTCGGTGAAGTGTCCAACCGTTTCAACGCCGAGATTCGTGATCGCCTGCGTGCAGCGAACATCGACATCCCGTTCCCGCAGCGCGTGGTTCGTGTGGTGCAGGAGCAGCAGGAAGCAATGCCTCAGCGTTAAGCCCTGAGCAGAAACGCAAAAGCCCCGGCTCGAAAGAGACCGGGGCTTTTTGTTGGGTGTCGGGAGTGCGTCAGAGGGCGCGCGCGTTGCCGGGTGAAGATCAGGGCTGTTCGCTTACCTGCGTTTCGGCCGGTTTCTCGTCCTCTTCGCGCTTCTCCTTGCGCGCTTCCTGCACCCAGTGCAGCGCAATCATGAACAGCGTCGGTACGCCCATCAGCGCCGTCACCAGGAAGAAGTTGTGATAGCCCAGCTTCTCGACCACGACCCCTGAATAGCCGCCGATCAGACGCGGCAGCAGCAGCATGATCGAGCTGAGCAGGGCGTATTGCGTGGCCGAGAACTTCAGGTTGGTCAGGCTCGACAGGTACGCCACGAACGCCGATGTCGCAAGGCCTGAACTGAAGTTGTCCAGCGAGATGGTGACGATCAGCATTTTCAGATTCGGGCCCATGTCGGCCAGCATCAGGAACAGCAGGTTGGTGGCGGCAGAGGTTGCGCCACCGATGAACAGGATCGGCAGAATGCCGAACCGCACGATCGCCAGACCGCCGAATGCCGCGCCCACCAAGGTCATGACCAGCCCGAAAATCTTGCTGACGCTGGCGATCTGATCCTTGGTGAAGCCTTGGTCGATATAGAACACGTTCGCCATCACGCCCATCACCGTATCGGACATGCGATAGGTCGCGATCAGGCCGAGCAGCAGCAGCGCTTGCCAGCGGTAACGCAGGATGAAGTCGTTGATCGGCGTCAGCACCGGCGCCAACCCGCGACGTCCTACAGAGGAAAGGCACGCGCCTGTCAGGAGGGTGTAGAGAATCGCACGCAGAAAGGCGCGGTCTTCCATGAGCAGGTCTTTCCAGGTCGTGCCTTGAAACAGCACGCTGGCGAAGTCGGTGTTGTACAACTGCGTGAACATGGCAGGCACCGACACCAACAGGACGATCAGCACGAACACCGATGCCAGTTGATGAACGAAGCCGTAACGGGCCGCCGACAGCTGCGTGCGCAATGGCACGGACGGCTCGCGCATGATCAGGCTGGTGATCAGCGCGGGCACCATGAGCAAGCCGAACAGCACGTAGGTGCCGGTCCAGGCGGAGTGTTTGTAAGCGAAGCCGGTGGAGCCGAAACCTTCGGCAAAATACAGCGCGCCGGCCGTGGCAAGCAGCGCCGCGACCCGGTAACCGGCCATGTAACTGGCGGCGAGGGTGGCTTGCTGGCTATCGCTGGCGATCTCCAGGCGGTAAGCATCGATGGCGATGTCTTGCGTGGCAGACGAGAAGGCGACCAGAACGGCAATCGCGATCAGCCAGGACAGGTGCTGCTGCGGGTCGCAGAAGCCCATGCCGATCAGGCCCAGTGTCACCAGAGATTGCGACAGCACCAGCCAGGAGCGCCGACGACCCAGCCGACCCAGCAGCGGCAGACTCCATTGGTCGAGCAGGGGCGACCACACCCATTTGAACGCGTAGGCCAGGCCGATCAGGCTGGCATAACCGATGGTTTCACGGGCCACGCCCGCTTCGCGCAGCCACACAGAAAGCGTAGAGAACACCAGCATGTAAGGCATGCCTGCGGCAAACCCGAGCAGCAAGAGCACAAAGGTAGAGGGGCTGGCATATGCGGCGAGCGCGGCGCGCCAGGTTTTGCGGGGCATGGGCTGGAATCTGCCTCAGATTACGTAAACAAAGCGCGCACTCTAACCGTTGTGCTCTGTCGGACGCCAGCCATGACGCTGCATATCCACACGATTGTTACGGATGGTCACGCCTTCGGCCCGCAATCGCGCCCGTTGTTCCTCTCCCGACACGGTGCCTGCCGCCAGGCTGAGTCGACCTCCGGCACCCAAAACGCGATGCCACGGCAGGGTGCTGCCGTCAGGCAACTGGCTCAAGGTGCGGCCCACGAAGCGTGCCGCTCGTCCTAAACCGGCCAGCTCGGCCAGTTGCCCGTAACTCACGACTTTTCCCTCCGGCACTTGATGCAGCGTGAGGTAAAGCGCCGTGCGCCGGGCCTCTGCGGGAGACAGGCCGGTGGGGTCGTTTTCGATCGATGATTGTTCGATCACGCATTCGTTCCTGATTGTAGGACCAACGGGAATTTTCGATAAGGAACTTGGGAAATTTCCTACGGTCAGTGATACCTGTGCCGGCGGTCCTTCGATTGCCTTGACGTTGTCCGCAAGGATAATGCCCGATTTTCCGCGAACCAGAGCCTTGTAGTTGCTTATGTTGTCCAGAACCCTGTTGTGTCTAGCTATTACCAGCGCTTCCACTCCCTTGCTCGCCGACACCGTCTGGTTGAAGAACGGTGACAAGCTGACCGGGACCATCAAGGTCTTCGACGGCGGGAAGCTGCTGCTCAACACCAAGTATGCAGGCGATATCCCGCTGGACTGGAAAGAGGTCAAGACGCTGGAGAGTGACCAGCACTTGCTGGTCAAGCAGGATGCCTACAACGGTGAGATTTCCAAGTCGCTGCACGCTGCCGATGACGGCAAGGTCACCCTTGCCAACGGCGACGCGCCCAAGACCGTGGATCTGGCCAGCATCCAGCAGATCATGAAGCCCAAGCCTGTGGTGACTGATCTGGTCTGGAAGGGCAATGTCGACGCTGCGCTGGACTTCCAGCGTGCTGACAAAGACACCGATGACTACAACATCGCGTTCAAGACTTCGGCTACTCATGGCAGATGGCGTCACAACGCCGAGGGTGAGTACAACCGCGAGACGCAGGACAAAGAGACCACCACCGACAACTGGAACGCCGAGTACTCCATCGACCGGTTCATCACCGACAAGTGGTTCTGGGATGGCCGGATCACCTACAAGCACGACAACATCGAAGACCTGCGCCGCCAGAGAACGGTCGGTACCGGTCCGGGCTATCAGTTCTGGGACGACGAATTGGGTGCGTTCAAGGTCGGGACGTTGCTTAACCGCACGGACTACGAATACTCCAACGGTGAGAAAGACAACTTCTACTCGGTATCCGGCACCTGGGATTACAACCGCTACCTGATTGGCAAGAAGGTTGAGTTCTTCACCAACGGCGAACTCGGCAAGCCCATCAGTGGCGTTGCCGATTACAGCCTGGATACCGAAATCGGCCTGCGTTACAAAGTCACCGAGTGGGCGTCCCTCAACCTCAAGGCCGAGAAGAACATCATCAGCGGATCTGACGACGGCGATCTGGACAAGACTCGTTACACCGCAGGCTTCGGCGTGGCCTGGTAAGGCGGTTTCTCGATATTGGTCCCGCAAGTTGAGTTTCAGTCGGCTTGCGGAGTCAGGCACTGTGGGAGTGAGCGTGCTCGCGAATGCTTTCTGGCTGTCGTCGCATCTTTGCCGGATGTCATGACCGCTTCGTGAGCAAGCTCACTCCCACAGAGATCTCCGGGTATTCCCGAACTCTCCGGCCACACCCAACTCCCGTGGGAGCGCGCTTGCCCGCGAAGACTGAGTAACGGCCGAAGCATTTCCAGCGGATGTACCGGCCGATTCGCGGGCAAGCGCGCTCCTACAAGGGTACGCGGCGCTGACTGGTAACAAAATCTGTGGGGCAAGCTTGCTCATGAAAGCTGACGTCCAGACACTACATTTCCACAGCATCCACTGGCCTCTTCCCGGCTGAAGCCGGTCCTGCAGGCGCTGCAAATGTTCGTAGGACCGGCTTTAGCCGGGAAAGCGTCGGGCGTCACGCCGTTGATCGAGAGGCTGTTAAAGACAGTTGGCTCACTCCCACAGCGTTCGCGACTGCCCGCAGAGTTTTTACGCGATTTCTCCGCAAAATCGTCACAGCTTCTCAATCTGGCACCCGCCTGCGATAACGATTATCTTGTTCCCGATACCCGCCGATGTGGGTCTTTTCGTCTGTGCAGATCACGTTTCTTTGAGGAGCCCCACCATGAGCGCCAAAGCCAACCGGCAAGCCCGAGCATTGCTGCTCAAGGAATATCGTGGCGTGCTGTCGACTCATTCCAAGTCGATGCCCGGTTTCCCCTTCGGCTCCGTGGTGCCGTATTGCCTGGACGACCAGGGCCGTCCGCTGATCCTGATCAGCCGCATCGCTCAGCACACCCACAATCTGCAGCTCGACCCCAAATGCTCGCTGCTGGTGGGCGAGCGGGGCGCCGAAGACGTTCAGGCCGTCGGGCGCGTCACTGTCATGGCCGAGGCGCATAAGCTCAGCGATGACGTGGCCATCGAAGCTGCCGCTCAGCGTTATTACCGCTATTTCCCCGAATCGCAGAGCTACCACAGCGCGCACGATTTCGACTTCTGGGTGCTGACGCCGGTGCGTTATCGCTTCATCGGCGGCTTCGGCGCGATCCACTGGCTGGACGAGGTCGCACTGACCAACCCGTTTGCCGGTGCCGCCGAGACCAGCATGGTCGAGCACATGAACCAGGACCACGCCAAAGCCATCGCGCACTACGTCGAACTGGCGGGTCTGCCGGCGACCGAGCCCGCGACGCTGGTCGGCATCGACAGCGAAGGCATGCATCTGCGCATCGGTCAGGGACTGTTCTGGTTGGCCTTCCCGGAGCCTTGTAATACGCCGACACAAGTGCGCCAGGCCTTGGTTCAGCTGGCTCACGCTGAAAAATGGCCGGTCGCTGAAGCCGTCGAGGCTTGAATTAACGAATTTGCGACTTCATCTAGGCTCTACTGGAAGACGTCTTCCGTTGAGGAACTGATTTGATGCGCGCTTTTCTTTTGCTTTTATTGCTTTTTCCGGTGCTCGAGTTGTTCGTGCTGGTAAAGGTCGGGATGTCTATCGGCTTTCTGGCGACGTTCCTGTTGGTCGTCGCAGGCTCGATGCTTGGGATTTTCGTGATTCGCGTCGCCGGTCTGGCCACTGCCATGAGCGCACGCGAGAGTCTGGCTCGGGGCGAACTGCCCGCGCAGCAGATGATGGATGGCTTGATGATGACGGTAGGTGGCGGGCTTCTGGTGCTGCCGGGCTTCATCAGTGATGTGCTCGGTGTCATTTGCCTGATGCCGTTCACTCGTCGTCTGCTGGCCAACAAGGTGCGCCAGCGTGCGCAGGATCAGGCCGCGCGGCAGCGGGCCTTTGCCGAAGACATGCATGCGGCGAACCCCGCAGGCCCGAGCGCGGGTCGCCCGAGTGCGCGGCGGCCGGAGGTCATCGAAGGTGAGGTGATCGAAGGCGAATACGAGCCGCTCGACAAAAAGTGATCCGCCTCCAGGACTTGCACGGCACCTTCGGGTGCCGTGCTGCTTTTGGCGACCGCCATTTCGTTAAAAAATTTCTGGGTCGAGCCTTGTAATCAGCTTGCTCGCCCTTATGTATGGGTCACCGCAAGGTTTCTGGCGCATTTCGTCAGACCGTATTCTGCGGTTCGCCCGCGAACCGTGACCGGCAAGCCCGGATGTTTTAACCCCCCGGTGCCAACACCGGGCGTTCAAAAACCATAATTAGGAGATCGACAATGAAGCTTCGTCCTCTGCATGACCGCGTCGTAATCCGTCGCAGCGAAGAAGAAACCAAGACTGCTGGCGGTATCGTGCTGCCAGGTTCGGCTGCTGAGAAACCAAACCGTGGCGAAATCATCGCCGTCGGTGCCGGTCGCATCCTGGACAACGGTGAAGTACGTGCGCTGGCCGTGAAAGTGGGTGACAAA
>Ga0213836_101160_pt1 | contig 16886 bp, 11 predicted proteins | sample SWPATP03_FD_160578 | JGI IMG/M metagenome (GOLD analysis project Ga0213836, IMG submission 160578) | Coastal seawater microbial communities from Marineland, Florida, United States - SWPA TP0 #3 | ecosystem: Environmental > Aquatic > Marine > Coastal | place: USA: Florida | collected 2016-08-05
TCACATAAGTACCCTTATAACTCTAATCGACCATAAACCATTTTGCACACTTAAATACCTGCAAAATGGAACTTAGGTTCTCGGAGCGGGCTCAAAATTCAAAATGTTGGCTCCGTCATTGCAAGAATCTTTGTACTCGAATTAATTAGACACTATTCAATAGCCAGTAAAAACTATTTAAGGACGAGACATAGTGAGGTCGGCACCGAACCTATAGCACGCAGATAACGCAGATTTAGCGGATTCTCGCAGATAAATAAACGATTAAACAGTTAAACAGTTAAACCAATCTAACTTTCTCAACTTTAAAAAGAATATCCAATCATTCAATTTCAGGTTCTATTTCTGATATTTTTAGAGTTCCAAAATGAAAGGAGTCTTCCTGATAACTACCAACCCAAATATCATATTGACCTTGCTCGGGGTTGAAAAATTGGATGAGTGGGTTAAACGTATCAGGATGCGCATCATCGTTGCAATACCACATACCATCAGGTGCATTTATGATTAATGTGGTATCTGCATCAAGGTCTTCTGCTAAAAAATAAATGAATAATTCTGATGCTTCACCAGTCCAGTTGAGTCTTAAATCAGGGGCTTCGGATGCCCAACCTATACAAGCATCTACTACAAGATCTGAATAAACATCAACCGCACCACCGGAAGTTATATTTACTTCAAAAGGATCCGGAAGAAAACCTGCGCTTAAATCAACTGAGCCAAAGTTTGGGTCTTGTAACCAATCCAATGTAAAATCAGAATCAGTAAAGCCCATTTCAGATATGCTTAATGTTCCGGGAATAAATATATCCTCATAATAACTTCCTACCCAAATAAAATAGGTGCCTTCAGCAGGTGACATCAATATAACCTCAGGGTCAATACTTGAATAATTCCGATCATCATTGCATATCCAATTCCCATTTGGATCATATATTATTAAGGTAGCATCATTTTCGGGGGAATCGGGCTTGAACATGATATGCAGATTTTCCGTGTTTCCACTCCAATTAATGCTATAATCCGGTTTTTGCGCAACATGACCCACACAGTCAGGCCCCAAACCTATCACAGGTACAACGCCCCCGGCTGAAATTGTAACCGTTGCCGGATCAGGTAAAAATCCAGCCGCTAAATCAATATGTCCAAAAATAGTGCCATCAGTCATATCTAACTGACTAACTGTTGGGCTGTATTGATCCCAACTTGTAAGAATATCAGATGAGTTAATCACTTTAAACACTAAATCGTAGGTTAAAATGTTTCCTAATCGTCCACCGGTCACATACTCTGTGTGTACATAAGTTGGCATCCCCAAAAGTTCCCCATCGGCATTAAATGCTACTCCACCACTATTACCGGGTGACATTTCAGCATTTGTGCGAATCCATACAGGAAGACGTTCACCCTTTACATCTTCGTACTTTACCGATGAAACAATGCCATTTGTATAAATCAGTTCGTTTTCACCTAATCCAGGATATCCCAATAAACCGATTTGTTCACCTCGTTTCACCTCAGAAACAGCATCTCCAAAAACCATCTTATGAAAGCAGAAATCTCGAACGTGATCACCACATACATAGTCATCAGCAGCAATACTTGATCTATCCAGATATGATGTTATTTTTAAAAGTGCCACATCATATTCAGCTGAGAATCTTAATATATCGGCAATATATTTTTCTTGAGCCGGTTCATTAATATCTTTTAAAACGTTTATCTGCACTTGATTACTAAACTCTACCACATGGCGATTGGTAATTACATAGAGATTCCCCGATTCATAAAACACAAGTCCTGATCCGGTAGCATCATCCGTCTCTATTTGAACAACATTTCGTGAAATAAAATCAATGGCAGTAGTTTGTGCTTGAACATTCATCACCCCAAAAAAGAAAAAAGCAAGAACTGCATAAATCATGTATCTGAGTAAGGTTGGCATAAAAAAGGATTGTTAAAAGGATGAATATTTTATAGGAAGTCGCAACTAAATTAATCTACATCGGATATAGATTAATTTAGATATAAAACATCTCAAAATACTATTTTGATTATATTTGAACATCACCGTATAAATCACGTTTTTCAATGCCATTTTGAGCAATACAAGATGTCATTTCTAATTTTTTATGGATGTATTTCCTATGCCAGTTAAACTTTTAGCTACTGCCGACCTTCATCTTGGGCGCGAAACAGCCGGACTTTCAAGTTCAGGGAACAAACGCTTTCCAACTGCATCAACCTGGTTAACAATGGTTGAATATGCGGTGCACCATCGGGTTGATGCGCTACTTTTAGCCGGCGATATTGTTGATCACGACAATAAATATTTCGAAGCGGTCAGTGTGCTTGAACGAGGATTAAAACAGCTTGCCGAAGCGAAAATTCATGTTTTTATGACGGCCGGAAATCATGATTTTGATGTGCTTCCCTCCATTATGAAAACATTAAATAATGAGTATGTCCATCTGCTTGGCGAAGGTGGAACATGGGGGCATAAAACCATTGCTTTAAATCAGCAACCCATTACGTTTCATGGATGGTCCTTCCCTAAACAGCATCATAGAAATGATCCTGTAGCTGATTTTTATACAAATCAGATCGTTGCTGAGAACCTGAACATCGGATTAGTGCATGGGGATTACAATGTGCCAAAATCAGTCTATGCACCATTGAATCCGTCAGGTTTAAATATTCCGGGGATGGATCTTTGGTTGCTGGGACATATCCATAAACAGGAGGTCTTCCGAAAAGAACGTCCGTTGATTTTTTACCCGGGATCACCACATGCGTTGAGTCCGAAAGAGCCCGGAAAACACGGAGCATGGCTTATTTCAATCGAGGATGATCGGTCGATATCTACTTCCCTCATCCCCCTTTCTCCCATTCGTTTTGACACGTTGACCATTGATATTTCCCATTTAACAGAAACTGATTCCATTCGTGATTTCGTGTTTACTACTCTTGAACAATGCGCCAACACGCTTTTAGAGGAAGTCGCTCCCCCGGAAATGTTGGTGTATGACATTCAATTAACAGGGAGTTTTCCTCATCTTCAAGCACTTGAATCTCTGCTTGATTCTTGGATGATTAGTGACTTTGAACGAACCATAAGTGGTGTACATATCCGCGTCAGACGAGTGACACACAGATGCAGTATTCGGGTTTCAAATCTTAATGAATTGGCAAAAGAGCCAAGTCCTGCCGGTATGTTAGCAAAAGCGATCGTTGATATCGAAAATGGCACATCCTCTGAACTTTTAGATGCTCTTCGTGCAGAGCTTGCTGATCGTCTCAAAAATATGAGCAATCATGCAAGTTTCAGAATGTTGAATGACGGTGAGGATAGTGATATCCCGGAGTTGAATGAGGACTATCTCAATCAGTTGCTACGTAATGAGTGTCATCGTATGCTCTCTGAACTGATGTCGCGCAAAATGGAGGTAACATCATGAAAAATCAGCTGATTATTAAAGCTCTTGATATTCGTGAAATGCCGGGAATTCCGCGCGGACTTAAGCCCATGAAGGATTTTTCTCCGAATATTAACATCATTGCAGGGGCAAATGCATCCGGGAAAAGTTCGACCGCCAAAGCCATTCAGCATCTTCTTTGGCAGGATGGAGGAACGTCAAACAAAGTGCGTTTGAGTGCAGAACTCGAAGTTGATGCAGAGGAATATCAAGTCAGCCGGACCGGTAAACTCAGGGAAGTGCATCGTAAGGGCGAGAACGTAAGCTTCCCCCTAACCCTTCCTCTTGAAAGCAAGCGACGATATTTTTTATCTCTGCACGAACTCATTAGTGGCGAAGACAGCGCGCTTGCAAAAACAATCATGGATCAAGCGGTCGGGGGATATGACCTCAAATCTGCCATTGATGCTTTGAAATACAAGCAGCCGGATAAACGGGTTTTAAATCGTTTGGGAAATGAAGTAACGGATGCAGCCAAAAAGGTAGCTGAGATTAAGGAAAAACAGCACTCCTTAAAACAAGATGAAGCACGGCTCAAGGAACTAGAAGCACAACGCATTGAGGCCACTCAAGCTGTAAATTTGGGGCAATTATTTAATAAAATTAAGGATTTAAGAGATGAGGAAAGGAAGTTACAAGAAGCGATACATGCTTTGAATCAGTATCCGAATGAAATTGCCCGACTAAAGGATGATGACGCCGAAAACCTAAAAAAGTGGCGTAATGAAAAAGAGCAAGGCGCGCTTAAAATCAAATATTTACGTGATGAAATTCAACTTTTGACTTCGGAACGAGATGCGCTTCATTTGCCGAAAGAAGGCGTTTCATCCCAATTGATTAACGAACTTGAAGAACTTTCGGACAAGCTTACCAATACGGAAGACGAGATTCAAAAAGCCACGAAAGAACTAGCGCGATTACAGGTTGCGCTCAAACATGCGGAAGCGCAGTTAGGGGTGGATGTCGTTCAGGGATTAAAAGATGCGCAAATCACCACACTGAGCGAGGTGAATGAAAAAACGTGGCAAGAACTTATTGAAAGCAAAACGCTATTTTTGAAACAAAAAGCGTATGTAGAGACGCTCCGGGATAAAATCAGCGAGACAAAAGACGCTGAAACGCTGAAAAAAGGCATCCATGCTTTATCGAAATGGCTGCGAGTTGTTTCGGGTGAATTTTCGGGAATTCCAATTCCCCTGACCCTCACGCTCGGCGCTTTGATACTTCTTACCACGATAGCCGTATATTTTATTGGTGCATGGGGATTTGTCGGATTACTTCTATCGGGATTAATGCTTTATAAAGTGCATCAATCCGTACAGAAAACTAACAATACCTTGCGCGATCAATACAAAAAGGATTATGAATCAACACAACTAGATGCTCCCAACTCTTGGAGTGAAGATGATATCAGCACCCTTCTTGAAAGATTAGCTGAAGACCTTGCTCATGCAACAACTCAACTTAGTCTCCGGGATGAATTAAAACGAGAAGAGAACATCCTATCGGAATTAGCATCAAAAAATAATGCTTTAGCTCAACGTGTTAATCAACTTCGAGTCCAACTTTGCGCCATCCCTGCCCTCTCTGAAGATCGTTTAGCCTCTCCTTCATCTCTTTACTGGCATTATCATGAAATCAAAAAATGGCAAGAGCATGTGTTAGAGGTAGAGGAAAATAATGAACAATTATTGGTATTAAATAATAATTTTGCCGAATTATTAAATTTAATCAAACTAAAGCTTACGTATTTCAGCACTCAGGAAATTAACTCGACTTCTCAAGTTAAAGCGGCTGTTAAAGGACTAAAGGAAGATGCTGAGTCGTGGTCAAAAGCTACCAGGGATATAGATAGCTACGAACGAGACATACTGCGTTTAAATGAAACCATCGAAAAGCTTTCTGAACAGCAACAAGAGGTCTTTGATCGCCTAAATCTCCCCGAACAAAATGAGCAACTGATTTCAGAACTTACACTTCAATTAGAAGCCTATCGCGATGCCGTTCAGCTCAAACGTGATCGTGAGGGAGTGGTTTCGAATCTGCACAATCAGGTGGAGTCCTCTGTTGCCGGCACCAAATACGAAACGACTTGGGAAAACATCCCATACGATAACATCCTTGAAAAAATAGTTACTTACGAAAGCGAAGCGAAGAAACAAGAATCTATCATTACAGAGATTAGCCGCATAAGAACGCAGATTCAATCCACGATTTCAGATAAAGCCCTACAAGAAGCTTTGTCACATTTGAACAACGAAAAATCAGTACTCGAAGGACACTTCCATGAGCAGGCACGTTTGATTGCCGGTGACTTGCTTGCAAAACATGTGCAGAAATCGATGGGTGAGAAAAACATGCCGGATGTCTTCCATAAAGCAAGAACCTTGTTTACGTCCATTACAAGAGGCAGATACGAGCTCCATATTCCTTCCTCCGAAAACCCCGATTTTGTCGCGTTTGACACAACTACAAACGAAACCAAATCATTGGATGAATTATCATCCGGTACACGAATTCAGCTACTGATTGCCGTTCGACTTGCCTTTATTGAAGCCGCCGAGGGAACAACCATCCGATTACCGATTCTCGCGGACGAGCTCCTTGCAAACAGCGACTCCGTCCGTGCTGAGGCGATCATTGAGGCGTTAACGGAAATCAGCAAGTCAGGCCGTCAGGTATTTTACTTCACGGCACAGGAAGACGAGGCCGCAAAATGGCAACACTACTTAAAGAAACAACCGGAGCTAAAACCCGCCATTTTCTCACTAAGCGAGCGTTTTTTTCAGGGGGATGGGTCAGAAGTGGAACTAAACATACCTGCATTACGTGAATCCATTCAAAGTCCTAAGGGAGAAACGCATGAATCATATAGAAAAAAACTCAACATCCCTCCTTTTAATCCATTGATGGATGACGTTGAGCGACTCCATTTATGGTACATCACAGAAAATATAGAGGGGCTGTATCTTCTACTCGAATCCGGGATTTCACATTACGGAGCGTTTAGAAATTTTTTAGATCATAAAGGCAAGGCGAACGGGTTTTCGGAGGATGAGATCCATCAGATCCATCTGAATGCTGATTTAGTACAGTTTTACTCCGAATTGATGCGTCACGGTCGTGACAAGCTTTTAGGAATTTCTCAACTTCCAACCGGCGACATCATCTCTGATACCTTTGAACCCCGCATTATCGCACTATTGGAGGAGGTTAAGGGAAATCCTTCCCATTTTATCCAAGCCATAAAAGATAAACGGGTAAAAGGATTCAGAAAAACCGATGATTTGGAAGCATGGTTGATTGAGAACGAATTCATCACAGAACATGAACCCTATTCAGATGAAGAAATCAAAACGCGGTTAACAGCATGGTTAAGTAATTACCCTATAGCATCAGATGATGCAGAAAAGCTGCTCAGACGAATTTTTTCTCCACAACCCGAAAAAGAATCTTGACATGAAGCTGAAATAGGTGGTATATTTGGGGTCTAATCAACGGCCCGGTAGTTCAGTTGGTTAGAACGCCTGCCTGTCACGCAGGAGGTCGAGGGTTCGAGTCCCTTCCGGGTCGCATTGAAGCCCAATCACTTAACGGTGGTTGGGCTTTTTTGTTAAATCAGATTGAGCATTTTAAACTTGGCTAAGAACGCCTGTCCCGAATCGTCGGGAAGGTCGAGGGTTCGAGTCCCTTCCCCGAAGTGTCGGGACTTAAAAGCCGGGTCGCAAAATAAAAAGGCTGTTTGATTTAAATATCAGACAGCCTTTTTTTGTTTTATAATAGCATTCATTTATAAAAGTATTCTTCGTTTACATCTTAAAAAGTAGAAAAAACAACCGCTTTTATGTTGGATATTCAGGAAATTTAGAAGAGCGTTTATTCAAGCATAATGCTGGTTTCAGTAAAGCAACAAAAGCTGGCATTCCTTGGGATATGGTTTGGAAATATTCGTGCTCATCCAAAACGCAAGCTATTAAATTAGAGCGCTGGATCAAGTCTATGAAAAGCTCAGCGTTTATTAATAATATCATAAGTGGAGAGGTCAATGTCGAAAGCTTGTTTTCAGGTAGTTCAGTTGGTTAGAGCGCCTGTCCCGAACCGTCGGGAAGGTCGAGGGTTCGAGTCCCTTCCCCGAAGTGTCGGGACTTAAAAGCCGGGTCGCAAAATAAAAAGGCTGTTTGATTTAAACATCAGGCAGCCTTTTTTTGTTTTGTTGAGAGTAATATGCTCTCTATTCATTCCCCCAATCAAAATAGTAAATCGTAGTCTCTGCATTGTTACCGGATATATAGACGATAGGACTTATAGCAATAAAAATAAGTCCAGAAAATGTAGAGGATAAGGCTTCCGGAATATCAACAGCATTTGTTCTTCGAATTAGCAGATTGTAAAGCCCAGCCCCAAACAATGGAACTGAAGCAAATTTCAAAATGGCAGGTCTGTTGGTAACTCTGAGTGCTTTTACTTCCTCTAAGGGAATGGTCATTGGCCGGTTGTTGACCGTAATATAGACGTTTTCCTCACCAAAAAGTGTTCTTGTTGGTTTATAGACTACTCCCGATCTAAGGCTTATGACATGTGTTTTATCATCAATTTTTTGATTAAACGCCGTTCTTACATCAGTTTCCTGAATATTTACAACTGAGCGTGATGGGGAGCATGCTGTGAGGGATAGGAGCAGGAGTAAAACAGCATTCAAGTGAGTCAAAGTTTTCAACTCATTACGCCACGATGATAAATAACTAGACGTATTCACGATCAAGTCCGGGGTTGAGTACTTAAGAACCTTCCTTACCTCTGTCATTTTATACCTATTTGGTATTGAATGGCTATAACTATACTTAGTGCTTTGTTATGGAATATTTTTCATGAGTTAGGTAATTTAATTAAAAGCTCATTCAATAGGTCGCTCATTTTCGAAAATGCAAACCACTTCTTACCTAAATCTTTTAGTGAAGCACCTATGTGATATAACTCTTTTTGGTCAAGAATCAAAAAGCGGTCGTGGCTAGGGTTGCCTTCTATTATGGTTATAGGTTCATATTGGCTGTTATGCTTTTGAATATCAAGAAGTAAGCTTTTACTAATATTTCTTGTGTAAATGCGAGCACTTACTCCAACCTTACGTTTTGTTAGTAATTGCAGCACGCTCTCATCTACATAATTATCAATTAAGATAATCTCTTTATTAGCAAACTTGACTAAATCAGCAGCAAATACATAAGCATCAAAGATTTGTCCTTCAAAAAAAATACCTTGGTTTGGTAATTCAGTGGTTTTGAGTTGCAAAGATATTTTATTTATCTCCTCAGAGAGCTTCTCGTAGTTATTTTCAATACGATCCATCCGTTGGTTTAAAGCATACCCTTTAAGTAAGTAATCTCTCAACACATTGGTTGCCCAAATTCTGAAATGTGTTCCTTGTTTGGAGTTTACCCTATATCCTACTGACAAAATTGCGTCAAGATTATAGTAATCTATCTCTCTTTTTACTTGTCTGCCAGCTTCTATTTGAACTGTTGCATTTTTTGCAACAGTTGCTTCGCGAATTAATTCTCCATCATTGTAGATGTTTGTCAGATGTCTAGAAATTACAGACTTATCTCTGTTAAACAATTGTGATATTTGATTAAGCGTAAGCCAAACCGTATCATTATCTAAAATTACCTCGATACACTCGGGAACCTCATCATATTGATAAAGGACAATTTCGTTTTTCATTTTATTGAAATCTGATAATTAATTCTGGTAATGAACTGCCTAAAAATAATAGTTATATATATTTAGGAATGTGTTTTTTGTCTGGTTACAGAGATTTTTTAAGCCTACTCCACGCAATAAACTCTACTTTAATGAATCTGTTCGGGATATTGAATACATAATCGACATAAAAAACCATCTTCAAAGAAATACATAATGCATCAAAAATAAAACCGCAAGTACGGTGGCTATCGGCGAAACTTCCTTGATTCTGCCGAGACCGGCCATCATGGCGACATACACAATGATGCCCAACGCAATGCCCTCGCTGATACTGAATGTGAGTGGCATCACAAGCATGGTAATTACGAAAGGTGCGGCAATCGTAAAGTCACTTAAATCAATGTCGCGGATGCCCTGCATCATAAAAATTCCCACTACGACCAATGCCGGAGCTGTTACGACAAAGGGTACCGCCATGATTAATGGTGTCACAAAAACGGAGGCTAAAAAGCACGTTGCTACTACCATTGCCGTTAGGCCGGTTCGACCGCCTTCTTCAACGCCCGCCGCCGATTCTATATACGTTGTGGTGGTGGATGTCCCCACGCATGCACCAATCATGGTAGCTGCGGCATCAGCGCCTAAAGCCTGAGGCATTTTTGGTAAACGTCCCTCTTCATCCAATAAACCGGCGCGCTTGGATACCCCTATGAGTGTTCCCAACGTATCGAACAAATCAACGAACAAAAGTGCCAGGATTACCGGCCAAACCTGTGCGAAATTCACAATCGGATACAAGAAATCCAGAGCAAAAAATAGTTCGCTCGCATCTTTTGGAAGAGAGAAAGCGCCATCAGGTAACTGTGTTAGGCTTCTGCCATCATCACCGGGAATAAAAAACCCGATGGTGGTTAAAACCATGATGGAGAGTAAAATGGCACCCGGAATTCGTTTGACAATCAAAACGATGGTGAGGAAAATCCCAAAGAGTACAAGCAATGGAACGGGTGCTGATAAATCACCCAAGCTGACTAAGGTCGCCGGATTCGATACTACAATCCCAGCATTTTTGAGCCCAATAAACGCTATGAATAAGCCGATTCCACACGTAATCCCCGTTTTTAGATGATTGGGGATGGCATCTGCAATTTTCCGACGAAAGCCGGTAAACGACAACAGCAAAAACAGCAATCCATTGTAAAACACCATAGCCAAGGCCGCTTGCCAGGGAATCCCCATCCCGATGCAAATAGTGTAAGTGAAAAATGCATTGAGTCCCATTCCCGGCGCCATGGCAAGGGGATAATTGGTGAGCAAAGCTAACAAGGCCGTGCCCACACATGCAGCAATCGCTGTTGCCGTAATGAGTGCGCCGACATCCATCCCGGTTTCGGATAAAATGGCCGGATTCACCACGAGGATATACGCCATAGCCGTGAAGGTTGTCAGGCCGGCAATGACCTCCGTTCGTATGGTGGTTCCATTTTCCTTTAATTGAAAGGAGCGATTTAAGAAAGCCGAAACGTTTTTTATCACCGTTTAATGTTTTAGGGGGATGGATACTTTTGTTACTTCACCAGCATCACCTTTGTCGCGTATCGCTTTGTTTGGGTTTGAAGCAGGATAAAATACGCTCCACTTGGCAAATGAGATGCATCAAAAGCAAGCTGATGATTTCCTTGATTGAGAAAGCCTGTTTTAAGGGATTGAACCCATCTTCCCGATACATCATATACCTCTAAACGAACTTCCTGAGCTGTATCTAAATAAAACCGAATGTTTGTTGTCGGGTTGAAGGGATTCGGATAAGCATCAATCATTTGGATGGATTCAGGAATACCGACGAAAGGAATCCCGGTACTTGAGGACGACATGGATGCATACGGTGTGTTTCCAAACGCACCAAGATTTACTCTGTCGCCATTCGGGGTTGGCTCATTATCGAATGGGGAATCCGGGTCACCGGCATCAATGGCCGGACTCGAAACATCATCCGTTACCCACGTTTCGGAGGTGGGATTCCAACGACCGGCGGTGGATTTAAGGTAGAAATTCCCCGCTTCAGCATCGCCGAAAAGCGGATCATCTGTGAAGCTGTTGAAGGTTTGAAAATCCCCGTTTCCGGCATGACCAATCTGAAAAATGGAGTAATGTATATGAAGTGATGAGGTATCATCCACAAAAAAATCTACCGAATTATCGGTGGATGTATTTTCCCAAAAAATTCCGTTCCGAATACGCACTTCTGAGTTGTCTTCCACGTGGATGGCATGACCCTGATTCCAGTCTGCACCGGTATTATGTGCAATCGTAATCCCCGATATTTCGGTGCGAGCCTGCGTTGTTCCGCGTGGTCCATCAACCAGCAAACCGCCATTTCGTGATGACAGACTTTCATTATGGACTATCAATTCGTTGAACATTCGCACGTTTGCGCCTTCATCAATAAACAAACCTCCACCACCTGATGGTGCCGTATTGTGGGAATATTCATTGCCTGAAAGCAGAATATAGATATCATCCGAAAATCCCGAAAAACGATTTCCATCCACAATCAATCCACCGCCCCATCCCCAGCTTTCTAAAATCCGATTATTCCGAAAAATATTATTCCGGATAATACCCCGATAAATTTGAACCCCAGCACCGGCACCGTGATCACTGAAAATATCGTTAAACTCAACAAGGTTGTTTTCTATAATAACCTGATGGTCTGCACTGTTAAGCTGAACCGAAAACCCGGCCGATTTACCACAGGTATTATGATGGATGTGATTGTTGCGCAATTCAAGCAGCATTGAAGCCGATGCCACGCCGCCGCCATAATCGTTTGAACCGGTGAGCCCGCCATTTTCACGGATGATGTTGTTTGAAATAACCAACTCCGGCCATCCGCCACTGAGATAGTTTTGTGCTAAAATCCCGCGCTGACCATGTTCGATAATAAAACCATCAATATGATAGCGTTGCGGATTATCAGCCCAGCCAAAATACTCAATCCGTATTACGGCTTGGGTGTCATCCCCTTGAATGGTAGTTGGATAGAGTGCCGGATTTCGTTCGGCAAAACTCCCGGGTGCAAATCCGCCCATTAAAATCATGCCTGTGTTATCATCAAGATGGATGGATTCCTGATATAATCCCCCGGCTACAAAAATGCTATCGCCTGCGCTTGCCAAAGCAACAGCATCATTCAAATTTGGAAACGGCGCTTCGAGGCTTCCGTTGGGTGATTGCGCCGTTGAAGAAGCATCTACGTAAAGGGTTTGCTGCGCAGTTACAGTCGTGCTAAAGCAAAATAGAAGAAAAAAGCACAGTTTAAATCGTTTCATAAAGCTGATAACAACGTTAATGGTTCAGTTGATTAGGCCATAAATAGAAAACATCTTCAAGCCAAATGTCTGGTTTGCAAATCCATACAAATGCAATAACTTAGGCCTAAAGTAACCAAAAAGATTGATAACTCAGCTTTTTTATTCTTGATATTTAAAAGTATGATTAATAGACGAAGAGTGGAAATGAATTACTAATCTCTCGGTTTGAAACGATCGCTTTTCTTTGTTGGTCGTAGCTCATCACTACAATAAGCCAGTTGTTGTTATTCCTAAACTGCGCTACTGCCACCATTTGATTTCCGGATTCAGAAAAACGAAGCATGCGCATATCCTGAGATTCTTCGAGAACTTGGAAATATCTTCCCGTTGCAATTTCATAGAGATGAAAGCCATACTTGCGGAATAATTCACGACTATAATCGCGTTCTTTTCTGACCATCACATGGGTATCATTTATAACAAAGTGAACGTCTTGTATTGATCGCACGCTTGCATCAATCAAATTCGTTTCGCGGGACTCCATGTTTTTAATGAATAATCCTTCATTATCAATAATTTTTAGTTGATAGCGCTCATCCTGAGTGAACTTACCAATTCTCGGTTCGTTTAATTCCTGGAAATCAACAACAGTTAACTGACCTCCGGTTAATGCAAAACTCACTTTAAAATCTCTTCGTACATTTTCGTTCTCAACGGCTGTAAAATTATGGAAGTAGGAAGTGTATATTCCGTCATTATAGGTAATTGGAGTCCTGCTGCCTGTCTCCGGTGTTCCATGAATAGCCGCATATTGAGCATATACGTCGCAAAATGAAATTTTATTTCCATTACTTATACGGATTAAAAAGTCCATTCTAAAAACATGTGTTACGGGGCATGAAGTTTCTGTAGAACTTGTTAAGAGATACTCATCATTCAACAAGATCATATCGCGAACAGGTTCTATAGCAAGTTTAGTTAATCTGTTATTTTCGAAATCATGTCTAAATACAGAACCTGTATGATTTGCACCTTCCATTCGGTCAACGAAGTATAAATATTTTCCATTAGAACCGATTCTCAGGTGATGAGGTTTGTGTTCAGTGTTTCGTAATTCAATCTCTGAAACTTGGTTGTTTTGCCTTGATAGCAACATCAAACGATCGCCGCTCGTGAAAACCAAATTATGCTCCAATCCTTGAAATGTAGTGGGAAAAGCATCAATTTCTTGAGAAGTAAGCGGGTCATAAAAAGTTCCTTCACAGTTAGATAAAAAGAACAAAATGAGAAGGATTCCATACATTTTTACTAATCTATCCATAAACATACTCCTTAAAAACTTTAAGTGTGGGGGATGATAAGCCGTGTTTTGACTAGGCGATAAACCTAGCCTTTGTCAAAGATTAGTAATAAATTTGTAAATTCAAACAATTGTTTTTTCTTAGTACACATCCACTCTTGGATATGTTGATACTTGCGCCGAATGTTAATTATTCAGCAAAAAGTGTCGATATTTAGATCTACACCCTTCCCAAATACGTCCCGAATCTCCATAGTTTTTCAAGTGGACCCATGTTGAATTTCTTGAAATACCAATTACTGAGCTGAATTTGAAGGATAAAAATTGCGATTGCTAAGGGTAAAATAAAGATCGGAGCAAACCGTCCCGTTAATCCCAAGCCATAACCATAAAAGAGCGTAGTACTAATTAGAGTTTGCAGAATATAGTTTGACAGTGCCATTCTACCTACCGGAGCAAATTTTTGTAGAATGGGGATAAATTTTCCAGTTTCAAGCCAATGCAGGATATAACCGCAATATCCTAACATGAGTGTTGGAGCCCCAATAACAATCGAATAAAGTTGAATGAGTGTCCACGTATCAAACATAACCTCATCAAGAAATAAATAACTCAGGGCATAGATGAAAGAGAGTAGTAACCCTATAACAACTAACTTTTGTCGCTTAGGAATGAGTAATACTCTCAGCGTTTTTGGGTTACTCAATAATCCTTGTCGCCCGACGAGAAAACCTAAAAGAAAAACGGCGATAATGTAAGGCACCCCCATCGGCGTGATGAACATACCAACCCAAGCAAACACAATTTCTTCTCTTCTGTAAATCATGATTTCTCTAAATGAACCTGATACATATACTTCATATCCACGTTTAAGAAGATCGAGAAACTCTTTATGTGAAGCTAAGAACCCTTCTTTGATGTTAACAGCTACGTCCGGAATACTCATTCCCCACAGTACAAAGGCAACTAAAAGCGTAAACAGCAAAAGAAAACCCCCTGCAAAAATCCCCATCCATATCTTGATTGTTTTATCTTGCCGATACACAAAAAACAAGGTGATCATCCCACAAACTGAATACGCAACCAAAATATCACCGGCCCAAAAGAATGTTGCATGAAGTAAACCAATGATTAAGAGCAAGAACATCCTTCTGAGAAAAACACGCCTGACCGGCAGTCCTTTCATTTTTAGTCGTTCTGTAAAGATGTAAAACCCTAACCCGAACAAGAAAGAAAACAGTGTAATAAACTTTCCTTCAAAGAAAACCCTGCTAAAAAAAAGAAACGCCTGATTATACCACTCAGACCACATTCCACCATCAGCGGCAAGTATCGCTATAGGATTTGAAAAGATATACAGATTAACGACTAAAATGCCGAATAGAGCAATCCCTCGTAGAATATCAAGATCAACAATGCGTTGTGTTGCCTGTACCGGTGCCGGTTGAAGTGTTTCGCTTTCAGGTTGTTGATGTTGCATAAAAATCTTTCCTCATTATATTTTTTTAAATTGCCCTGATTAAATTTATCATGGAGAAACTAATACATCTCGACAAAATTTAACGAATGAAATTTGAGCCCGCTCCGAAAAGTTAATCATTAATTTGAACATAGGAGTCTCGAAGGCACGAAGGGGTTTCGATTCAAAATTCAAAATTCAGAATTCAGAATCACTGTTGTCCGGGGAATGTACAAGAAGGATAAAAAAAGGGAGGGTAGCAATTAACCCTCCCCAATGAGTAAGTTTTGTTGTTACCACACACCAAAACTTAACATCATGGGTAAACATACATTTTTTTCCGGACAGCCGATACTCTCTCAGATAATTAATTTGATTCCAAAGTCTATTGTTGACCGGGTAGCTCAACAATATCAAGCCGACCGGTATTACAAGAAGTTTAAAACCTGGGATCACCTTGTTACGATGTTATTTGGTTGTTTTAGCCACTGTAACAGTATCCGAGAAATGATAACCGGGCTTCAGGCTAGTCAAAATCGACTTTATCACCTTAAACTTGTTCATACTCCCCGCCGTAGTACGTTTGCCGACGCCAATACGAAACGTGATGCCGCTGTATTTGCGGATATCTACTCCAAACTGACTCGTCACTTACTTCCCCGTTTCCCGGACAGCCGGTCGTGCGCCCCAAACTTGTATATCGTTGACTCCACAACCATTTCCTTGTTTTCCGATATTATGAACAACGCTGGACGACCAGGTTCGAATGGACGACGCAAAGGAGGAGCAAAAGCACACTCCGTAGTACGTGAAGACCACCTGTGTATCGAATTCATGCGCATTAGCCCGGCAGCCAGCCATGACAGCCCCTTCCTAAGGGATCTTTCGGTTCCGGCCGGCAGCTATATTTGTTTCGATCGAGGGTACAACAACTACACCTTATTCCACAAATGGACCACAAGCACAACGCACCCCATTTATTTTGTAACCCGACTACGAGACAATGCCTACATCTTAAACCAGACCGATCTTCAGGTCAGCCCCGACCAGCATAAAGCGGGTGTAGTGTCGGATCAGAAGGTGGTTTTGGGCAATCCAAACAACAGCAAAACCCAGCTACTATCGGCGCGTATTGTTCGTTTTAAAGATACCAAAACGGCAAAGATATTTGAGTTTTTGACCAATATTGACCATTTGACGGGAAGCCAAATTGCAGATATATATAGGCGCAGATGGCAAATTGAGCTCGTTTTTAAACGTATCAAGCAGGCTTATCCATTACGCTACTTCTATGGGGAGTCGATTAATGCCATCCGTATTCAAATCTGGGCGGTTATGATCTGTGATCTGCTGATTCAGACGATCACACGGGGGCAGAAGAAAAAATGGTCTTATTCAAACCTCAGGGCTATGGTACGCATTCATCTGCTGAGTTATGTAAGCCTGTGGGAATTCCTTAAATCTCCAGAAAAAGCCCTGTTACAAGCTACTCCAATCCACCAGAATCAACGTAATTTATTTACAGACAGAGGTAGCTAGGGGGTTTAAATAAAATAAGGTCGCTAAATTGCGCCGAAATTAATCTATTAAACGCTTTCTAAACATAAGTCTATTTTAACCGGACAACAGTGATT
>Ga0213836_101164_pt1 | contig 16867 bp, 10 predicted proteins | sample SWPATP03_FD_160578 | JGI IMG/M metagenome (GOLD analysis project Ga0213836, IMG submission 160578) | Coastal seawater microbial communities from Marineland, Florida, United States - SWPA TP0 #3 | ecosystem: Environmental > Aquatic > Marine > Coastal | place: USA: Florida | collected 2016-08-05
CGTGCGGCGCATCTCCGTCTGCTCCACGAGTCGCACGATGTGGTCGGCCCAGAGCCCGGGGTCGTCCACCGGGAGCACGAAGCCCGTCTCCCCGTCGCGCACCACTTCCTTCGGCCCGCCCTGGTCGCTCACCAGCACCGGGAGCCCGCTCCCTTGGCTCTCCATGACCACCTGCCCCAGCGTGTCGGTCACACTCGGGAAGACGAACAGGTCGCTCGTCGCGTAGAGCGCGCTCAGTTCCTGCCCGTGGCGGAAGCCGAGGAAATGGGCGTCGGCACGCTTGAGCTCCGCCTCCATCTTCGCGCGGTAGGGCCCGTCGCCGACGATCACCAGCTCGGCGTCGAGCCCGCGGTCGCGGATGCGGCGCTGCGCCAGCTTCCAGGCCGCGCAGAGGAACGGCACGTTCTTCTCCACGCTCACCCGCCCGACGTACAGCACCTTCACGCTGCCCGAGCGCACCGCCGGCGCCACGCGCCCCCACACGCCGTCGTCCCGGTGGCGCACGTGGAACACCTCCGCGTCGAACCCGGGCAGCAGCGGCGTGCACTTCTCACGCTCCAGCCCCAGGCGCACCAGGCTTTCCACGTAGTCCTCGCTGCGCGTGAAGACGGCGCTAAAGGGCTCATAGAAGAACCGCATGTACTTCTGGCACGCGTAGGTGAACGCGTGGTCGTCGAAGAGCTGATCGATGTATGCCGGGAAGTCGGTGTGGTAGACGCCGAGCACCGGGATCCGCAGCATCCGCGCCGCGATGAACCCGATCAGCCCGACCGCGCCGGGCGTGGAGATATGGATCACATCCGGCTGGTGCTTGTCCAGGTGACGAAGGATCGGCACCAGCGGCGGCAGCACCGCGTCGAGCTGCTCGTACCGCGGCATCTGCCACGCGAAAACGGGCTTGAAGTTGTACACGTTCGGCGCATCGGGCACTACCAGACGCGTGCTGGTGATGACCTCGATATCCCGGCCCGTGCGGAGCCCCTGCTCCGCGACGTTCTGGATAAACCGGCTGACGCCGTTGACGTCGCCGAGCGTGTCCGTGAACAAGCTCACGCGCATGGGCCGCTCCAGAACGCTCGTCCCGTCTCCGGGCTCGGCGAGGTGATGCTCCAGGCTCTCCAGGAACGCCCGCTCCTTGTTCTGATGGAACAGGCTGAAGACGTACGGCAGCTGCGCCGCCTGCACCAGCAGATACCCGCTCAGACAATCCAGCACGCCCTGGCGGTCGCGCTTCTTCCAGCGCTTGGCGGTGCGCGTCGCGAGGGCGTCGTTGAGGGCGCGAGCCATGTCGTCGGCGAACTCGGCCATCCGCTCGTGGTCGCTCAGCGCGCTGCCCTGGGCCGACCACGCTTCGGGGCGCAGGCGTTCGCGCATGTCGGGGTACTGCTCGAGCAGGGGGCCGATGACCTCGCGCAGGCTGTCGATGATCGGGCGTGAGCGTCGGCGCTTGCGCTTGATCATCTTGCGCTTGACGGTGTGGGCCGCGAGCCTCGCCCGGCTCGGCGCTCGCGCCTCCACGCCCGCAAAACGCAGGAGCTTGGATGCGATCGTCTGCCCCGTCGGCGTCGCGCGGGCGTGCAGGCGGTCCGCGTAGTAGTGCGCGCCCACGGTCGTGACCTGGTGGGCGAGGGTGGAGCTGTGCCCACCGACGCCGCCGGCTTCGCTCCGCCCGCTCATGACGTACCGGAAGAACTCGGCCGGGTCGGTCACCTTCGCGCCGCCGTCGGCTCGGACTTCGGTCCACGTCCTGCCGATGTTGAGCAAGCCGTGGTCATCGCTCCCGCCGGTGCGCGCCTTCTGCCAGGCGCGGGGCCACTTGGGCTCGAGCCCGTGCTCCTCGCTCAGTCGGTCGATCGCCGCCGGCGTCAGGCGGGCCATGAACCGCTCCAGCGTCGCGCGGTGCGTCGCGGAGTGGGCCCCGTTGAGCATCTCGAAGCCCTTGAAGAGCAGAGCCGCCCGCTCGATGTGCCAGCGCGTCAATCGCCCGTTCTGGATGTACAGCGGGTGCGCCAGCGCGTGGGGGATGTCGTGCTCTTTGAGCCAGTCGGCGAAGACGTAGACGTCCTTGCGGAGCTCGAGCCGGTCGATCTCCTCCGCGCGCTCCGGCGTCAGCATCCACGTCAGCACGTGCAGCTTGCACCGGTCCTCGGGGAAGTAGACCGTGACTTCCTGCCCGACGATGAAGTCCTGGAAGCCGCGGTCCACCAGCTCCATCGCGCCCTTGATCGTGTCGTGGTCCGTGATCGCGACCAGGTCCATCCCGCGCGCCTTGGCGAGGTCGTAGACCTTCTCCGGCGGGCTGTAGCACTCCGGCGCGCCGATGAAGCCCAGCGCTGCCAGCGCCGGCCCGTCGCTCGCCCACGTGTGCGCGTGCGCGTCCAGGCGCGTCACGACGCCGGTCTCGCCCGACGAGGTCGGCGTCCCCGATCGTCCGCCCGTTCCGGTGACCGTCTGCATCGCGCAGCCCCCTCGCCCAACGCCGAAACCCGCGACCACGGGCCCGACGGACGCCAAATCCTAGACGTCCACGCCCGCCCCTCCCACCACGGATCGGCCCGCAAACCACGCCCGCACCACGTCTTCGCGCAATACTCACACGCCCGCAGCCACGCCGACCCCCGTCCACGCCTGCAATAACGCACCCGCGTGCACGGTTTACCCAGCCCAAGGGCTCGTGCCCGAAAGCACCCCAGACCAGGAAGGAACGACCATGCCCCGCATCCCGCTCGTGGACCCCGCGACCGCCCCGGAAGGGTCCAAAGCCATTTTCGAAGGCCCGCTCAAGGGCAAGCATCTCAACATCTTCAAGGCGATGGGCAACAGCCCGGCCGTGCTGAACGTCTATCTCGGGATGGCCGGCTCGCTCGCCAAGGCGAGCCTCTCGTCGAAGGAGCAGGAAGCGATCCAACTCGCGATCGGGCAGGCGAACGATTGCGGGTACTGCCTCGCCGCGCACACGAAGATCGGCATGGGGGCCGGGCTGACCGAGGCGCAGACCCTGGAAGCCCGCCGGGGCTCGATGCCCTCGGACGCGAAGCTCGACGCGCTGGTGAAGTTCGCCCGCGCGCTGCACGAGAAGCGCGGGCACGTCGGCGATGCCGAGGTGGAGGCGCTCCGCGGCGCGGGCTACACCGACGCGCAGGTCGCTGAAGCCGTCGCCAGCTACGCCCTGGCGCACTTCACGAACGTGTTCAACCACGTCGCGGCGACGCCGATCGATTTCCCGGAAGCCAAGCCGATCTGACCGGCCGGGAGCCTTATTCCCCGGGGCTCGCTCAGGGTAAAAAAGTCCCCCGGGTCGGCGGAACGGACCGACCCGGGGGTTGCAGGGGATGCTCGGGATGACGCCGACGGGTTGGCGCCCGGCGGTGATGCACTGTGCCATGCGTTGGCCCTCTCGGCACGCGACCCGCCCGGGATCGGGGTGAAGCTGTGCCGATTGTGACGCCTGGGTGAGCCCCGCCCCCGTCCGGCTCGCGAACACGGCGGGCGGGCGATCGCGCGGGGCGTGCGCATCACGCCCGAGAACCGCGATAGGCTTGGCGCATGCCCAGGACGCACCTTGCCGTTTTCCCCGGCTCGTTCGACCCGATCACGTTCGGGCACCTCGACGTGATCGCCCGCGGGCGACGCCTGTTCGACGAGCTTGTCGTGGGCGTCGGGCGCAACCCGGGCAAGCACCAGTTGTTCAACCCCGAGGAGCGGGCCGAGATGTGCCGATCGCTCGTGGAGGAACTGGTCCGGCGCGAGCCGGAGGGCGCCCCGGTGCGTGTGGAGACCTTCAGCGGGCTGACGGTGGACTTCGCCCGTGCGGCGGGCGCGTCGGCGCTGCTCCGCGGTGTGCGCAACCTGAGCGACTTGCAGTACGAGGTGCAGCAGGCCGTCACCAACCGCCAGGTCGCCGGGCTGGAAACCGCGTTCGTCGTGGCGGGGGAGAGCTTCGCGTACACGAGCAGCACGCTGATCAAGCAGATCGCGGCGGCCGCGGACGACATCGCGGTGCTCGAGTCCATGGTGCCGACGCTCGTGCTGGATCGCCTGAACGAGAAGCGAGCCGAGAACCACCCGCTGCTCGTCGCGCTGCGCGACCAGCTCGGGGCGTGAACACAGCTCGGCACGCGCGGCGGGGGTCAGTCCGCGAGCCGGACGATCATGAACCCGTGCGCCCCGAGGCGATCCCCCGCGGGCTCGCCGAGCAGGGACTGCCCGCGACGAGGCTCGAGATCCAAGCCGAGCCCGCGCACGGGTTCGGCGCCCAGGTTGAACACGCAGAGCACGCGCTCGCCCTCGAACTCGCGCACGAACGCGAAGACCGAGTCGTGCGCGCTTTCCAGCAGCGTTAGCTCGCCGCGGCGGAGGGCTTCTTCCTGCTGGCGGAGGCGGATCAGGCGCTGGTAGTGCGTGAGCATGGAGTCCGGGTCGCCGAGCTGCGTGCGCACGTTGACGGTTTTGTAATCGGGCTTGGGCGCGATCCAGGGCTCGGCGGTGGTGAAGCCGACGGTGCCGGAGATCGGCTCCCAGGGCATCGGCGTGCGGAGCTGCGGGTCGGGCTTGTCGGCCGACATGCCCAGCTCTTCGCCGTAGTAGATAAACGGCACGCCGGGGAGTGTGAACTGGATCGCGGCGGCGAGCCGCGCGAGCTCCGCGCGGTTGCCGAGCTCGTGCATGACTCGCGGCTGATCATGGTTGCGGAGGAACGTCGCGTACATGCCCAGCGGGTAGACGCGCTGCACCTCGCGAAGCGAGCCGACGAGGCGCTCGCTCTTGGCGTCGCGCAGGGCATCGACCAGGGCGTAGGAGAGCCCGAACTCGAAGGCGGTGTCCATCTGGTCGCCGACGTAGCGGCTCACGTCCTCGGTCCCGCTCCAGACCTCGCCGACGCTGAACGCGTCGGGCTTGAGTCGCTTGGTTTCATCAAAGAATCGGCGGAGCCAGGCGTGGGTCGCGGGTGTGTTTTCCTGGATGGGGCCGTCCTCGATGAGGTGTCGGATGGCGTCGAGGCGGAAGCCGTCGATGTCCATGTCGTGGAGCCAGTAGCTCATGAGGTCGAAGATGGCTTGTGTGACGGGCTCGTGCTCGAAGTTGAGGTCGGGCATGCCGTGCCAGAAGATGCCGTAGTAGTAGGTGCCGTCGCGGGCGGGGCTGGGGTGCCAGACGTTCTGCCCCCACGGGCCGCGCCAGTCGGGGCGCTGGTCGCGCCAGATGTACCAGTCTCGGTATTCCGAGTCGGGGTCGATGGACTTCTGGAACCACTCGTGCTGGCTGGAGCTGTGGTTGATGACCAGGTCGATGACGACGCGGATGCCTCGGTCCTTGCAGGCTTGCATGAAGGCTTTGAAATCTTCGGTGGTGCCGTGCTCGGGGTTGATGGCGCGGTAGTCGGCGACGTCGTACCCGTGGTAGCTGGGCGCGGGGTGGATGGGCATGAGCCAAATGGCGTCGATGCCGAGATCGGTGTCGGTTTCGGGGTCGCCGTCGTTGAGGTAGTCGAGCTTTTCGATGAGCCCTCGGAAGTCGCCGATGCCGTCGCCGGTGGAGTCTTTGAAGCTTCGGACGAAGAGGTGATAGAACGTGGCGTCGTGCCACCAGTGGTCGAGGTGGTCGCGGTGGTCTTGCCCGAACCGCTCGGCGGCCGGGGCGGGGCGGTCGGCGTCTCTCGCGCGGGCGCGTTCCTCGGTCGTCGCCTGCCCGTAGGCGGGGATGGCGAGGAAGAAGGCGGCGAAGGCGGCCGCCAGGAGAGCGAGACGGGTGGGCGTGGGGTGCGTCATGCGGAGAGGGTACCGCGATCCGTGCGGGCGGGATGCTCGCCGAGGGGTACCACCACGCATCGGCGCACACGGGGGTGGCTTGCCAAGTGCAAACCTTCGGTCCCCCGGAAACGCGGAACCGTTGCGGCGGAGCTTTTCCGGGACTCTTTCTTCTCTGACGCTCGTTCCGTCGGGTGAAGCCGTCCGCATCCGAGCACGGAAAAGCTGCGCCGACCGCGGACGGTCGGCTCCGCGTTTCCGTGGCACCGGCGGATCGCTGAGATTTCCCGGCCCGCTCCCTCACGGTCGCGGCTCGTTCGATCTCAGTGGGCGTTGCGGTGGATGAAGCCTCGGAAGAGGGTGAGCCAGAGGATTTTGAGGTCGAAGCCCAGGGACCAGTGGCGGACGTAGTAGAGGTCGTGCTGGAGTCGTTTCTTGAGGCAGGTGTCGCCGCGGAGCCCGTTGACTTGGGCCCAGCCGGTGATGCCGGCTTTGACGTGCTGTCGGAGCATGTAGCCGCGCCAGTCTTCGCGGAAGCGTGCGATGAGCTCGGGTCGCTCGGGTCGCGGGCCGACGAGGGACATGTCGCCCTTGAGGACGTTGAGGAGCTGGGGGAGCTCGTCGAGGCTGGTTTTGCGCATGAATCGCCCGATGGGCGTGACGCGCGGGTCGTTGCGGGCGGTCCAACGTGGCTCGCCGTCCTCGCCGGCGGCGGGGGCGGACTCGTCTTCGACGTGGTACATGGTTCGGAACTTGTAGATCTTGAAGCGTTCGCCGCCGAGGCTGACGCGGCGTTGCTTGAAGATGATCGGCCCGGGGCCGCTGAGGCGGACCGCGATCGCGCACGCGAGCATGATCGGGCTGAAGGCGATGAGCCCGGCCGAGGCGCCGAGGATGTCGAGCAGGCGCTTGCCGAACCCGCCGAGCCCGAGGGTCGGGCACTCGCGGCAGCTCAGGACGGGCATGCCGTCGATCTCGCCGACGGTCATGGATTGCGGGAGGTATCGCGCCTGGACGTCCGGCACGACGCGGACGTCGACAGCGAACTTCTCCAGGGTCTTCATCACTTGCGGGAGCTTGGACGCTTTGGAGTTGGGCAGGCAGATATAGACCGCGTCGAGCTTGCGCGAGGCGAGGATGGCTTCGAGATCCCGCAAGCCGCCGGCGACCTGGCGACCGATGCAGCTCTCGCGGGCCGTCGTCTCGTGGTGGCTCACGAACAGGGCGACGTGGATGCCCGTCCAGGAGTTTCGGCTCAGGGTTCGGCAGGCGATCTGCCCGAGGCGACCCGTGCCGATGATCGCAACGTGACGCAGGTTCCAGCCCCGCTTGCGCAGCGAACGGATCACCAAGCGGAAGACCACCCGGCTCATCACCAGCAGCACCGGGAGCAGCAACGCCAGCAGCCCGAGCTGGGCCCGCCCCATGTCCAGCGTCAGCCCCATGAATTCCACGGGCGGGTAGGGCGTGCCCCGCGCGATCAGCGCGCTGCCCGTCGCCCAGAGCGCCACGATCAGGACCGCGAGCGCGGCGACCGTCGCCCGGATCAGCGCCCCGGCCTCGCCCCACAGGCTCCGATCCCGGCGCGGGCGGTAGAGCCCCGTCGCGAAGAGCGCATAGAGCACGATCGGGACGGCGAACAGGAGCAAGGGCTCCTTGATCCACGATTCCCAGCTCGATGGGAGCTGGAAGCCCGTCATCGTTCGCAGATGGAGGCGGAGCGGGAGCCACGAGAGGTAGCACGCGAGCGCCACCACCATCGCGTCCACGGTCGCCAGCAACGCGACGAACAGCTGATGCTGCTGCTTCAGCAAGACCGCTCCTCCATCAGCATCATCATCGGCACGCTTGGCCGACGCGGGCGACCCGACGCCACTTTATGGCGTCCGCGAGGTCTCAGCCCGTCCGGCGGACACGCCTCCAGGCGCGTCCGCCCCCCACCAGCTCCGTCCGCCCGGCTCGCAAGCCGCGGACCCGCCGGCAGGGAGGAGTCTACGGGACAGCCGCTCGCTCCGCCACTCGGGCCCGACCTGTCTCCGCCCAGCCCAGCTCTGCCCAATCCAGCTCTGCCTGGGCAACCCCAACCCAACCCCGGGCGGGCCCATACTCTTCCCGATGCTCGTCCGATCGGTCCGCCCAGCCCCGCCCTCGCTTGACGCCCTCCTGCCGGCGGAGCTGGCGGGCTCGCTGGACCGGGTGGACCTCCTGAGCCGCAAGATCCTGTCGGGCAAGATGCCCGGCGAGCGTCGGAGCAAGAAGCGCGGGCAGTCGGTCGAGTTCGACGACTATCGCGAGTACGTGCCCGGCGACGACCTGCGCCACGTGGACTGGAACGTCTTCGCCCGCTTCGACAGGTTCATCGTCAAGCTCTTCCGGGAGGACGAGGACCTGGCGCTGCACCTGGTGGTGGATCGCAGCCCGAGCATGGACGCGGCCGGGGCGGACGGGGTGAGCAAGGGGCTGGTGGCCCACCGGATCGCGATGGCGCTGGCGTACCTGGGGCTCGTGCACCAGAACCGGGTTGGGGTGACGCTGTTCGGGCCGGAGCGGGCGGGGGAGGCGCCGAGCCTGTGGCGTCTTGCGCCGCTGCGCGGGCGTCGGAGCACGCGCCGGGTGGCGGAGTTTTTGCTGAGCAGCCTGGGCGGCGAGCCGCGGGCGGCTGCGCGGGTGAGCCTGGCGCCGGACGGTGAGGACCCGAGCGGGATCAACGCGGGTGTTCGGTCGGCTGCGCGGGACGCGCGGGGCGTGGTGGTGGTGCTGAGCGATTTTCTTGCCGGCGGCGGGTTCCGTCGCGGGCTGAACGCGCTCGGGGCGGCGCCGGGGGTGGACGCGGCTTGGGTGCAGGTGCTGACGCCGAGCGAGCTGGACCCGGCGTTGGACGCGGATCGCGGGCTGCTGGGTGATCTGTCGCTGATTGACGCCGAGACGGGACGCCGGGCGGAGGTGACGCTGAGCCCGGCGGCGATCCGGGCGTATCGGCGGCGGATGCGCGAGCAGATCGACACGCTCGCGCGCGATTGTGCCGCACGAGGCGTGACGCACCTGCTGCACACGACCGACACGCCGATCGACCGCCTGATCCTCGGCGGGCTGCGCCGGCGGAGGCTGATCGGGTGATCGCGATGCAGCGAACGCGTGCCCCTGGCGTTCAGCACGCGTGAACCCAGGCTGAGCGATGACGCACGCGGCGTCAGTCCTCCCCCACGACGCGGTAGCTGGGGTGCTGGTTCTTGAAGAGTTCGCGAAACGGGCGTGTGATCTCGCCTTCCCAGTGCGTGTCGTGCTCGAGGTCGTAGATCGCCAGGTCGGGGCGGCTGCGGATACGGATCATGAGGTTACCGGGGTGGATCTCTAATGCGGCATCGTCGTCATTGGGCACATGCACCAGTCGCCTTAAGAGCGCCCGATTCGCGTCGATATTGACGCCGTGGACGCTGGCGTATCGCGGCTGCCCGAACGTTAGATTCGGGAGTATGGTCCGGCGCCAGATGACCAGATCCGCGTCAAGAACTTCAAGATCGAAGACGAACAGGATTGGTGACCGAGGGCTGCTCACGGAGAAGTTCGCTCCGCCGGCGAAGCTGAGACGCACCCGATCAAGCAAGATCTGGTCGTACGCCTCTCCCGAACGCGGGGTGCTGATCGCGGCGATGGCGCCAGGCGAGCCGCGGTCCACGAGCGGGATCGACAGACGAAGACGAACGTCATGCTCTCGATTGACATCGTTTCGCGGCAATGAGCGGGCCCAGTCCCACCGTGCTCTGACCTGGAGCACGAGGTCTGGCGTTGCGGCATGCCCTTCGGTCACCGGCGCAAGCCGACCGGATAGGCGCAAGGGAACAAAATAACTCCCTCGATACCCTTCGGGCCAGTTCGGGCCCGCGCTTGATGTCCAGATCAGGGTTTCGTGTTCGTCAACCAGGCTGACCGTGGCGTTGTAGCCAGCGATGCCAAGGCGGCTCGGCTGCTTCAGGCGGATCGGGATCGGCTCGCCGCGGTACCACGCTCTCGGGCGGGTCACCAGCGATTCCGCGTACGCCTCGTTGATCGGAGCAACCCACGCCGCGAGCAACCGGATCTGCCACGCGGGAAGCGGGCGTTTGTCATCGCGCCGCATCAGCCGACGCCAGGTGAGATCCTCGAGCCAGTTCTTTTCTGCCCGCCCGCGGAGCGAGAGAATCAGCGCCGTCGTCGGAACGAGCGCCATGCGCCCTTCGTTTCGGCGTTCGATCGCCGGGAGGAGCCAGATCGGCAGCACGCCCGCGAGCAGGCACGCCGGGATCGCGATGCACCACCGGCGACGGAGCCTGTACAGACGCCCGGCCCGTCGCGCGTCGTTCCCGCACTCCGGGCAAACCGCGGCGGCTCGATCGCGCAACCCGTTTCTGCTGTACCCGCAGCACAGGCATCTCGCGCCGCCGCGCGGGCGATACCAGAAGACCGCCCAAGCCGCGAGCGCGAGGCATACGGCGGTGGCGAGCCAGACCGCGATCTGGAGGAGCAGGGCGGGGCTCATCTGGGCGCAGCCTACCGCTACGGCGGGGTGACGCGGGGCGGGATGGAAAAAACACCGCCGACCTGTTGGTCGGCGGTGCGGTGAGGGTCTTTGTTGTGAGCCGAGTCGGGTTTAGCGACGGCGGCGGGCGGCGGCGAGGCCGCCGAGGGCGATCAGGGCGACGGCGCCCGGAGCGGGGATGTAGGTGTAACGGACGGTGACGATGCCGGAAGCGAGCAGGTCGCTGACGTTGATGGTGGAGTTGCCGACACCGCCGAGCTGGTACGCGGCATCAGCGAAGATATCGACATCAAAGAACTGGACGGGGCCGCCGGCGTAGAGGTAGGGCGCGAAGGTGGGCGGGAGGAAGAGGACGCCGTTGCCGCTGCCGTTGCCGGAGACGAACCCGAAGTCGTAGAAGTCGGGCCCGCTGCCGGGGACGCCGTCGCTGGGGGCGAGCGAGCCGGGGGGCGAGGCGACGTTCTGGTTCATGCTGGCGAACGCGGTGAGCGCGTTGGGGGCGACGGCCTCGACCGAACCGATGAGGTTCAGGGTGATCGAGGTGACCGCGCTGGCGCTGTCGTTCTCGGCGGTGACGTTGGCCGAGACGGTCGCGTCGAGGAGCAGTTCGATGAACTGCAGGGTGCGCGTGCCGCCCATGGTGTTGAACTTGGGCAGCTGGACGGTGACGTCCGCGAACCCGGGGCCGATGATCGCCGGGTCGAAGCTGAAGTTCGTGCTGTACTGCTCGATCGCGCCTTGGGACGTGCCCGCGGCGATCGCGACGGCCGCGGCCGCCAGAACTGCTGTCTTCATGTTCCGCCTCCTCCATACCCGGCACTGCCGGGCGTTGATCCCTGTCCTCCACGTCACCCGACCAGGCTCACCCGCCCGCGCCGCGTGCCGTGCGCTTCGCCCACGTGCGCTTTCGCGCCCGTGGGGTCTTGTCTCCAAGGGCAAGCATCCCAGACCGAATACCCCGTGTCAAGTGAAAAACAAGGGGAAGAATCCATGGTACAAGTCAATATTTGTATTTTGATCGGTTGATTCAGAGGGCGAATGGGGCGCAAACCTTTAGAAAAGCAACACTTACGGTGATTCCTGGTGCAACAAGGATCCAGGTATTTTTCCCCGTGCGATCCGCCAGAAGGGCGTGTTTTCATCCCGCCTGAACTGGGCGCGGGTGCCCCGGGGGCTCGGCTCAGTTGCTTTGCTGAAGCTGGGCGAGAAGGGCGTCGTCGATACCGAGGAATTCGCGCATGTGCCGGTCGTAGGTCGCGGCGTCCTCGTCACGCGAGAGGTCCAGGCGCAGCTCGTTGATGACCTTGGTGCCCTGCCCGATCCAGTCGTTCCAGGTCTCGCGGCTCACGTTTTCCGCGATCCACGCGCCCACCGGACCCTTGAACGGCGGGCGGCTCATCGGCGTGCCCAGTTTGCCGGTCACCTGACAGCGGAACGCGCCCTCGGGCACGGGGGCCTCGCTCGCGGCACCGGCGACTTCAGGGATCGGGGCGCCGATCGATTCGAGCAGGGCGGCGATCGCTTTCTTCGGCATGAGGTCGCCGCGTTCGGCCGCGATGGCGTACCCCTCGGTGAGCACCTCGCCCGCCCGCGACTGCTGACCGGCTTCGATCAGCGCCTGCCCGGCCATTTGATAGGCCTTGCTGAACGTCGGGTTGAGTTGGGTGGCGCGGAGGTAGCTCCCGGCGGCCTCGGCGTGACGGCCGGCTTCCATCAGCGCCCCGCCCAGCGAGTAGTGCGCCATGTCGTTCTCCGGGTCGTCGGTCGCCATCTTCGTGAACTGGGCGATCCGCTGCTCGACACTACTCATCTGTGGGTCTCCTGCACAAATCCGGTGGACTCAGGCCCTGCTCGGGGCACTTGCCCGCATGGAGACACTATGTCCGGGCTTCCCGGTTGTCCGGATTCGTGTTATGGTGATAAACCGCCCCATTCTGGGCGGGTCATGATGCTGGGAGAACGCATGCCGACGCCGACCCGACGCTTGCTCACGATCGCACCGCTTTTGGCCGGGGTGTGCGGGCTTGCCGTCTCGCCCGTTCTAGGTGAGACCGAGGACGGCACCCCGCGGAACGCGCCGTCGCTGCAGTTCACATATCTCTGGCACCTGGAGCAGCCCATCTATTGGCCCACGCGCCAGCGGATCGGGGCCACGGACCGGTACGAGACGGCTTGGACCAGCATCCAGATGAAGAACTCGGGTGCCGCGAACCCGCTGAACAACCTGACGGAAATCTTCGGGCTGGATGATCGACGGTACGTCTACCAGACGCGTGTGCGGGACTCGATCGACGCGATCCGCTGGCACCCGTTTGCCGGGGCACAGGTGTCCTACTCGGGCGGGCTGATCAAGAACGTGCAGAGCCTGGGGGCGGCGAACCAGCTTGGGTATTCGAACGCGTGGAACCAGCCGAAGCAGCAGGCGCGTGGGTGGCGGACGGCGGGGAACCAGCCTCGACTCGACATCGTGCTGTTCCCGTTCCACCACCCGCTGAGCCCGCTGGTTTCGGACAGCACGCTTCGGAAAGAGATCCAGATTTACAAGGCGGTGTACCAGCAGGTGTGGGGGAACAGCGCGCCGATGAGCCGGGGGTTCTTCCCGAGCGAGATGGCGTTCAGCACGCGGATGATCCCGGTGCTCGAAGAAGAAGGCATCGATTGGGTGTTCGTGAGTTCGGAGAAGATCAGCCGGGCGACGCCGGATTACCCGGTGGTGCTGGGCTCGGGCGGGATGAACTGCGACCCGCCGAACCGCGCGGACCAGGTGAACCCGCCGGGGAACGTGTTTTACAGGAAATACATCGATCGCGGCGTGAGCCCGGCCGAGGCGGTCCCGCTCAGCTACACCCCGGCTTATGCGCAGGGCGTCAACCCGTCGACGGGGCAGATCCACCGCGTGATCGTGATCCCGTGCTCGCAGAGCCTGGGGTGGGACGACGGGTACTCGCCGATGGGGACGGGGCAGTTCGCGACGATCCAGTCGCTCGCCGGTCCGGTCGCCCGCCCGATGCTCATCACGCTCGCGCACGACGGGGACAACGCGTGGGGCGGGGGGTACAGCTATTACATGCAGGCGACGCCGGACCTGGTCGCCACCGCGCACGCACAGGGGTACCGCCCGACGGTTGTGGAGCAGTACCTCGCGGATCACCCGGTGCCGATCGATGCGGTGGTGCACGTCGAGGACGGCGCGTGGGTGAACGCCGACAGCGACTTCGGCTCCCCGCAGTTCTGGAACTGGAACTGGCCGCCGCTGAACGCGCAGGGGCAGATCGACGTGGAGAACGGGTGGCACGCGGACATCCGCAACTGGGCGGTCATCACCGCGGCCCAGAGCTACGTCGACACCGCGGAGCAGATCCATCAAACGCTCGGCGGGACGATCAATCCGATCCGCATCGTCTACCCGGAGCAGGGCGCCAACGCTGCCGAGCGTGCGTGGCACTACTTCCTCGGGTCGCTCAACTCGGGGTACATGTATTACGGCACGTCGATCGACATGGAGGTCAAGCCGACCGTCGCGTGCAACGAGGCGATCCGGCTTGCGCTCCCGCTCATCACCACGAACCCCACGCTGGACAACACCGGGCCGGCGGTCTGGCTCCCGCAGCGCCAGCCGTGGAACCCGGGCTCCTTGAACTTCGGCGCGCCCTACGGGTACCAGCCCTACATCAACAACGGGGACTTCCACATCTGGACCTTCGCCTACGACACCAGCGGTGTGCAGTCGGTCACGCTGAAGTACCGGATCGACCTCGACGGTGTCAACCCGCTCGATTGCATCCAGAACGAGACCTACGCCGGCGGGCCGGACGTGGGCCCGTGGGAGAGCGTGGCGATGACCCAGCGCGTGTTCCCGGCCGGGAACGTCTACAACGACCCGGAGATCGACTTCTTCGTGATGCCCGACGCGATCGCCGATCAGTACTACGCGAAGCTCGTCGGGCTCCGCGACGTGCTGATCGATTACTACGTCGAAGCGGTGGACACCCGCGGGAACATCACGCGCAGCGCGATCCAGCACGTTTACATCGGCGACGGATCCGGGAGCCAGGGCCCCGGCGGCCCGGGGGGCTCGGTCGTCACCGCGTCGCCCGAGCCGCTCATCGCCGGCGAACTCGCGACGATCACTTACAACCCCAGCGGGCGGCCGCTGCAGGGCGCGGCGCAGGTCTTCGCGCACGTCGGGTTCAACGGCTGGAACGACGTGCTGAGCCCGGACGTTGCGATGAGCTTCGACGCCGTTGAATCGCGATGGACCATGACGATCCCGCTCCCCGTGTCTGCCGAGCAGATCAACCTCGCGTTCAACAACGGCTCGGGCACTTGGGACAACAACAGCGGCATGGACTGGGCATTCACCGTCGTCGGCGGCGCGCCCGCGGACACGTGGACCATCGACGGGCAGCTTGACGCGGACGCCGTGCTGCTGGCGACGAACAACGGCGTGCCGCTGTACGCGGGGCTGAAGGGGGACGTGCTCTACCTTGCGACCGCGCCGGCTCAGGGGAGTTCGCGCGACCGGTTCGTCTTCCTCGCCCAGGCGCCGGGTGCGATGCAGGCGGCGCCGTGGGCGAAAGCCGGACAGGTCGCCGCGTGGTCGGCGTTCATCGGGAACGAGGAATCCAACGGCTGGTCGGGCTGGTTCAACGCCAACGCTCCGGCGCAGGTCGCGCAAGGCTCGGTGCTGGAGGGCACGATCAACCTGCGCGCCCAGTTCGGGATCGCGCCCGGCGAGCCGTTGCCGACGACCGTATATGCCGCGGTCGGCAGCTACATGAGCCCCGACGGCGGGGCGCTCGACCCTTCGCGTCAGACGCCGCCGAGCCTCGACAACGACGGGAACATCCAGGCGAATGAGTATCTCGCGATCGATCTCTGCTCGATCGGGCTCGCCTGCTGCCCCGCGGACCTGACCGGGCCTGCGTTCGACGGTGTGCCCGACGGGGTCGTCAACGCGTTCGATCTGAACTATTACATCACGCTCTGGATCGCGCAGAACCCCGATGCCGACCTCACCGGCCCGGCGCTCGACGGCGTGCCTGACGGCGCGATCAACGCGTTTGATCTCAACTACTACATCGCGCTCTGGCTGGACGGCGCTGGCGCATGCAATTGATGTTCGCGGATACGCGATCCTGAAGGCATCGACCAAGGCCCGGCGCACTGTCGGGCCTTTCTTTTCTCGGGAGCTGTGGCTAGCGGTTCAGTCGTCGCTCTGCGCTGCGCGCGTGGGCTTCCAGCCCTTCGAGGCGCGCCATGGCGACGGCATCCCGAACGGGCTCTTGCGCGCTGGCCGCGTCGTCGATGCGGAGCCACGTGCGGACGCGGAGGAAGTCGAAGACGCTGAGCCCGCCGCTGGAACGTGCGGTGCCGCCGGTCGGGAGGGTGTGGTTCGGCCCGATGCCGTAATCGCCGAGCACTTCTGCTGCCGACGCGCCGACGAACAGCCCGCCGTAGTGGCGTAAACGCGGGCGCAGCGCGTCGGCGTCCTCGACCAGCAGTTCCAGGTGCTCGGGCGCGAGACGGTTGCAGATCTCCACGCCCTCGTCGAGGTCATTCACGACGACGCAGAAGCCGTTGCGGAGCGCGCGTTCGGCCGTCGCTCGCGTTGGGAGTGATTCGAGCTGCTCGCGGAGCTCGCCGTCCACGCGATCGGCGAGCGCTGCGTCGGTCGTGACGAGGATCGCCGAGGCGTCGTCGTCGTGCTCGGCCTGGGCGAGCAGGTCGGCGGCGATGGTCGGCGCCTCGGCTTGGGCGTCGGCGAGCACGACGAGTTCGCTCGGGCCGGCGAGCATGTCGATGCGGACGATGCCCGCGACGAGTTGCTTGGCGGCGGTCACCCAGCGGTTGCCGGGGCCTGCGATCGCGTCGCACGGTTCGATCACGCCCGGCACACCGAACGCCATCGCCGCGATCGCGTGCGCGCCGCCGACGCGGAGCAGACGATCCGCCCCGGCGACCGCGGCCGCCGCCAGCGTGATGCTCCCGGCGCGGGGTGAGGCAACGAGCACGTCGTTCACGCCGGCCGCGCGAGCCGTCGACGCCGTCATCAACACGCTCGATGGCAGCGGGTACCGCCCGCCCGGCGCGTAGCACCCCGCGCGTTCGACCGGCGCGACCGACTGCCCGCCGACGCCGCCGGGCAGCGGGATCTCGACCTCGCGCACGCTCGCGCGCTGCGCCTCGGCGAACGCGCGGATGCGTGCGTTCGTGCGTTCCAGGACCGCGCGCGTGTCGGCGTCCAGTTCGTGCAGTGCGCGTTCCAGCTCGTCGCGCTCCGCGATCAGCGGTGCGCCTGGCTCGAGATCGCCGAACCGCTCGGCATACTCGCGCAGCGCCGGCTCGCCCATGGTGCGGACGCGCTCGACGATCGCCGCCGCTTGCGCGAGCGTCTGGGCATCCACCGGCGATCGGCGCACCGCGGGGATGTCCGAAGCCGGGACCATGCGCAGCAGACGCGCCCCGCTCACGCCTTCGCCTCGCCGCTGCGCCGGCTCACGCGCCGCCCGCGCTTGGCAAGCTCGCGTTCGATGTCTTCCAGCCCCGCGCCGCGTGCAGCGGCCGCGACGAGCGCGAAGTAGATGACGTCCGCTGCCTCCCA
>Ga0213836_101165_pt1 | contig 16838 bp, 14 predicted proteins | sample SWPATP03_FD_160578 | JGI IMG/M metagenome (GOLD analysis project Ga0213836, IMG submission 160578) | Coastal seawater microbial communities from Marineland, Florida, United States - SWPA TP0 #3 | ecosystem: Environmental > Aquatic > Marine > Coastal | place: USA: Florida | collected 2016-08-05
TTGATGAACTTGACGCGATAGGTGACCGCTCAAAATTTCCTTCAAGACATGAGACCTACTCGACTACGGTCGTTAACGCGTTCTTAGAGTGCCTCGATGGTGCGGAAGGCCGCGAAGGTGTTGTCGTAATCGGCGCGTGTAATTTCCCCGAAAAGATAGACCCTGCCGTTTTGCGAAGTGGTCGGCTCGAAAAACACGTCTATTTTCCTTTACCGGACGCCACTGCCCGAGGAGAAATCCTTGGCTTTCATCTTCCAACCCTTGCCAATGACGACGCGCTCAGGGAAATCGCGGCTCGATTGCCGGGCAAGAGTGGGGCCGACCTGGAAATGTTAGCACGGGAAGCCAAGCGTGTTGCCCGACGAGAGAAGCGTGACGTCAACATTTCTGACGTCAGAGCAAAAGTCGTAGTGCCCGCGCCGCTCGATGCGAAGACGCTTTACCGTGTTGCGATTCACGAAGCAGGGCACGCCCTAGTAGCACATGCTTTTTCTCTTGGAAGAATCGAACACGTTGAAATTTACGACAACGTTGAGCATTTTGCGACAATCACAAACTCGAATGGAACGACCAAAGCCGAGGTGCCACCGCGCCACTATCTCACACGATGGGACGCGATGAAAATGATAACAGCTGACTTGGCGGGTGCAGCGGCAGAAGACCTAGTTTTCGGGCATCGCTCCAACTGGTCAAGCGGGAGTCGGGAAAGCGATTTCGCCAAGGCGACAACGATGGCAATCGAGATGGTCACAGAATACGGGTTCGGAAGCTCCCTGTATTTCCTTCCGAACTCCATTGATGTCATGGCCAGCTCGAAGCTTTGGGAAGACCTGCCATTGCGAGATGAAGTCTCTGATATTCTTCAAGAGCAATATGAGAGAGCGAGAGACATGCTGGATGGTTTGAAACCTTGTCTCTTGAAACTCGCCGACGCTCTCCTGAAGCACAAACGTTTGAATGCCGCGCAATTGGAGCCCTACTGGCCAGGGGCGACGAAAGCGAAAACGATAGATCATCGAAGTAGCCGGTCACACTAACTCCCAATTGAAAACTAGGTCGTAGAGGCGTCGCGTAACCACGCGCGGCCCTGCTGCTTGCCACAGGGCGATGAAAATATGCTTGCTTGGATCATCAGCGATATCCATCATTCGAGATTGCGTGACCTCAGCGGTGACCGGCTTTCAATTCCCAAAGCCGATATCTGCATTTGCGTTGGAGACGTCGCGAATTCGATTGATGACAGTATTAGTTACTTGTTGCAGATCATCGAGCCAACAATGCCAGTGGTGCTGGTTTTGGGAAATCACGACTACTACGGCAGTGGGATCGCTTTCGCATTGGAACGAGCGCGTAGGTTGATCGACGGCAAGCGAATTTTTCTTCTCGAAAACCAAAGCCTTGTGATCGACCAGTGCCGCTTTATCGGTGCGACGTTGTGGACCGATTTTAGCGTATCGGTCGGCGATGACGAGTTCATTCCGCCCGAAGAACGGAGGGCAAAAGCCTTTAGCCTCGTACCGTCAAAAATCATGGATTTCTCCTACATCTTCCGATCCGATAAGAGGCGACCAAACGAGAATGGTATGGTCACGGCCGAAGAAATCCTTGATCGCCATAGAGCAAGCCGCGCATTCATAGATCAGGAGCTAGGTAAACCGTTCCAGGGCCGCTCGATTGTCATCACGCATCACGCGCCGCTTATGCAGAGCTTCGATCCGAATTTTTTCGGCCATATTACCAATGCTGCATTTGCTAGCGATTTGGGTGATCTGATTGAGCGGCGGCGGCCGTCACTCTGGGTGCACGGTCACATCCATAAGTTCCGTGACTACATGTTTGATAAGACACGAATTATCTGCAATCCAGTCGGGTATCAGCAAGAGCACTACTATTCGGGTTTTCGGCCGAACTTCGTTGTTGAACTGTGAAGATCGTGTTTCAGATTGCGTCGCGCGGTCAAAACACCTGCAAGCTCGCGAAAACAGGTTTGACGGATACTTGCGAAGTTGCCGCACAGCGGACCAGATGCGCCTGCCTTTCAAAGGAACCTATGTCGACCTCTAAGGTGCCATCATCTCACCCACTGCCAATCAAATCCCAAACGTCGCTATCCAAAGAAATCTTAGAGCAAGTCCTATGTGGGATTGTTGACTTTAGCGGTATGAACGCGGAAGATTCAAGCCTCCTCAGCATCTGACAGTAGTTCCATTTGATACTTATCCCGATCCAAACATTCGCGTCGAGACCCGCGCTCCGGTAAGAACGCCACTACGATAACGCGCATTCTCAACGGGGTAGCAACGTGATCGATCTCGACGAACTTCCAAACTCCCTCATCGAGCGGGTTACGATGGTGGAAAACATCATGACCGCAGCAGCTACGGGTGGTTCTTCAGACAATCATATCTATGAAGCCCTCCGGCGTGAGTTCATGGCCGACCCCTCTATCCGAGACCTTCTGCCGAGCTTCGTCCGATCACATCGAACTCTGGATGCCTTCTGGCCCTTTATCAAAAAGCAAGCGGCCAGCTATGCGGAGCGAAGACATCTCATCAGCACAGCGTTCAATCCATTGATGGATTTCCTGGAAGGGCGGAACGCACTTCCAGGAGACAAGATTGCCTCGGAAGCATTGGAAACTTTCGACACTGAGGGAGTGCTCTCAATTTGGACCAAGGCCATTGCCCGTCGAGGCACCGATCCCGAAGGAGCTATCACGGTGGCAAGAACGCTCTTGGAAACGGTATGCAAACGAATCCTTGACGAAACCGGCGAGGCATATTCCGAAAAGGATGACCTGCCAAAACTGTATGGAACGGTAGCGAAGGTACTGAATCTCGCACCAAACCAACATACCGAGGAGCCGATTCGGGCGATCCTTGGTGGAGCGATGAACCTAGTGAACGGAATCGGAACGCTCAGAAACAGACTTTCGGATTCGCATGGGCGTGGAGGTCGACTTCCCGTAAGACCCTCTCCACGTCACGCAAGCTTGGCAGTCAATACAGCAGGCGCGATAGCCACCTTTCTGGTCGAAACCCATTTAGAGCGTAACGCAACATCTTAAAGCTAGTTGAAGGTGTGCGATGACCGAAAAGAGAATTAACTTAGCGAAGCGAAAGCTTGCCGGGAGCACCTTGATTTCCTTACTAAACCGCGCCGGGTTTGCCGGAGGGCATTTCAGGCCATGGGTGTTCGTGCAGCCTGGCGTGATACCGCTCTCCGGCTTCGGCTGGCGGTATGTTTCCGATTTCCTCCAGGAGCCGTCGGGATTGAACCAATCGGCCCGTTCCAAAGGGTCGAATTCGACCGCTTCGAAGTTCCTCCAGGCCCGCGCCGATGGATGACCTCGACTTGTAGAGACCGTTGATCGTTTCTGCGAGGGCGTTGTCGTAACTATCGTCGACGCCTCCGACAGAGGGCTTGACGCCAGCTTCTACCAAGCGCTTGGTGTATTTAATGCCCCTGTCCGAGTGATGCACGAGGCCGCCTCCCTGAGCGGGACGCCGAGCTTGAAGAGCCTGCTTCACGGCATCGAGGACAAAGCGAGCATGCGCCGTCTGGCTCGTTCGCCCACTCGTGCAGCGTGGCTGGCGAGCAGCTGATCTTGGCCGCTATAGATGAAACGTAACCGGTGTTCTGCCCCCACATTGCCTGCCGTCGCCTGATCTGTGATCTGTTTATTGCGTCAGCTACTGAATCTTGGAGAGGTTTTCCGAAGAGCAAGAGCCTGCGCTTCGGTTATCGCAAGGGTAAACATCGCGGACACTTGCCCCTACTCCGCTGCCCTCTTCAGTCGTAGCAGGAGGACGATCTACCTCTGCAATAGCGATTTTATCGGACCAACTATTGAGTTATTCTTGGCACTACGTAAAAAGAAAACAAATTACTGCTGGGGATGATGGCAACTATGCGCGGAGCGGGCGAAGACAAAGCGGTAGCTCAGAAGCCTGATGGTAAAAATTCACCTACCTCATCCGAAGGTAAGCCGAGAAACGCCCGAACAGATGAACCCGTCAAGGAAAGTACCTCTGCCGCTATTCTTAATTTTATCAGCCAGAATTTCGCAACTTTATTGACGGCTGTTGCGGCACTGGTAGCCGCCACGTTTACTCTTTCAGGAACCGTCTTTAAAGAGAACCAGCCACCGACAGCTGAAATTCGCGCCTTCGCCTATATACCCATGGCACCAGGCTACGTGGAATTCGGCACTTCTCCTGCAATTGAAGACAGCAAAGGTAACGTTAGTAACACGACAGCGACGATCCCCGAGGGCATGACACTTGTTGCTTTTTCAGGCAATTCAAATGATCCGGATGGTGACTCTCAGAAGCTTACTTTTTGCTGGTCAAACCTACCCGACAAGTCAGGTGGGTGCGCTAAAACGACGGAAACAACCGACCCAACCATGTTCAGCTGGACGCCGAGCAAGACAGGGCCGTACATGCTCAAGCTTTTGGTGATCGACAACCAGGATTGCCCTCCTTGGCGTAACCATGTGTTCGGCTCAAGTGGTTGCCAAAAGTCCATCACCAGGACGCTGCCTTTTGTTGTTGTCCCTAAAACCAATCCAAATCTTCAGGTTTCCATATCTCAACGGCAGGTAAAGCCGGGAGAGGAAGTGGTTATCAATCTCGATGATCGTCTCGGCCTGGATGGCAGCCCGGCCGACTTGAAATGGAGCTTGAACGGCCAAGCACGACCAACCGTCGATAAGGCAAGCAACGATATCCGTTTCGCTGCACCAAATAACGCGGGCATCTATGATGTAAGTATTGTCGCCACAGATCGGTTTGGTTTGAAAGCTCACCAATCGGTTCTCTTCGAAGTTCGCTTGCCCGAGACGCAAGCAGCCGCGCCAGCGAAAGGCAACTCTGGTTCAAACAATACCGAATTATGCAGCGGACTTGGGGAGTACGAACTATCTGCTCCGATCAGCATTAATGATCCAAATGCTACATGCTCGCTTCCCGCACTTTTAAAGACAAACGGAAAAAGTTTTTCCCTTCAAGTGAAGCAGATTGTTGCAAACAACTCTCGTATCGTCGCGTTTGACCCCAGGGTTACCCAAGAACCAAAAGGCACAAGTGAGACACCTTCTGGACGCGCGGCCGGAGCCATAGTTCTCGTCGCGACGGACTTTACGGGGGCATTGACAATAAACAACGACGGAGAACGCGGCGGCGACGGTTCGGATGGTGGTGCCGGAATGGCGGGCTCGACCGGCTCCAATGGAAGCAATGCTGCTTCAGGTCTATTCGATTGCAGAAGAGGTGCCGAGCGTGGCGGAAACGGCGGAAACGGGCAGCCAGGCCAAAAGGGTGGTAATGCCGGTTCCGGGGGCGGCGGAGGGCTGGTTGATCTCAACATCACTAATTTCCGCGTTGGCTCTAGGATTGACGTCACATCTTTTGGCGGTGCCGGGGGCATTCCTGGAAAAGGCGGGCCGGGTGGACCAGGTGGTCCCGGCGGGAGTGGGGGATCGCCGATTGGTCTTTGTTCCGGTAGTGGGCCCAACGGGCTTCCCGGACAAAACGGCCCGAGTGGTCCGTCCGGCCAACCCGCGTCGACTGGCGAAAATGGCACTATCCGTGTATTCAGAGGCGATCAACAACAGTTGATCAAAAGCGGTTCAGCGACATTACCTTGAGGTGGGTGAAGCGGCAGGTTGATCGTAACCGATGTTGCCTGCTGGGATGAAACGGCAACTCAGCGTGATGAATGCTCGACTTGGCGGTCCAGCACCATACGGATGGCACGCACACGGACTTCAGGTGAAAACTCGTTCTTTGTGTTGGTCATGATGGCTCCACTTTCTCAGGAGTTGGAGTCTCCGGCAAACCCGGCGCGGTTTAGCCGATACGAACCGGCAGGCGTGAGAGTCACAATGGAACTCGCAGCTCAACGACTTGCGAAAAATGACGACTGGTAAACGCGCTGGTAAAGCAATTCGACCAGCGCGTTCGGATCAATGGTTTCGACGAATGAAACTCTCCCGAAGGAAATGGAACCCGCTCGGGGGAAAATAACTTTGAAGTGGTCCTTGGCGTGGAGGTTGTGTATCGCACCTACGATTGCGAATGGGCCATGTACTCCCTCGCTCTCCAGAAAGTGAAAAACGTCGCTGAGATGCCTGACGATATCCGCTTTAAACAAGGTTAGGTTTGGCCTGCCTTCGCCTGACTCGTATGGGATCGGATGACAGATGACGCTCTGCAAAAACCAATCATCGCCGACGTAGAAACGTCCAGTTTTCTTCCCGTATCCGTCTACCGCGATCACTTCGAACCCATGTGAAGATCGCAGAAACGGCTGGAACGCGCCATGAGGAGCTGACATTCCCTTCGTGTTATAACCGTCTGGAGACGGGTTGAAGGACGGAGCAGTGGCATTTAGGCTTCTGAACGGCAGGATCGATAAATAGAGATACGGAAAGTCCGGTTCGAAAAACCCACTCTCCTTCAGCGCATTCAGTTGTTCTCCTGATAGCTTAGTCACGCCCTCAATCAATTGCGTCTTGGTGGCAAACAGCGCCTGTAACTCGCTCGGAGGAAGCGGCTCGTTCTTCCGGCCGTTCCTCTTAAGATAGCGCCCGGTTCCGCCGTTCGAGTAAGGCTTGATGTAGTTCTGGCCGATGTCGACGCAGATCACGCTACCGCCATCAACTGCCAATGCATCCACCCGAAGATTGCTCGGCTGTTCAGAGATGTTCGACTTGAGTATTTGTTGGATTTGTAGGCAGAGGCTATCCGCATCTCCGGTTACTGGGGTCAGACTGACTGTGCTGGTCTTGCGGTCCTCTTTCAGGCCGATCAGTATCCGGCCTCCGTCAGCGTTTAAGAACGAGACGGCGTCGTCGATGAGGTCGGACTTTTTGTCTTTATCGTCCAAATTCACATGAGCTTTGAAATCGAGCTTGTGACCTTCCCCCAGTTTGCCGGTTAAGATGTCGTCGATTTCAGCCTGTGTGATCATGTCATTCTCCGATGCAACTACTGGACGCTAACCTAACGGAATGCGCCGCTCAATCACCATTTCCAGCGCAGCAGCGCAGCAGCCACAGGACAATTGAGTAACTACAGTATTGCAGGCTTTGAAAGGTGTGCTCTTCTAGCCTTTTGTGATCCATGACGATCCCGGAGCCATCCTAGTAGATCATATTCAACCGGTCCGCCTTGCGTGACCGGAACACGAAGACCGTTCCGTTGAACCGGTCCTTCTGCAGCTCCTTCTTCACCAACGCCGCAAACCCATCATGACCCTTGCGAAAATCCACGGGTTTGGTCGCCTCCATGATCCTGACGCGGTTCGACAGAAAGATCATGTCGACGCAGCCGAGGCGCGAGCGATGGCAGCGATCCGAAACGCGGACGCACCTTCCTCCAAGCGGATCATGACTGGACCGATGACAATCTCGGCGCGGGACGCTACCTTGAGGGTCGCAGCTCCGGTGCGGGCATCACGACAACCATAGCCTTGAATTCGACTGCGTCTTCCGGCTCCGGTAAAACCAGCTTCCCCTGCCGGGCAAGTGTTCGCCCGGACGACAAATAATTGGCTTTCAGCCCGTATCGCCCCGCGATTTAATTAACAGTCGCGCCCGGTCGCAAGCTCTCCAAAACGATCCGTGCCTTGACCGCGTCCGGCCATTGGAGATGGGCCTCACGACGGCTCCGCCGCTTCGTGAGAACCTCCTTGCCGCTCGTCCATGGAAACTCGATCATAGATCAAGCGATAGCGGGCAACGTGGGGGCAGAACATCGGCTACTGTGCTATTGGCGATGCGAACGTGACCTTGTCTTCGTCCGGAAGACATTCAGCTTCCAGGACTGGCCGCAGCGCCGCGACCCTGTTTCGACTTAACTTACCGGCGTAATGTCCTTTTCGAGTTCAGCTACTTCCTTTCGGATCAGTTGAAAAAATTTACGATTGATGCGTTCAATTGGCCAGTTCGCAACGATCACACGTTCAGTTACCATCATTGTAGAGATTAGATCGATCTTCTGATCGGTGGAATACTCGTCAAATCTGGGAATATAACGTGTCGAGGCTAGGTTGAAATTGATTTCGTGATACGTCTTAACAAACCGTTTTGGCGTTCCAAACTGTTCCATACCTAAGCCACGCCATGTTTTTGCGATGAAGCTGTCCAGCCTTTGAAGTTGCTTCAAATCTTCGGTCATCGAGAAAAAAAACATCCATCCCATTCTCCGGCCATCAAAAACACATCCTGTAATTTTGAGATTGAGACGAGTTAGTGTTTTCGCGTGGCTCGCGCTGTACTTCACGCCGGTCATCACGGTCATGACCTTGTCTATAATCCTCCGGAAGGAACTCTCCCGCACTGATGTAACTCGCGGGGCGAGATGGAACCCAAGATAGTCCACCCCCTGCGAGAGGGGAACGATCTTCGTTTTCGTCTTGTCTTCGAGACGGTGACACTCCAGACCAATCTTCGCCAAGCGCCCCGAAATCAAACGATAGTTCCGCATGGCCTGCGCAGTGGGACATATGACCAAGATGTCATCGACATATCTGAAATACGAAAACCGCGACCTGGCGAACTCGTCGAATTTCAGCATATAGATCGACGATAACACATTAGAAATGCTAAGCCCCTGCGGGATTCCAATCGTGCTGGGACGCGTTTCCTTAATAGCAGAAGTCGGCGTGCTAACTGCTTGGAGAACTAGTTTGAGAAGCGGCTTGTAGCGAACGCGAGTTCTCAGTCGGCGAAGCAGCTCATCGTGCTGCACCGAAGGATAAAAGTCCTTAATGTCGATCTGGATAAACGAGTAGTCGTCTCCAAGGGGCCTTATCAAAGCGGCCACCTCTTCCACGATGTGATGAGCAGGTGGGACCCTGGCGTCGGGAAAGACAGACATCAAAACATTCGTCAGCGCACGCAGCGCTACTCTATCCCTCACCGTAGCAACGGATATTTGACGAGGCGGTTTGCTGGAACCTTTTAGCACAAGCTTCTGTTTGAAGGTAGTAAAACTGTACGATCCAGCGTGAACTCGTTCGAAAATTCGCTGCACCTCAGCATTGAGGTTTTGCTCAAACTGGGCAGGATGAACGCCATCCTTTCCAATGGTATGAGAGTGAAGGACGCGCTCGTTGAAAATTTCGGCCAAACGATTTGGGGCGAATTCAGCGGTAAAAATGTCAACCACAGTCACGTGCAGGCCCACCCTGATACCAGAGGCAAGCCAAGAAACATCAGCGGTATAGCAAATAATAAAACAACAAAAACATAGTACAAAACATGGCGAAACACGTAAGAAATCCACATGAAACGCGTAGGGACAAGTGGATATTCACCAATTGATAGCTTTTTACCCTCAAAATAAGTGTGATTTACAATGAGATCGTAATAATCGTTGTCGGAATGGTTTGGGTATATCTCTAGAATTTCCAGGTATTGACTGAGCCGCTCGCTCTCATTGATGTCTTTACCTTGCAGTTTTTGAAGCTTTAGATAGCACTCCCGAAAAATGTTCGCTCGCGTTTCGAAACGGAAGCCGCCCGCTACTAACGATGCCACTAATACGACGACTGATGCTGAAAGATTGATCTCCTCAAGCCACGAATAGGTTTGCAAATAGAATTTTGAGAATATCGAAAGTATTACCGTGAACAAAGAATAATACGTAACAGAAAGGTAACTGACATTCTGGTTGCGGATAGCTTTCCGCTCAGCGATCATTCTAACACGAGACGTAATCCATATTCGGTCGTCAACGTTGCTCAAATTCGCTCCCATTGTATTTGTAGGAAGTTGTCCGGACGCATAGATTTAACAGGATTAAGCACTCAAATAGAATGCAGCTTGACGCTCAGGCATGCCAGTCTTGGTAACAGCGACCCACAGCAGTGAATCAGCGGCTCTCGCCGCTCCGCCCGGACGAGCAGTATCTACATCTAATTTCGGCTGACTTCAACCATATGGTGCATAGGCTGGCAAAAATGTCAGCCGCCGATGTAGCGAATGGACTGCGACGCTGTACCGTAGACTTCTTCACCTTTATCGAGTTGCAGCGGCCTCCGAAGGCGATCATTGAGTGCCCAGCCGAACGAAGTTATCCCAAGATGCCTTTGCGTGTGTTTTCCGTTGGAATATTTCCAAGCTTTCTCTGATCCTCAATGATTTTTGCATAGGGATCAGCCTGTTCCACGAATGCGGCTCCGAAAATCTTTTGCCGCAGACATTCGGTCACAACAATATCCATATCCGAAATTGGGTCATCGCCGTATCGCGAATAGTATTTCGCATACTTGCTGGACTCGTAGACATCGGGTGCGCCTCCGTGGATCACTGATCCGCGCAGTTTCATGAGAAGGCTCAGGCGATCCCATTCCACCTGTTCTCCCAGTAAATCCCTTACGCCTTTGATCACTGACTCCGTAGCAGCGCCCTGATCACCCAGTAGGGAATCCAGCGCCATGCATGTGATAGGGAAGCGTTCGGCATCGTCCAGGAACCAAGCCCGATAGTAATATTGCAAGGCTTTAATCTGCCGGACGTCCGCGTCAGCCTTAGATTCGAGTTTTTCATCTAATATCTGCAACCAAGCGTGATCGGCTTTTTGTAGGATTACATCCTGCCCAAGTGCCGGTGTGGCCGGATCGGAAAAGTTCAGGGTGTAACCTGTGTCTGTCAGCGTACATTTTCCACCGAACATCTCTCTGCCGGTAAACTGGTATCGATAGGGGCCTCGCACTGAAAGAGCGACTGCTCCCAGGATGGCCGACCGCAATTTGCTCCCTGTTCCCGCGTGAGGGACTCGAACCACGAGCCATGAGTTTGGAATCTCCTTTTTGGGCTGCTTCTCGGCGAACGGCGGGAACTGATTTGGAATCAAGATTGGCCGAAATTTTTCGGGCAGCACCGTCCCTCGGGCGAGCCCGTCAGGGCTCACCGCGCAGAAGACCTTTCCCTCGAAATCGTCTTCAACTTTCACCGGTATGATGGGAAAGATGGTGGGGATCATTTTTGGTGCGAACAATGACGAGTGAGCGAGCGCCTCCGCAAGAGCCTCAACTTTCTCCTTCGGCGCATTCTCCTGGAGGGACCCCTCGACCTGTTTCAATATCATGACGTCGCCCACCAAATTGAAATGGTCCACAACGAAGTTCCTGAGGTCGGACTGGACCTCAGACAATGATAAGTGGCGATAGAATGAAGGGCCGTCTCGTCTAAGGATTACAGCAGCTTCAACCAAGAGTGAATGCCTGAAGAACAGGGTAATGGATATACCGCCAAAAAACGGATTTCCGCGCCGCGCGTTCAACATGAACGAGGTTCGCATGCCGTCGTCACCAACGGTCTGATAGACCGAAGCTAGTGCCTTCAGTACAATTTCTCTCTGAAGCTTGGACACGGCCATTCATTAACTCCAAATCCAACTGCTGTATTGCGGGCTTAGAGATGCCCTCGGTGATGCTGCCCATGCAGTCGACAACCATTCGCACCTCGTCACCGATTTCCGCAGACCACCAAGTCTTCAAAAATCGGACAGCCGTTCATGCATGAGGATTGATGCCCACAACCAGCACAACGGTTCGAGCTGAAATAGTCCCGAAAGGACTTCATATTTGGCGAATTTTTCCAGATGTCCACTAGGGTGTTTTCAGCCGTTATTTTATCGCCAGCTGCAAGTCCGCCCTGGAACGAGCATGGGTGAACTTGCATGTCCTCAGACACATAGAGCGAGAACCTTCCGGCATCGCATGCATCGACAACTGTCGAGCTTGTTTTAGTGCGGGCGAATACCCCGCTCACGCAGCAGGCGTCGAATCCGACCTTGAGCTTGCATTCCTTCGAGGTCGCTAGCTGGAAAAACTCATCGAGGCGGTCGCTGTTTCGAAGCAACTTAGTCTCGAACACCTTCCGGCCGGATGGCTTGTAGTTCAGAAAGACGAGAGCGCTGATTTTTCGCAAAAATTCGGGCGGCTCGATCATCCACTGGATAGCTGTGTCCACACTGCTTGCATCCAGGATGTAGTGAATGTTCGTTTTTATTCCGAAGGCGGCCAGAAGCTGGATCGTCGCAGCTGTTTCGTCGTACGGTGGATAAGCTGAAACGGCGACCGCGCCACAGAACGATTTGGTCGCTTCCAAAATTTCAACGGTTAGCCCTCTGCCATTGGTCGTATAATTCGGAACGATCCCGCGCTCGTCGGTGTATCGGAGTATCTCGATAAAGTCGGGATGCTGGTTCGGATTGCCACCTCCAAGTGCGACCTGGAAAGTGCCCATTCGAGCAGCGGCATCGATCACGCTCTTGTAATCGTCGAGCTTCATGTGATGCCCAGACTTTGTGGAACTCTTGTAACAGAAAGCGCAGCCTTTATCGCACCAGTTGGTGATCGATATGTCCATGAGTTCCGGACCATGCGGCGACCAGAAGGGCTCCGGCTTGCCCTTGTCTTCGACGCGAGCAAAAAAACCGGTCTTCGCGTTGAAAAATGTTGAGTAACCTTCGTTTTGGTAACGGTTCATCCGAAGCATGGAAATCACCAGTAGTTGGGGTAGGCATTGATGAACATTTTGTCCGTGTCGATCTCGAACATCTCCGTGCAAAGAATCGACTCAGCCAATGCGCCGTCGCTGCTCAAACCACCACGAATAACGGGTTTGCCGTCCTTGAGAGCTTTTACGACACGCTCCAGAACCTCTGGGGTCAGATCGAAATCACGGCTTGAGGAAGCCTGAGTAATGTCCTCAATTCGCTCACCGCGTTCGATGGAACTGTTCAGTTCCTCAAACATGGCCACGAAAAGTTCGCTCAACGGCCCCTCGTTTAAAGCGCCAATAGCTTGAAGAAAATTTTCCTTGGTGAATTCCTGGTCAGAAATGTAGATGAATGAAGTTGATGAGCTGTTCGACACGAAATCCATTTTAATTTTCACGTCCGGCTCTCCACTTTTTTAAGACTTCCAGTACCGTGTCGAGATAGGTCCCGCCTTGAAAATCATCGACCATTTGCGGAAGGTCGGTGATACGAAATATATGAGTTCGCTCCAAGTCGGCGTCCTCGAACCGCTCACCGTGGACCATTGCAAGGTAGTAACGAAGAGTGGGGTACTCGACGCAGTAGTATCGACGATATTCTTCTTTGAGATCGAGCGATCCCACAAAAAACGCATCATAAACTTTCTTGGTAACTTGCGCGGCGAGACCATCCGGCTTCACTGAAAGAATGTCAAAAAACTCCGATAGCGATGGCGGCGTCGGGAATGGCAGAAATAATTTCGCTTCCTTCACTTAGATACTCCCACAAACGCATCGATAGATTTTGCGAAAGTTGAAATATTCGGCGAACGAGCACTCTCGACAAAGGCGAAGCATGCTGCGTTTTTACCCCGCCCCTTGATCTGATCCAACTCGGATTTAACTTCGAACCGCAGCCCGTAATCGGCTAAGAACGCGAGCTGTATAACAAAGATCAAATAAAGGTCCTCGCCGTCATCCGGAGTCGAGTTTTCCAGCCAGTCGCTTAGGAAGTCCTTGATGGGGTCCTCACCCCATCTCCGCGCAGACGCCTGAGTTCTAAACATGGCAAACAGCAGGTTCTCTGCATCTGGATCGTCAAATGAATTGATGTGCTCAACAAGCAACCGTCTATTTAGCAGACGGTCGGAACTGTCACAGTTAAAGAGGAAGACAGCAAGTCTTGCGACAACCTCCTTGTCAACGTTCACATTAAGATACTTGATTACACGTTCGACGTCGTCATCAGTTTGAAGTTCGTGAGGCAAGGTCGCTATTGCGGAAGAATAATGGAAATCAAACTGTTTGGCATACTCGCATTGCTTCAGAATTAGAGCGTCGTCCGACTGTCGCGCAATCAGATAGACGTACTTAAAAACGCCTTCGTAGATTGGGAGCGACTCTAAGTTAGCGAAGACACTGCAAAAGGCTGAGAAGTCGTTTTTCGCCAAATCTTTCGACAGATACGTGGCAATTATAAAGTCTCGAAGTTCGTCATAGGTGAAGGAAATCGTCTCATCGAGCATCGTTTCCAAGGTCTTTTCTGACGGCTCTCGCCTCAGGATGATATCCTCCGAGACGAGGCGCTCTACGATCTCTTGTTGCGCGGCCGTGTAACCGCCAATGTTTATATTATAGAAGCAATTATCGGAAAGCATGTGCTGTGCGATCCGATACAGCGACGGAAGGAGTTCCTTCTTCAAATGCTTCGGAAAGCTCTCTGCCTTGCGAAGAAGGTAATCCTGGTACAGCTGAATTTTGTAGATATCCGAAATATGGCCTTTATCTTTCCCCTCATTCAGATCGCAAAAAATCCTCATCATGAGTAGGTCGCTTTTCAGAAAGCTTGCTGCATTACTGGAAAGCTCAACCTTTATCTGAAAGTGCTTTAAGTAGGAGCGAAGCATCCTGCGAAGGCTATCGTCCGACATCTCCGCCTTCAGGTCTTCGATCCGCAGAATGGAATCAGAAAATGGCTCGCTCAAAAGAGATGAAAACTTGCTATCAAAAAACTCTGTTCGACAAGTGATGATCGTTTTGATGAATTCGAACTGACAGGTGGCGTTGAGGAAATCGGAAAGCTCCGACAGGAAACTATCTAGTTCCTTTACCTCATTGATTCCGTCAATCGCGACGATAAACGGCTTATTGATACCCTTCGAGACCCGGTTGAACAGGTCCAGAACGTCGTAGACGTTGTCGCACTTTGGCAAGTATCTGTTCTGCGAAACGAAAGAGAAAATCCGATTGGGATGGGGATACTTGTTCAATTCTCGCGCTGGAATGAAAACCGTCGGGATTTCGAACTTCGCGAACTGGTTTTCGACAAGATCGCAGATGAAATTGGTCTTTCCCTGTCCAGCTACGCTCGTGACTAGGAGAATCCTGGATTCAGCCTTCTGTAATAGGCGAAGTGCCTCGATATAGGTCCACTCTGCATGGCTCGCCATTCCCTCGGTTTTGAGCTTCAACAGGGACTGCATCGCTTCCTTTTCGGGCGCGACCGCTGGCCTGGATGTCGGATTCTTCGGTGAGTACCCGAAAGGATTGACGCGCTCGATTTCGGAGTCGATCTGCGCCCTTCGCTCCGTTAGATACTTACCGACCTCTTCAATCGAACGAGGAAAGTCATTGTCGGAGAGAGGGGCGATGGCAGACGTCAGCGGCGCGATATCAATTTTGACCAGCAGCTTGTTCAGATACGAATAATCGACCTTGCGTATCTGGTCTTCGATTTTCCGCCCGAAGAAGGTTGGATGACCGAAAATTCGGGTAGTTTCCTTGGATTTGATTGGTTCCACATATATCGAAGGAATATATTTCTTTGTTTTCTTCTCAATCTCGATCTTCGAGTTGCTGAAGAGAAGGAAGCCCTCAAGGTCTTTCCGGAAGCGACTGTAATCGCTGTATCGCTCGAATTCCGCAGTCAGCGCCTCATGCAAATCCTGCAACTTCTCGACGGACGCGCTCGCAATCCCTGCCATCAGGTCGGTGTAGTCGATGACGTGAGCATCTACATCAAACGTAATCGAGTGCTTGTCAATTTCTTCCGTTAGCGCTTTGGAAGTATATGACCCTTGCTTTTCGGTGATGACCAGGATGTACAGCTCGTCAAATAACGCCTCAAGCTTATGCTCACGAAATTTCTCAAGCGTATGGATTATTTTCGAACTGCTTCCATCCGACGTTATCTGGAACGACAACTTTCTGGCGACGCTTCCCAAGTCGACCGAAGGAAAATTCGCTCTGATCAGGTTTTGATTCTTCAAGTCGGGACAATCGAAAATGATCGAAAGGATGGGGATGAAGAAATTTTCGGCGATCTTATTGATGTCAAAATGATTGCAGGCGTTATTACATTTAATGTCCACAACAAGATGGGTAAAATATCGCTTTATCTGTTCGAGATATTCCTGGCTGTTCATCTTGGAAGTTTCCGACCGTAGTTCGTTATCACAAGCTACTAGAGTGCGGCGGGACTCGCCAATGGTCCGAAACGAGTTTCTACAACTTTTACGGCGAGGCTGAATGTCTCTGGAGCGTATATTCGCGTGGCTTAGCGCGAAGCAGCTTGATTCGACCGGTTTCCAGGAACGATCAAGGTGACAGCAGTTGATATACGTTGTGGAAGAGCTGCAAATCAATGAGACGGTGATCATTCTGCCATTCCGTCCAAAAAATACATGGTCGGCTTGGTCATCATATATCTTACGCAGAAGTCGTCCCGATCTCGGCCAACAGCGTGTTATGCCAATCCTCACTCTGAGCCCGTTGATGGAGGTCTGTCAGGAACTCAGGGCTCCGGCAAACCACCGATATATCGACTGGGCCCGCAAAACCTGCGGGCCCAGTCGCGTAGCGCACGGTCATCGCTGGTTTGCAAAAGTGTCCGCCAATTGTAGCTGAATCGCAATGGCGGTCGCAATATTGCAACGTGGCTACCGTTGGGTTGACTGTGGTTTTGCTTCCCGCTCGTTTTAGTAATCGTTCCGGGTGAGAGAGACAAAATGGCTTATGATGGGTTCTATACGCTGCACCAAGTGATTGAGATGAGCACGATGTCGGAATCCACTATACGGCGGATGACCGAAGACAAGCTGTTTCCACCTTTGGTCCATATTTCAAGAGGAAGGGTAGGCGTCCACAAGCGCGATTTTCACCGCTGGGAAGCTGATCCCTCTGGCTACCGGCAATCGGACGGACCGGAAGCCGAACACGACAAAGGTATGCAGTCGTAGTCGCTCCGGGGCCAACTTACGAAAAATAGCGTCCCTCCTTTTTCAATCTTGTCACGAGATCGAGTGCGCCCAGTCGGAGAGTATTCACTATTTCTTCAAACCTG
>Ga0213836_101166_pt1 | contig 16829 bp, 17 predicted proteins | sample SWPATP03_FD_160578 | JGI IMG/M metagenome (GOLD analysis project Ga0213836, IMG submission 160578) | Coastal seawater microbial communities from Marineland, Florida, United States - SWPA TP0 #3 | ecosystem: Environmental > Aquatic > Marine > Coastal | place: USA: Florida | collected 2016-08-05
CCCGCTTCCGTCACCAGCAGCGAACCGGCGGCGATATCCCAGATCTTGAGGCCTTTTTCGAAGAAGGCGTCGACGCGGCCGGCGGCCACGTTGGCCAGTTCCAGCGCAGCCGAGCCGCTCGAGCGAACGCCGTGGCAGCGCGAAGCGACGACTTCATACATGCGCAGGTATTCGGCGAGCGCGCGCGGATCGGCGCCGTGGCCGGCGGCGACCAGGGCCTTGCCGATGCGGTCGTGGTTCTTGACGCGGATGCGCTTGTCGTTCAGGTAGGCGCCGGCGCCCTTGGTCGCGGTGAACAGGTCGTTGCGGACCGGATCATAAATGACGGCCTGGGTGATCACGCCCTTGTGCTGCAGAGCAATCGAGATGCAGTAGTTCGGGTAGCCGTGCAGGAAATTGGTGGTGCCGTCGATCGGATCGATGATCCAGACGAATTCGCTGTCGTCGTTCAGGTTGCGCGACGGGCCCGACTCTTCGCCAAGGATGGCGTGGTCAGGGTAAGCTTTCAACAAGGTCTCGACGATGGCCTGCTCGGAAGCCACATCGACGTCGGTGACGAAATCGTTGTGTTGTTTTTCAGAGATTTCGATCCGGTCGAGGTCGAACGACGAGCGGTTGATGACGGTGGCGGCGCGGCGTGCGGCCTTGATGGCCGTATTGAGCATTGGATGCATGTGATCTTTTCCCTGAAAAAACGCTGACGCCCACCGCGCTGAAAGCGCCGTGAACCGTCGAGATTGAATTGAATTAAAGAGCAAAGCGGCACCGAACCCGTTAAAATCCCGGCCCTTGATGCCAGAAATTCAATTGCTCGTTGCCGCGCGATAGCGCTATTTTAAATGAACCCGCCAAATTCCGACACGTCTCTTTTTAATCGCCTTCGTTTCGTGCTCGTCGAAACCAGCCGCGCCGGGAATATCGGCTCGGTCGCACGTGCCATGAAGACCATGGGTTTTACCGAACTGGTGCTGGTATCGCCACGCTGCATCGACTTCGTCAACGATCCGGAAGCCGTCGCCTTTGCCAGCGGCGCGCTCGACGTCTTGCAGAATGCCCGCGTCGTGGGCAGCATCGGCGAAGCTTTGGAAGGCTGCAATTTCGCCGCCGCCGTGTCGGCGCGCCTGCGCGAATTCTCGCCGCCCGTGTGGACGCCGCGCGCTTTTGCCGGCCATGCAGCGGCCCAGGAAGAAGTGAACGCGGCGCTCATCCTCGGCAATGAACGCGTCGGACTGCCGAACCAGATCGTCGAGAAGTGCAATGTGCTGATCAATATTCCCGCGAATCCCGCTTACTCGTCGTTAAATTTGTCGCAGGCTGCGCAGGTACTGGCCTACGAATGCCGGATGGCGGCGATCGGCGACGGCGCGCCGGAACCAACCCCGATCGGTTTTCACGGCGACGCCGCCAGCGTGACCCAGATCGAAGGCATGTATGCGCACCTGGAAGAGGCGCTGGTCTCGATCGGATTTTTAAATGCGGACAATCCGAAGAAGCTGATGCCGAGATTGAAACGGCTGTTTTCGCGGGCGCAGCTGGAGACGGAAGAGGTGAATATCCTGCGCGGGATTGCACGCCACATACTGAAGCGCTAAGACCAGGCCGGCGTCACTCCTTGAAATAGACCACCTGGTGCGACGTCGCCAGCAGCGCGCCCGACGCACTCCAGATTTCGGCCGTCTGGTCAAAAAACCCTTTACGGAAATTCAGGGCGCGCGCCAGGCCCAGCACGGGCGCGCTGCCTTGCGCTGCCAGTTGTGCGGCATCGGCATGGAAATAGGTCGTCAGGGCGACGGTGCCAATCGCCACCCAGTTCGGCCGTCGCACGAAGATGCGCGGGAAGAAGGCGTCGCAGATGGCCGACAGCGAAAGAAAATCGAGCGGGCGTTCCGGCTGGTCGCGGATCCAGAGCCGGGATTCGGAGGAATCGCTGCTGGCGCCGGGCGCGCCTGGCATGCCGTCGATGAAGCGCATCTCGTAGGCGGCGGTCCATGCGGCGCGGGCAATAGCCGGCATCGGCGCGATGCCGTCGGCCGGCGCTACTGACGGGAAGACCGCATCGAGCGTTTCCCAGGTCTCGCGCCGGAGGGCGGTGACGGCCGTGGCAAACGCCGCCACCTCGTCATGCTGGATCAGCTCGACGTACCAGTGCTGGGTGCTGCGGTTGGTGCGCACGGCCCTGGCCTGGACCGAAAAGCCGCCGTCGGCGATCGGCGCGGCGAAATGCACGGTCAGCGACAAGGGATCGCCCAGGCGCAGCGGATGCTGCATGATCGCGTTCAGCAAAGACGCGCCGATGACGCCGCCGAAAGGCCCGACCATGTTGCCGTAGGCCGGATGCGTGTGGCCGCGGTAATGGCCTTCCTCGGAAGACGCCAGCGCGATGGCTGCGTCGAAAACATGCGTGGGTTCAGTCGCCATCATCCTTGTCTCTTTTTATGGTTGACATCAGCGGTATCACTTCGTCACCCGCCGCCGGCACACAGGCCGCGCCCAGCGGTACCCAGCCCCGCCGCACGACAATCTGCTCCCGGTCATGGCACATTTCCACCCGCCGCGCCCACGGCGTGCGTGCATGCACGAAGGCCTCGATCGACTCCGGCACGCTCACCTGCAGCGCCAGCGCGTGGATGTCCTCGACCGGGTGGTCGGTCATGTGCAGCAGCGGCACGAACTGGCCGGCGAACATCATCGCGTGCCCCGGCACCTTCACCGGACCGGCCACATAGCCTTGCGCGCGCAGCCAGGCCTGCGCCTGCTCGCGCGGGGCGGCCAGGCCGTCCGGCCGCCCCCAGGCGCTGGCGAGCAGTTCGGCGACCCATTGATTGCAGTTCTGGTAGCGGGTAGCGAAGGCATAGGCATTCGCGCTGTACCGGCCGGCCAGCAGCGAGAGGGCGAGCGGTTTGTCGAGCGCGGTCTTTTCGAGCAGCGCGCTGTCGTCGTCGGCCAGGAATACCAGCGACATGTGGCCGCTGGCGGGCGTCTCGGCGCCGAGCGCGAAGCCGGCCATGCCCTGGTCGAACAGGCGCGGGCGCGATTCGTCGCAGGCGTAATACAACTGGCGCACGGCCCAGGGACTGGCCGGGTTGTCGCGCAGGGCGATGCCGGCGTGCGAGTACAGCAGGCCGAAGCGGCTGAGGTCGGTCCCGGCGCGCGACACCAGCGCCACGCGGCTGCCCGAGCGTTCGAGCTCGCGCTTGACGACGCCGGCAAAGCGCAGCACGCGGTCCTGGTCGGCGGCGCTGACCTCCTTGGTCCGTTCGCAGAAGGTCGGGATGCCGGCCCAGGCGCTGCCGCCGGCGCACAAGGCCAGCGCCGCCAGCAGAGCCTTCTGCCGTCCAGACATCAGATCGCGACTTTGTGCGAGCCCAGTTCGCGGTACCAGTTGTCTTCGAGCGCCAGGAAGAAGGCTTGCTTGCTGTCGGCGTGCGCGAATTCGTAGCCGTATTCGCGGGCGTTGACCTGCACCAGTTCGCCCTTGCCGATCGCACGCTGCGCCAGGGCCTTGTTCGGCACGTCGAGGGTGAACTCTTGCGAAGCACCCGTTGCCGCGGCGTGCAGGGTCATGCGCGTGGTGCCCGGTTTACCCGGTGCGGCGGCAATGTCGATCACGCGGTACTGGCCGGCAGCCACGCGTTTGTCATCGCCCGAGCTGTTGCTCGACGAGCCGATCGAATCGGAGACGCTGCCCGACGAGGCCGAGCCCGCGCTGGAAGCGGAAGAAGCGGCGGTGCTGGCGGCCTGGACGGGCAGGGCGCAGGCGGCGGCGAAGGCGGCCAGCAGGGCGGCGCGCGAGAGGGTGGACATGGTCATAAGTGCTTTCGTAGTCAGGCTGAATACGCCTATGGTACAAGCCGGCAGCGCCGCTGAGAAGGCTTGAGGGCAGCAGAGTTCAGGCCGGCGTCGCGCGATGCAAACAAAATTTGCATTTGATGGCCTTATTGCAAAGCTTATTTGCACGCAGGACAGAACCGCCGTGATTCCGACGATGTCCTCTAGTCCGATCCCGTTTCGAAGGCAACAGCCTGTCGTACACTATTCGAATAACAACAAGGATGCCAAGATGGAGACAACACGCAGGTCCTTCCTGAAGGCCGGCGCCCTCGGGGCGCTGGTGCTGGCCGCCGGCGGGGGCATCTACCGCGCCGTGCACACGCCGCGCCTCGAGCGCTTCGTGCTCGATGGCGAAGCGCGTGCCGCGCTCAATGCGATCGTGCCGGCCATGCTGGCGGGGGCGCTGCCTACTTCCGCAGCCGAGCGCAGGGCGGCCATCGGCGCTGCGATCGAGGGCGTCCATGCGGCCGTCTCGAACCTGCCTCTGGCGGTGCAGAAGGAAGTGCAGGACTTGTTCGGCCTGCTCGCCCTGGCGCCGGCGCGGCGCCTGCTGACCGGCGTGTCCGGCGGCTGGGAGAACGCCGATCCGCGGCAGGTCAGCGCTTTCCTGCAGGCCTGGCGCCTTCACCGTCTCGCCCTGCTGCGCACCGCCTACGGCGCGCTGCACGACCTGTCGCTCGGCGCCTGGTATGCCCAGCCGGCCAGCTGGAATGCAATCGGCTATCCCGGCCCACTGAAGGAACTGTCTTGAACGCTCCCATCATTCCCGACCCGATCCGCGCAGGGCTCGCGCGCGGCTGGAAGGTCGTCGACGGCGCCCGGCAGGGCGCCGACCGCACGTTTGACGCCGACGTCGTCATCGTCGGCAGCGGCGCCGGCGGCGGCGTGACGGCCGAGATCCTGGCGCTGGCCGGACTGAAGGTCGTCATCGTCGAAGAGGGCGCGCTGCGCTCCTCCACGGACTTCAAGATGCGCGAAGCCGACGCCTACCCGGCGCTGTACCAGGAATCGGCCGCGCGCCAGACGCTCGACAAGGGCGTCAAGATCCTGCAGGGACGTACCGTCGGCGGCTCCACCACGGTCAACTGGACCTCGAGCTTCCGCACGCCCACGCCAACCCTCGACCATTGGCGCAGCCAGTTCGGCCTGTTCGACTATGACAGCGAGAGCCTCGCGCCCTGGTTCGCGATGATGGAGGAGCGCCTGCACGTGAGCGACTGGCAGGCCGCGCCCAACGAGAACAACAACCTGCTCAAGCGCGGCCTGGACCAGCTCGGCATCCAGGCCGGCTTCATCCGCCGCAACGTGAACGGCTGCTGGAACCTCGGCTACTGCGGCATGGGCTGTCCGACCAACGCCAAGCAGTCGATGCTGGTGACGACGATCCCGTCCGCGCTCGACCATGGTGCGACCCTGGTCACGCGCGCCCGTGCCGAGCGCCTGGTGCTGCGCGGCGAACGCGGGAAGTACATAAGCGAGCTGCTGTGCGTCGCACTGAGCGAAGACGGCGTGGCCGCGACCGGCCGCATGCTGCGCCTGCGCGCCAGGCATTTCGTGGTCGCCGGCGGCGCCATCAATTCGCCGGCCTTGCTGATGCGCTCGAACGCGCCCGACCCGCATGGCCTGCTGGGCAAGCGGACCTTCCTGCATCCGACCCTGATCTCGGCCGGCATCTTCCCGCAGCGGGTCGAGGCCTGGGCCGGCGCGCCGCAGACGGTGTATTCGGACCACTTCCTGCACACCGGCCCCATCGATGGCGCGCTCGGCTACAAGCTGGAAGCGCCGCCGCTGCATCCGGTGCTGCTGGCGACGACGCTCAACGGCTTCGGCGCCGGCCACGCTGAATTGATGCGCCAGTTCCCGCACATGCACGGCTTGCTGGCGCTGCTGCGCGACGGCTTCCATCCCGCATCGCAGGGCGGCGCAGTGCATCTCAAGGATGGGGCGCCGGTGCTCGACTATCCACTCAATGACGTGGTCTGGGACGGCGCCCGGCGCGCGCTGCTGACGATGGCCGAGGTCCAGTTCGCGGCCGGCGCAAGCGCGGTGCAGCCGGCGCACGAAACGGCGCGCCGCTACACCTCCTGGGCGCAGGCGCGACGCGAGATCGCCGCCTTGCCGCAGCAACTGCACATGACGCGCGTGGCCTCGGCCCACGTGATGGGCGGCTGCACGATGGCGGGCGATGCGCAGCGCGGCGTGGTTGCCCCGGACGGCCGCTACCGGGACGTGGCCAACCTGTCGGTGCACGACGGCTCGCTGTTCCCGACCTCGATCGGCGCCAACCCCCAGCTGTCGATCTACGGCATCGTGGCGCGCCTGGCGAGCGGCCTTGCCCAGGACCTGACCGGTCAACCTGCGCCGCGGGTGTCCACGTGACCATGAGCGCGCGCCGGATCACGCGCGCGCTGCTGCTGGTGCAGCTGGCGGGCGTTGCCGCCATCGCGCTGGCAAGCTGGCGCTGGCGCGGGATGGCGCCCTGGGCCGCGCTGGTGCTGGGCCTGGTCTGCGTGCTGCTGGTGCGCTTCGCCATCAACATGAACAATTTTGTCCTCAGCGCCTGCTTCGCCAGCCCCACGCCGAGCGAATTCCGCCTGGGTGCGCGCGCCCGCCTGCGCCTGCTGGCCGAGGAATTCAGGACCAGCATGCTGGCCACGTCCTGGCTGATGCCGCGCGGCGCCGCCTGCCGCCGCATCTACCCCGAATCGGGCGCGCCGCCGGTGCTGCTGGTGCACGGCTACGGCTGCAACAGCGGCTACTGGAGCTACCTCCTGCCGCGCCTGGACCGCAACAGCATCAGCCACGCCAGCATCGACCTGGAACCGGTGGGCGGCGCGATCGATGACTACGTGCCGGCCCTGCAGGACGCGGTCGAGGACTTGTGCGCGGCGACCGGCGCGCCGCAGGTGGCCATCGTCGCCCACAGCATGGGCGGCCTGGTGGCGCGCGCCTGGATGCGTGCGCACGGCAGCGCGCGCGTGGCGCGCATCGTCACGCTCGGCACGCCGCACCACGGCACCAGCCTGGCCAACTTCGGACCCGGCGCGAACGCGGCCCAGATGCGGCGCTCGAAAGGCGAAGCCAGCGACTGGCTGCGCGCCCTCGGCGAGAGCGAGGATGCGGCACGGCGCGCCCTGATCACCTCGATCTTCAGCCACCACGACAACATCGTCGCCCCGCAGACGTCGAGCGTGCTGGAAGGCGCGCGCAACATCGCGCTCGGCGGCGTCGGCCACGTGGCCCTCGGCTGCAACGGGCGCGTGCTCGATACCGTGATGGAAGAACTGGGCAAGCTGGCGCCTTGAGCCCTTGCCGGCGCTGCTGCGTTTAAAATGCGGGTTAATGCCTGATACGCGTGAGGAAGCAATGACAAAGAATATCAAGGAACTCGAGCAGGAAGAGGAAGCGCTGTCGCGCGCGGTGCGCAGTTCGGCCCAGCAGATCTGGCAGGCCGGCCTGGGGGCGTTTGCCAAGGCCCAGCAGGAGGGCGGGCGCGAATTCACGCGCCTGGTGCGCGACGGCAGCGAGCTGCAAAAGCGCGCGCGCTCGGTCGAGGATGCGACCGATACCGTGGCGCGCAAGGCCGAGCGCTCCAGCCGCCGCGCGTCCGGCACCTGGGGCAAGCTGGAACAGGTGTTCGAGGAACGCGTGGCGCGCGCCCTGGCCACCATCGGCGTGCCGGCGCGCAGCGACATGGAAGCGCTGAACCATCGCATCGAGGAACTCGAGCGGACGGTGGCCGAGCTGGCGGGGGAACACCTGCAGCAAAAGGCGGCAAAAAAACGTCCCGCCACGAAACGCAGCGCCCCCGGGACGGCCGGCTGACCCGCGCTGCCGTCCGTACGCGCTTCGATGTTATGCTAGCAAGTGACACTACACAGACCGCCCTCCATGCTCCAGAAAGCTCCCCGCCGCACCCGTGAACGCATCCTCGAGCTCTCGCTCAGGCTGTTCAACGAGTTCGGCGAGCCGAACATCACGACGACCGTCATTGCCGAGGAGATGAATATCTCGCCCGGCAACCTGTACTATCACTTCCGCAACAAGGACGACATCGTCAATTCGATCTTCGTGCAGTTCGAAGCCGAGATCGAGCGCATCCTGACGGTGCCGGCGGGACGGCGCTCGAACATGGAAGACGTCTGGCTCTACCTGCACCTGATGTTCGAACTGATCTGGCGCTACCGCTTCTTCTACCGCGACCTGAACGACCTGCTGTCGCGCAACCGCAAGCTCGAGCTGCACTTCAAGGCCATCCTCGCCCACAAGATCAAGGTCGCGCGCCAGCTGTGCGAAGACTTGCGCAGCGAACAGTCGCTGGAAGCCTCCGACCAGCAGATCGGCGCGATGGCGACCAACATGGTGGTGGTGGCCACCTACTGGCTGTCGTACGAGTACGTGCGCAACCCGCGGAAATACAGCGAGCAGCAGGCGATCGCCGATGCGCTCGCGCGCGGCTGCTACCAGGTGCTGTCGATGCTCGGGCCTTATCTGCGCGGCGATACCAGCCTGCTGTTCGAGAAGCTGTCCGAGGAATACCTGAAAACACTGCCCGACGAGGGCAGGGAACCGACATGAAATCGATCGCCGTCTACTGCGGCGCCGCGAACGGCGCCAAACCCCTGTACGCCGACGCCGCCCGCCTGCTGGCGCGCGTGCTGGTCGAGCACAACATCGCGCTGGTCTATGGCGGCGGCAAGGTCGGCCTGATGGGCGTGATCGCCGACGAAGTCCTGCGCCTCGGCGGCGAGGCCACCGGCGTCATCCCGCGCGCCCTGGTCGAGCGCGAAGTCGGGCACGCCGGTCTGACGCGGCTGTTCGTGGTGAAGGACATGCACGAGCGCAAAGCCATGATGGCCGAGCTGTCGGAAGGCTTCATCGCCATGCCGGGCGGCTTTGGCACGCTGGAAGAACTGTTCGAGATGGTGACCTGGGCCCAGCTCGGCATCCACGCCAAGCCGATCGGGCTGCTGAATGTCGACGGCTTCTACGACGGCCTGATGGGCTTCGTGCGGCACCAGCAGGAAGAGGGCTTCGTGCGGCCCGGGCATGCCGGCTTGATGCAGGTCGATGCTGATGCCGAGGCGCTGGTGCGCCGCTTGCGCGACGCCGCCGGCGTTGCATAAGGCGCCGGTTACGCCGCCAGCTCCATCGCATACGCTTCCAGCATGTCGACGATTTCTTCCGCCCCCACCGGCCGGCTGAACAGGTAACCCTGCATCTCGTCGCACTCGTTCGCGCGCAGGAAATCGCGCTGCTGTTCGGTCTCGACGCCCTCGGCGATCACGCGCAGGTTCAGCTTGTGGCCGAGCGAGATCACGGCCATCGCGATCGCCTGGTCGTCCGGGTTGTCGGCCAGCTCGCTGACGAAACTCTTGTCGATCTTGAGGCGGCTGATCGGGAAGGTCTTCAATGAGGACAGGCTCGAGTAGCCGGTGCCGAAGTCGTCGATCGACAGCGACACGCCCATGCTTTCCAGCTCGCGCATCTTGGCGACCGATTTCTGCAGGTCGCGCATGATCAGGCTTTCGGTCACTTCGAGCTCCAGCAGTTCCGGCATCAGGCGCGTGTCGCGCAGGGCCGCGGCCACGCGCTCGACCAGGCGCGCTTCCTCGAACTGGCGCGCCGAGACGTTCACCGACATCGTCACCGGCGGCAGGCCGGCGTCGACCCAGGCGCGCGCCTGGCGGCAGGCTTCGCGCACCACCCAGTCGCCGATTTCGACGATCAGGCCGCTCTCTTCGGCCAGGCCAATGAAGCGCTGCGGCGCCACCATGCCGTGCTCCGGATGCTGCCAGCGGATCAGGGCCTCGACGCCGAACAGGCGGCCGGTGCGCAAGTCGACCTTCGGCTGGTACAGCAGGCGGAAGCCGTTGTCGACGGCGCCGTCCAGGGTCGCCTGGACCGCCTGGCGCAGGCCGTCGAGCAGCACCAGCTTTTCCTCGACGCTGGCATTCATCTCGCGCGCATAGAACTGGAAATTGTTGCTGCCCATGTCCTTGGCGCGGTACATCGCGGCGTCCGCGTTCATCAGGAGGGCGCTGGCGTCCGCGCCATCGCGCGGGTACATCACCACGCCCATGCTGCAGCTGACCTGCACCGCCTGGCCGCTCACCTCCACCGGTTCGGTGACGGCGACCCGGATTTTTTCCAGCAGCGGGCCGAGCGCTTCGGGGTCATGAGCCTGGTCGGGCAGCAGGATCACGAATTCGTCGCCGCCGAAGCGCGCCAGCGTGTCGTTGCGGCGCAGGCAGGCGCCCATGCGCTTGCCGACCACCTTCAGGAGCTCGTCGCCGGCCTTGTGGCCGAGGCCGTCGTTGACCAGCTTGAAGCCGTCGAGGTCGACAAAGGCGAGTGCGACGGCGGTGCCGTGGCGCTCGGCGTTCAGGATCGCCTGTTCGATCCGGTCGTGCATCAGGTTGCGGTTCGGCAGGCCGGTCAGTTCGTCGTGGTGCGCCATGTGGAAGATGCGCGCCTCGACCTGCTTGCGCTCGCTGATGTCGCGCACGATCACGACGACGCCGTCCTCGACCGCCACCACCTGGCGGTGCAGCCAGTGGCCCAGCGCCTCGCGCGAGCTTGCCTGCCATTCGCCTTCGCGCGGCTTGCCGTCGCGCGCCACCAGGGCGAGGTCGTCGAAAATGCCGTTCTCGCGATAGTGCGGCAGCATGTCGCACAGGAGCGTGCCCTCCATCTGCGCGCGCGGCAGCCCGATGATGGCTTCGGCGCGCGAATTGGTCGTCTCGACCACGAAGTCGGTCACGCTGCCGTCCGCGGCCAACACCGAGCGCAGCACGAAGAAGGCATCCAGGCTGCCCTCGGAGGCGGCGGCATAGGTTTCCTGGGCGCGGCGCGCGCGCCGGCGCGCCCGCGCCAGCTGCCAGGCCCAGCCCGAGATCACGGCCACCACCAGCAGCAGCAGCGCGCTGGCGCTGGCGGCGGCAAGCAGGAAGTTGCGGCGTTTTTCGTTGAAGGGGGCGAACTGCTCGTCGCGCGCCAGGCCGACCACGATCGCCAGCGGGAAGCCGTGCAGGCGCTGCACGCTGGTGTAGCGCGCCACGCCGTCCGGGCCCTGGTGCAGGGCGACGCCGCCCTCCGCGGCGCCGAGTTCGATGCGCTGGCCCCAGCTCACGCTGTCGCCCACGCGCAGCGTGCGCATCACGCCGTCCAGGCCGGCCAGGCCCAGCATGCCGTGCTCGCCGTCGCGCGAATGTTCGTAGGCGCTGGTGAAATAGGCGGGATCGGCTTCGACGATCGCGATGCCGGCGAAGGCGCCGCGGGCATCGTTGATGCGGCGCGTGAAATGCAGGTGGGGTTCGCGCTTGACGCTGTCGCCGACCGTCGCACCCACGAAAGGCAGGCCGAGATTATTGTTGCGGTGGTACAGGAAGTAGGAGGTACCGGAGACATCGTGGGCGCCTTCGTCCGGATTGCTGGCGACGATGCGCCCGTCGCGGTCGGCGATCGCCACCACGAATACCAGGCCAGGGGGCAGCAGGCCCTGTTTGCGCAGCGCGGGAATCGCGCCGGCCGCGCCATTGAGCTCGACCGCGTACTCGATTACCTTGAGGGTCTGGTCGATGCCGTTCAGGCTGCGCGACATCTGCGCTTCATACGTCTCGAGGCGTTCGCGCGTGGCCGCATGGACGGCGTCGAACGCGGCCGCGCGGTCGGCGTCGATCACGCGCAGGGTCAGGAGCCAGACCCCCGCGACCAGCAGGATCGCAAACAGCGGCAGCGAAATATGCGTGTCGAGACCGCGCCCGAGCCAGTTCGCAAGCCGCGAACGGCGCGCCTGCGTGCGCGGAGAAATGAAACGTAAGGGCATGGGGGTCCTTTCAGTGCAACAGGAGAACCGGGCGCACGCTCGGGTCGAGCGCCTCGCGCCCGATGTAGCCGATCAGGGCCGGATCGTCGGCCACCGCGCGGCGCACGGCGGCGCTGCCGGCCAGCTCGCGCGGTGGCTGGCCGCGGCCGGTGAACACCATCTTCGACCAGTAGACCTTCAGGAGCGCGGGCGTCTTGCCGGCCACGCGCAGGTAGAACTGGTCGCGCTCCGGCGAGCCGACCGCCTGGTCGAGCGCACTGGCGACGGCGCCGTTCGGAAAGCGCGGCGACTGGGCCAGGAAAATGGCGGCAACCTGCTCCGGGCGCAGCGACTCGACCGGGCTGCGCGCCGAGACGATCACCACCAGGTCGCCGGCCTGGGCGAGTGCGGCGCAGGCGGCGAGGAGGACCGCAGCCAGCAGTCGTGCTCTGCTTGACAGTTTCATGCGGCCCTCAGAAGACGAAATCGAGGGCGGCGCTGCTCACCTGCGCCGTGCGTCCGGACTGGTAGCCGGGCACCGGATTGATGAACTTGCCGCGCGAGCCGGCGCGCGTGGTAACGCATTCGTGCTGCAGCTTGAAAGCGAGGTTGGGGGCGGCGTCCCAGCGCAGGCCGGCGCTGAACGTCGACTGGGAGGGCACCGTGCGCATCAGTGCGGCGAGCGCCGTGTTGAGCTTGGCGCCGACGGCGGCCTGGTAGGGCGCCAGGCCATCCGGTGCAAGTGAATCCGGCCCTGGCGGCCGGCGGCCCCAGACCCGGGCATAGCCGGCGTAGGGCGTCAGGCTGCCCTGGCGCCAGCCGCCGCCGAGGTAGGCCGAGCGCGTGCTGCCGAGGTAGCCGCCGACCTTGCTGCTGCCTGCCTCGCCCGTCACGAACCACTGGCCCGGATCGTAGTGCAGGCCGACGCTCAGCGCCGAGGCGCGCTTGTCCTCCACTTCCAGGCGGCGCCCGAGGTCGCGCCCGGCGGCGCCGAACTTGTCGAGCGCATCGAACAGCTCGGGAAACAGGCTGAGCGACAAACGGGCCCTGACCAGCGAGGCCCGTGCGCTGAAGGCGCCTTGCTCGACGGTGTGCGACAGCCCGCCAATGGCGTGCCCGCGCAGGCGCGCGCCGCCGTACAGGGGAAGGTCGGTGCGGCCGAACAGCACTTGGGTGGTGCTGCGCAGCGTCTCCCCGTTCCAGCGCCAGTTGAGGTCGACGCCATCGCTGCTGCCCAGCGGCAGCACGCTGTACACCTCGATCGGCGGGCGCACCCATGGATAGGCATAGCCGACCTTGCGATAGTCGGCGGCGATGAACATCGGCATGGCGATGCGTCCGACCCGCAGGGCCAGTTCGGGCGTGGCCTGGTAGGTGAGATTGGCCCATTCCACGCGCGGCCGGTAGCTGTAGTCGAGGCGCTGCTCGGTCACCACCTGCAGCACGGCCGACCAGCGCGCGTCGAGGTGCAGGTCGAGCTGGCCGCCGAGTTTGCTGTCCACATGCCGGCTCCAGCCGGCGCTGCGCCCGGCGCCGCTTGCTTTCATGCTGGAGGAGGCGTAATCGGCCTGGCGCTCGTCGCTGTGGACGACGCCGAGGGTGCCGAAGCCGGAAAACGTCCAGTCCGGCGCGCTCGTGGCGGCGCAGGCCGCGCCGCCGAGGGCGAACAGGACGGCGCCCGCACAGGCGGCGGACAGGCTGGTGGCGGCAGGGGATGGGAACAACATGGAGCGCTTTCGTTCGGGTCGGGCGTGCCGCGGCAAGGGTGGGCAACTTCGTTTGTCGCTGGCGGCGTGCATGGCGCACGCTATGGTTCGGACTGTAGCGACCGGGGCCTCGAAAGTCGATATATTTACGTATGGGAACGCTTTAGCGTGGTGTAAGCGTTGTGATGTGGCAACGAAACTTGCATCGGTGTCATTTTGACGCGCTTGCGAGCGGGTGTGCGGCTCCCCACCAGACCGTCCTCAGGCAGCCTCGCCGCTCCACAAGCGCTCCCCGCTGTGTTCCATATGCGTGAGATACAAGCGCAGGTCGAGCTCGAACTGGTGGTACTGCGGCTCCATCCAGCAGCACAGCTTGTAGAAGGCCTTGTCGTGCTGTTTTTCCTTCAGGTGCGCCAGTTCGTGCACGGCGATCATGCGCAAAAATTCGAGCGGGGCGTCGCGGAACACGCTGGCGATGCGGATCTCGTGCTTGGCCTTCAGGCGGCTGCCCTGCACGCGCGAGATGGCGGTGTGCAGGCCGAGCGCGTGCTGCACTACGTGGATCTTGCTGTCGTAGGCGACTTTCGCCACCGGTTCGGCATTGCGCAGGTAGTCATCCTTCAGGTCCTGCACGTAGTCGTACAGGGCGCGGTCGGTGCGCAGGCCGTGCGGGGTGGGATAGCGCGAGCGCAGCAGGGCGCCGAGGCGGCCTTCCTGGACGAGGGCGGCGGCCTGCTGGCGCAACTGGTCGGGATAGGCGGTGAGGTAGCGGAGTTCGGACATGGGGCGGCAATGTACCACAGCAGCCGCCCCTGCGGCATCGACGTCAGCTTTCCTTGCCTCCCTGGCGATTGCCCCCCTTGGCCGATGCGGCGCTGCCGCCGGCTGCTGCCGCGGCGGCCCGGCTGGCCGACTGCCGGCTCTCGCCGCCCTTGCGGCCGATGTCGGCCATGTGAGCACGGTTGCGGCTGACTGCCTCCCCGCCTTTCTGACCTGCGCGCCGCGCTTCCTCGGAATCGAATTCGTGCGCCGTGCCTTTCTGGTGGGCCGCCTGGCCACCCTTGCTGGCGATCTCGCGCTGCTGGTTCTGGTCCATTGCGGCAAAGCCGCGTTTGGCTGGACCGCTGCCGCTGCCACCACCGCTCTTTTGCGCGCTGCCGCCGGAGCTGCCCGCGCTCTTGCCGCTCTCCTTGCTTGTCGCCATGTCGTTCTCCTGGTTGCCCTGCAGTGAAGTGGAAGTGAACGCATCTGCCGCGCTCGTCCGGTTAGAGACACAGCGCCTGTGTTAGTTCCTTCTTACCCGCTTGCAGCGCTTGCACTCCCTGTCAATCCGGCGCGCGCGGCGGCGTGCGCCTGCCGTCGTGCGGCATGGCTGCGCCCCCCGCCGTGGGCGGTGCGCTCATGTCTTGCTCGAGCTGGGCCTGGCGCAGCGCCAGCCGCTGCCCCAGCGCGGCCAGGTCGACGCCCGCCGTGCGCGCGAGCGCGAACATCTCGCTTTCTTCCTGCGCGATGTGGTGCGCCACTTCGTCGGCCAGCACCGCGAGGGTCGCCTCGAAGTGCTCGTCGCCCGGGTACATGACTTCGAGCTGGCTGACCAGCTCGCGCACGCCCGCGTGTTCGAGTTCGGCTTCGTCGAACAGTTCGTCGTCGCCGCTCGACTCGCGCAGCGCCGGATAGAACAGCTCTTCCTCGATCATCGTGTGGACGATGAGCGCATCGCAGAGGTCGTCGACCAGTTCGGCCAGACTCTCCTCGGCGTCTTCGAGGCCGCGCAGGTCTTCGCAGCGTGCAAACAGCAGGCGCAACTGCGCGTGCTCGGCGCGCAGCAAGGCGAGCGCGTCTGGCGGCCCATCCTGGGCGGTGCCGGTGGATGCCATGGGTTCTCCGTGAGGTGATTGAATCGGGTGGGGGGCTTTGTGTGCGGGGCGCGTGCCGGTCAGCTGGCGCGCGACGCGCAGGTTGAGCTCGCTGAGCTGCTCGAGGGTGTCGAGCGCGTGGCGCGCGACCTGGCTCAGGAAATCGACCTGCGCGTCGAGGTGGGCGCGCAGGTCGGGAAAGAAAGAGGGAAAGAAAGAGGGAAAGGCAGGCATGGGGTCCTCGGCGTGAGCGTAAGCTTCAATAGACGCCGCAAGACCCGTCAAGTTCAAGAAAAGTGCGTGCGCACACGACCGGCGCAAGCACTTCTCCTTTGACGCTCAGGCGTCGGCGACCTTCAGCACCAGTTTGCCGAGGTTCGCGCCCTTGAACAGCATCAGCAGCGTGGAAGGGAAGTTGTCGAAACCGTCGACGATGTGTTCGCGGCTCTTGAAACTGCCTTCCTTCATCCAGCGCGCCAGCGTCGCCACACCTTCAGGATAGCGGGCGGCGTAGTCGGTGACAAGCATGCCTTCCATGCGCGCGCGGTTGACCAGCAGCGCCAGGTAATTGGCCGGGCCCTTGACCGCTTCGGTCGCGTTGTACTGCGAGATCGCGCCGCAGATCACGATGCGCGCTTTCATGTTGATGCGGGTGAGCACGGCGTCGAGGATGTCGCCGCCGACGTTATCGAAATACACGTCGACACCCTGCGGGCAATGCTGCTTGAGCCCGGCCTGTACGGGGCCGGCCTTGTAGTCGATGCAGGCGTCGAAGCCGAGTTCCTCGACCACGAAACGGCACTTGTCTTCGCCGCCGGCAATGCCGACCACGCGGCAGCCCAGCTGCTTGGCCACCTGGCCCACCGTCATGCCGACCGCGCCGGCCGCGCCCGACACCACGACGGTCTCGCCCGCTTTCGGCTGGCCGACCTCGGTCAGGCCGAAATAGGCCGTCATGCCCGGCATGCCGAGCGCATTGAGCCAGGTCGGCAGGGGCGCCATGGACGGGTCGACCTTGGCCAGCATCGCGCCCTTGTCGTCCGCGGGACCGGTCCAGTAACGCTGCACGCCCGTCACGCCCATCACGTGGTCGCCCACGGCAAATTTTGGCGAGGCCGATTCGGTCACCACGCCGACGCCGCCGGCGCGCATCACTTCGCCGATGGCGACCGGGCGCACATACGAGCGGGCGTCGTTCATCCAGCCGCGCATGGCCGGGTCGAGCGAAATGTAGAGGATCTTGACGCGCACTTCGCCCTCGACGAGCGGGGCGAGTGCCGGCGTGGCGCGCTGCCAGTCGCTGTCCTTGGGCATGCCGACAGGGCGGGCGGCCAGCAGGAATTGGTCATTGGTGGCTTGCGTCATGAGCGTATCTCCGTGGTGTTGTTTGAACTGCCAACTATACCTAGAAAAGGACGGTCGTGCGCTTTTCTGGCGGGTGTTTTTTCATGCGCTTTTTACAGCCGTGCGACAATGCCTGAGACCCTCATTTGCCAACCCGCTCATTTGCCAACCCGTCTACACGCCGCCACCATGACGCATCCGGAATACATCCTGACCCTGTCCTGCCTCGACCAGCGCGGTATCGTGCTGCGCGTGGCCGGTTTCCTCGCCGAGCACGGCTGCAAC
>Ga0213836_101170_pt1 | contig 16769 bp, 15 predicted proteins | sample SWPATP03_FD_160578 | JGI IMG/M metagenome (GOLD analysis project Ga0213836, IMG submission 160578) | Coastal seawater microbial communities from Marineland, Florida, United States - SWPA TP0 #3 | ecosystem: Environmental > Aquatic > Marine > Coastal | place: USA: Florida | collected 2016-08-05
TCCTTCCGCTCTGCGGGGGTCGGCGCACAACGCAAGCCCGATCACCGCTTCCCGCCGCTGTCCCGACCGATCCCGGCCGATCGGCGCGGGCTCCCACGCCGCGGCTTGCGTTGTGCGCGAGCGCCGTGCCTGTGCCGGCACCGGTGAGAGCAGCCCTCAGCCCTGCGGGTGCAGGCGGAGCGCGGCCAGCACCAGCTCGATGAAGCGGTCGGGATTGCGGGCGAGCCAGGCTGCGGACACCCGAACGGGGATGTAGCCCTGCAGCAGCGCCTCCGCATCGCGTGCGCGATCCTGCTCGAAGGTCGTCTCGTGCGTCTCCCGGCCGTCGACCTCGACGACCACGCATCCGCAGACGACGAAGTCGACGATGCCGACTCGTGGAATCCGGACCTGTTGCACGAACGACAGCCCCGCGGCCCGGAGCAGCAGCTTGGCGTCGGTCTCGTAGCCGGATCCGCTCCGATCGTCGACCATCGCGATGGCCGGCTCCTCGAGCCAGCGCAGGCCGTCCATCGCCCGAGCGATCTCCGACCTTCGGGCGAGCCCCCGCTGCAGCGCGGAGTCCGCCACCCGGATCGCTTCCTGCACGCCGAAGCACCGCGCGACGCATCGCACCACGGATGCGACCGAGGTCGCGCAGCGGGTGCCGTCCTCCGTGTCGAGGTCCTCCCAGTGCAGGACGAGCCTGTCCCGGTGCTCGAGACGGGCGCGCCGGTCGTGTCGATCCCGCAGTCGCGTCGACCCGTCCCAGACGTGCACGTGCAGCCTGCCGTCGCGGGGCACCCACAGACCGAGGGCCTCTGCGGCTGACGAGCAGGCAAGCCGCCCGCCGATCCTCAGCGCCTGCATCAGCGGCGCGGGAGCGGGTTGCCAGACATAGACGTCGCGTCGCGCGCGCTCGATGAGCCCGAGCATGAGCCCCTCCTCGATCGCCGCGCGCGAGTTGCCCTGCGCACGCAGCTCCCGGTATTCCTCGACGAGCACGGATCCTTGCCGCAGCGGTCGCAGTGTCGACATGGCGGGAGGATGCGCCCGATCGCACCCGGCGGCGCGGCCGGGGCGGAGCGGGTGTGGACAGACCGCCCACCGCGCGCTCGGACACCTCGCACAACGCAAGCTTTGGCGCGCCATCAGCGGCGGGTCGGCGGCTCGCCTCCGATCGGCGGCGGATCGGGCGCGCGCGGCTTGCGTTGTGCGCCGGGGCGCCGGAGGGGACGCCGGGGAGGCTATGCGGATGCGCGGGAATGGGGCGGCGGAGGGGTGAGTTGTAGGGTGGCAGTGCAACGTGCCCGGGGTCAGTGCAAGTCTGAACCGGCGGTGATAGTCCGCGACCCGTGAGTGCTGCTCGAACCCGAGCAGCGCGATCGGCTGAGCTGGTGGAACTCCAGCACCGACGGTGAGAGTCCGGAGGGGAGGCGCACGTGGGGTCGCACGCGACCCCTCGTTCCCCGCGCGCGCTTCGGAGAGGAACGTCATGGCTGGGAACCCGGTCGCAGAGCGCGACGCGATGGCCCGCGCCCGCGAGCTCGCGGCCCGCGGCCCGCGCGGCGTCAACCCGCAGGTCGGCGCCGTGCTCCTCTCCCCCGACGGCCGCGTCCTCGGCGAGGGCTGGCACCGCGGTGCCGGCACGCCGCACGCCGAGGTCGACGCGCTCTCGCGCCTCCGCCCCGAGGAGGCGCGCGGCGCGACCGCCGTCGTCACCCTCGAGCCGTGCAACCACACCGGCCGCACCGGGCCCTGCGCCGAGGCGCTGCTCGCCGCCGGCGTCGCGCGCGTCGTCTACGCGAGCGCCGACCCTGGCGAGGCGTCGAGCGGCGGCGCAGCTCGGCTCGCGTCGGGCGGCGTCGACGTCGACCGCCTCGACGAGGCCGAGGGCGGGGCCCTCATCGCCGACTGGCTCTTCGTGCAGCGCACCGGCCGACCGCGCGTGACTGTGAAGTGGGCGCAGTCGCTCGACGGCCGCGCCGCCGCCGCCGACGGCACGAGCCGCTGGATCACCGGGCCGGAGGCGCGCGCCCACGTGCACCGCGAGCGCAGCGCGCACGACGCGATCGCGGTCGGCACCGGCACGGTGCTCGCCGACGACCCGCTGCTCACCGCCCGCGTCGACGGCGAGCCAGACGCCCCGCAGCCCATCCCCGTCGTCTTCGGCACCCGCGAGATCCCGGCCGACGCCGCCATCCGGCAGCACCCGCGCGGGCACCGCACCGCCGGCCACGAGCTCGAGCGCGAGCTCTTCGGGCTCGCCGCCGCGGGCCTCCAGACGTTGTACGTCGAGGGCGGACCGACGCTCGCGAGCGCCTTCCTGCGCGCCGGCCTCGCCGACCGCCTCACCATCTACCTCGCGCCGACGCTCCTCGGAGGTCCGCGCACCGTGCTCGACGACATCGGCGTCGGCACGATCGACGAGCAGCGGCGCCTCACGGTGACGCGGCTCGAGCAGCTCGGCCGCGACCTCCTGGTCGAGGCCACGACAGGGAAAGAGCACTGATGTTCACCGGCATCATCGAAGAGCTCGGCGAGGTCGTCTCGTTCGAGCGCAGCGGAGACGCGTGGCGCCTCACCGTGCGCGGGCCGCTCGCGGTCAGCGACGCATCCCACGGCGACTCCATCGCCGTCGACGGCCTCTGCCTGACCGTCGTCGACCAGACGGCGGATGCGTTCACGGCCGACGTCATGCAGATCTCGGTCGACATGTCGACGCTGGGTGACCGCACGCCGGGCGATCGCGTCAACCTCGAGCGCGCGGCCGCCGTCGGCGACCGCCTCGGCGGTCACATCGTGCAGGGCCACATCGACGGCACCGCCGAGGTGCTGTCGATCGTCGGGGGCGACGGGCAGCGCACCGTCCGGATCGCGCTCGACGCCGCGCACGCGCACCTCGTCGTGCGGAAGGGCTCGATCGCCGTGGACGGCATCAGCCTCACCACCTCGGCCGTCAGCGACCCGGCGGAGGCGCAGCAGTGGTTCGAGGTCTCGCTCATCCCCGAGACGCTCGCGTCGACGACGCTCGGCTTCCGGGCCGTCGGCGACCGGGTGAACCTCGAGACCGACATCGTCGCTCGGCACGTCGAGCGCATGCTCCGTCGGGAGGCCTCATGAGCATCACCACCATCGACGTCGCGCTGCAGGCGCTCCGCGAGCGGAAGCCCGTCATCGTCGTCGACGACGAAGGGCGCGAGAACGAGGGCGACCTCATCATGTCGGCGCAGCTCGCCACCGCCGAGCAGGTGGCGTTCATGGTGCGCCACACCTCCGGCTACCTGTGCGCGCCGCTCACGGCCGAGCGCGCCGACCTGCTCGAGCTGCCGCTCATGGTGCTCGAGAACGAGGATGCGCGGCAGACGGCGTACACGATCACCGTCGACGCCGCCGATCGCGACTCGACCGGCATCTCCGCCGACGACCGCGCGCACACCCTGCGGGTGCTCGCCGACCCCGCGTCGACGCCCAGGAGCCTCCGCCGGCCCGGCCACATCGTGCCGCTGCGCGCGGTCGAGGGCGGCGTGCGGGAGCGCAAGGGCCACACCGAGGCGGCCGTCGAGCTCATGACGCTCGCGGGCCTCGAGCCCGTCGCCGTGATCGGCGAGCTCGTCGAGGACAGCGGCGAGATGCGCCGACTGCCCTCGCTCATCGCGTTCGGCGAGGAGCACGACCTGCCCGTGATCACGATCGAGGACCTCGTCGACCACCTCGAGGCCGGCGGCCTGCCGACCGCGTGCAAGGGCGCGAACGACGAGTCGGCGCGCGTCTCCTTCGAGGTCGAGACGCGAGTGCCGACGCAGTTCGGCACGTTCCGCGTCGCGGCCTACCGCGACCGCCAGACCGGCGCGGACCACGTGGCGATCATCGCCGGCGACACGCTCGCCGACGGCGCGCTCGTGCGCGTGCACTCGGAGTGCCTCACGGGCGAGGCCATTCACTCGCTCAAGTGCGAGTGCGGCCCGCAGCTCGACGCGGCCCTGCAGCAGATCCAGGAGGCGGGCAGCGGCATGGTCGTGTACCTGCGCGGGCACGAGGGCCGCGGCATCGGCCTCATCAACAAGCTCCGCGCCTACCGGCTGCAGGAGGGCGGACTCGACACGCTCGACGCCAACCTCGCGCTCGGCCTGCCTGCCGACGCGCGCGAGTACGGCGCCGCGGCCGGCATCATCCGGCAGCAGGGCGTGCAGTCGATCCGGCTGCTGTCGAACAATCCGCTCAAGCAGCAGCAGCTCGAGCAGCACGGCATCGCCGTCACCGAGCTCGTCCCGCTGCTGGTCGGCGTCGGCGAGTACAACGAGCAGTACCTCGAGGCGAAGCGCGACCGCATGGGGCACCAGCTCCCGGCCGTGATCGAGGCATTCGACGAGCAGGGAGACGACTGACATGGCTGGAGCTGGAGCGCCCACGACGGGCGGACTGGACGCGAGCGGACTGCGGATCGTGGTCGTGCACGGCCGGTGGCACGAGCAGATCGCGGCGGGGCTGCTGGAGGGCGCGCGCCGCGCGCTCGACGAGATGGGCGCCGACGTGCTCGAGCTGCCCGTGCCGGGCTCGTTCGAGCTGCCGGTCGTCGCGCAGGCCGCGCTCGAGGCCGGCGCCGACGGCGCGGTGGCGCTCGGCGTCATCATCCGCGGCGGCACGCCGCACTTCGAGTACGTCTCGCAGGCCGCGACCATGGGCCTGACCGAGGTCGCGGTCCGCACGGGCAAGCCGGTCGGCTTCGGCGTGCTCACCCTCGACGACGAGCAGCAGGGCATCGACCGCGCCGGTCTGCCCGGTTCGAAGGAGGACAAGGGCCGGGAGGCGGCGGAGGCGGTCGTCGAGGCGGCGCTCGCCCTGCGGTCGCTGCGCTCGCTCGAGGGCTAGCGGGGACGCGCCCGCGCGCACGGCGTCGAGGGCATGCGGCCGGTCGCTAGGCTGGATCGCCGCCAACCGGGACCGATGTCGCTCCCTCGACGGCCGGTGCGCCACGAGCGCGCCGAGCGCCCGGGCCCCACACCGGCGACGGGTGCGCGCAGACCTTCCTATCCTCGGAGCACCATGTCCACCCCCACCACCGCAGCAAAGCCGACGGGCAAGGCCAACACCCCGCGCCGCGTCATCCTCGCGAGCCTCATCGGCACGTCGATCGAGTTCTACGACTTCTACGCGTACGCGACCGCCGCCGTGCTCGTCTTCCCGGCGCTCTTCTTCCCCGCCGACGACCCGACCGCGCAGCTGCTGTCATCGTTCGCCGTGTTCGGCGTCGCCTTCATCGCCCGGCCGATCGGCTCGATCCTGTTCGGCCACTTCGGCGACCGGATCGGCCGCAAGGCGACCCTGGTGGCGTCGCTGCTCACCATGGGCGTCGCGACCGTCCTCATCGGCCTCCTGCCGACCGCGCTCACGCCCGGCTGGGGGATCGCGGCGCCGGCGCTCCTCGCGCTGCTACGCTTCTGCCAGGGCCTCGGCCTCGGCGGCGAGTGGTCGGGCGCCGCGCTGCTCGCGACCGAGAACGCGCCGGCCGGCAAGCGCGCCATCTGGGGCACCTTCCCGCAGCTCGGTGCGCCGATCGGCTTCATCCTCGCCAACGTCACCTTCATCATCATCAGCTACACGATGAGCCCCGAGGCGTTCCAGGAGTGGGGCTGGCGCGTGCCGTTCCTCGCCTCCGCGGTGCTGCTCTTCGTCGGCCTGTGGGTGCGCCTCTCGCTGCTCGAGACCCCCGCGTTCACGCGCGTCGTCGAGCGCAACGAGGTCGTGAAGCTGCCCCTCGCCCGCGTGTTCCGCCGCAACGGCGTGCAGCTGCTGCAGGGCACGTTCATCATGCTCGCGACCTACGTGCTCTTCTACCTGATGACCGCGTTCACGCTCACCTACGGCACCTCCCCCAGCGACGCGCCCGTGCCGGGACTCGGCTACGCGCGCATCGACTTCCTGTGGATGCTCATCGCCGGTGTCGTCTTCTTCGGCGTCTTCACGCTCGTCGCCGGCCCGCTCGCGGAGCGCTTCGGCCGCCGCAAGATGCTCGGCGCGGTCACGCTCGGCATCGTCGTGTTCGGCCTGCTGTGGGTGCCGCTGTTCTCGTCCGGCTTCGTCGGCACGATGGCCATGCTGGTGCTCGGCTTCTCGCTCATGGGCCTCACCTTCGGCCCGATGGCGGCGTTCCTGCCCGAGCTCTTCCCGAGCAACGTGCGCTACACCGGCTCGGCGATCGCGTACAACTTCTCGTCGATCCTCGGAGCAGCGCTCGCACCCTTCATCGCCGTCGCGCTCTGGCGCGCGGCCGGCGGCTCGACGCTGCTCGTGGGCCTCTACCTCGCGGCGGCCGGCGCCATCACGTTCATCGCGCTCCTGCTGACGAAGGAGACGCGCGACCAGGAGTACGTCGAGAACAGCTCGGTCGTGATCGCGGCCGAGGAGCCGTGATCGACGCTCGCTGACCGACGTCGGGGCCGCGCCGCTGGGCGCGGCCCCGCTGTCGTCTCAGCCCGCTGTCGTCCCAGCGCGGTGTCGTCTCAGCGCGGTGTCGTCTCAGCCCCCCGAGGCCGCGAGCGCCCGCACGGCCGTGACGGTCGCGACGCCGGCGGCGAGCCGCTCCATGTCGGTGCCGGGCGCGGATGCCGCGGCGTGCTGCCGTATCGAGAGGCGCACCTCGTCGCCGTCGATCTCGGTCATCGTGGTCTGCACGATGCCGAACGGCGCGAGCGGCGCGGTCGTGAGCTCGACCGCCTCGGGGTCGGCGACGTCCGGCACGTTGAGGTTGTGCACCGCACCCGCGGGCGCGTCGAGGAGCCCCGGCAGCGCACGCCCGGCGAGCGCCGCCGCCGTCTCCCAGTGCTCGGCGCCGCCCTCGCGGAGCCCCACGTCGAGCGACACCGCGAGCGCGCGGACGCCGCCCTGCCCTGCGGTGAGCGCCGCACCGACGGTGCCGGAGTGCAGGATGGCCGTGCCGACGTTCGCGCCGCGGTTGATGCCGCTCAGCACGAGGTCGGGCACCGGCCCGAACGAGCCGTGCAGCGCGAGCAGCACGATGAGCGCGGGCGCCGCGTGCACCGCGTAGGCCTCGCCCTCGTGCCCGGCGATCGTGCGCCGCTCCGAGCGCACCGTCCCCTTGCCGCCCGCGGCCGTGACGGCCGTGCCCTGGGTGGCGATGATGGATGCGCTCGCCCCCGAGTGCTCGTGAGCCGGTGCCGCGATCACCACCTCGAGCCCTGCCTCGGCCGCCACGCGCGCGAGCGCGGCGAGGCCCGGCGAGTCGATGCCGTCGTCGTTCGTGATGAGTGCTCGCATCAGTCGTCCTCCTCGATGTCGTCCAGCTGCACCTGCTCCGCGATCGCGCGGATCGCCTCGGCGTCACCCGTGCCGAGCCCGCGACGGGTCGCGTTCACCGCCCCCGCCGCCGCGCCCATCCGGATCGCCGCATCGTGCGCGCCGCCGCCGGCGAGCACCGACGCGACGCCCGCGGCGTAGGAGTCCCCCGCGCCGCGCGTCTCGACCGGCTCGAGCTGCGGCGCCGACACGCGCCACGCGCCGCCGTCGCCGACCACGACGGAGCCGGCGTCCGCGCGCGTCACCGCGACCAGGCCGATGCCCGACTCGTGCAGCTCGCGCGCCGCCGCGACGAGCTGCGCCTCGTCGTCGCCGTCCTCCACGCGGCCGTCGGCGACGAGCTCCTCGTGGCTGACCTTGAGCACGTCGACGCCGCCCTCGAGCGCCGCCTCGAGCCGGGGACCGGCGAGGTCGACGAGCACGGGCTTCCCGAGCGCACGCACATCGATCGCGAGGCGCCGGTAGACGTCGTGCTCGAGCACGTCGTCGCCGTCCGGGCCGGAGAGGATGACGAGGTCGGCCCGTGACGCCTCGCGCAGCGTCGCGGAGTAGAGGTCGTCGAGCGCGTGGCGCTCCAGGACCTCGCCGTCCTCCTCGACGACCGCGATCCGCTCGCCGCCGCGGCGGTCGTGGACGTACGCCGGGCTGATGCCCTCGCGCTCGATCGCGACCACCTCGAAGCCCTCGTCGTCGAGCAGGTGACGGACGACGCCCCCGACCTCGCCCGTCACCGAGCACGTCAGCACCACGTCGAGTCCGAGCGCCGTCAGCATCCGCGCCTGCCAGACGCCCTGGCCGCCGACGTGCACGTGGACGTCCGCCTCTCCGCGGAGGTCCTCGATCGTGACGGTGAGCGTCGGGGCGGGGGCGAAGATCAGCACGCGAGCCATGCCGGCAACCCTAGGGAGCGAGCCTGGACGCGTCCGGAGCGGGGAGGCTCAGCGGAGGAAGAGCGCCTTGAGCCGAGCGGTGGTGAACCAGAGCCCGAAGACGATCATGACCGCGAAGTAGAGCAGATGCAGCAGGATCGAGGGCTGGATGAGGCCCGTCGTGAGCTGCCGCACCATGTCGACACCGTGCCACAGCGGCATCGCCTGGATGATCCACTGCACGGCCTGCGGGTAGACCTCGATGGGGAAGAACGTGGCCGAGAGCAGGAACATCGGCATCATCACGAAGTACACGTAGTCGAGGTGCTGGAACGTCTTCATGTAGCTCGTCACCGCCATGCCGAACGACGCGAAGCCGAACGCGATGACGAGCGCGGCCGGGATCGCGAGCACGGCCGTCCACGACAGGTTGAGCCCCATGAGCGTCGTCACGAGCATGAAGCCGCACGCGTACAGCAGCCCGCGGAACAGCGCGAGCAGGATCTCGCCGAGCGCGACGTCGAGCGGGCCGAGCGACGTCGAGAGCATCTGCTGGTAGAGCTTCGCGAAGTTCATCTTGAAGAAGACGTTCATCGTGGAGTCGTAGACCGCGCCGTTCATGGCGCTCACGGCCATGAGCGCGGGCGCGATGTAGGCCGCGTAGGGCACGTCGACGCCGTAGAAGTCGACGGTGCCGATGAGCGCGCCCAGGCCGATGCCCATCGACAGCAGGTAGAAGACGGGCTCGAAGAAGCCGGTGACGACGATGAGCCAGTTGTTGCGCGCGATCACCTGCAGCCCGCGGGCCACGACGGAGCGGGTGTTGCCGGCGTAGAGGCCGCGCAGCGGGCCGCGGATCGCGGGCGCGGGCGCCTCGAGCAGCTGCTCGGTCACTTGTCGAGCCTCTTTCGGAAGGTGCGGATGGAGAGCGCGCACGTGACGGCCGCGAGCAGCACGAGGTAGCCGACGTGCACGAGCAGCATCACAGCGGGCAGCGGCGCACCGTAGAGCGCGGCGCGGCCGAGCTCGGCAGCGTGCCAGAGCGGCGAGATCCAGCCGATCCACTGCAGGAAGGCCGGCAGCGTCTCGAGCGGGAAGTAGGTGCCCGAGAAGAGCGTGAGCGGCACGACGACGAACCGCTCGATGAAGGAGAGCTGCCCGCGATCCTCCGTCTGCGTCGAGACCCACGACATCACGGCGAAGCCGACGGCCGTCGCCATCAGCAGCCCGATCGGCAGGAGCAGCAGCGCGCCGAGCGGGTCGCCGATGCCGAAGAGCATCATCACGAGCACGAAGGCGACGAGCGAGACGAGCACCCGCACGAGCACGGCCACCTGGAAGCCCAGCACGATGTGGGCTGGACCGATGGGCGTGCCGTTCATGGCGAAGAACATCGGGAACCACTTGAAGCCGCCGAAGACGCCGTAGGTGTTCTCCTGCGACGAGGTCTGCATCGCGCCCGCCATCGCGAGCGCGGGGGCGAGGAACACGAGGTAGGGCACGCCGTCGACGCCCTGCGAGCCCTGGTTCGCGTCGACGAGCAGGCCCAGTCCCACGCCGAGGCCGATGAGGAAGAGGAACGGCGACCCGAGGCCGATGATGACCGCGGAGGCGACGTACGACCGCATGGCGCGGATGCGGTGCTCGGCGACGAACCACCAGCCCCACGCGCGGGACGACCGCGCGACGGCGGCGTGGTCGACCCGCCCGGCCGCAGCCAGGCCGCCATCGACGACGGTGCCGCTCATTCGACCAGCGACCGTCCGGTCAGGCGCAGGAACACGTCCTCGAGGCTCGAGCGGCGCACGAGGCTCGTGATCGGCTGCAAGCCACGCGCGTGCACGGCCGCCATGGCGGCCTCGCCGTCGTCGTCGTAGACGAGCACGCGGTCGGGCAGCACCTCGATGCGCGAGCCGATGCCGTCGATGCGCTCGGCTGCCTCGGCGTTGCGGCTCGAGCCGAAGCGCACCTCGAGCACCTCGCGCGTCGAGTACTGCCGGATGAGCGACGACGGGCTGCCCTCCGCGACGATCGCGCCCTTGTCGACGACGACGAGCCGGTCGCACAGCTGCTCGGCCTCGTCCATGTAGTGCGTCGTGAGCACGAGCGTCGTGCCCTCCTCCTTGAGGCGGAAGAGGCGGTCCCACAGCACGTGCCTGGCCTGCGGGTCGAGCCCCGTCGTCGGCTCGTCGAGCAGCATCGCCTTCGGGCTGTTGATGAGGCCGCGCGCGATGGTCAGGCGGCGCTTCATGCCGCCGGAGAGGCCGTCGACGCGCGCCTTGCGCTTCTCGGTGAGCTGCGCGAACTCGAGCAGCTCCTCGGCCCGGCGCTTCACGTACGGCAGCGGCAGCCCGAAGTAGCGGCCGTAGACGATGAGGTTGTCGACCACCCGCAGCTCCTCGTCGAGCTGGTCGGCCTGCGGCACGATGCCGAGCTGCGCGCGGATCTCGGGGCCGTGGCTCTCGGGGTCGAAGCCGAGCACCTGCAGGTCGCCGGACGTCCTGGTCGAGGTGGCCGCGATCATCCGCATCGTCGTCGACTTGCCGGCGCCGTTGGGGCCGAGGAACCCGAAGGCCTCGCCCGCCTCGATGGCGAAGTCGATGCCGTCGACGGCGGTGAAGTCGCCGTACTCCTTGCGCAGGCCATTGGCCTCGATCACTGGTGCTGGCACGAGACCCAACGCTAGACCGTGCCACCCACGCGCGGCATCCTCCGCTCCGTCAACCCGGGTTGACATCCGTCGGTCGTGTCAACCATCATTGACAGATGGACCGCATCACCGCATCGTCGGAGCAGCCGCTGGGCGTGCTCGAGCTGCTCTCCGAGTCCGCCGCCGCGCGGCGCGAGATCGAGCGCGAGGAGTCGGCGCTCGTGCGACGCGCAAGAATGGAGGGGTTCCCCTGGCAGGCCATCGCCGACGCGCTCGGCGTCACGCGCCAGGCGGTGCACAAGAAGCACGGCAAGCGGTAGACGGGCCGCAGCCGTAGATGGGACAGCGCGGCACATGAGCGAGCGACGAGGGATGTTCGGCCGGCGGCGGCGCGACGACGACGGGCCGCGCGCGTCGGTGCGCGAGCTGCTGCCCTACCTCTTCCCCAAGAAGGGGCTGCTCGCGGGCGCGATCGTGCTCTCGGTCGTCGGTGCCGGGTTCGCGCTCGCGCAGCCGGCGCTCGCGCAGGAGCTCATCGCGCGCGTCGAGCGGGAGCGGCCGCTCGAGTGGCTGCCTGCGGTGCTGCTCGTCATCGTCGTCGTCGGCGCGCTGCTCGACGGCTTCCAGCACTTCCTGCTGCAGGTGCTCGGCGAGCACGTGGTGCTGCGCACGCGGCGCACGCTCGTCGAGCGGATGCTGCGACTGCCGATCGCGGAGTTCGACGCGCGGCGCATCGGCGACCTCGTGAGCCGCGTCGGCAGCGACACCACGCTGCTGCGCGCCGTGCTCACGCAGGGCCTCGTCGAGTCGATCGGCGGGCTGCTGACGCTCGTCGGCGCCGTCATCGCGATGCTCGTCATCGACCCGCTGCTCCTCGGCCTCACCGTGCTCGTGCTGGCCGTCGCGATCGCCGCGATGCTCGCCGTCATGCCGCTGCTCACCCGCGCGTCGGGCAAGGCGCAGGAGCAGGTGGGGCACCTGACGAGCGCGCTCGAGCGCGCGATCAGCGCCGTGCGCACCGTGCGCGCCGCCGGCGCCACCGACCGCGAGGCCGCCGCGATCGGCGACCGGGCGAGCGGCGCCTTCGACGCCGGCGTGCGGGTCGCCCGCATCTCGGCGCTCGTCGTGCCGATCTTCGGCGTCGCGATGCAGCTCGCCTTCCTCGTCGTGCTCGGCGTCGGCGGCCTGCGCGTCGCGACGGGCGAGATCGGCATCGCCCAGCTCGTCGGCTTCCTGCTGTTCCTCTTCCTCATGATCATGCCGCTCGGCCAGCTGGCCGGGGCGATCTCGGCCGTGAGCGTCGCGCTCGGCGCGCTCGGCCGCATCCAGGAGATCGTGCGGCTGCCGAGCGAGACGGATGCCGACGCCTCGGCGCCGCTCGTGCCGCGCGCGGATGCGCCGATGGTCGCCTTCGAGGACGTCACGTTCGCCTACCCAGCCGCCGACGAGCCGCGCGTCGTGCTCGAGGGCGTCTCGTTCTCGGTGCCCGCCGGCACGCGCACCGCGCTCGTCGGCCCATCCGGAGCCGGGAAGTCGACGACCTTCGCGCTCATCGAGCGCTTCTACGACGCGACCGCCGGCAGCGTGCGGGTCGGCGGCGCGGACGTGCGCGACGTCGACCGCGACTCGCTGCGCGCGCGCATCGGCTACGTGGAGCAGGACGCCCCCGTGCTCGCCGGATCGCTGCGCGACAACCTGCGGCTCGGCGCGCCGGACGCGACCGACGCGCAGCTGCTCGACGCGCTCGAGGCGGTCAACCTCGGCGACCTCGTGCGGCGCGCGAGCGCCGGACTCGACGCGGAGGTCGGCGAGGGCGGCGTGCTGCTCTCCGGCGGCGAGCGGCAGCGGCTCGCGATCGCCCGCGCGCTGCTCGCGGCCACGCCCATCCTGCTGCTCGACGAGTCGACGGCCAACCTCGACGCGCGCAACGAGGCGTCGCTCAAGGCGGCGCTCGACGTCGCGAGCGAGGGCCGCACGACGCTCGTGATCGCGCATCGCCTGGCGACGGTCGTCGACGCCGACCAGATCGTCGTGCTCGACGGCGGGCGCGTGCTCGCGCGCGGCACGCACCACGAGCTGCTCGATGCGTCGCCGCTGTACCGCGAGCTCGCGGCGCACCAGCTGCTGGCGCCCGCGGCCTGAGCGTGACTAAGCCGCCTGGAAGACAAGCGGCAGCAGCGCGAGCACTGTGAGCAGCAGGCTGCTCAGCGTGCCGACGAGGAACTCCTCCGCCTTTACGCCGCCAGCCCGGTCCGCTGAAATCTCAGGAAACCGCACAACTCCCTTCGCCGCAATCAGGCCAGCGATGACTGCAGGCATGCCCGCAAGTAGAGCCGAGAACGCTAGGGCCCGCTCTAAGGGCCCAACAAAGCGCCCTCCTCTAAACGACGCCGCGGAAGCGGCTGGTTGAGTCCTGCTGAGCTTGAACAGCTCCCGGCTACCGCGCTCCAATCGCCAGGATTCATCGGACCCGACACCCGCGCTGACATCGGTGTCGGCCACTCGTGCCGATTCCACGACTGCTCTGACAATCAGGTTGCTCGCCGGCCCCAAGAACGCGAAGGCGGCGAGCGCCAGGAATAGCGTGCTCGCGCCGTCGGGTGCCCCCCAAGGCAGCACTTGCGGAAGGCTGCGTGAGAGTAACGATGAGTCGGGCACATCAGTGGTGTCGACGAGCGCAGAGATGGCGATAGAAAGAGCGACCACGGCGCAACCGACAAGTTTCGCTGTCCGCGCGATCCAGCGCATGAGTATCGTGCCCGCGCCTGTAACAGCGCCAGCGATGACTACGGACCACAGTGGCACCTCGACCGCGAAGATCATTGCGATCGCTGCTAGAACAACCGTTGCAATCACCGCCATGACCGCCCACGCGGCAGCCCGGCGTCGGGCATGCTTGACCGCCGGTTCACTCCGTTCAGAGCTGTCTTTGGGCGAGCCCACCGCACCGAGCACCATGCCTACGCAGCCCATCATGAGCATGATCGCGGCCGCAGTCACCGAGGCTCCTCTCTGAGGGCGTGGAGCATTTCAACGAGGGATATCGCCCCGGAACGGCGCCAGCTCTGGGACACAGCCGACTGAGTGATGCCTTCACTGTCTGCCGTTCGTTGCTGCGAGGTCCCCTCCAGTCCCGCCAACGCGATCCTTCGTTCCCTCGAGTTCATCGCTGCAACTACGTGGTCGCGCAGAAGAAGGGCCGCACGGACAACAGATGCTCCAGGGTGCTGCGGGTCAACAAAACCGGTATGAGCTGCGCTTCGAGCGCCTCTCTCCGCCCGCTTCACATTGTCAATGGCCTCGCGGGCGTTCCACCACGCGTCCCCGTCTCGGATCGCCGTCCCGCCGTCAGTGCTTACGACGCGGTCGGTGCCGACACCGATCCCAAGTCGAAGCTCCAGTTCGTCGGGCAAAGCCAGTAAGACGATTGTGCTCGCGACGATGGCCTGCTGCACGTCGTCGTAGACGGCTTGGAACTCGTCGCCGACGGTGGCGTAGCCTCGAACTGGCGGTGCTACGAACTGCTCTGAGCGCCGAAACGCGGTCAGGACATCTTGCTGAGCTCGCTCGCGACTGACGAGAGATCGTGACCCAATGATGTCCGCGATAAGTGCTACTGCTGTAGCGTCCATGTGATTAGCGTAGCACTGCTACCTCGCGTGTCATCAGTCCACGCGTGATAGTCGCAGATCATTAGCGTCCGGCTTTTACGCCGACCAGCACCATCCGGTGGCTAATGTAAGGGGGCACTTGCCTGTAGCGTGGCGCGCATGCGCACGGTGATGCACGAGCGGTTCGGCGGGCCCGAGGTGCTCGAGCTGCGCGACGTGGACGAGCCGCACGCGGGACCCGGTGAGGTGCGCATCCGCGTCGAGGCGGTCGCGCTCAACCCCGTCGACTGGAAGATCTTCACGGGCGGCCCGGCCGCGACGTCGCGGGGGCTCGAGCCGCCGCTCGGCGTCGGCAACGACATCGCGGGCACCGTCGACGAGGTGGGCGACGGCGTCGACGGATGGGCGGTGGGCGATCGCGTCTTCGGCTCCGCGCGCACGCGGGCCCTGCAGGACCGCACGGTGGTCGACCCGCGGGCCGAGCGCCTCGCGCGCCTCCCCGACGGCCTCGACCCGGGCGTCGCCGCGAGCCTCGTCGTCGCGGGACGGACGGCATGGGACGCCGTGGAGCAGCTCGTGGAGCGCGCGGGCGACACGATCTTCGTGCACGGGGCGGCCGGTGGCGTCGGCCAGCTCGCGGTGCAGCTCGCCGAGCGCCGGGGTGCTCGCGTGATCGGCTCGGCGAGCGAGCGCAACCACGCGCTGCTGCGCCGGCTCGGCGCGGAGCCGGTCTCGTACGGCGAGGGGCTCGCCGACCGACTGCTCGGGATGCTCCCGGTCGACGCCTGCTTCGGCTGCGCGGACGGCGCCGGTGTGGCGGCGGCGCTCGAGGCGGGCGTGCCGATCGAGCGGTGCATCGCGATCGCGGCGAAGGGGGCGCACGGCGCGCGCGGGGTCGCGACGGACCTCGCGAGCACGGGCGCGCTCGACGAGCTCGCGGCCCTCGCCGCGTCGGGCGAGCTCGAGGTGGCGATCGACGGGCGCTACCCGCTGGAGGAGTTCGCGACCGCCTACCGCCGCCTCATGACGGGTCACGTGCCGGGCAAGCTGATCCTCGACCTCGTGCCCCGGTCGCCCGGCCCGCTCGTCGGGTAGCGCGCCCGCCCCACACGCTCGTCGAGCAGCACGCCCGGAGGGCGCGCGCATCGAGACGACTCGGGTCAGGCGAAGGGGTTGGGCATGAGGGTGTACTTCGTCTCGAGGTACTCGTGGATGCCCTCGGCGCCGCCCTCGCGTCCGAGCCCGGACTGCTTCACGCCGCCGAAGGGTCCTGCGGCGTTGGAGACGACGCCGACGTTGAGGCCCATCATGCCGGTGTCGATGCGGTCGATCATCCGCTGCCCGCGCTTGGTGTCCTCGGTGAACACGTAGCCGACGAGCCCGTACTCGGTCGCGTTCGCGAGCCGCACCGCGTCGTCCTCGGTCGCGAACCGCTGGATCGCCACCACCGGCCCGAAGATCTCCTCGATCGACACCGCCATCTCGGCGGTGACGTCGTCGAGCACCGTCGGCTGGAAGAAGGAGCCGGGCCCGTCGATCGCCTTCCCGCCGGTCACGAGCGTCGCCCCGTCGGCGACCGCCCCGTCGACCAGCCGGACGGCGTTGTCGACCGCCTTGTCCTCCACCAGCGGGCCGATCTGCACGCCCTCCTCGGTGCCGCGGCCGATCTTCATCGCCTGCACCGCCTCACCGATCCGGCGCGAGAACTCGTCCGCGATCGACTCGTGGACGATGAACCGGTTCGCGGCCGTGCACGCCTGCCCGATGTTGCGGAACTTCGCCAGCAGCGCCCCTTCCACGGCCTTGTCGAGGTCCGCGTCGTCGAAGACCACGAAGGGTGCGTTGCCACCGAGCTCCATCGACGCCTTCAGCACGTTGTCGGCCGCGAGCTTCAGCAGCTGCACCCCCACCGGCGTCGACCCCGTGAACGACACCTTCCGGAGGCGCGGATCCGCGAGCAGCCGCTCCGACAGGGCACCGGTCGACTTCGTGGTGATGACGTTCACCACCCCCTTGGGGAGCCCCGCCTCCTCCAGCAGCGCCACGAGCGCGAGCGTCGTCAGCGGCGTCAGCGTCGCCGGCTTCACGACCGCGGTGCAGCCGGCCGCGAGCGCCGGCCCCAGCTTCCTCGTCGCCATCGCGAGCGGGAAGTTCCACGGGGTGATGAGGAAGCACGGACCCACGGGGCGATGGGTGACGATCATCTGCCCGGTGCCCTCGGGGGTCATCGTGTAGCGGCCATCGATCCGGACCGCCTCCTCCGAGAACCAGCGCAGGAACTCGCCCCCGTACGCGACCTCCCCGCGGGCCTCCGCGAGCGGCTTCCCCATCTCCAGCGTCATG
>Ga0213836_101175_pt1 | contig 16725 bp, 13 predicted proteins | sample SWPATP03_FD_160578 | JGI IMG/M metagenome (GOLD analysis project Ga0213836, IMG submission 160578) | Coastal seawater microbial communities from Marineland, Florida, United States - SWPA TP0 #3 | ecosystem: Environmental > Aquatic > Marine > Coastal | place: USA: Florida | collected 2016-08-05
TCTCCTTTGATGCCTCGAGCTCGTCAAGGTTCTTCATGTTGTACGGCACGATCCGCATGTCCTGTAGATCGAATGCAGGCTTTTCGTCGTGCCGCTGTATATGTACGGTGGGACGCCCATAACCGTGGGCGATGGCGACTTCGTAGTAGACGTTCGGGTTGTAAGACGTTAGATCCGCGACGATCAGGTCAGCCTCAAGGATCGACTCGACGATCGTGGACGTGATCGAGCCCGGGTTCGCGTCGTCGTCTGCTCGGTTGACCTCGTATTCATCGCTGAGCGCCTTCCGAATCAGATGGGTCAGGACTTCGTCGGCGTCCTTCCGAACGTCACTCTTAGCCGGACCGATAGGTGAGATGACGAAGCACTTCAGCTTCTGGGGCTCTTCGGGCATGCCGAGAATGTTACTCACCATCTTGGCTCTGGCCAGCGGGTCGACGGCTGACGTCGTGGGGTAATGCAACGAGTCACGCTGATGGGTGACAGTCACCTTCGTCGAGCATCGGTCTTGCTCTTCCAGTCTTGGGGCGCAAGCGGAGCGTGCGTCACTTCGCGGACTTAGTCGAAGACACCGGCCAGCTCTAGAGCCCAAAGGACGGTCGGGATCACGACCACGAGCGCTCCGTAGAGAGGCATGTGCCACCAATCCTGACGACGCGCTGCTCGGAGATCGTCTTCTGACGCCTCGGCGCTGCCCTCCGCCATGTCGTCTCCCACGCCGCCTCCGTCCTTCGGGCCAACGTAACGATGTCCGTGTTCATCACGCAAGCGACGACGCGGGCGGCGGCGATGGTGCCGGTTGCCGGCGTCGACAGGCTCGACTGGGGGATTGCAGCGGGTCACGCTGATGGGTGACCGTCACGTTCAAGCAGCAAGAGTTTCGCTCCTGCGCCGCGTTTGACGTAGTTCGAGCTGAACCCCAACCACTCGAACCGCACCGATCGGTAGCATGGCTGCGGATGCGTCGACTCTCGACCTCAGGTGTTGAGTAGCACGTAGTGTGACGGTGTGACGAGGTCTCGGACGGTCAATGGCTCTCGCCTGGCGCTCCGCAATTGGTACTTGCCACTCTCCATCGTCATATGGACGCTGCCAGCGCTGCTGAGCGCGCTGTGGCTAGACGAGTTCGGCTTGGTAGTTGGCGGGGTGATGACCGCGTTCGCTGCGGTAGCGGCTGTCTGCGCTGTCTGCTTCGTCTCTCTGTACCTCAGGGTTTGCGTGCGCGAGACCGATGAGGCGTTGATCTTCATCGAGAGGTGCCGTCGTGTAGAGATCCCCTGGCAGGACATATCGCGGCTGTCACGGGGCGAGGACGCAGATTGGATCTCCGAGATCTTCCACATCCGCACCCCGATGGCGGTTCCGCAGCTTCACCACCTCGAGGTCGAACTGAGAGATGGGACAACCCGGCGAGTCCCGCAGATCTGTGGTCTTCGTCGACCTGTGGAGATGCTGGTTGCTCACGTGAACGGGAGGATTCGCGCCGAGCGACGCGCTGCAGATGGCCTGTCCGCTGTGCCCCCCACGCATGCGGCGACGCGGCGCCAGCGCTCACGCCGGTGATAGCCCACCGAAGGTCCTGTTCAGCCGCAGCAGCAGTTCCGGTGCCTCGTCAGCTGGGGGCATCGAACATGGTCACGCTCATGACGGCGGGGCTGGTGATCGTGCTCTGGACCGTCGCCGGCCCGGCGCTCACCGGCGTCTTCGAGCAGGCGATCGCGCGCGTCTCGAGCTTCTGATGCGCCTGGCCGACGAGCGCGGCTCGGCGGTCGCGGAGTTCACGATGGTCGCGGCGCTGCTCGTGGCGCTCGTGCTGTCGGTCATCCAGCTCACGCTCGCGCTGCACGTGCGCGCGACCCTCGCCGATGCGGCCGCCGAGGGCGCCCGCCACGCCTCGCTCGTCGGCGCGGACGCCTCGGCGGGTGTCGCGCGCACGCGCGAGCTCATCACGGTCGCGCTCGGTCGCGGCTACGCCGAGCGCGTCTCCGCCACCACCGCGTCGGTCGCCGGGCTCGAGACGATCGAGATCCGCGTCGCGGCACCGCTGCCGGTGCTCGGCTTGATCGGACCGATCGGGCTGGAGGTGACCGGACATGCGCCGGTCGAGTCGCTCGGGTGAGCCGCCGCTCCGCGCGCCCCGTGGCCGGCTCGTCGACGAGACGGGCTCCGCGTCGCTCGAGTTCCTCACCGTCGGGGTGCTGCTGCTCGTGCCGCTCGTCTACCTCGTGCTCGCGCTCGGCCAGATCCAGCACGCGGTGCTGGGCGTCGAGGGCGCGGCCCGGCACGCGGCGCGGACGATCGCGCAGGCGCCGAGCCACGACGCCGGCCTCGAAGCCGCCGAGCGCGCGCTGCTCGTGGCGATGGCCGACGCCGGCATCGAGCGCGACGCGGCGCAGGTGACGATCGCGTGCGAGCCCGATCCCGGCGCGTGCGGCACCCGCGGCGGCACCGTCACGGTGCAGGTGGACGCGACGGTGCCGCTGCCCTCGTGCCGCCGGTCCTGGCTCCCGACATCGGCATCGGCGTGCCCATCTCGGCGCGAGCCGTCCAACCGGTCTCCGCCTTCGGCGGTGCGCCGTGAAGCGGCTCGCTCGCCGGCTCGCGCGCGAGGACGAGGGGTCGACGCTCGTGCTGACCATCGGCTTCGCGGCGCTCGCGCTCGCGCTCATCCTCGCCGTCACCGCGGCCACGAGCCTGCTCATCGAGCGGCGCAGGCTGTTCACCGTGGCCGACGGCGCGGCGCTCGCGGCCGCCGAGGCATTCGCGCTCGAGCAGGTGCGGTTCGACGGCGCCGTCGCCGCGCCGGAGTTCGCCGACACCGCGGTCGACCGCGCGGCAGCGGCCTGGACCGTCGCGGCCGGCAGCGGCCTCGTTGACCTTCGTGTCGATGGCGCGAGCGCTGACGCCCGCAGCGCGACGGTCACGGTCTCGAGCGCCTGGCGTCCGCCGGTCGTGACGCTCTTCCTCCCGACGGCATCCGGCTCGACGTGACATCCAGCGCCCGCGCGGTGTTCGTCGACTGACTCGTCGCGGTGCCGGTCAGCTCGTCGTCACCAGGTAGTCGTCGTAGCGGATGCGGGTGGTCGCGACCGTCGACGACGATGAGATCGACGACTTGAGCGTCACGATCCCCGCGGTCTGCATCGCGGCCGTCGCGTCGGTCGCCTGCAGCTGCCAGCTCGCGGGCTGCGTGCCGCTCGCACGCCAGATCATGGCGCCGAGCGTCGTCGGCGAGGTGCCGCGCACGCTGAGGCGCAGCATGATCGCCTCGCCGGGCACGTAGGCGCCCGGCAGCACGTAGCTGCCCGCGAGGGCCACCTCGTCGCGGAGCAGGTAGAGCCGGATGATGCCGCCGGGCTCGAACCGCAGCCGCGCCGCGTAGGTCGACGTGCCCACCATGCGCCCGACCACGGTGGCGCTGGCCGCGCCCCCTGCGGCCGCAGCATCCGCGCTGATGCGCACCGTCACGACGGCGTTCGACGTCGAGACGCCCGCGAGCCGTGCCTCGCGCGTCGAGCCGGGCCCGATCGCGACGACGCCCGCGCCGCCGGCGGCCGAGAAGGCCGAGGCCGTGCCGCTCAGCGTCCACGGGCCGCCGGTGTCGGCCGTGCCCCACGCGTTGCTGAGCACCCGGCCGAAGGCGTCGGTCGCGAGCACGCCGGCGGGCGGCGCGGTCGTCACCGTGACCGACCGCGTCGTGGACGCGGTGGCGCCGTCGTCGTCCGTCACGGTCAGGGCGACCGTGCGGGTGCCGTCGGTCGCGTACGTGTGCGTCGGCGTCGGACCGCTGCCGGTGCTGCCGTCGCCGAACTGCCAGGCGTACGTCGCGATCGCCCCGTCGGTGTCGGCCGAGCCGCTCCCGTCGAGCGCGACGGTGCGGCCGGTGATCGCCGGAGCGGCGATCGCGGCGGTCGGCGGCTGGTTCGGCGGCGGGGGAGCGGTGACGCTGACGCTGCTCGACGTCGCGTGCGTCGCGCCGTCGTCGTCGGTGACCGTCAGGCCGATCGAATAGGTGCCGGCGGCCGCGTACGCGTGCTGCGCGGTCGCGCCCGTGCCGGTGGCGCCGTCGCCCCAGGTCCACGCGTAGCCGGTGATCGTGCCGTCGGCGTCCGTCGATCCGGTGCCGTCCGCGGTGACGGTGAGGCCGGTCCCGCCGGTGGTGAAGCGGGCCACGGGCGCGGTGTTCTGCGGCGGGGGAGCGGTGACGGTGACGCTGCTCGACGTCGCGTGGGTGGCGCCGTCGTCGTCGGTGACGGTCAGGCCGATCGAGTAGGTGCCGGCGGTCGCATAGGCGTGCTGCGCCGTGGCGCCCGTGCTCGTCGAACCGTCGCCCCAGGTCCACGCGTAGCCGGTGATCGTGCCGTCGGCGTCCGTCGACCCGGTGCCGTTCGCGGTGACGGTGAGCCCGGTGCCGCCGGTCGTGAAGCGAGCCACCGGCGCGGTGTTCTGCGGCGGCACGCCCGCCGGGTCGACGACGCGCAGGTCGTCGAAGGCGACGCGTGTCGACGCGACCGTCGACGTCGAGCTGACGGCCGTCTTGATGACGACGGGTCCCGCCGCCTGCATAGCCGCGACGGTGCTCGTCGCGGTCAGCTGCCATGAGATCGGCTCGGGCGAGCCGACCGGCCAGACCATCGTCGCGAGCTGCGTCGGGTTCGTCCCGGTCACCGAGAGCCGGGTGTTGAAGCGCTGGCCGGGCGTCCAGGTCGTCACCCTCGTCGCGAGCGCCGTGTTGTTGTGGAGCAGGTAGAGGCGCAGCACGCCGCCCGGCTCGAAGCGCACGTTGAGCCCGTAGCTCGAGGTGCCGACCTGCCTGCCGATGATCGTGGTGTGCGCGGCGCCACCGGCGGCGGCGACGTTCGCGCTCACGCGCGCGTCGACGACCGCCGACGTGCCGGCGGTCGAGGCGAGCCGGACCTCGCGCGTCTGGCCGGGCACGAGCGTCATGAGCCCCTCGGACCCGTTCACCGAGAACGGAGCGGTCGTGCCGGTGCCCGGCGTCCAGGCTCCGCCCACGTCGGCGGTGCCCCACCCGCCGGTCACGGTGCGGCCGAACGCGTCGGCGGCGAGCACGGCCTGCGGTGCGGGCGGCGTGCGGAGCGTCCAGGTCGCCGACGTGGTCCTGGTCGTGCCGTCGTCGACGACCGCGCGCCACTCGTAGGCGGTGTCGTGCGCGAGGCCCTGCCAGGGCGCGGATGCGGTGCCTCTCGACGCGACCGTGCTCGTCGCGATCGGCGCGAACGGCGCCGGCTGCGGCTCGGTCAGCTCGAACGGCAGCGTGAACGATGAGTTGCCGTCGGTCTCGTAGCGGTCGAGCGTCGGCGAGTAGGTGGTCGCGCGCATCGTGTTCGCCGCCGGGTCGAACGTGTAGTACCGCAGCCAGCCGTCGCCGCCGTTCGCCCTCGCCTGGTAGTCGGTGAGGATCTGCGGCACCGGCTCGCCGCACGCGTTGGCGTCGACGCGGTGGGCCTCGCCGAGGTCGCCCTGGTGCTCGTGGCCGGCCACCACGAGGTCGATCTCGCAGTGGGTGCGCACGAAGCCCTCCCACAGCGCGGTCTGCGACGTGCCGCCGGGGCGCTGCGCGGTGGCACGGCGCGTCCCGTTCACCGACACGAAGCTGTGCGTGGCCATGATGACGCTGCGACCGGGATGCGCGTCGAGCACTCGGTCGGCCCAGTCGAGCGCGTACTGCGGCGCCTCCCACTCGAGGTTGAGCACCAGGAAGTCGCGGCCGCCCGCGGTGAAGAGCGCGTAGCTGTCGCCGTTGCCGCGGTCGATCGGGTCGGGCCCGAACTGGTCCTGCCCGAGGTAGCCGCCGTAGCGGGTGCTCGCCGTGTTCCACGACGCGTCGGCGTAGCGGGTGGAGGGGAAGTAGCTGTTGTACGGGCCGAGGTCGCCGGTGGCGTTGTCGAAGTCGTGGTTGCCGGGCACGACCGTGTTGGGCACGCCCGCGTCGTCGAGGATCGCGAACGAGCGCGAGACGTTGTCCCAGTGCCGCGGGATGTCCCACTCGCTCACGAGGTCGCCCACCTGGATCACGAAGGCCGTGTCGAGCGCGTCGCGCGAGTCGCGCACCCACCGCAGCTGCGCATCCAGCAGGTCGATCGGCCCGTAGCTGTAGTTCTGGGTATCGGGCACGACGACGACCGAGAAGGGCTCCGCGTCGGTGGCGCCGGGCACGGTTGCGCCCACCCGACGGCCCTCGAAGGTCACGTCGAGGGGGCCGCCGTCCGGGTCGCTCGCGGTCACGCTCAGCGTGGGGCTCGCGGATGCCGTGGTCCCGCCGTTCGGGGGAGCGACGAGCGCCGCCGCGGCCGGCGCGGCCGCCGACGCCGCGGTCGGCATCGCGAGGCTGAGCACGAGCACCGCGACCGCGGTGACGGCGACGCCGCTCACCGGGAACGGACGACGCTGCATGGGACGGCGCTGCATGGGACGACGCTGCACGGGATCCTCCACCACCGGCCCGTGACGCCTCAGGTTCCAGGGGGCGCCGCCCTCGGCACCCGCTGCGGCAAGGATGGCACCGGGCCGGACGGGCGACAACGCAGGATTCCGTCAGCGCGGACAGCGGCGTCCGCCCAGCGCAGCGGGGTCGGGCACACCGCCCTCGCGGGCTCCGCCGCCCAGCCCGCGCCGGTACCCTCGCCGCATGACCGAGCAGCCCAGCGATCAGCCCGAGCCCGACTACGACGCCGTCGCGGCGGCCCTGCCCGTCGAGGACCCCGAGCGGGCAGCCGACGGGCTGCGAGCGCTCATGGAGAACCCGGCCTTCCGCCAGCTCGTGCAGCAGGTGCAGTCGGGCGAGCTCAACGACGACGAGCTGCGCGAGGAGGCGACGTCGATCGCCTACGACCTCGCCGCCCGTCAGGAGCTGCGCCGCGACGAGTAGCGCTCGCGCGGTGCGGACGGCCGCCGTCTGCTCATGCTGACAGCGCGTCGGGATCCCGCGTCGGGACGTGCGCCCCGGATGCGCGCCGCAGTCGCCGCATCCCGTCTCGGAGGCGTGTCTGCACCGTGCCCAGCGGCACGTCCAGGTGCTCGGCGATCTCGGCCTGCGCCATGCCCCCGAAGTAGGCCAGCACGATGGCCTCCCGCTGCACCTCGCTGAGGTGCACGAGCGCTTCCCGGACCCGCGCCGCTTCGGCCGATCCCTCGACCCGTTCCCGCGCGGACGCATCCGTGGACGCGCGCTCGCGAGCTGCGGGGAGGATGTCCCTGTCGCGCTGCGCTTGCGTCGCACGCACACGATCGACCGCGCGCGCATGCGCGATGCGGAGCAACCAGCTCGTGGCCGAGCCGAGGGCCGGGTCGAACCGGCTCGCCCCGCGCCAGGCCTCCACGAACACGTCCTGCGCGACCTCCTCGGCCTGCGCGCGATCCAGGAGGATCCGGAGGACCGTTCCGAACACGCGCGTCGACGTCAGGTCGAACACGGTCGCGAACGCGCCCACGTCGCCGGTACCGGCGAGCTCGAGGTGACGTTCGAGGCTCGGCTGCACTGCGCGAGTGTTGCACGCTCAGCAAGTTCCTGACCGGAACGAGACCCAACCGTAACTTAGTTGCCTTGGCTAAGTAAATCGCGGTCAGCGATCCGCGGCAGGTTCACCAGCGGCGTCCAGGCGCGACGGTGAAGAGTGGGGTACATGTTCCCCGGTGCCCTGCTCGCGATGCGATACGAGCTCGTCCGACCGCTCGGCCGGGGCGGCATGGGCCAGGTGTGGCTCGCGCTCGACCGCGTCCTCGGCCGCGAGGTCGCCATCAAGACGGTCGACGTCGATGGCACGGGGGATGCGACGGTCGCCGAGCGCTTCCGGCGGGAGGGGCAGGCGGCTGCCTCCCTCGTGCACGAGCACGTCGTCACGGTGTTCGACTCCGGCACCGATGCCGGCATCGCGTTCCTCGTGATGCAGCTGCTGCCCGGGCCCACGGTCGCCGATCTGCTGCAGCGCGGCGAGCCGCTCCCGCTCGAGCAGGCGGTGACGATCGCGGAGCAGACCGCCGCGGCGCTCGCCGCGATCCACGGCATCGGCATCGTCCACCGCGACATCAAGCCGGCCAACCTCGTCTTCGACGGCGGCGGGCGGCTCAAGGTCGTCGACTTCGGCATCGCGAGCGTCGCGGACGCGCCGGCCGCGCAGCTGACGGCAGCCTCGACCATCCTCGGCAGCGCCGCGTACATGGCGCCCGAGCAGGCGGAGGGCGGGCGGGTGACGCCGGCGACCGACCTCTACGCCCTCGGCTGCGTGCTCACGACCCTCGTGACCGGCACCGCGCCGTTCACCGGTGAGCATCCGCTCGCGCTGCTGCAGCAGCACGTCGCGGCGCCGGCACCGCGGCTCGCCGCGCGGCGGCCGGACGTCCCGGCCGCGCTCGACGGGCTCGTCGATCGGCTGCTCGCGAAGGCGCCAGCAGCGCGTGGGGACGACGCCGCCCGCGTGCGCGATGAGCTGGCCGCCATCCGGGCCGCGCTGCCGGCGACCGCCGGCGCGCTCCCGATCCCGTCCGAGGATCCACGCGCACCGGTGGACGCTGGGGCGACCGCGGTGTTCGTCGGCGGGACGACCCACGATCTCCCGCGCGCCCGTCGCCGCTCCGCTGCCCGTGTCGTGCTGCCCGCGGTCGTCCTCGCGGCCATCGCGGCGCTCGCGCTCGCGGTGCTGCCGGGGCTGCTGCAGCCAGGCGGTGTGGAGGGGGCGATCGCCTCCCAACCCCCCGCGGCCGCGACCGCCAGCCCGCCGCCCGCAGCGATCGCCGAGACCGCCGTCGCCGACGGCGCGACGGCGGTGCCTGCGACTGCCACCGACCCCGCTGGAGAGCCGGCGAGCGGCGAGGAGGTGCTCGCGGAGGGCTCCGGCGGCGCTGGCACACCCGCACCCTCGCGCTCGGCCGAGCAGCCGGCGCCCATCTCGCCATCCTCGACCGAGCCGGCGCCTCCGCCCACCGAGTCGGCGACCCCGCCACCCGAGCCCGCGCCGGAGGAGCCCGCGCCGGTCCCGCCGGACGCGCTCGCCGGCGTGCGCGCCGCGATCGCCGAGGCGATCGAGAGCGGGACGCTCGAGGGCAGCGCCGGCGCAGGGCTGAGCGACCGCGTCGCTGCGATCGACGCATCGCTCGCAGACGGTCGGACCGAGGACGCGCGCACGGCGCTCGGCGAGCTCCGGGCCCAGGTCGCCCAGCTGCAGGAGGCGGGCGCGGTGACCCCGGATGCCGCGGCCAGCATCCAGGCGGCGATCGACGACGCCGCCGCGTCCCTGCCCTGAGGCCCTAGTCGCGCGGCTTCCGGGGGAGCCAGCGCAGCAGCATCCCGGCGCCGACGATGCAGAGGGCGGTGAGGGCGCCCGCCGCCCAGGCGATCGACGCGATCGAGACGAGCAGCGAGATGAGCAGCGGCGCCGCCGCGCCGCCCAGGTCGGTGGTGAGCCGCCACGCACCGAGGAACGGCGCCGGGTTGCGGCGATCCGCCAGATCGGCGCCGAGGGTCATGAGGATGCCGGAGCCCAGCCCGTTGCCGAGCGCGAGCACGAGCGCGGCGGCCGTGAACCAGCCGGTGGCGGCATCGAGGTCGTGCGAGACCGCGAGCATCGCGAAGGCCGCGGCCATGAGCGTCAGCGACGGCACCACGCTCCAGAGCCGCCCGAAGCGGTCCATCACCCAGCCCGAGACGAAGAAGAGCGCGAAGTCGACACCGCCCGCGATGCCGATCACGAGACCGGTCGTGACGCCGTCGAGCCCGATCGAGACCGCCCAGAGCGGCAGCAGCACGTTGCGCGCCGAGCGGGCGAGCGCGAGCATCGCGGCCCCGACGCCGACGGTGGCGAGCACGCGCGCGTTGCGGCGCACGACCTCGCCGACGCCGGTGCGCTCGGCCCGCAGCTCGATCGTGCCGGTCGTCAGCGGCGTCCGCTCGAACGCCGACGAGGGGTCGGGCAGCACGATGAGCACGACGATCGCGATGACGGTGCCGATCGCGCACACCACCCAGACCGACGCGAGCGGCAGGCCGAGGCCGAGGACGGCCGATCCGAGCAGCGGGCCCACGAACATCCCGAGCCGGAAGATGCCGCCGAGCGTCGAGAGCGCCCTGGCGCGGAAGCGGATGGGCACGAACGTCGTCATGAAGGCGTGCCGCGCGAGCGCGAAGACGGCGTGGCCGAGGCCGAGCACGAAGATCGCGGCGCCGAGCATCCACACGTCCGTCGACACGAACGCGATGGCGAGCGCGACGAGCACGAGCAGCCCGGCGCCGATCATGGTCGGCCGCTCGCCGAAGCGGGCGACGACGCTGCCGCCCGGCACATCGCCAGCGAGCTGCCCGACCGTGAGCATCGCGGTCACGACCGCGGCGACCGCGAGCGATGCGCCGAGATCGCCCGCGATGAGCGGGATGTAGGGGATGACCGCGCCCTCGCCGATCGCGAACGCGGCGGTCGGCACGTAGGCGGCACCGGCGACCTTCCGCCAGGGGAAGCGCTCGGACTGGTCGACGCCGCTCATGCAGCGAGACTACGGGCCGACGCGCCCGCGGCCCGGCCGCGTCGGTAGGCTGGAGGCACCATGGCCGATCTCGACATCGCCGGCGACATCGCCGCTCTCCGCTCCACGTTCTCCGACATCAAGGCGGTGGCGGACGTCGACAGGATCGCCGCCGACATCGAGCGCCTCTCCGAGGCGGCCGGCGCCCCCGACCTCTGGGACGACCCCGACGCCGCCCAGAAGGTGACGAGCCGGCTGAGCCACGCGCAGACCGCGCTCCGCCGCCTCACCGAGGCCGAGGCGCGCATCGACGACCTCGAGGTGCTCGTCGAGATGGCGAACGAGGAGGCCGACGAGGCCACCCAGGCGGAGGCCCGCAAGGAGCTCGCGAGCCTGCAGCGGCTCGTCTCCGAGATGGAGATCCAGACGCTCCTCGACGGCGAGTTCGACCCGCTGCCCGCGGTCGTCACCATCCGCGCCGGCGCCGGCGGCGTCGACGCATCCGACTTCTCCGAGATGCTCATGCGCATGTACCTCCGCTACGCGGAGCAGCACGACATGCCGGTCACGATCTACGAGACGAGCTGGGCGGAGGAGGCCGGCATCAAGTCGGCGTCGTTCGAGATCGACGCGCCGTATGCGTTCGGCCACATGTCGGTCGAGGCCGGCACCCACCGGCTCGTGCGCATGAGCCCGTTCGGCGCGGCCGGCAAGCGGCAGACGTCGTTCGCCGCGGTCGAGGTCGTGCCGCTCTTCGAGCAGGTCGACGAGGTCGAGGTGCCCGAGGGCGACATCCGCGTCGACGTGTTCCGCTCCTCGGGCCCCGGTGGCCAGAGCGTCAACACGACCGACTCCGCCGTGCGCATCACCCACCTGCCCACCGGCACGGTGGTCTCGATGCAGAACGAGAAGAGCCAGATCCAGAACCGCGCGGCCGCGATGCGCGTGCTGCAGAGCCGCCTGATGCTGCTCAAGCGCGAGGAGGAGGCGGCACGCAAGAAGGAGCTCGCCGGCAACATCTCGGCGAGCTGGGGCGACCAGATGCGCTCCTACGTGCTCGCGCCGTACCAGATGGTCAAGGACCTCCGCACGCTGCACGAGGTCAACAACCCGTCGGCCGTGTTCGACGGCGACCTCGACGGCTTCATCGCCGCCGGCATCCGCTGGCGCAAGCAGCAGCAGCTCGAGACCGAGTAGGCGCCGAGGGCGCCGCACCGACGCAGGGAGCCCCGATGACCCGGCCGCAGACCGGCAGCGACTACCTCGCGAGCCTCGACGACGGCCGCGTCGTCATCCACGACGGCGTGCAGGTGGAGCGCGTGGCCGAGCATCCGGAGCTCGCCGGGCTCGCGCGCACCGTCGCGTCGCTCTACGACGCGCTGCACGGCGACGAGGCGGATGCTCTGCTCGCGCCGACGGCGGACGGATCGGGTGCGACGCACGCCTTCTGGACGGTGCCGCGCACGCGGGACGACCTGCGGGCGCAGCGCGACGCGATCCGCGCCTGGCAGCGCATCACGCGCGGCTGGGTCGGGCGCACGCCCGAGTTCATGGGTGCGGTGCTGACCTCGATGGCTGCGCATGCAGGCGAGTTCGGCCGCTTCGAGGGGAACGTCCGCGCGGCGCTCGCGCGCGACCAGCGCGACGTCACCCACTACGCGCAAGCGCTCGTCAACCCGCCCGTCGACCGCGACCTGCCGCCCGATGAGGTGGGCGACGTCTTCCTGCACGTCGTGCGCGAGACCGACGAGGGCGTCGTCCTGCGCGGCGCGAAGGCGGTCGTGACCGGTGCGGCGACCGCCCAGCGGCTGCTCGTCTCGCACTTCGGCGGCGAGGTGCAGACGGATGCGTTCGCGATCGCCGCGTCCGTCGCCGTCGGCACGCCCGGCATCCGGATCTACACGCGCGGCACGCCCGCCCGCGACGACCAGCCGCTCGCGAACCGCTTCGCCGAGCACGACGCGCTCGTCGTCTTCGATGACGTGCTCGTGCCGTGGGACGACGTCTTCATCCGCGACGCCGAGACGATGCTCGCCTTCAACGGGGGTGCGATCGGCTGGAACCGCCGGCTGGCCTTCCAGGCGGCGACGCGGCTCGAGGCCAAGCTCGAGCACATCGCCGGCCTCGCCGTGCGCGCGACCGAGATCATGGGCACGACCGAGCGGCGGGGCGTCCAGGCGGCGCTCGGCGAGGTGCTCGCGTTCCGCCACATGGCGGCGGGGCTGCGCGACGCGATGATCGAGCAGGCGGCGCCCTCGGGCGATTCGATCGGCCCCGGCGCCGAGGCGGCGCTCGCGTTCGCCGCGTTCGCGCCCGACGCCTACAGCCGCATGCGGGTGACCCTGGAGACGACCCTGTCGTCGGCCTTCGCGCACCTGCCGGTGCCGCTCGCGTCGCTCGGCACCGACGCGGTCGCGGCGATCGAGCCGCTGCTGCGAGGCTCCGGCGGCGCGGATGCGCGTGAGCGGCTCGAGGTCATGGGCGAGCTGTGGGATGCGGTCGGCACCGGCTTCGGCGCCCGGCACGAGCTCTACGAGCGCAGCTACTGGGGGCAGCCGGAGCGCACGCACGTCGGCATCCTCGGGCTCGCGCGCGCCGACGGCAGCCTCGCGCGCTGGCGCCGCTGAGTCCGGATGCGGAGACGGGCCGCCTCGTCGCGATGACGAGACGGCCCGCTGCAGCGGACAGCCGATCAGTGGCTGTTGATCCGCAGGGCCTTGCCGGTGACGGTGGTGTTGCCCGTCGTCGTGATGTCGCCCGCGGTGCGGATGATCTGGCAGTTGAACGCCGAGTTCGCGCCGAAGATGTTGCCGACGATGTCGATGTTCTGGAACCGACCCTTGCCCTTGTCGTGCAGGTTGATCGTGCAGCCGCCGCCGTCGAGGAAGTTGTCGCGGATCATGACGTTCGAGGTGCGTCCCGCATCCTGCGTGATCATGATGCCGGCGTTGTTCGCGTCCTCGATGCGGTTGCCCGTGATCCAGTAGCCGGAGCCGCTCTGGATCTGAATGCTGTCGTCGTGGCTCGGGCCGCCGTTCCAGCCCGGATCGTTCGTGTAGTGCAGGTTGTCGTGCAGCCAGGAGTTGCGGAGCTGCACGTTGCCCGAGCCCCAGAAGTGCGCGGGGTCGATGACGTTGCTGATGTCGAGCCGGTTGGCGTTGATGTTCCACCCGCGCAGGCCGTTGACGCGGTACGTCGCCTTGCTCGCTCGCAGCGTGCTGTCGGTGATCGTGAGGCTCGCGCCGTCGGAGGCGCTGCGCACGAGGAAGTCCTGCGCGCCGGCCGAGTCGCCGCGGATGATCGAGTTGCGGATCGTCACGTTGCGTGCGCGCACGTCGACCGAGCCGTAGATGTCGAGCCCGCTGATGACGGTGCCCGCCCGCGTGATGACCATGTTGCCGCGGTGGACGCGGAGCTGCGTGCCGGAGGGGACGCCGGTGTTGCTGTCGCCGGGCATCGACGTGGCGACGCCGGTCGGCAGGTCGACGGCCACCGGCGCAGCGGTGGCCGCCGTGGCCGGGAGGAGCGTCGCCACGAGGGCGACGATCGACGTCACGACCGCGAGTCGGAGGCGGCGACGCGTGCTGGGGACACGGGTCGACGCGATTGCACTGGGGAGATGCGAAATGGGAATGGGGTGTACCTCTCATGGGGATGCACGACGGCATGCCGACGGGCGGCAGGCCTGCGTCGGCACGGCGTGATGGTGCGATCGAGCTGCCGGCGCTGCCGAGGGAGACGGCTGCTGCACGGCGTGAGCTCCAGCGACCGGCGCGGAGGTCGTGACCCCATCCGCTGCTCGGCATGACGCTAGCGCTCTGCTCGACCCCTCAAGAGTAACAGAAGCGTAACGATTGTCCCGATTGTCGACCATGACGCGGCGTGGCGCGGTATACGGACGTCGTTATGATCACCCATTACGCCCCTACGGGTCCGGATGCGCAGGAGAAGGCCCTGCCCCGCCGAGGCGCTCGGCGGGGCAGGGCCGTGGATCGTGCGGGCGATCAGCCGCGGACGACGACCACCGGGGTCTGGCCGTCGTCGCCGACGTTGCCGCTCGTCGTGATGCTGCCCGCGGCGGGGCGGATGATCGCGCAGTTGTAGGTGGAGTCGCCGAAGGTGTTGCCGGTGACCGCGATGCCCTGCAGCGGGCCCAGGTCCTTCTGCGCGAGGTTGACGGTGCACCCGCCGCCGTCGAGCCAGTTGCCGCTGATCCGCACGTCGGAGGTCGGGCCGGCGTCCTGCGTCAGCTGGATCGCGGCGTTGTTGCCGCCTTCGAGGCGGTTGCCGGTGATGACGTAGCCGGAGCCGCTCTGGATCTGGATCGCGTCGTCGTGGCTCGGGCCGCCGCCGCGCGGGTCGGAGGCGAAGTGCAGGATGCCGTGGATCCAGGAGTCCTGCAGCGTGACGTCGCCCTCGCCCCAGAAGTGGGCGCCGTCGAGCACGTTGCGTATCTCGAGCCGCTGGGCGGTGATGTTCGAGCCGCGCAGTCCGTCGGTCGCCCAGGGGATCGTCGCGGCGAGCTCGCTGTCGGTGATGGTCAGGCTGGCGCCGGGGGTGGCGCTCCGGACGAGCGAGTCCTGCGCACCGGGCTGGCCGCCGCGGACGATGGAGTTGCGGATCGTGACGTTCGCTGCGCGGACCTCGACGAAGCCGCGGATGTCGAGGCCGTCGATCACGGTCCCCGGCTCGGTGATCACCAGGTCGCCCTCGTAGACCGTCAGCGACGTGCCGGCGGGCACGCCGGTGTTGTTCGGCCCGGGCTGGCCGCCGGTCGGCGGGGCCGGTGCGGGAGCCGGCGCGGGCGCGGGAGCGGGAGCCGGTGCCGGTGCGGGCGCGGGAGCAGGTGCGGGCGCCGGAGCGGGCGCCGGGGCCGGAGCGGGCGCCGGTGCCGGAGCGGGCGCCGGTGCCGGAGCGGGGGCCGGTGCGGGTGCGGGGGCCGGTGCGGGTGCGGGGGCCGGCGCACGGGGCGGCGTCGGGGCGGGCTCCGGTCGGGGCTGCTCGGGCAGCTGCAGGTAGCGCGACGGCGCAGCCGGCTCGGGCTCGACTGCGGCGGGCTGGGGTGCGGGCTCGGCCGCCGCGGGCTGGGGTGCCGTGGGAGTGGGTGCTACGGGCGCGGGCGCCGCATCCGTCGTGGTCTCGGGCGCGACGTCGGCTGCCGGGACCGCGTCGTCACGACCCGCGGCCGCCTCGCGACCGGCGGAGCCGGGGCCGCGACCGCCGAGGCCCTCGGCGGGGGCCGCGCTCACCGACGACGTCGGGCCGGCGGAGAGGAGGGCGGCCTTGGCGTCGGAGCCCGGCTGGAGCGGCGCGCAGGCCGCGAGCAGGATGGCGCCCGCCGACAAGACGGAGGTCGCGACGACGAGCCGCGTCCTGCGGCCGTGCGGTGTGGGGGTGCGGTGCTGAGGGGTCATGGAGTGGTGTGGCCTTCCGGTTGCACGATGACCACCGCCGCCGACCGTCGGCGCATGGCGCCGGCAGGCTCGGACTTGCACAAGGTGGTGGTTGCCGCGGAGCTGCACGCAAGGCACGCTCACCGCTCGGTCGCTCATTCGACCCGGGCTCACGCTGCGTGCGATCCGGAGGGAGATGGGCTCCCGGTCCGCACGCGGCACGGCAACGATAACAGATTGATAACAGTGCTTGGCAAGCGCCACGTCTGATCGATCCATGGAACCGCCGGTGCGGCGCGCGGGGTCGGAGCGCCTTCGCCCATACCCTCGACAGGCCATGATCCGCTTCGACGAGGTCTCGAAGACCTACTCCCGCAAGGCCCGCCCAGCCCTCGACGGCGTCTCCCTGGAGATCCTGAAGGGCGAGTTCGTCTTCCTCGTCGGCGCCTCGGGCTCCGGCAAGAGCACGCTCATCCGCATGGTGCTCCGCGAGGAGAGCCCGACCGAGGGCGAGGTGCACGTGCTCGGCCAGCGGCTCAAGGCGCTGCCCAGCCGCCGCGTGCCGTTCTTCCGCCGCAACCTCGGCGTCGTCTTCCAGGACTTCCGGCTGCTCAACAACAAGACGGTCTACGAGAACGTCGCCTTCACGCTGCAGGTCATCGGCAAGAGCCGCGGCTTCATCTCGGAGGCGGTGCCGGACGTGCTGAAGACCGTCGGGCTCGCGGGCAAGGCCAGCCGCCTGCCGCACGAGCTCTCGGGCGGCGAGCAGCAGCGCGTGGCGATCGCCCGCGCGGTCGTCAACCGGCCGCCGATCCTGCTCGCCGACGAGCCGACGGGCAACCTCGACCCCTCCACG
>Ga0213836_101177_pt1 | contig 16707 bp, 19 predicted proteins | sample SWPATP03_FD_160578 | JGI IMG/M metagenome (GOLD analysis project Ga0213836, IMG submission 160578) | Coastal seawater microbial communities from Marineland, Florida, United States - SWPA TP0 #3 | ecosystem: Environmental > Aquatic > Marine > Coastal | place: USA: Florida | collected 2016-08-05
GCGTCAGGCCGTCAACCTGGTGCGAACGGTGATGCAGGACGCGCGCCTGGGCAAAGCGGTCGAGATGGAGAATGTCTCCCCAGTCGTGCAGAGCATCACAGAGTCGATCCTGCGCAATAACGGCGCATTGCTCAGCCTGATGCGCATCAAGACCAAGGACGACTATACCTTCCTGCATTCGGTCAGCGTCTGCACGCTGCTGGTGGCGTTCTGCCGCTCGCGCGGGATGGACGATGAAACGATTTACGAGGCCGGCATCGGCGGCCTGTTGCACGATACCGGCAAGGCGCTGGTGCCGGACAGTATCCTGAACAAACCGGGGCGCCTGACCGACGAGGAATTCGCGATCATCAAGAAGCACCCGCGCGACGGCTACGACATCTTGCGCCAGACGCCGGAAATCGGACAGATCCCGCTCGACATCACCCTGCACCACCACGAGCGGCGCGACGGCAGCGGTTATCCTGAAATGCAGAACGAAGGCGAGATTTCGGAACTGGCGCAAATGGCGGCGATCGTCGACGTGTATGACGCGATCACCTCCGACCGCAGCTACCACAAGGGCATGCCGGCGGCCGACGCGTTGCGCAAGATCTACGAGTGGAGCAAGTTCCACTTCAATCCGCGCCTGGCCCAGGAATTCATGCGCTGCGTCGGCATTTATCCGGTCGGCACGATGGTGATGCTGGAGTCGGGGCGCCTGGGCGTGGTCGTCGAACCGCACGAGACTAACCTGCTCACGCCCAAGGTCAACGTGTTCTTCAATACCAAGAGCCAGATGTACATCCGGCCGGAGCTGCTCGACCTGTCGCGCGCGCTCGGGTTCGGCGGTGGCGACAAGATCGTGCGCCACGAGTCGCCGGACAAGTGGCGCGTCGACCCCGGCAAGTTCCTGCTGGTTCCCTGAGCCCGCGTTAGAAAAACTCGGCGGTGTCGTTCGACGTCACCGTCTGTAAATCCCCGCGCTCGACCAGTTCGTTGTAATGGCAAACCTGGTTGCGGCCGTGGGTCTTGGCGTAATACAAGGCCTGGTCGGCATGACCCAGCGTGACCACGGGCGAATCGTAGGGGCTGATGCTGACAAAGCCGATGCTCACCGTCACCCGCCCCACTTGCGGGAACTGATAGGCTTCGACATTGCCGCGGAAGCGGTCGATGATGCGGTGCGCATGCTCGAGCGTCGTCGAGCGCAATAACACCACGAATTCCTCGCCGCCGAAGCGGAACACCCGGTCCTGGGCACGAAACGATGCCTGCAGCTGGTTGGCGATCAGGATCAGCACTTCATCCCCATACAGGTGGCCGAAGGTGTCGTTCACCATCTTGAAATGGTCGACATCGACCACGGCCAGCCATCCTTGCTCTTCCCCATGCTTGCTGCGCCGTTCCGGCAGGCCCGCCAGCGGCGCTTCCAGCTCGGACGGGCAGTGCAACATGCGCGCGAGCTGGTCTTCGAAGGTCTTGCGGTTGAGGAGGCCGGTCAGCGAATCGCGTTCGCTGTAGTCGAGCAGGTTCTGGAAATTGCGATACACGCCGACGATGCCGGCGACCATGTGGATGGTGGAGGCGGGGAAGGGCGCGTCGCGTGCGATTTCGAGGCAGGTCGTGGCCTTGTCGCCGCACCAGATCGGCAGCCACAAGGTGCGGATACAGCCGGGACCGCAGGCTTCGATGCTGGTCTCATGGCGCGCCAGGCAGGCGGCCAGCTCCGGAAAATCTTCCATCGGCTGGCCGGGAGCGCTCAAATCGTGCAGGTCTTCGATGCGGGCTGCGCCGCCGGTGCTGATGCTGGCACGCACGTGCACGTATTGGCGTACGCCGATCGTGGAGATGGACAACACCCGCGTGTGCGCGGCGGCGGCCAGTTCCTGCACGGCCGCGACCACGGAGATGTCGAGCATCGCATGGTCGCGGTGGCCGGTCATGTCCACCATGTGTTTCAGAAGGGAATCCATGTCATTCTCAGAAATGTAATCAACCCGCTACAGCTTCTCCGGGGATGGCGTCACGCGTCGAATTTCCCAAGAGCAAGCGAAACAGCATAATCTCTTTTTGTTATCCGAGCAATATTTGCGCCGGTTTTTTTGGCGTTTTCGGCAACGCATCCCGACGGAGACGATCTGGGTCAATGTTTTCCATGGGAAATAAATTCCACATGGAAAGCTTGCCCATAGTCAACTTGCCGTAGGGCATCATCTTTTATAGTGGACTCACTGCAGCGGAAACGACGAAGCGCAGTTAGCGGAGTCAAGAAGGTCCAGCCGCTGCAGGGTTGTTCTTTCAAACCACCATATGGAGTTTTTCATGAAAACGATCTCTACCGCTGTGCAGGGCTTTTTTGCTGACGAAGATGGTGTGACTGCCATCGAGTATGCCCTGATCGCTGCGTTGGTTGGCGTCGGTGTTGCGGTTGCCGCTAAAGCACTGGGTGGCGGGATCAGTTCCGCGTTTAACAACGTGGTCGCCCGACTGGCTGCCGCTGTCGCGTAATTAAGCCAGTTGGCCCTCCGGATTTCGGTCCGGAGGGCTTTTTTTTTCAATGGAGACTGATTGGAGCTGTATATGAAAACGATCTCTGCTGCTGTGCAGGCTTTCCTTGCCGACGAAGACGGCGTGACTGCCATCGAGTATGCCTTGATTGCCGCCCTGGTTGGCGTCGGGGTGGCGGTTGCCGCAAAAGCGTTGGGTGGCGGCATCAGCGCCGCCTTCAATAACATCGTGTCCCGACTGGCTGAGGCGTTGGCTTGATCGGCTAGCTTCGCCCTCGGGCTTTCGGTCCAGAGGGCATTTTCTTTTGAAGGGAGACTGATCATGCCTATCCCGACCTGGCTCGACTTGTTGTTGATCATTCTCGTCGTCAGCACTGCCGCGACCGATCTGGCGATCCGCAAAATCCCGAATCTCTTTCTCTTGCTGGCCTGGTGCGCTGCGCTCGGCCTGCACCTTTGTGAAGCGGCTCCCGCCGGCGCCATCGTCCATGCCCTCGGTGGCGCGCTCGTCGGCCTCGTCCTGTTCCTCCCGCTGTATGTCATGCGCGGCATGGCCGCCGGCGACGTCAAGCTGATGGCGACCGTCGGGCTGTTCCTTGGCCCCGCGGAGACGGCGCATGCCTGCATCCTCACCTGGTGCCTGGGCGGCGTGATGGCGCTGGTGATGATTCTGGCGACACGGCGCTGGACGGACGCCCGCGCGAATCTGCGCAGCTTGTTGTTATCGCAGCTGCTGCGCCTTGGACCACCGACACCCGGCACGGCCATGGTGCGCCCGAGCGCGGGCTCGATGCCGTATGGACTTGCCATCGCCTTGAGCACCTTGTGGCTGTTAGCACAAAGTCATTTTCCGTGACGGCCCGCTTGCTCCGCCTCAATGGGCCGGAGGGCTTGGTCGCTAGAATGGATTCAATATTCTGTGGGAATGTTCCCACACGAATGCAAGGAGAAATACGATGAGTGAAACGCTGTCCTTCACAGCGTCGGGATCGGTTTTCGGGACAGCGCCGGGTAGGCCCGCGATGCCGGCGGGGGAATTCGAAATTGCAGCAATCCTGCCGCGCCAACCCAGAACGCTCAGCGATACCGGGCTCGATCCGCAGCTGTTGTCTGCGCTCGTGCTCAAGACCTTGCATTCGACGGGCCGCGCGCCGCTGCCGCTCTTGGCCGGAAAGCTTCGCCTGTCGATCAGTGTGCTGCGCGAACTACTCAATGCGATGACGGTCGAACAGCACGTCGAGGTTGCCTGGTCCGGCGACTCGGACATCGACGTCCAGTACCAGTTGACCGCGATCGGCCAGCGCGCCGCACGGGCCTGTCTGGACGCATGCCGCTACGTCGGTCCGGCGCCGGTCACGCTGGCCGCTTACCGCATGATGGTCGAGCGCCAGTCCTTGCGCCAACCGCTGCTGCGCCCGCCTGGGCGCGAGGGTGGCGCGCAGTTGCCGGCATCGCGTGGCCCGACGCCAAGCGCGCTGGCCGCGCTGCTGGCTGAAGATGGCCTGGATCCGGGCCTGCGCGAGTTGCTCGGGGCGGCTCTGCATGCGCAACGGCCGCTGTTGCTGCATGGCCCGACCGGCTCCGGCAAGACCACGCTGGCACGCCGCCTGGCGCGCCTGCTGCCGGGCGCGGTGGCGGTGCCGTACGCGATCCTGGTGGGTCAGCACATCGTCCCGTTCCACGATCCGCTGCGCCACCCGGCGCCGCTGCCGTTTGGGCGCCAGCAGGAAGAACGGCGCAGCTGCGACACGCGCTGGGCGATCTGCCAGCGCCCGCTGGTACACGTCGGCGCCGAACTCGATGCGGCCATGCTCACCCTGCATCCCGATGCCGAAAGCGGTGTGCATCACGCGCCGCTCCAGCTGCAGGCGAATAACGGCATCCTCGTCCTCGACGATCTTGGCCGCAGCCGCGCACCGGCGGCGGATTTGCTGGCAGCCTGGCTCGGCATGCTCGACGGCGCGCCGGCACGCCTGGGAGCGGGTGGCCATGGCGAGACCGTGCCCTTCGACGCGATGCTGGTGCTGGTCACGAACCTGGCGCCGGACAGCGTGTTCGATGCCGCTTTCCTGCGCCGCATCGGCTATCGCATCGGCCTCGGACCCCTGCCGGAACCGGGCTACCGCGCAGTGCTCCGCCGTGCCTGCCGCCTGCACGGCATCGACTGCGACGAAGCCGTGATCGATCATCTGGTCGTGCGCCTGCACCGCGCCAGCGGTACGCCGCTGCTGGCCTGCTATCCGCACGAGCTGCTCGGCCGTGTGCTCGATTTCGCCGGTTTTGCCGGCACCGAACCCCGCCTGACGGTCGCTGCCCTGGAGCAGGCGTGGAACAGTATCTGCGCCAGCGGCAGCGTCCCGGCCTCGTGCCCTGTTGCAGGAATCGAACCATGAAAAACAAGCGTGCCCTCGTCGTGATGGCCATTGCCATCCTGTTCGGCCTGACCGCCGTGATTCTCGCTTCGCGCTGGCTGCTGCTGCAGCCCACCAACAGCGCCACGCATATCGCCATCGCCGCAGTCGACATCAATCTCGGCCAGCGCCTGACGCCCGAGATGGTCAAGCTGGCCGAATGGCCCGCCGACAGCATACCCAAGGGCGCTTTTACCGATCCGGCCAAGCTGGCCGGCCGGGTGCTCAAGAACAGCGTGCTGGCCGGCGAGCCGGTCAGCGAGGCCAAGCTGGCGCCGGCCGGCACCCTCGGCGGCCTGTCGGCCCTGATCACCGAAGGCAAGCGCGCGATCACGGTGCGGGTCAACGATGTCATCGGCGTAGCCGGCTTCACGCTGCCGGGGAATTATGTCGACATCATCGTCAGTACCGCAAAAGACCCCGGTCCCGAGGTGAATGCGCGCGAACAAAGCATTTCGAAGATCGTTCTCGAGCGGATCCTGGTGCTGGCCGTGGCACAGGAAGTCAACCGCGACGAAACCAAGCCGCGCGTGGTCAACGCCGTCACGCTCGAGGTCACGCCGGAACAGGCCGAGAAGCTCGACCTGGCGCGCAGTGTCGGCACGCTGTCGCTGGCGCTGCGCAACCAGGTCGATCCGCAATCGGCGCAGACCGAGGGCGCTACCAAGCTGACCTTACTGCCGGTCGCGGCACCCATTGTGAAGCCGGCAGCGCCGAAGCCGGCCGCCGCGCCGCGTCCCGACAAGGCCGTCGTCCACCGGGTCGCGCTGCCGGCGGTGCGCCGCAACTGCATCACCGTCATCAACGGCCTGCATTCCTCGCAAGAGTGCCTCTGATCCCTTTACCGTGTCAGGTGAAATCATGAACACCAGTTCAAAACCGTCCGGCCATCGCACGCATCCGCGTGGCGGCTCGCGTTCCCTGTTGTGGCAGTGCGCGCTTGGCGGCGCGGCATTGGTGCTGGCCGGCGCCGCGCATGGCGCGCGCCAGGGTCCCCAGCTCGACGCCGCAGCCGGCGCCGGCGAGCGTAGCGGCGCCGGCCCACGCTGCAGCGGCGAGGCGGCGCGTCCGGCCCAGGTCGCGCTTCAAATGGGTAAATCGACCTTGATGCGCCTGCCGGAAGCTGTCCAGAACCGCAGCGTCGGCAATCCCGACGTCGTGCAAGCCATGCTGGTGTCGGCGGACACGATGTACATCGCCGGGATCGATGTGGGCACGACCAATATGATCGTCCAGGGCCGTAGCGGCCTGTGCAGCGTGCTCGATATCACGGTATCGATGGATCCGAGCGCGCTCCAGGCCACGCTCGCCGCGGTCATGCCTGAAGAAAAGGATATCCGTGTGCTGGCTGCCGCCGATTCGCTGGTGCTGACCGGAACCGTGTCCGACGCCTCGGCAGTCGCGCGCGCCGCCGAACTCGCCACTGCGTATGTGCGCCGTCCGCTGCGTCCTTTGGGGGCCACCCAGAAGGAGCTCCTCCCGAACGGCGTCGCAGGCGCCGGCGCTGGCGCTGGCGTCAATGCCGGCCTGCGCCTGGTCAACCTGCTCAGCGTGACGGCGCCACAGCAGGTGCAACTCGAGGTCAAGGTGGCCGAGGTGTCGAAGACCCTGCTCGAAAAGCTCGAAACCGGCACCAACTGGAGCTTCAGCCCCGGCAGCTGGGCCGCCACGCTCGTGTCGAACTTCCTGACCGGAACGACGAAGGGCGTATTGGGCGCGCAGCGTCCGAACGGCAACGGCTTCGCTGTGGGTGCCCAGACCGAGGACAGCCTGATACGCGTGCTGGCCGAGCCGAACGTGATGGCGATCAGTGGCCAGGAGGGCAGTTTCCTTGCCGGCGGCAAGTTCTACATCCCGGTGGCACAGGAGAACAACAAAGTCACGCTGGAAGAAAAAGAGTTCGGCGTCGGTTTGCGCTTTACGCCGACCGTGCTCAGTGGCGGACGCATCAACTTGCGTGTCGCACCCGAGGTGTCCGAGCTGTCGCGCGAGGGAATTGGCATCAACGCCTTCGGTATTAGCGGCAGTGCGATCTTGCCGGTCGTGACCACGCGCCGCGCCAGCACCACGGTACAGCTCTACGATGGCCAGAGCTTCGCCATCGGCGGCCTGATCAAGAATAACCTGGTGACGAGCCTGAAAGGGCTGCCAGGACTGGGCCAGGTGCCGGTGCTGGGCGCGCTGTTTCGCAGCACCGACTTCCAGCAGGACCGCACCGAGCTCGTCTTCGTGATCACGGCGCGCCTGGTCAAGCCGCTGACGGCGACCGGTTACGCGCTGCCGACCGATGGTGTGGGTGTGCCGTCGCGCGCCGGGTTGATGCTCGGTGGCCGGCTCGAAGGCGCGCCCAAGCGACCGGAGCCAAGCGTGCACACGGGCCAGAGCGTCGACGGTTTCGAACTCAAATAGGAGGCGGCAATGACAACCAGGACAATCGCAGGAATCGTGCTGCTGGCGGCGCTGCTGCAAGGCTGCTCTACCGCCCCGCGTTTCGAAAAGGGTTTTGGCAAGGCGGTGCGCGCCAATCTGGCCGCGCAGACCTTCAATCCGCGCGGTGCCGCGAATACCAACCCGGCGCGCGGCATCGACGGGCCGGCTGCGCGCGCAGCGCACGAGCGCTACCAGCAGTCGTTCGTCCAGCCCGACAGCGCCGCCAACGCACCGCAGCTCAACACACTGGGAGGCGTGAGGTAGGGCCGGTCGGCGCCCCACCGCATCCTTTCCACCGTTCCCCATTCCAGTGCCTCCACGAGGATTGTCATGAAAGCCCTTCTGATCAGCCGCGACAGCCTGCTGTTTGCCGAGCTCGCCTCCCAGGGCGCGGCACGCGTGCCGCCGCTGAACGTGGCCAACAGCCGGGTCTCGATGCGCGAGGCACTCGACCGGCCGTTGGGCGAGGCGCCGGGCCTGGTGATCGTCGATGCCGGCGACGGCGCGCCAGACGATGCCGACCTGCTCGAACGGATGGCGCGCCAGTACCCGGAAGCGCAGTTCATGCTGCTCACCAGCCAGCATCAGCCGGAATTCCTGATTCGCGCCATGCGCGCCGGCGTGCGCGAAGTGCTGCAGCTGCCGCTGGTGCACCGCGCCTTTCATGAGGCGATGGACCGCATTGCGACCGCTGCCGGCGTCGCCCAGCTACGCGAAGGCAAGGTACTCGCCTTCATCGCCTGCAAGGGCGGCAGCGGCGCGACCTTCATTTCGACCAATTTCGGCTATGCGCTGGCCACGCTGGCCGAAAAGAAGGTGCTGCTGATCGACCTGCATGGCCAGTTCGGCGACGCCGCGCTGTATGTCTCCGACCAGAAGCCGGCCATGACGCTGTCCGACGTGTGCAAGCAGATCGCACGCATCGACGGCCCCTTCCTCGACTCCTGCCTGGTGCACGTCACGCGCGGCTTCGGCGTGCTGGCCGCGGCCGACGATCCGTCGCAGGCCAAGGAGGCCAAGCCCGAACACATCGACGCCATCCTGCGCGTGGCACGCCAGCACTACGACTACATCGTGCTCGACGTCGGGCGCCAGATCGACGCCGTCTCGCTGCGCGCGCTCGACAGCACCGACACCATCTACCCGGTGCTGCAGCTGGCGCTGCCCGACATCCGTGACGCGCGCCGGCTGCTCGATATCTTCCGTTCGCTCGGCTACCCCCTCGAGACGACCCGCCTGATCGTCAACCGCTATGAAAAGGGCGGGCGCCTACGGCTGCATGACTTGCATGCGGCGCTCGGTTGCGAAGTCGTGCATACCGTGCCAAACGATTACATCGCAGTCACCGACTCGGTCAACCAGGGCGTGCCGGTGCTCGAACTGGCGCGCGCGAGCGCGGCGGCGCGCAGCCTGGCCGAACTGGTGGAACTGGTCACGGCGCGGCGCGCCCCCGAAACCCGTGGCTTGCTCGACCGCCTGTTCGGCCGCGGCGAAGCCGACGATTAATTTGCAAGGAGAAGTCCATGTCGCTGCGTGAACGCCTTTCCGTCTCCGAGGACGACCGCAAGGCCGGTGCACTGCCGGCGGAGGCTGGCAACGGGGCCTATCAGGAACTGAAAAAGATGATGCACCAGATGATCCTCGACCGGATCGACCTGGAGCGCCTGAAGCGCCTGACCGCCGAGCAGTTCAAGCACGAACTGGCACTGCTGATCCAGCGCATCATCGAGGAAGAGCGCATCGTCCTCAACCAGCATGAGCGGCATAACCTCGTGCTCGACATCCAGCACGAGATGCTCGGCTTCGGCCCGCTCGAGCCCTTGCTGAACGACCCGACCGTCTCCGATATCCTCGTCAACACGGCCAGCCGTGTCTACGTCGAACGCCGCGGCAAGCTGGAAATGACCGACATCACCTTCCACGACAACGCGCACCTGATGAAGATCATCGAAAAGATCGTCTCGCGCGTGGGCCGCCGCGTCGACGAGTCGAGCCCGATGGTCGATGCGCGCCTGCCTGACGGTTCGCGCGTCAACGCGATCATCCCGCCGCTCGCGATCGACGGTCCGATCCTGTCGATCCGGCGCTTCGGCGCCACACCGCTGACGGTGCAAAACCTGCTCGACTATAAAAGCGTGACGCCGCCCATGGTCAAGGTGCTGCAAGGCCTCGGCATCGCCAAGATCAACATCCTGATCTCGGGCGGCACCGGCAGCGGCAAGACGACGCTGCTCAATCTGTTGTCGGGTTTTATTCCCGCCAACGAGCGCATCGTCACCATCGAGGACGCCGCCGAGCTCCAATTGCGCCAGCCGCACGTGGTGCGCCTCGAGACGCGCCCGGCGAACATCGAAGGCAAGGGGGAAGTCTCGCAGCGCGCGCTGGTCAAGAATGCGCTGCGCATGCGCCCGGACCGCATCATCCTCGGCGAAGTGCGCGGCCCGGAGGCGCTCGACATGCTGCAGGCGATGAATACCGGCCACGAAGGCTCGCTCGCGACGATCCACTCGAACACGCCGCGCGACGCGCTGTCGCGGCTGGAAAACATGGTCGGCATGGCGGGGGTGAACCTGACGCCGCGGGCGATCCGCCAGCAGATTTGTTCGGCGGTGACGGTGGTGGTGCAGGCGTCGCGGTTGATCGACGGCGGCCGCAAGCTCGTCAGCATCCAGGAAATCACGGGCATGGAAGGCGACATCATCTCGATGCAGGAGATTTTCCACTTCGAGCAAACCGGTGTCGACCGCGACGGCAAGGTGCTCGGGCATTTCTCCGCCACCGGCGTGCGGCCGCGTTTTGCCGACCGCCTCAAGATGTACGGTGTCGAGATCGGCGACGACACCTTCGACCCCGATCGCATCTTCCAATGAACCCGCAGGCCGTGCCTGCAGTGGAGCCGCGCCATGGATCTGCTTTTCTACAGCTTCACCGTCTTCCTGTTCGCCGCCGTGATCCTGCTGATCGAGGGCGTGTATTTGTGGTGGTCGAGTACCCATGGCAAAGCGGCCCAGCGCATCGCGCGCCGGCTGCAAGTGATGTCCGGCGGTGCAGGGCGCTCCGGCGAGCGCATTTCGATTCTCAAGCAACGCCACTACAGCGCCCATGACGGTGCCGATCGCCTGCTGCACAAGATCCCCTTGCTGCAGCGGCTCGATGCCTTGCTGGTGCAGGCCGGCAGCGCTCTGACGGTCGATCGCTTCCTCGGCTGTTCCCTGGCCGCCTTCCTGCTGACCTGCGTGCTGGCCGCACGTGCGCCGCTGCCGCTGGTCCTGCGTCTCCTGCTGGCGCTGCCGGCGTTCGGCATTCCCTATTTCCTGGTACGGCGCGCGCGCGGGCGGCGCCTGGCCCGCATCGAGCACCAGTTGCCCGACGCCGCCGATTTCATCGCCCGCGCCCTGCGTGCCGGGCACTCGTTTACGAACGTGCTGCAAATTGTCGGCAACGAACTGCCCGAGCCGCTGAGCAGCGAGTTTCGCATCGCGCGCGAGGAAATCAACTATGGCGTGCCGATGAGCGAAGCCCTGCACAACATGGCGGCGCGTATTCCGCTGACCGACCTGCGCTACCTGATCATCGCGGTGTTGATCCAGCGCGAGTCGGGCGGCAACCTGGCCGAAATCCTCGGCAACATCAGCACCATCATCCGCAACCGCTTGAAGTTGCTGGCCCAGGTGCGCGTCTTGTCGGCCGAGGGCCGCATGTCGGCCTGGATTCTCGGCCTGCTGCCGCTGGCTGTGATGCTGACGCTCACCGTGCTCAATCCGGACTACGTCAGTTTGCTGTGGACCGACCCCACCGGCATCCGCCTGTTGTGGTACGCGGCCGGCATGATCCTGTTCGGCGTCATCTGGCTGCGCAAGCTCATCCGGATTCGTGTTTAAGGAGCTGCAATGAATGCCGCACAATTATCGTTCCTGTTGATCGTCTTCGGCATCGTCTGCGCATTGGCCTGGCTGGCGATGATGCTGTTTGCGCCAGTGGCGCTGCGGACCCGCTTGCGCCGCTTTATCGGCAAATCCGATACCACCAAGCTCGAATCCGATGGCTGGGTCGAGCGGGTAGCCAAAGTAACCCAGCCGCTCACCAGGCTGTCGATTCCGGAAGAGGGCTGGGAAAAATCGACACTGCGCACGCGCTTCATGAACGCCGGCTGGCGCAACCCCCATGCGCCGACCTTGTTTTTCGCTGCCAAAACGACGCTCGTATTACTCGGGCCGGCCATCATCGGCGTGCTGGTCGCCATTGCCGTGATCAGGCTGTCGGGCGTATCGCTGCTGCTCCTGTTGCTGCTGACTGCGTCGATCGGTTACTACCTGCCGAACGCCGCGCTCGGTCAGATTGCGCGACGGCGCCAGCGCGAGATTTTCGAGACCCTGCCCGATGCGCTGGACCTGCTCACCGTCTGTGTCGAGGCGGGCCTGAGCCTGGAGCGGGCGTTCGTGAAGGTCGCGGGCGAGATCCATATCAAAAGCGTGACATTGGCGCAGGAACTGCAGCTGGTGCTGATGGAAATGCGCGCCGGTTTCAGCAAGGAGCGGGCCTTGCGCAATTTTGCCCTGCGTAGCGGCGTCAGCGACGTCGATACCCTGGTGGCGATGTTGATCCAATCCGAACGCTTCGGCACCAGCGTCGGCGATTCGCTGCGCGTGTATGCGGAAAACCTGCGCAACAAGCGGCGCATGCTGGCGGAGGAATGCGCCGCCAAGATGGGCCTGAAACTGCTGTTCCCGCTCATCTTTTGCATTTTCCCGACCCTGCTGATGGTCTTGCTGGGGCCGGCCGGCATCCAGCTGAGCCGCACCCTTGGCGCCGTCAACGGCGCGTCTTGAATCGAAGAGGATCACCATGCATACCCAGCGTCTGCTCAAGAAAATCTCGGTCGTCTGCGCCGGTGCGCTACTGCTGGCCTGCGCCGACGTCGCGCGCCCGCCCGCCGCCCCTGCGGGCAGCGATGCCGAGCGCGCCTACGACCAGGGGCGCCAGCTTCACCTGGCCGGCCGCTACGACGATGCGATCGCGGCCTACCGCATCGCCCTCGCCGCCGCGCCGCGCCACGTACGCGCGCGCAATGCGCTGGCTGCCGCATTTGCACGCCAGGGCAACTTCACCCAGGCTATTCCCATCTGGCGGGCCCTGACCGACGAGATCGTACCTGGCACCGGGCCGGATAGCGCCTACCTGTTCGCCAACCTGGGCTACGCCTACCTGCTGGGTGGCGATTTCCAGAATGCGGTGGTCGCGTTGGAAAAAGCCTGCGTGCTCGATCCGCTCGACCACCGGGCCTGGAACAATCTCGGCGAAAGCCTGCGCCGGCTCGGCCAGGACGAGCGCGCCGCCCAGATGTTCCGCCAGGCCGAGGCCTTGCGCAACCACGATTTCCGGGGAGATTACGCAGCCGCCGGCGGCTCGGCGGTGGCGGCGATCGAAGCGGCGGTCGCGCGTCCTGCGCGGCCGGATACCGGCTGGGCGACCACCGAAGTACGCACGGCGGCCGACGGTACGCTCGAACTGCTGCGCCTGCCATCGGCGCGCGCACTGGCGCATGCTGCGCCGGCACCACCGCCTGTCCCGCCCGTACCGCGCGCGCGAATGGAACTCGTGCTGCTGGAAATTCGCAATGGCAATGGGGTGAATGGCATGGCGCGTTCGCTGTCGCGCCAGGTCACGGGCGATGGCTTGCAAGTGACGCGGCTGAGCAATGAAAAGGGTTTCCAGGTGCGCTCTACCCGGATCGAACACCATCCCGACTTTCGCGCCGAAGCGCAGCGGCTGGCCGAGCGCCTGGGTGGTCGCCAGGCCGGCCGCTTCGAACCGGTCCAGGTCGTGCAGGTCGACAATTGCAAGCCGACCGATATGCGTCTGGTGCTCGGCCAGGATCTTGCGCGCGGCGAAGTTGTATTGCGCCCAGCCGTGCCGCCCGGCCAGGCCCTGGCGGCGGCGAACCTGCCAGGCAAGGCGCCTTGAGCGCGCGCCAGCCCGGCACGTTTGTTCCGTATCAAACGCTGTCGGCGCGCCCACCTGAGAATGAGATGATCGTTTTCATCTCACAGGAGCGTGGCCATGAATATTGCACAGCGTTTCATCTCGATGTTCGCCGCTTTCATGCTCGTCGTGCTGGTGGGCTGCGCGCCGACCAGCACGCGTGAAGGCACCGGCGAATACGTCGACGACACCCTCATCACCAGCAAGGTCAAGGCCGCCCTTGCCGCCGATCCCGTCGTCAAGGCGACCGAAGTGAATGTCGAAACCTTCAAGGGCACGGTGCAGCTGAGCGGCTTTGTCGAATCGCGCGAGAGCGCCCAGAAGGCGGTGGAACTCGCGCGCCAGGTGAAGGGCGTCAAGGAAGTGCGCAACAACACCGTCCTGAAGTAGCGATCGGCGCCTAGCGCCAGCGCACCTTGCCCATGCCATCGGTTGTCGCATTGCGCTGCGCCGGATTGCCATAGACGGTGGCCGAACCCATGCCGCTCAGGTTCAGGTTGGCCGCCGCGCTGGCATACACGGTTGCACCGCCCAGGCCGCTCATGTCGAGTTTCACGGTTTCGGCGCGCAGCTTTTCCGCGTCCAGGCTGCCCACGCCGGCCAGGGTCGCGCGCAGTGCACGGGTCTGGCCAGTGACGGCGAGCTGGCCGGCGCCGCGCAAGGCGAGGTCCATGCGTTCGGCCTTCGCCACGTCGATGTTCAGGCGGCCCACGCCACCGAGCCGGGCATCGACGTTGCGGTAGCTGCCGTTCAGGCTGACGGCGCCGGCGCCATCGAGGGCCAGCACGATTTTGTCGCCGCTGAAACCGCTCACGGTGCTGGCGCCGACGCCTTCCGACACGAACTCGGCCAGGTTCGGCACGACCAGCTCGGCGCGCAGTTTCAGACTGTGGTCGTGGGCGTAGGTGTTGCGCCGTTCGGTGTCGATTTCCAGCACTTCTCCTTGCTGGTGGGTTGTCACGCGCGCGACATCCGCGCGCTCGCCCGAAATCATGAGCGAAGGCGTAGCGCCCTGACGCACGACGAGGTCGACCACGCCGTCGAGCTTGACACGGGTGATGCGCGCATCGACGGCGCGCGCTTCGCGCACCGCATCGGCGGCCAGGGCGGCGCCTGCATTCATGGCCAGGGCCGTCGCCATCAGTGTGGTGCCGAGCAATTTATTCATCGTCATCTCCGTCATCGAGTGGATGGTTTCACTCTAGACGCGGACGACCTTCCCGGCCTCGCTTGTGCGACGGACTGCACAATACGCGGCGTGAAATGCCGGAAGCTGCCCAGGCGTAGCCTCAGGAGACAGTCGCGCCGACCCGGTCAGCGGCGCAGGGCGCGCCGCACCAGCAGGCCCGCGCCTGTCAGGGACAGCACCACGACGGCCAGCGCCACCCAGCCCTCGTATTCATGGATCAGGTGCGGCATGCCTGTTTCATGGGCCTGGGCAGGCACGGTGGTCAGGGTGGCGGCAAGGATCGCGATCAGGATCGCGGCAATCGGGGCGAGGCGGCGGACAATAGGGGACATGCTGACTCCTTGATCAAATGGAAGCGGGAACGGTATCTAATAAACCCTGGTGCCGGATGAAGGCGACGATGGCGTCGACACCCGCACCACTGCGCAGGTTGCTGAAAACGAAGGGGCGCGCACCGCGCATGCGCGCCGCATCGTCGCGCATGACCTCGAGGTTGGCGCCGACGTGGGGCGCCAGGTCGGTCTTGTTGATGACGAGCAGGTCCGAACGCGTAATGCCCGGCCCGCCCTTGCGCGGAATTTTTTCGCCGCCGGCCACGTCGATCACATAGATCGTCAGGTCGGACAGCTCGGGGCTGAAGGTCGCGGCCAGGTTGTCGCCACCCGATTCGATCAGGATCAGGTCGAGCTGCGGAAAGTCCGCACTCATGCGCGCAATGGCTTCCAGGTTGATCGACGCGTCCTCGCGAATCGCCGTGTGCGGGCAGCCCCCGGTTTCCACGCCCATCAGGCGCGCGGCCGGCAGCGCCTCGGCGCGCAATAAAATGTCCATGTCCTCGCGTGTATAAATGTCGTTCGTGATGACCGCCATTTCGTAGCGCTCGCGCATCGCCTTGCACAGCATTTCGCAGAGCGCCGTCTTGCCCGAGCCGACCGGGCCGCCGATCCCGACCCGCAGCGGCGTTTTATTCGATTCCATCCTTACCTCCTTATGAGCGGTACAGCCGGCTGTATTGCACTTCGTGGCGCATCGACAGCAGCGACATTCCCGGCGCCCAGTTCGACAAGCCAGCATCGGGCAGCGCCTGCGCATGGCGGGCGACCTCCTCGACGGCCGGCGCCAGGGCCAGCAGCATCTTTTGCCCGGCCACCTGGCCCAGCGGGACCGTCTTGACGCAGACGAGCACCTGGTTTTCGACCCAGGAGAACAACGCGCCGAGCAGGGCGGCTGGCGGCGCCACGCCCAGCGCCGCCGCGGCGCAGGCAAACGCCGCCGGCAGCGACAGCACGGTGGCATCGAGCAGCGCCAGCCTGCGTGGATCGGCCTCCGGTACATCCTCAAGCAGCGCGCCCAGCAACTGGCGCAGCGAATACCCCATCTGGATCGTCTCGGCGCGCAGCTCGGCCGTGTCGCGCGAGGCGAGCCAGCGTTCGCTCCAGGCGCAGACGGCGGCGCCATCGCGCTCGTCGAAGGCGCACAGCAGGCGCCACTGCAGCGGCGCGTCGAAGCGCGCGACCACCTCGGTCAAGGCCGCATGGATCCACCCGCGCGCGCTGGCCGCGTCGTGCACCAGGCCGGCGTCGATCGCGCTCTCCAGGCCTTGCGAATAGCTGTAGGCGCCGATCGGCAGCGACGGACTGGCCAGTTGCAGCAGGCGCAGCAGGGAAGCATCGGCCATCGTCATGCGGCGTCCGAGGGGCGATGGATTTTTTGGCGCACAGGCACGGGCGCCAGCGGATGCGCGCCATGCTCGCCGTGCTGGTGGCCGCCGCCATACGCGCCCGCTTCCGGCTCGAACGGCGCCAGCTCGTCCACTACCCGCGCCCCCAGACCGATCAGCATCTCCTTTAATACGGGATCGGCGCGGATGCGCAGCCAGCCGTCGCCAACCTGGGCTTGCGTATGCCGGTTCCCCAGGTGGAAGGCGCAGCGCACCAGGCCGGCCGCGTCGGCATGCGCGACCGTGTACACGGCTTCGCTTTCGGCGACGACGCGCACCACGCGTCCATCCTCGCCACGCAGCAGATCGCCGCCGCGCAGCACCGTACCGCGCGGGCGCAATACCGCCACTTCCTCGGCGTCGGTCAGCGCCGCGCGCAGCCGGCTTTTTTCGCGCAGGTGGAAGGGCAGCACCAGTTCGCCGTCCACCGGCGCCGGGCCATCGATCAGGGTATGCAAGGTCAGCATGGTCACGCCTCAGAACAGG
>Ga0213836_101181_pt1 | contig 16665 bp, 13 predicted proteins | sample SWPATP03_FD_160578 | JGI IMG/M metagenome (GOLD analysis project Ga0213836, IMG submission 160578) | Coastal seawater microbial communities from Marineland, Florida, United States - SWPA TP0 #3 | ecosystem: Environmental > Aquatic > Marine > Coastal | place: USA: Florida | collected 2016-08-05
CCGATATCCTCGGAAGCACTGTGGACCCCATCGCCGGAGGGGTCCCTTTTGGACGCCTATAACCCCGGATACGGGGTCCCTATTGCACGCCTCTCCACACTCACTGAGTTGTCCGTTGTTCACCCCGGCGCGTTGATGCGCCCGGATATGCGAATAATTTCAGTGTTTTGCGGCCTCGAATAAATGATCACGCCCGGACTTTCTTGTGACGTGCAGACAAGAAAAAAGCCCCGAAAAACGGGGCTTCGCTTGGCAGATTGTGACGTTGTGCGCGGCGGCCTGTGACGTCGGGTCGTTATTCCTGTGACGCAGCCGGATTCGGGGGATGAATGTCGCCGAGGGCGATCTCACGGCATGCCGGGTTGAGGCGGTAGCCAGCGCGATCCTTGGTCTCGATGAAACTGTCCTGATTCAGCGGGATCCCGAGCATCACCGCCAGCGGGTCGAGCGCGTCTCGCAACCTGCGCAGTTGCTGGCGCATCGACTGCTCGGATATGCCGATTTTGTCCGCCACATCATGAGGTGGCATGAACTGGACCTCCGAGCGCGTCCGCTTGGCCTTCCGAAAATTCTCGATCAGCGCGTTCACGAAGCGGTAGTTCGCACCTTCGAGAAGATGCCCGCCATGGAAGAGCACCTGCTCGGCATCGTGATCCACCGCGAACTCGAGAATGGGGGCACTGAGCTTGTCGACGAAATCGGTGGCCTGCCGATCATAGTCGGACTCCGGCGCGATCTCGACATGGTCTCGAGTGAAGCAAGTCGCCAGAAGCGAACCAGACGGAACCTCGCCCCTGTAAAGCCTGTCGCCATGCTCGATAAGCGCCCTGGCAATGACTTCTTCTACCGAGCGCGCATGCCGCTGAAACAGCTCGAACAGGCGTGATCCTGCCTCGTCGACAGACAGATCAGGAAAGTGATCGAGCGCGGGAATGACCTGCTGGAACCCAGAAACAAAACGCGCCTTCGGCATCGCGGCGACGTCTCGAAAGAACGCGACATAGCTCAGAGCCATTCGCAACTCATCGTCGGCGCTGCGATCCCCGAGGAGGAGGTCGCGCTTGTAGTTCTGCGACGGTTCAAACTTTTCCAGTCCTGCAGCCAAGATGGCAAACCTCCTATCGATGCACTGCGAACAGAGCCCGCAGTGCTTCTGCTTGACCGTCCAGCTGCGCGGTCGCGTGCAACTCACCGTGGCGGCAAGCATGTCTGCAACGCCCGCATCGGCGATCTTCTGTGTGACCTCTTTCTTGGTCAGCCATTGAAGCGGAGTGCGGATCTCAATCTCACTGTCGAGCAGGGTCGAGAACAGCGCCTCCAACCCGCGGAGAACCTTGGGATGCGTCGTACGCGTTGCCCGACCGCCGACCACGTCGCCCGCCAGGGGCGGGTTGATGCTGACAACCCCATTCTCATAGAAGCTGAACCCGTTCTTGCCCGACATCTGCGCCACGACGAGACCGAGACAGGCAAACAGGAACGAGCGGGTCCGCTGCGTGAACTCGACGGGCTTGGCGACCTCATTCGAGACCCAGACGGGAACGTAGGAGACCCGCCTTTCATACCCGCGCTGTCTCAGATCGCGGATGAGCTCTTCCTGAACGTTTCGTACTTTCGTTGACGAGTAATGGCCGACGAGGGTTACCGACTTGCCGAGAGTGACGATGTCGTTGACGGCGCCGGCAAAAGAATCGACACCCCCGGAGAAGAGCGCCACCTCATCGTTTTCCTGGAAGGCGTCGAGAAGCTCCGGAAAATACAGCTCTCGCGGCTGCACCGGCGCTTCCGCCTTGCGGAAACTGAATTCATAGCTGTCGTCGGACAGGAACCCGAGCGTATCGATGAGGAGCTCCTGCACATCTGCACGCTGCCAGACCTCAGGGTGACGTACGGGAATCGAGAAGGTCAGACTGCGGCGCCAGTCTTCCCCGAAGTTCGTGAGCATGGCGGACCCACGTGCAATGCGCTGATCGGCGCAGTACACATACGCTGCCACTTCGAGGAGGTCGATCAACAGGTCGGGAATGTTTCCGATCATCGAGCGGCTGATGTAGTCGATCCTCAGATTGACGTTCTTGCCCGGCTCGCTGACGTTCATCGCGAGCGCATCAGCCTCGGATGCCTGCGGCACGCCGCATTCGATCAGGCACCGTTTCAATTTGACCTCTTCCTGTTCTTGAGTTCGTTACCAATCTTCTCAACGGCGAAGGCCGAGAAGCGGCGGGCATCATCCCTCGATATGTCCTTGCCGTCCCGGTACTGGTTCTTGCCAAGCCAGTCCCGGGCGAAGGCGCGCATGATCAGCGCAGCCTCGATGCAGTGACGGCGTATCGCGGAGTTGTAGGTCGCGAGATCATGGACAGACCGCGCGAGGCGATCGGCGCCAACGAGCTTGTGCAAGTTTCGATCGACGTAATAGTGGATGACGCGTTCCACGATATTCGCGTGGAAATGGTGGGCCAGGGAGCCGAATTTCTCCGGTGACCTCAGCGCCGCCACCGAAGCCTGCACATCGGCAGCGGTTGGGGACCACATCGGCATGCCCGCCTCCACGGCCTCGGCCAGCGCGGCAGCTCCCGCCTGGCGGGCGATGTCGCCAAGGTCCGTTGATCCCGCATGGGCACGCCTTTGCACGCGCTCCAATGCATTGTTGTAGGCCACCAGCAGCTCGGCACCCGAAGTCGGCGGATGCGCTCCCATGCCAATCTCAGCGAGCGCCGCCCCGAAATCCTTCGACGCAGCGGCCTGCGGCAACCTGATGAGCAGCCACAGCGCTTCCACGAAGACAGGGTCCCTCAGCGCGCGCTTCAGCGCGTCCCGACTGACTTCGGTCACCTGTTCCACCAGCGGCGCGGTGGGTGCGCCACCGGTCACCAGATACCTGACGATGTCCGGCAGGTATCGGTGGGTGGGGAGTTTGCCGAGGCGCTGGTGTCCCATTGCGCCACCGACTCAGAGAATGCGCCCGGACCGGAGCTGGTGCGGACAGAGGGGATGAGCACTCGACAAGCCAAGGAACCTTCCGTTAGAACCACAACAAAGAAAGGAATGCAGGACAACCTTTCGCAACCAGCCTGCCAAGGAAAGGATTCTTTTTCAACCATGGCGTTAACACCGGAGCCATCACGCTTGGGTCAACGCGTTGCCATCTCGACGGCGGGCGAACGCGCAGAGGCATTCGTGCCTCCTCCGTTGCCGCCTGCCCCTCCAGTCAGGATGGACCGACTCTATCGGCAGCTCGAGCACGCGAACCGCGCAATCGGCCGGCTCGATGGCGTGACCTCCATCCTCCCCGACACACCGCTCTTCCTCTACATGTACGTTCGCAAGGAGGCGCTGCTGTCCTCGCAGATCGAGGGCACGCAGTCGTCCTTATCCGACCTGCTGCTCTTCGAGAGCGAGGAAGCGCCGGGCGTCCCGCTCGACGACGTGCAGGAGGTTTCCAACTACGTCGCCGCCATGAACCATGGCCTCGAGAGGATCCGCGAAGGCTTTCCGCTCTCCCTGCGCCTGATCCGGGAGATCCACGCCATCCTTCTTGAAAAGGGACGCGGGAGCACGAAGCAGCCGGGGGAGTTCCGGCGCTCCCAGAACTGGATCGGCGGAACGCGACCAGGCAATGCGCTATTCGTCCCGCCACCGCCTGAGCACGTCCTCGACCTGATGTCGGACCTGGAAGCGTTCATCCATACCGACGCACCGGAGATGCCGACCCTCATCAAGGCCGGACTGGTCCATGTGCAGTTCGAGACCATTCATCCGTTTCTCGATGGGAACGGCCGTCTCGGCCGCCTGCTGATCACCTTCCTGCTCTGCACGCAGGGGATCCTGAAGGAGCCGATCCTTTATCTCAGCCTCTACTTCAAGACGCATCGCCGCCAGTACTACGACCTGCTGCAGCAGGTCCGTGAGAACGGCGACTGGGAGACATGGCTGGAGTTCTTCCTCGACGGCATCGCCGAGACGTCTCTGCAGGCATCAGAAGCGGCGCGCGAAATCCTCGCGCTGTTCGAAGCCGATCGTCACAGGATCGAGGATCTCGGGCGCCCAGCCGCATCCGCCCTTCGGGTCCACCAGCTGCTTCAACAGAAGCCGATCATCGGTATTCCCGCGGCTGCGCAGCTGCTGAGCATCTCGCCCCCGACGATTGCGAAGTCGATCCAGCATCTGGAGGATCTCGGCATCGTGCGGGAGGTGACGGGCAAGCAGCGTGGCCGCATGTATGTCTACAGCGACTACTTGAGCATACTCAGCCGGGGAACCGAGCCCCTGTAGTCTGGAGATCTGGCGAAGCCGATCCTGCGGAGAGGGCGGACGGGGAGAAGCATCGGGAACGAGATAATTTCGAAACAGGACTAGAGAACCTTGAACGAGTCGGCCGAAAAGCATGATTTGATCGCCTTTCCTGAGTGGACCGAGTACCGGAAGAAAAACGGCCTCGACCCGCTCGGGATGCAAAACAGCAGCGTCAATCTCTACCAGTCGCTTCTGCCGGGTATCTCGAACGTGACCCTGCGGATGCGCTACTATGGGCTCTATGCTTGGCTGGCGCAGCGCTATGCCAAGGAGATCGGCGATACCGACCCGAACAACTGGAAGCGGCACGTCAGGCGTGCTGAAGCGCTTTATGCGCTCGTAGCAGCGCACCATGGAGGCGAGCCCGGCGTCGCCGGAACGGACTGGGCCACGAGAACGCTCGCAGAGGCGTCCAGCGACACCATCGATTTCAAGGAGGCTGCCGAGCCTGGCAGCGAGGCCTACTATTTAAAACAGGCCTGGGGCGCCTTCGGCGCAGCATATCGCAGTCAGCTCTTTGAGATCGGCATCTTCGACCGATCCGACGACCATGAGATACCGCTGCCGAGCAAAGACCTTGGCGAGGGACTTGCTCAGGCCTTCGAGCACTCGCTCGGTTCACGGGCTGAGCTCTATTTCAGGCTGATCAAGCTGGGATCGGTCACTCACGACGAGCTCGATGAACTCGCTCCCTTGTTGCCTTCACGGATTGCCAGCGAGAGCACGGAACAGAAGTTATACGAAACAATCCTCCTGTCACGCGCCAGCGCTCCGTCGAGCGGGGCGCTGGCGCGCAAGCTGAGCATCCTGCTGATCCTTAAGGTGGCGGACTTCCTGGAGCGGGCGCCCCGAGCCGATGAAGTCCGATGGGTACTCTACGCGGGTCACGATCAGCAGGGAAACGCCCTCAGTCTCGACGATCCAGCGCTCGAAGTGCAGCGATCACGATGGTGGGTCTATCACGCAAATGACCTGTGCCACATCGCGCATGAGGCGCTGCTGAAGTTCACGCTCGATACGTTGGGTGATTACCCCTCTGGTCTGGGAATGGAGCGATTGATCGGGCGGTGTTCGCACGAAATTCTATCAGAAATATCACCTGTTCCGGACACTTGGTCGGCCCTGCTTGAAGGATTGGAGCCGGCGTCGAACGCCTACGATGAAAACGATCCCGACTCCGAGGTTTCGCTGACCAATGAGATCATTCGGGCCGGCCGTGACGACGCGCGGATATGCACGCTGCAGGTGGCAGCAAAGGCTGTTCGCCTGCTGGCCATACTCCATCGACGGATTGATCAGGCAGGGCCGGACCTGAACGAGCCACTCGGCGGCTTCAATCCAGACGCTTTTCGCTCGCTGCTCAGTGAAACGAAATTCCTTGATCAGCATCGCGAGGCTCCATTCGGTCAGACGATCGAGCATATCCTCGAAGAGCGGGTGATCCGTCGGCATCTGTGGGTTGCCTTGCGAAAGCTGCGCCACCAAGGAGACTATACGTTCCTGATCGAGTCCGATGACGGCAAGCTGCGGCTCCGCGAGAAGGACGGTCCGGTCTTCACCAATCCGCGGCTCGGCCCCGCCATCACCTTCCTCAAAGACATTGGGCTGCTGGGCAGCAGCGGCCTCACCGAGACGGGGCGCGAGGCCATCTATTCATGAGGCTGTACGAGCGCTTCGCCGACAAGGGCTATCACAGCAGCGTCGCCACGACCTTCGGTATCGATTTCGACGCCTATGAGAACATCGTACTGCCTCGCATCCGGGGGGCCGGTTGCCGCAACAACATGGTCCTCGCTGACGCACGCATGCTGACTCACGCTCTTGGCGGAGCCTCGCCGCTGCCAAGGCAAGCGGGAAGGCTCTACACCGCCTCTGGAGCACAAGTTGCGGGCTTGTTTCACCCAAAGCTGTTCTTGCAGGTCGGACGTCAGGGTGGTCGCCTGTTTATCGGGTCTGCCAACCTGACAGCATCAGGCCTCGCTGGAAATCTTGAACTCGTCACACTTCTCACCTCCGGCGTTGAAGATGACGGCGCGCAGCGTCTGATCGCTCAGGCCTATCGCTACCTTTCCAGTCTGATCGATCCGGCTGACCCGATGCTTCCGGCGCAGTTCGAGTGGATGCTCGCCCGCGCTGCGTGGTTGCGTTCTGCAGCACCTGCCGAGGGACCGGTCGAGCTCGGCGATGGAACGCGGGCTGCGCTCCTGCTGTCAAACTCAGACGAAGGCATAGGCGCCCGCTTCGCCGGCGAGATAGACGGCGAAGTGAAGCGCTTGATCGTGATCAGCCCCTATTGGGATGAGCGGCTCGGAGCCTTGTCGGCTCTCGCCGAACAGCTCCGCCCACGGGCAATCGCTGCGCTCATCGACACAGACACCGGGTTGTTCCCGCGGGATGCCGCCGGGAGCATCTCTGGCATGACGCTCTATCGCCGAGACGGGTTCGGGGGCAGTCGCTTCATTCATGCAAAAGCCATCATCGCGCAGACCGATACGGCGGACCACCTCTTGATCGGCAGCGCGAACTGTACCGTTGCGGCCCTTGGCAATGGGAACACATCGGGCTCCAACAGCGAGGCAAGCCTATATCGGCAGCTGCCACCCGGTCGGGCTGTTGCGGACTTGGGTCTGGAGAAGCTGCTCACGCCCGAGAAGCGAATCGAAGCCGAAACACTGCCGCCGTTGCACGTCGAAGACGACATCCCGTTCGATGCCCTCTCGCAGAGTCACCCGGGCATTTTCGCGGTTCACGGCGACACACTCAGTTGGCGACCTGCTGCGCATATCGGCGCGCCGGAGACGTATGAAATCGAATTGCTCGCTGCTTCCGGCGCGCCGCTGGTCAGCAACCCCACACGACTCGAAGGTAGTGATCATCGGAGAATCCGCTTCCAGATTGAGGCAACCGTTGACCTTCCGGCCTTCGCACGACTGATCGGGCCGCAGGAGTTCACGCCAGGGATCATCACGCACGTCGATGCCCTGCAGATCGCAATTCGCGAAACACACTCACGACAAACGGAGAATGCGCTCGCTCAGCTGGACGGCGAAACAGAAGCCACCCTCGCTTTGCTCGAAGTGCAGGACTTGCTCGAGAAGATCGAAGATTGCGATGCCGACGGGCACGGCGAAGGCGTCTCTGTCCCGAAGGCTCGAAAGGAAATGGAAGAAGGCGGCCAGAAGCATCGCCAACTGAGCTACGACGACTTCATCGCTGGTCGTCGGCCACACCAATCGGGGCATGTTCAGCACAACAGTCTCGGCGGCAGCGACGTATCTATCGTCCGCGGCTTTCTGAACCGGATCGTCGGGTTGAACTCGCTCGTTACGCCGGTCGATGAAAACGACGAGGACGCTCTGAAGGATGCCTTCGATCTCGGGGACGAGACGCAGAATGCCGAAGCCGCGATGGCGGCAGGGGAGGAGTTCGCGGCCAAACCGACTTCGCGGCCAGTTCAAGACGAAGGCGAGGAAGAGCAGCGTCGGAACGCTCGTCGGGCGAAGGCAACAAAGGATCAGCTTGTGAAGGCGGCCGCGGACTTCGCCAAGCGCATCGAGCTCAAGCAGGAGAGTGGCAGCCTTTCGTCCCGCGATTTTCTGCGGCTTCGCGCCCTACTGATGATCATCTGTGCCGCCTCCTGGAGAGGCACGGACAAGGCAGGGGAAAAGCCGAAAGATCGGACAAGCTTGCAGGTTCTTCCCGTGGAGGGTGATCCCAACAGTTGGCCGTACGTTCTTGGACGGCTGATCTTCAAAGTCTTCGGCGGGTCAAAGCCCGCGATACGAAGCTTAAAGCTCGATAGCGTCCACGACCAACTTCCTGCCGACTTGCTCGAATGCTGGGCCACCTGCTTCTGGTGCATGCATGCTTGCCTGTGCGCGCGGCTCTCACCAAGCGAACGCACCAAGATACAGCGCCACATCCTTCCCTTGATGGAGCAGGTCTATCGCAGGACGCATCTCTCGAAGGACGAACTGCTCGCGGCGTCGATCACCGATGTGATGGACGGAATGAGCATCCAGTACGCGGATCGGCTTGGCATCGATCCAGAGGCGCTGTCGCGGGCACATCGGCCAGCCTGCGAGAGGATCTTCCCTTGAGGGGCGCCGCTCATGCTGCACTCATTTCGGCCTCTGCCGATTTGCGAAGCGACATGAAGAACTTCGCGCCCTCTTGCTTCCACAGTGCTTCCACGGCCCGTAAAGACGCAAACGCCGCCCCGGAGGGCGACGTTCAAGCGTTTGATAACGCGGGAATTTCTGGTTGCGGGGGCTCGCAACCGTCGAAACCTACCCCAGCCGCGGTGCCTGCTTCCGGCTTAGGCGACGAGGCTTAGAATATTGTTTTATTTTATTTTATTTTTTGTAAGCGAGGGTTTCTCCCCATTGTAATGGCGGGTTTTTCTGGGGTCGCGCCCTGGGGCAGGCTCATGGGGTCTGTCTTTTCAGGAGGGTGCGATGGCGGATGGAGATGTTGGCTTCGGGCGTCTGGAGGTCTTGTCCGGGCCGACCGGACGGCGGCGATGGCCGGATGAGGTGAAGGCCCGGATCGTGGCGGAGAGTTTTCTGCCCGGGGCACGCGTGGGGGATGTGGCGCGCCGGCATGATGTGATGCCGTCGCAGCTGACGACCTGGCGGCGGTTGGCTCGGGAGGGTCGGCTGGCGCTGCCCTGGGATTTTGCGGGGGAGCCCGAGCCCGGCTTCGTGCCCCTGATGGTCGAGGACGCGACGGAAGATGCCGGCCTGCCCCCCACGGCCAGCAATGGAGGCAGCTCGGCGGCACCGGCGATCGAGGTGGTGATGGGCGATGTGACGGTGCGGCTGCCCGGTGATGTGGCGGTGGCGCGGTTGTCGGCACTGGTGACGGCGCTGTCGGGGGCGCGGCGATGATCGTGCCGGGCCAGCGGCTGAGCATCGTGATCGCGACGCGGCCGGTGGACTTTCGCTGCGGCCATGACGCGCTGGCCGCCATCGTGCAGACGCAGCTGGGGCTCGACCCGCATTCGGGGCTGGTGGTGGTGTTCCGCTCGAAGCGGCCAAGTCGGCAAACATTCCGCATACAAACATCGTGATCTGAGGATCGAGTATCCTTGGCATCCTCTGGCCGGGCGGGTCCTCCGCGCGTGTGACGGCGGGCGGCGGCGGGGTGGCGGATCGGTTCTGGTCGAGGACAGGCCCGGATTCTTCCGCACCTTGCCGGGGTGGATGTGCGATCCCGCTTATTGCGCGCGTCTGGACTGCGGGCCGCCGGTTGTCGCGGTGGAGGCGCTCGAGGCGCTGGTGTCGGCGCTGGAAGCGATGCGCCGTGCGGAGACCGCGCCGTCATTCTCTGGAGAGGCGAATCCAGAGGAGGGACCCCATGCCACGCCGATGCCGACGTCCATCCGCAGCGGAGCAGCTCAGCCTGCCCCTAGACAGCAGGACCCCGCCGCCGGCAGCGCCGGCGAGTCCGGAGCTTCTCGAGACGCTGGCGGAGCTGCTGCTGGCTGCGGCGCGCACGATGCAGGGAGGCTCGCACGATGATGCACGCGAAGATCACCGCTGAGCACTTGGCCCGCAGCGCCATCGTCTACGTGCGGCAGTCGACGATGAGCCAGGTTCTGGGCAACCTCGAGAGCCAGAAGCGGCAGTACCAGATGGCCGAGGCCGCCCGCGGCGCGGGCTTCGCGGCCGTCTCGGTGATCGACGAGGATCTGGGGCGTTCGGGTTCCGGACAGATGGCCAGGCCGGGCTTTCAGCGGCTGGTCGCCGAGGTCTGTTCCGGGGCGGTGGGGGCCGTCTATTGCATCGAGGCTTCCCGGCTGGCCCGCAACGGGCGGGACTGGCATCATCTGATCGACCTCTGCGCCCTCACCGGCGCCTTGGTGGTCGACCCCGAAGGCGTCTACGATCCCCGCCTGATGAACGACCGGCTGCTGCTCGGCCTGAAGGGAACGATGTCGGAATACGAACTCGGCCTGCTCCGACAGCGCGGCTTGGCCGCTCGCGACGCGAAGGCCGGACGCGGCGAGCTGCGCTTCACCCTGCCGCCGGGCTTCTGCTGGAGCGAGGACGACCGGATCGAGATGGATCCCGACGAGCGCGTCCAACAGGCGATCGGGCTGATCTTCGCCAAGTTCCGGGAACTCGGCAGTGGCCGCCAGGTCTTCCTCTGGCTGCGCGCGGCGGACATCCAGCTTCCGGTGGTGCAACGCAACGGTGCCCTGCGGAAGGTCACCTGGCGCAAGCCGGCCTATCACAGCGTGATGCAGGTGCTGCACAACCCGATCTACGCGGGCGCCTACGCCTTCGGGCGGACGGCGAACCGAACGCGGGTGATCGACGGACAGGCCCGCAAGACCGGAGGGCACCACAGGGCGATCGAGGACTGGAGCGTCCTCATCAAGGACAATCACCCGGGCTACATCGACTGGAGCGCCTTCGAGGAGAACCGGCGCATGCTGGGCGAGAACGCGCACATGCAGCGGCGGGCCGCCCGCAAATCCGGGCGGGGCGGACGAGCCTTGCTGACGGGCATGGCCCGTTGCGGGCGCTGTGGCCGGATGATGCGGGTCTTCTACAAGACGCGATACGACCAGTCTCACCGCTACCAGTGCCGGGGCGACGACGGGCATGTCGGGGCCGGTCTCTGCATCGGCATCGGTGGTGTAGGCGTGGACGCCACCGTCGCCGGCCAGTTGCTCGAAGCCGTCTCCGAGCAGGCCGTCCAGGCTGCCCTGCTGGCCGGGGAGCAGGCCGCCCGGGAACAGGAGGCCGTCCGCCACGCCGTCGAGAAGGAACTCGAGGAGGCGCGCTACGGTGCGTCTCTCGCCGAACGCCGCCACGAGCATGTCGACCCCGCCAAGCGGCACGTCGCACGCGCCCTCGAGGCCCGCTGGAACGCCGCGCTGGAGCGGGTCGCCGAGATCGAAGCGAAGCTCCGGCGGCTCGAGGTCGAGATGGGCGCAAGGCCGAAGGTCGACACCGCCGCCCTGCTGCGGCTGGCCCGGGACCTGCCACTTGTCTGGAATGCGGCAGGAACCGATGCCCGTGCCAAGCAGCGGCTTGTCAGGCTGCTGGTCGAGGAGGTCGTCGTCGATCTCGACGAGCACCGCAACGAGGCCGTCCTGGTGGTGCACTGGATCGGCGGCCGCCATACCGAGGTCCGGATGGCACGACGCCGAACCGGCCGATACCCGGCCGACCGGCAGCCGCGGGCCGGGGAGATCCTGCGCAAGCTCGGCGGGCACGGGCCCGACCGCGAGCTTGCCGTCACGCTCAACCGGATGCGCTGTCGAACCGATGACGGCGAGACATGGACCACCGTCCGTGTTGCCGCTCTTCGCCGGAAGCTCGGCATCGCCCCCCATGATCCGGATGCGGAGGTGCCGAAGACCATCAGCGTCGACGCCGCCGCGAAGCGGCTCGGGATCTGCGTCGGCTCCGTGCACAAGCTGATCCGGACCGGTGCGCTGCCCGCGACCCAGATCATGTACTCTGCGCCCTGGAAGATCCCGGTCGATGCCCTCGAGAGCGACGCGGTACGGATAGGACTGCAGGAAATCGCCGCCCGCAAGCCACGGCAAGCCCTTGCTGCTGTTGAAAATGCCTCCCTGAAACTGCCCGGCTTCTGAAAGAAAGGGGTGCTCTATGAAACGCGATCGCTGGACCGGGCGAAGATCCTGGTTTGGGACGGCACCGGTCTGGTGCTGATCTACAAGCGGCTCGAGGCGAGCAGGTTCCAGTGGCCGCAGGTTCAGGACGGGGTCCTTCGTATCTCTCGGGGGCAATACGAGGCGCTGTTCGAAGGTCTCGATTGGCGACGCCTGGTGGTACGGCGGGTTCGGGCGCCCGGGGCGGCGGCATAGCGCAAGAGAGCGCGGAATCTCCATGTTTTGCTGGTGCTTGGCGCGTCCCTGGCTAAACTCTGGCCATGTCCTTGCCGCTCGATCCCGCGCTGCTCGACCGCCTGCCCCCGGAGGTCCGGGCGCTGGTCGAGGCGCAGGCCAAGGCGCTGGAGGAGGAGCGGGCGCAGCGTGCGGTGGTCGAGCATGAGCGCGCCGAGCTGAAGGATCTGGTGGCCCGGCTGAAGGCCCTGGTCCAGGCGTTGCGCGAGGCCCGTTTCGCGGCGAAGTCCGAGAAGCTGCACCCCGACCAGCTGCAGATGGCCTTCGAGGATATCGAAGAGACCATCGCCGAAGTTCAGGAGCAGCAGGATCGGGCCACCGGACGGCAGACCAGCCAGCGCCCGCCGCGGCAGGACACGGGGCGCCGGGCGGTGCCCAAGGGCCTGCCCCGGATCGAGGAGCGTGTCGTCCCCGAAGACCTCACATGGTCGCCATTGGAGCGCCATTGGTCCGAGCGACAATGGCGACGCGGCTGCGGCGCGATGGTGGCGATCGGTGAGGATCGCAGCGACCGGCTCGACATCGTGCCGGCGCAGCTGCGTGTCCTCGTCACCGTCCGTCCCCGCTTTGCCTGCCCCAAGGGCCGCGCCGGCGTGGTTCAGGCACCGCCCCCGCCGCGACTGATCGAAGGCGGTCTGCCGACCGAGGCTTTCCTCGCCTGGCTGGTCGTGTCGAAATACGCCGATGCGCTGCCGCTCTACCGGATCGCGCAGATCCTCGCGCGCTCGGGCGTCGAGATCGATCGCTCCACCCTCGCGGACTGGGTTGGCCGCACCGCCTTCCATCTCAAGCCCGTCGTGCAGCACATGCTGGGGCATCTGCGGCGCTCGACCAAGCTGTTCATGGACGAAACATCCGCCCCGGTCCTCGATCCCGGACGCGGCCGGACCAAGACCGGCTTCCTCTGGGCGCTGACCCGCGACGACCGACGATGGTCGGGGCCCAGCCCCGCGATCACCGTGTTCAGCTATGCCCCCGGCCGCGGCGGCTCCCACGCCGAAGAGATGCTCACGGGCTTCGAGGGGGTCCTGCAGGTCGATGGCTATACCGGCTACAACCGGTTGACCTTGCCCACGCGCACCGGCGGTGCCCCAGTCACGCTGGCCTACTGCTGGGCGCATGCGCGGCGGGAGTTCATTGAGGCCACGCCAAAGGCCGGCTCACCGCTGGCCGACGAGGCGCTGCGACGCATCGCACAGCTCTATGCCATCGAGGCGGAAATCCGCGGCCGCCCGGCCGAGGAACGCCGTGCCGTCCGCCAGGCCCGCTCCGCGCCCCTCGCAGCCAGTCTGCACGCCTGGGCGCAGGAGAAGGCCACGCGACTGTCGGCGAAGTCCGACCTCGGCCGCGCCGTGCGCTACCTGCTCAAGCACTGGGATGGCCTGACCGTGTTCCTGCAGGACGGCCGCGTCGAGATGGACTCGAACCCGGTGGAGAATTCCATCAGGCCCCTGGCCCTGCAAAGGAAAAACAGCCTGTTCGCCGGCCATGACGAGGGCGGCCGGAACTGGGCTCGCCTGGCGTCCCTGATCGCCACCTGCCGCCTCAACGGCGTCGAGCCCTTCGCCTGGCTCAAGGCCACCCTCACCGCCATCGCCCACGGCCACCCCCAGGCCCGCATCGAAGAGCTGATGCCGTGGAACTTCACCCCCGCCACCGGATCCACGCCAGACCTCAAGATTGCAGAAAAAATTGCAAACGAGGCCGCAGCCTAACCGGACCGCCAGCCGTCAAGCCCAGAATCGGCTGGGGGGAATCCCTCGCTTACAGCATACCTCATTGACGTTCCGGAACAAAGAACGAACCAACACGATTTGCTGACACCGCCCCTTGAGCCGTCCAAATGGACGCCCATTTTGCCGTCTCTTTCCAAAATCCAATCCCTCCGCCGCACGTTTGCGGGCAGAATGGCCGGATCAGCTCAGAGATGGCAGGAGGTGGTCGGCGTCGCGCTTACCGCCAACATCGCCGAGCTGGCCGAAAGCGAGGGAATCGCGCCGTCCTACATGACCCGCGTCATGCGGCTCACGCTGCTCGCGCCTGACATCGTCGAGGTGATCCTGGAGGGGAAGCAGGGGCCGGAGGTGACGTTGGCGCGGGTGCTCGAGCCACTTGCGGTGTCTTGGTCGGAGCAACTACAATCCTTCGTCTAAAACGCTCGCCGATTCTCCTCCATCATTGTTGGCGAGCGCCTTTGAGTGCTCAGGTTTCGAGCCGCAGCACAAACCCGCATTTCCAATTGCGGTTTCAAGCGCCGCTTCGATCTCATTTTCAACTTCCCGTGCGCGCCTGCGGGCGGCTTTAACTTGCTTCTCCACTTCGCCGATATCGCGGACAATCTCGCCCTGAACGTTGAGATCAGCGTTAATCATCGGAAAGGCGTCAATCTGGATGGGGAATATGTTGGTATTGTTGCCGAGCCCCTTCTTCTCGGCCGAGACCAGCGTTTGGTAGTGCGCCGACATCAGCATATATCTCAGGAAAGCAGGGGACAGGCGATCTGGATCCGCCCTGATACGGATTACGAAGTCAGCAAAACAGCCTTTCACGCCTTCCTCCACGAGGCCGACCTTCCCAATCGTGCCCTCCCCCGAGCGCGCCATCAAAACATCGCCTGGAGCGACGTGCCGATCTTCGTTCTCCTCGAAGTAGAGCTCCGTCAGTTCGGGGCATGGTTCGGGATCGACCTCCCAGCGAGCGAGGCCAGCCATGGTCAAATAGCGGAGCCCGGTGCCCGTGGCGTAGTCGATCTCCGGCGTTACGGACTTGCCGAGCTGTGACCCGCCCTGCAGGAAGCCGGCAAGTGGACCGGAAGACACATCCCAAAGGTCGGCCCGTGCGCGGCGAGACTCGGGCGCGTGGTAACGCCACGAAAAGCGAACATCGTGGCTCGCTGCCACGTCCATGAGTGACGTCGTTGCCACTCGGGGAGAGGGGCCGATCCGTACTTGTTCCGAATCGAGGCCGAATTGATCGCAGAACGCCGCATCAATTGCCGTGCGGAGGTCGTTTGGACCGGGCGAGCCAATTAGTTCAGCGCGGAGCTGATCGATCTGGGAAACGAGCACGTCCTGCTGTTCAAGCGGAAGAAGCGGGATTCGCATTCTTCTGAGCGTATCCACAGAAATACGGGGATGCTGCTGCCCAGCTGAGAGGTCCTTTGCCAGGTCACGGTAAGATCGCCCGAGAAGGATGGCATGAAGAAAGCGAGGCCGGAGCACAGAAGGATCCGCCGTAAGACAGATCCATTCGGGAGACCCGATAGTTTCCCCATCAGGAATCGCCACCGTTTTTCCAAGGTAGGGCCTGAGCCGCGTCGTAGCGAGGTCATAGCCTGTCATACGAATGCGAGTAGAGCCGATCTCTTCTGTCGTCGAGCGCTCGAGCAGTTCGCCGCCGGTACCGCAGTGCTCCAGGTCAACGAGGTTGACGGGTTCGTCGAGGCTTCCTGCCGAGACCTTGTCCGGTTCGGCGACCTCGCAAGCGGCTCCTAGGGCAATCTCGCCATACGGTGTCTGTGGGTAGAGCGACAACGGAGCCGGTTGTCCAGCACGCCCGAGGGCCGTCGCCGACAGCGGGACCCCTGGTAAGAAAGCCACACCAGAAAGGGGAACCTTCACTCCGACCAAAGGTTCGCCTCCCGCATCTGCTCTAGGACGCTGCCGGCTTGGTCTCGGCGCAGAATGACCCGATCGCTCCGGTAGGGCGCAATGTCCGGGTCGTCGAAGATGCGACGAAGCTCCTCGTCGCGCCTATCTGCGAAAATGGGTCTTAGCTTACCATCCTCACTGTAGAATGGGGCGACGGACGCTAAGACCCTGTCCCGTCGAGCCATAGCTTCGTCGCGGTATTCCGTCGCCGACTCGAGCTTCTTCTGCAATGCCGCAGGTACCCGCCGCTCTGCGCCGCCTTCCTGACGGGGAGCGCGTGCCTTAGCGTATTGCGCCTCGATCTCCTCCAGTTTCAGTTCCGCCAATTTGACGACTTCCTGAAGGTCAGACGTCAAGCCTGCGAGATCGATCACCGAGGGTGCGACCTCAACGTCGTGGAGCTGGTTAGGGCGAGGTAAGACCCGTCGAGAGGAGTGCTTGTAGCCAATTTCCTGCACATCGGCGGCGAAAATCGTTGCATCGCTATCGTGCACGAGCCGCTCAAAAACCCAAGTTGTGTTGCACGCGCCGAACAGGCTGTTCGGCTTCGCGTCCGCTTCACAGGCCGCCTCGATGAGCGATAAATTTCGCTCGAGAAACTGCTTGATGGACTCCCCGTCAAAGCGGGTGGCCTCTCCGCGGGTGATCTCCGAAACATCTGCGACAATATCGTCTTCGCCTTTGCCGGCGATTGAGGTGAGGCGCGCCGCGCTCTTTCCTCCCCAAGTTCGACAGCAAAACCGCTAAGTAATTGATTCCATTATGGCGGGATGGGCCATTTTGTGACTACGCGGGGGCTGTCAGGCGGGTTTGGGCAGGTTCAGGGTGTCGAAG
>Ga0213836_101183_pt1 | contig 16655 bp, 10 predicted proteins | sample SWPATP03_FD_160578 | JGI IMG/M metagenome (GOLD analysis project Ga0213836, IMG submission 160578) | Coastal seawater microbial communities from Marineland, Florida, United States - SWPA TP0 #3 | ecosystem: Environmental > Aquatic > Marine > Coastal | place: USA: Florida | collected 2016-08-05
TTTTACGGATCCGGGTTTGCACTAAGCACTGATGACTTTGGCGCCATCGTCACCCATAAAGGTCTTTACCTCAGCACGCATGGCCGTCCGGGACCGCAGGGTACTCAGCTCGACGCCACGGAAGCGACAAGCCAGCTCGAAGCAGGCGCAGTCCTGACAAAGAGCCTTTCCGATACAGCGTTAAAAGCAGGCGCAGAAGCGCTTGCCGGGCACGCTGGCCTGAGTGACTTCATCGACGCTACGCAAGACAGGTATGAAGGCGACGGACAGGGGGGCGCAAACCGATTCAAAGAATCGATATTGCTGGCAGCATCTCCAGCAGGTATCGGCCTGGCAAGCGCCAAAGGTACGCACGTTCACGCTGGCACAGAGGTAACACTTTCTTCAGGCACGGATACGAACATCGCCGCCGGCAAAAGTCTACTTGCGAGCGTTGCAGAGAAAATCAGCCTCTTCACCTGTAATGCGGGTATCAAAATATTTGCCGCCAAGGGAAAAGTGGAGGTACAGGCGCAAAGCAGCGACCTTGATCTCATAGCAGAAAAAGTAGTGCGCCTATTGTCGACGACATCACGCATCGAGATCCATGCCAAGGAGGAGGTCATGATCTCTGCAGGTGGCTCATTTGTGAAGATCAACGCATCAGGCATCACCAACGGGACATCCGGCAAGTGGATTGCGCAAGCGTCAATGCATGAGATGCCGGGACCCGCGACCAAGCCTTATGTGATGCCGCACTTGCTCAAGCCTGAATTACAAAAGACTGATCTGGAGTTTCGTCATCTGACAGATTGGGGAGCGCCTCTGGCAGGCGCCGCCTACAAAGCCACATTGAGCGATGGCAGCGTACGCAAGGGCATGCTGGACACGCAAGGCATAGGCCGTCTCAGTGATCTGCCGCCAAGAACCAGCGCAAAGATCGAGTACGACTACAAACCAATTCAGGCGAGTTCCACCGTCGAGAGCGAATTGGATGAGGACGTGCATGAATTGCTGAACTGGGCGCCTTCGGGAAAGGCGAAGAAAGGTCAATCATGACCCAGCGTCCGCCTGAACAAAATATTCTCAACGATGCTTGGGACCAGGTTGTTGGGGGCATGGACTGGCTCAAGTCCGTCTTATTTGGTGAGTTTTCCGATCATCGACCGCTTTCGGCCGTCGTCGTCGACATGCTGGTCAGCTTCATTCCCGGCGTCGTCATCGTCACCAGTGCGCGTGATGCGGTCGCTGTTATTTTGCGGCTAGCGAGCCATCCCGAGAAGCGCGAAGAACTCATGGAGTGGGTGCTGCTCAGTGCCTGCCTGATCGTCATTGCCTTACCGGTCGCCATGGCAGCGAGCGGTGCCGCTGTGGCTGGCGTCGGCGCAATCGTTGGAGGCCTCGCAGGATCGGAGCTGGGAGCGGCCTTGCGTGCGGTGATGCTCATGCTGATCAAAGAGGCATCAAAACTGGTAGAGCTGGTCCTTTTCCTGCAAAAGTTCATCAAGGGCGACATCCTCAATTTTTTGCGTTCGATTCAGTTCGCCAAATACGAAAAACCACTGATGCAGGCCATGAATAAAATCATTGGCAAGCTTGTGGAAGTCGTCAAGGCATTGCGCACACATTTGGGGAGCCTGCAGTATTTCGATAGTGTCAAAGCGACGATTGTTACACTGATAGATTGGGAAAAGCGCTTTTATGCGGTGCAGCAAGATGCCCTGAAACAAGTACCCAAAGCGCTTGCCGAGCTGGACGCCCGACTGACAAAAGTGTTAACGCAGACAGCACCGAAAGAAGCGCATACGGTGGTCGCCGGGGTTCAGGCGGACAAAAAAGCGGGAGCGTTACCGTTAAAACAGCGGGTTAAAGATACCCCAAGTGCATCTGTCCACAAGATAGTAGACAGTTCGCCAGCGGCCCTTGTAAAGTCGGAAATCAAACCAAAGCCAAAATCGAAACCAAAGGAACCAACAAAAGCTCCTCCTGTATCGCTAAAAGACAAACCTGATCCGATCAAGCCACCCGATGAAGGGATTAATACAAAAAAGCAGGCTGTCGCTGATGCAGCCGTTGACACAGATCGAGCACGCATCACACAATTATCGAAAGAAGGAAAAGTTGCTGAGGCACGCGCTATTTTAAAACCACATGTCGATGCAGCCAAAACTGCGAAAAGTCCTGCCGAGAAAAAGGCCGCAATGGACGCAATTGTTGAACGGCTAGACGTAACTTCAGATAAGGAGAAAATGTTTTGGTCTGGGAATAAAGATCTGGCTGCTAAAATCGCGAACGAGAAAGGAAAAACGATATTGGAACAGACGCCTGGGGGAAGGGTGGCTGATGGATGGGATGATCTTAATAATACTTTTTCTTGGAACCCAGCGGACATGGACCCGCATGGATGGGATTTGTGGGGGGATATTTCTGCAAACTACTCGAAAGGTGTATCTGGTGAAATAGAAATTATTCAAGATAGCGGAAAATATCCGGGTGGAGGCGTTTCCTGGAGGAATAGGGAATGGAAAACCATCGTCAAGGAAGGGAGAGTGACTAGCATGACTATATATAGCATGGATAATGCAGGCAATATACTTGATAAAATGAAAATGGAGCCTGATAGCGCGCTGGCCCGTTCCATATTCGGAGGGAAATAAAATGACGATCGCATTTAACGAGTTTATGCGTCAATATAAAATGACTGGTAGCGAAAAAGCTGACGGCTATAGTCGCGACGCCTTTATCGGACTGACGCAACAAGAAAAAGAAGAAGTCTTCAGGTTGCTGGTAACAGAACTTCCATTTTCAGTTGAATGGCTTTTCTTTGTCGACGAAAAAAAGGCGTTAGACGTTGTAAAAAAAGAAGAAGAAAAGTTTCGTGGCAACGGATACAAGCATATATATATTCTGCAAGAACATTTAGTCAGACACACTGAAGATCGATCCTATCAAAATCATATGATCGAGGACTATTCGAGCTATGCGGACTATTTGAGGCCGTTGGTAGTGGATGCACTTGGGCGTACGCCTATGAACAATACGGTAATAAATTTTCTAAAAGGAATAATTTTAACAGAGACTAACACCGATGCAGTTGATAGTGCCGCTCGGGAATTATTGGCAGGCCTAAATGTGCCTCGCACCAGTGAGGCCGACAAAAATAATTACAAGCGCTTAGTGAATGAATTGTCTAGCGAAAACAGCAAAATCAAAATGTGGGCACTTAGAAAAGTGTCGAAGTACGAAGCAAATCTTCTAATCGGGGGATAATTGAAGGTTGTAAGCGCGTATCAAGATTTTTTGGATTTCTTTTCCATTCACAACAAAGAGCGGTTGGATGGGTTGAGTGAGAGCTATTTCACTGCAATGACGCAAGAAGAAAGAGCGCGGGCTTTTAATTACTTATTGAAGCTTGTCGAGGCTGGGGGAACTGAGGAAAGAGTCCATGGACTTTTCAGGGCAGATAGCAGTCGAGCGGTCGAACCCGTTGAACGGTTGTTGCAAGCGGGTGTGTTAAATGAAGATGCACAAATTGCCGCGGCATGGAACATCTATCGAATCAAAAAGGACGAAAGCCTGTCATCTGTTTTTATCCGCTTTATGGCAAGCCAAGAGGAAAAATTAAGAGAGAAAGCAGCTTATTACGTCCCGGCAGATAACTTAACAAGTGAACTCAAATCTGCTCTTCAGGGAATGATACGCGTTGAAACGAAACAGCTTGCGCGCATACATGCTGTAGATAAAATCTTGGAATGTTATGGGGTGAGTGAGGAATCAGTTGGTAAGAACAAATACTTAAATATCTACAAAGGCTTGCACAGCGAAAATTTGAAAGACAAAGAGGAAGGCTTTAAGCAGCTTGAAAAACTATATGAGTAGCTCTAAGGATGTGCAGCTTGTTGAATTCACATCCAGCCGAAAGATCAAGTCGCTTTATGGTTTTTTCGAAACTTATGGCGAGGAAAGACTCGCCGGTTTGAGCGAAAGCCATTTTTCCGGGCTCAGTGAAGACGAAAGAGAAGAGGCTTTAAATTTTCTAAAGGACGGGTTTAATGTGTCCTCGGAACGTATAACTGGCCTGTACACGCTGGATAAGGTTAGGGCAGTTAATTTGTTTAAGGTGGAAGTCGGGGCGCCCATTGTTTCCTCTTCCTTTCCTGCTGAACAACAAGCTTTGGAAGGCAATCGGTTGTTAATGCTAAGATATATCTGTAGTGTTGATCCGGACGAGAAATATGTGGACGATATATGCAAATTCGCCACTAGCCAGTTCCCAAAGATTCGTGCGGAATTTGCGCAATCTTTACCAGCGCGACAATTGGGGCGCAGTGTAGTTGATGCTCTTAAAGGAATGATTTTTACAGAGACGGAGCGGATTCCCTTGACATCGGCCATAACTAAATTCATGGCGATTCATGGAATGGATTACGATATGAACGATCCTTTATATAAGTCAATCTACTTGTTATTAAGATCGGAAAATCCCAAAGAAAAATTTTTTGCAATGAGACAACTAGAGAAACGTCAGCCCTCAGGGCAAGTATAACAGGGGTTTCCTTCTAATGCGCACAGGTAAAAAAAGGTAATGTTCTTTCGATCTCGAAGAAAGTATTTGATTGCTAGGAGCTAACATGGCACTACCAGTTGTCCGCTTGGGTGACTTCACTTCGCACGGAGGTAAGGTTGTTACCGCATCTACGACACACTTTATTGGCGGAATTGGAATCGCGCGTGTAGGCGATAAAGTTAGCTGTCCGCTGCCTGGCCACGGTGTGAATGTGATAGTCGCGGGCGCACCGACTTATTTGATTGGCGGGCGCATGGTCGCTTTACATGGTCATCAAGGCGCATGTGGGTGTTCCCTGATCGCCAGTGTAGTTACCGCAACGTATGGATAACTGGCGGTACAGGAAATGCTGTGTAGCGTGGAGTCAGGACTCCACGCTACCGTTCGAGCGCTCGTAGGTTGGCTGGCCACACGCAGTTTCACCTTCACTTCATCGCCGTCGGCTCCGCCACACGCACCGGCTCCTTCGGATGCCTTCTCAACCGGTGCACCCCGCGATTCATCAGGTTCTTGAAATCGTCCACATAGGTGAACACCGCCGGCACCACCAGCAAACTGAGCAGCGTCGAGGTGATCAGGCCGCCGATCACCGCAATTGCCATCGGCGAGCGGAAGCTCGGGTCGCCCGAGAGGCCCAGCGCCAGCGGCATCATGCCGGCGCCCATCGCGATCGTGGTCATGATGATCGGGCGGCTGCGCTTGTGGCAGGCGTCGACCAGGGCGTCGAAGCGGTTCATGCCCGCGGCGCGCGCCAGGATCGCGTAGTCGACCAGCAGGATCGAGTTCTTGGTCACGATCCCCATCAGCATGATCAGGCCGATCATGGTCGGCATCGACAGCGCGCTGCCCGTGACCAGCAAGGCGACGAAGGCGCCGCCGATCGACAGCGGCAGCGCCGCCAGAATCGTGATCGGCTGCATGAAGTCGTGGAACAGCAGCACCAGCACGCCGTAGATGCACAGCACGCCGATCGCCATCGCCACGCCGAAGCTGGCGAACAGCGCCTGCATCTCCTGGGCGTCGCCCAGCTCGGCGATCTGCACCGAGGCCGGCAGGGCCGTGAAGGAGGGCAGGGCGCGCGCTTCGGCGTTGACGTCGCCCAGCGAGCGGCCGCCGAGTTCGACGTCGAGCGTGACGTTGCGGCTGCGGTTCAGGCGGTCGATCTGGGCCGGGCCGCTTTCCATGGTGATGTCGGCCACCGTCGCCAGCAATACCGGGCCGTTCTTGCCCGGCACCGTCAGGCGCCCGATGGCGTCGAGGTCGGCGCGTACGGCGTCCGGCAGTTTCACCCGGATCGGCACCTGGCGTTCCGACAGGTTCATCTTCGCCAGCGCCTGCTCGTAGTCGCCGGCGGTGGCGACGCGCACCGTTTCGCCGATCGCCGACGCCGTCACGCCCAGGTCTGCCGCGCGCGCAAAATTCGGGCGCACGATGATCTCGGGACGCACCAGCGAGGCGCTCGAACTGACGTTGCCGATGCCGTGCAGGCCTCGCAGCTCGCGCTCGGCGCGCTGGGCGGCGGCGGCCAGGGCCACCGGGTCTTCGCTGCGCAGCACCAGCTGCAGCTTGCCGCCGGTGTCGGCCTGGCCGACGTTGAAACGCGCGCCGGGAATACCGGACAATTGCGTCCGGATCAGGCGCTCGAGATCGGACAGCTTCTCCTTGCGCTTGCTGCGGTGCGAGGTCGTCACGGTCAGCACCGCGCGCCGCGCTTCGGCCGAGGCGCCCGGGGCGAAGGCGTCGCCGCTGGAACCGCCGCCGATCGAGCTGAACACGCTTTTCACGCCGGGCACCCGCAGCGCGGCCAGGCGCGCCTGCTCGGCCACGGTATGGGTTTGTGCGAGCGTCGAGCCGGGCGGCAGTTCGACATTGATGATGGTCTGGCCGCGGTCGGCGGCCGGCACGAAGCCGGTCGGCAGCAGCGGCACCAGCGCGATCGACCCGGCGAAGAACAGGAAGGAGGCGAGCGCGGTGATGCCGCGGTGGCGCAGGCACCACTGCATGGTGGCCATGTAGCGGCGCATGATGGCGCCGTCTTTTTCGACGTGCGGCTTGGACGGCTTCATGATGTAGGCCGCCATCATCGGCGTCAGCAGGCGCGCCACCACCAGCGAGGCGAGGATCGCGAGCACCGCGGTCCAGCCGAACTGCTTGAAGAAGCGTCCCGGAATGCCGCCCATGAAGGCGGTCGGCAGGAACACCGCCACCAGCGAGAAGGTCGTCGCGATCACCGCCATGCCGATTTCGTCGGCCGCTTCGAGCGCCGCCTGCATCGGGCTTTTCCCCATGTGCAGGTGGCGCGCGATGTTCTCGATCTCGACGATGGCGTCGTCCACCAGCACGCCCACCACCAGGGCCAGCGACAGCAGCGTCACCATGTTCAGGGTGTAGCCGAACAGGTACTGGCCGAGGAAGGCGGGAATCACCGACAGCGGCAGGGCGGCGGCGGCGACGAAGGTGGCGCGCCAGTCGCGCAGGAACCACCAGACCACCAGCACGGCGAGCACCGCGCCTTCGTACAGCATCTCCATCGAGGCGTCGAAGTTTTCCTGCACCGGTTCGGCGTTGTCGACCACCTCCTTGAGCACCACGTTCGGATGCGCTTTCTGCAGTTCGGCGACGGCCGCGCGTGCGCCATCGGCCACTTCGGTCTCGCTGGCGCCGCGGGTGCGGAAGACTTCGAAACCGACCACCTTGCGCCCGTCCTGCTCGGCCATCGAACGCGGTTCGGAGACGCCGTCGATGATGGTCGCGACTTCGTCCAGGCGCACGCGGCGCCCGTCCGGCAGCGGGATGTCCATGCGCGCCAGTTCCTGGGCGCTGGCGACGGTGGCCAGGGTGCGCACCGACTGCTCGGCGCCGCTGACGTCGCCGCGTCCGCCCGGCGCTTCGCGCTGCACGTTGCGCAGCTGGCGCGAGACGTCGAGTGCCGACACCCGCAGGGCCGCCATGCGCGCGTCGTTGAGTTCGACCCGCACTTCGCGGTCGACGCCGCCCACGCGTTTCACGGCGCCCAGGCCGGGCACGCTGAGCAGGCGCTTGGCGACGGCATTGTCGACGAACCAGGACAGCTCCTGGTCGTCCAGGCCGGCGCCGCCCGCTTTCGGGGCGGCGGTGAAGGTCAGGATCACGCGCCCGGCGGTGGCCGCCTTGGTCACGCTCGGCTCGCGCATTTCGGGCGGCAGGTCGGAACGCACCTGCGAGACGGCGTCGCGCACGTCGTTCACCGCATCCGACAGGTTCTTCTCGAGGATGAATTCGACGGTGACGGTGGCCACGCCGTCGAGCACCTTGGTATAGATGTTCTTCACGCCCTGCAGCGTGGCGACCGAATTCTCGATCTTGCGCGCGACCTCGGTTTCCAGCTGGGCAGGCGCGGCGCCGTCGAGCGTGGCGGTGACGGTCACGATGGGCAGTTCGATATCGGGGAAGAACTGCACCTTGTTGGCCTTGAAGGCCAGCAGGCCCGCCAGCGTCAGCAGGACGAACAGCAGGATCGCCGGGATCGGGTTGCGGATCGAAAGGGCGGAAAAATTCATGATCCGGCTTTCAGGGCGGCGACCTTGGCGGGAGCGCTTGGGGTGGCGGGGACGTTGCGCACCAAGTCGCCGTCATTCAGGAAGCCGGCGCCGGTGACCACGATCTGGGTGTCGGGCGCCAGGCCGCTGACGACTTCGATGCGTTCGCCGAGGCGGCGCCCGGTGCCGATTTTCAGTTGGCTCACGCGGCTGTCCGGGTTCAGGCGGAACACGTAGCTGAAGCCGTCGCGCACGGCGATCGCCTGCTGCGGCACGGTCAGCGCTGTCGACGAACCGAGTTCGAATTCGCCGCCGGCGAACATGCCGGCTTTCAAAGGCGCGTTCGAGGACAGGCTCGGCGGCAGGTCGACGTAGACCAGCGTCGTGCGCGACTGCGCATCGACCGTCGGCGCGACGGTGCGCACCTTGCCCACGACTTCGCTGCCGTTGGCGCCTTTGACGCGCACCCGCGCACCCGGCCGCACGCGGCCGATGTCGGACGCGGGCAGCTCGGCGCGCCATTCGAGGCGGCCCTGGCGGATCAGGCGGAACAGTTCCGTGCCGACGCCGACCACGGCGCCCACGGTGGCGCTGCGCGCCGAGATGATGCCGCTGTCGGGCGCGACGACCTGCGTGTACTTCAGGCGCAGCTCCTGCTGGGTGAGCTGCGCCTTGGCCGCCGCGACGCGCGCGCTTGCCGTGCGGGCGGCGGTCGCCCACTGGACGACCTGCTGTTCGCTCAGTGCGCCGGAACTTTTAAGATCCTGGCCGCGTTTCGCGTTCGCCGCCGCCTCGGCGGCATTCGCCTGCGCTTCCTGCAGCGCCGCGCGCGCCTGGCCGACGTCGGCGTTGACCGTATCGGCCGAGAACACGGCCAGCACCTGGCCCCTGTTGACGACGTCGCCCACGTTGACGCGCACCTCGAGCAGGCGCAGCCCGCCGGACTCGCTGCCGATGACCGCTTCCTGCCAGGCGGCGACGTTGCCGTTGGCGGCGAGCTTGAGCGGCAGGCTGGCCGAGCTTGGCGTCGCCGTGCTGACCGTCAGGGCCGGCGTGGCTGGTGTGCTCTTCTTCTTGTCCTCGTCCTTGCCGCAGCCGGCGAGGGAAAGGCAGAGCAGGGCGGCCGAGCCGGTGAGCAGAACGAGGCGTGGTGTCGATGTTGGCATGTGTGTGGTTCCGGTTCCAAGTGCAGGCGGGATGCCGTGGCAGAAAGGACAATGGAGCAGTTTATCAAAATGGCAGGCAAGCGCTACTGAATCTGACGATTGGCGCGAGTGCGACATCCGTACGCCGCTGTGGCTAGAATGGGATTTTGGCCGGAGACCGCCATGCACACGCCCTTACTGCTGGCAGCCATGGTTGCCGCACTGCCCCTGGCCGCCACGGCCCAGGACGATCCGGCCACCGCGCCCGCGCAGCCGGCGCCGCGCTCCGGCTGCGCCGGCTTTGAGGAAGCGCCGCGCGCATCGAGCGCCTTGCCGGCCCGCGCCGGCACCAGACCGGCGCCGGAACTGGGTACTGTTGCGCCGAATACGCGCGTCCCCTCGCATACCGTCACGCCTTCGATGCGCGCGATGCGGGCGGCGCGTGCGAAAGACGCCGCGCGTGCGGCCGGGGAGCCTGCGGCAGCAGACGCCGATTGCGCACCGCCAGTGCCCGGCGCCAGGGCAGGCATGGCCACAAAAAAGGATTGATTTGCACCAATATGGTGCGAGAAGCGGATAAGGTTGCACGCATATGGTGCGCTGCACCATATTTGCTGCGCCTTCTCGCTTGGCCTGGCCTGTAGGAGGAGGATGACAAGAGCTTACTACTGTATTCCTATCGTAGTTTTACGGTATTGCGGTGCACAATGAAGCGCAGTATATTGGAACTGTCTCCTCCAGTTTTTCTCCGAAACTCTGGATTACCGCCCGCTACCACCAGGTTCGCGGGCGTTTTTTTTGCGTGGTCGCCGAGGAATCAAACGCCTTCGCCCTGGAAGGCGCCGGCGCGCCAGGTCAGCACCAGCGTATCGCGGTAGCCGTGCTCGCCCAGCGGCTGGATCGGCGTCGACTCGTGGATCACGCGCGCATCGTCGAGCAGCAGCAGGGTCCAGGGTTCCGTCATCGTGAAGCGCAGGCCGCGCGGGCCGTCGGCCTCGAACACGCGCGTCTCGCCGCCCTTGATGCCGGTGCGCTTGACCAGGATGACCGCCACGAAATCGACGCCGTCGCGGTGCGCGCCCTCGGGCGTCGGGCGGCCGATGCCGTCGGCGGTATCGATGCGGAACTGGTGCGCTTCCACATACCAGGGCTGCGCGCGCTTGACTTGCGAGCAGACCGCGCCGAGCGAACGGATCAGCTGCCGCCAGGCCGGCTGCGCCACGGTCGTCGGCTCGACCGGTTCGAACAGGCGGTGCATGCCGCCGTGCAGGGCGTTGTATTCCACCGGCTGCCAGTGCGCGCGGTGCGGCGTCTGGCGCAGCGCCTGGCCGTCGTCGACGAAGCAGGAGTGGCGCCGGCGCCGATAGCGTCCGCCGTCCTTCAGGTAGTTGTCGAGTTCGAGGTGGTCCCAGCTCGGCGCCAGCGCGTCGAGGTCGGCCAGCGTGCAGCCGGCGAGACGCGCGACTTCAATGGGACTGAGCAGGGCATAGCCGTCGCCGAGCAGGGCTTCGGCCAGGCGCGAAGGATCGCTGTAGGGGAGTTCGGATGGTGTCATGCCCCGTAGCCTAGCATTTTTCGCGCAGGCCGGTGAATGCCGGCCCCGCGGATCACCAGGTTTTAGTCAGGGTCAGACGCAGCGAGCGCGGCTCGATCGGATGGAAGTGGACATCGTCGCGCGGCGACAACTCCCCGGCCAGCTGCGACGCATAGTAGTAGTCGATCGCCGAATCGCGCCGGTTGGCGATGTTGAAGGCTTCGAGTTCGACCTGCAGGTCCTTGCCGATTTTATAGCCGACGCGCCCGTTGATCGTGGTGCTGGCCTGCGAGCGCACGCTGTTGTCTTCGATGAGCGGACGCGGACCGAAATAGCGCAGGCGCAGCGCGCCCGACCACGGGCCGAGTTTGTCGAAGGTGAGCGCAAGCTGGCCCACGCCTTCGACCGCGCCCGGGATCCGATCCCCATTGCGCGAGCGCGCACGCGCCAGCGCCGCATCGAAATCCACCGACAGCCATTTGGCCACGCGCCAGTAATTCGAGAACTCGATGCCGACCCGGCGGCTGGCGTCGCCGGCCTCCGTCATGCCGGCGTCGCCGATATAAGTGAGCTCGGAATCGAAATCGAGCCGGTACAGCGAGAGCGCCGTCTGCATCTTCGGAATCGCTTCCGTGCGCAGGCCCAGCTCCATGCCGCGCGAGCGCACCAGGCCAGGTGCGCGCTCCTGCGCCTCCATGGTCTTCGGATCGATCGCCGCGACCGTGCCGCGCGCATCGTTGCTGTGGAAGCCGTGGCCATAGTTCAAATAAAACTCGGTCGAGGCGAGCGGCGCGAAGACCAGGCTGAACGATGGGCTGACCTGCGTATCGTTGGCACGACCGCTGTTTGGCGCGAGGTCGCTGCGGACGTCGAAGCGGTAGCGGTCGGCGCGCACGCCGACTACCGAGCGCAGGGCCTCGCTCCAGCGCGTCGCGCTTTCGACGAACACGCCGCCGCTGGTCTCGACGATATGGTCTTCGCGCGTCGTCGCCAGGCGCTGGCGTGCGCGGGTGTCGTACAAGCCGTTGAAGATGTTGTCGTTCTGGAGGCGGGCGCCGAAGCTCAGGTCGGAGGCCATGTGCTCGCCGCGGTGCAGGTGCAGGGTGTGGACGGCGTCCAGGCCGCTGGTGACGCGCCGGTCAGGCTGGGCGAACTGGTCGCCGTTGACCGGGTCGTTCATGAAATACGTAAAATTCGAGAACAAATCGAGCTGGTTGCGGATCACGTAGGCGCTCAGCTTCGAGGCCGATTCGACGCCCGTCTGGCGCCAGATGCCGGACAGGCTATAGCGGCGCGCGTTGCCGCCATCGGTGTCGTCGATCAGGTCGAAGCGTCCCAGCGTGCCGTCTTCCACCGCGCGCAGCGGGATCTGGTCGGTCGCATTCCACTTGCCGCGATAGGCCATCGCCGTCACGCTCCAGCCGTTGTTCGCAAAGCCGTGGCTGAAGCGCAGCACGCCATTCAGTTTGCGGTAATCGTCGGGCCGAGTCCAGGGGCCGTCGTTGCGCATTGTCTCCAGCGCGTAGAGCAGGGTGCCGCCCGCCAGTTCGGGCGAGCCGGCCAGCATGGCGCGCGCAAAGCCGTCCTGGCCAAGCGTGACGCTGCCGATGCTTTTCGCAAGCCGGTTGGCGTAGCTGAGCTCCGCGCTGCCGGCCGAGGCGAAGTCGGCGTCGCGCGCCGAATACGGGCCTTTGCGGTAATCGAGGCGCCCGACCAGTTCCGGGATCAGGAAGTTGACGTCGGTCCAGCCCTGGCCGTGCGCATGGCTGCGCTGGTTGACCGGCATGCCGTCGACCCAGGTGGCGAGGTCGGTGCCGTGGTCGAGATTGAAACCGCGCAGGTAGAACTGGTTGGCCTTGCCCTCGCCGCTGTGCTGGCTGGCGATCAGGCCCGGCATCGCTTCCAGCATTTCACCCGGCCGGTACGTGGTGCGCGCGGCGAGCTCCTTCTGGCCGACCGTGCCGGCATTCGCCGAATCGGCGATGCCGAGTTGAGAGAGGCGCGAGCCCTCGACCAGTACCCGCTGCAGCACCAGGTCGTCGGCGTGGGAAGTAGTACAGGCAAACAGCGCGACCAGCGCGCAGGGCAAAGGGCGAAGAAGGGGCATGTTCAGTCAGCGCGTCGGCTGGTCAGTGTTATTGTGGCCGAAGGTGAGTGTACGCACCGCATTGCCTTCGTTGAGATTGAGCGTATTGACCTGCTCAGCAATGAAGTCTATCAGGACATTATCGTGGATGGCGCTCGCCTTCCAGAGCGGCGTCTGCTCGATCTCCTGGAATACCTGCACGCGCTCGGCGTCGGCCGTCATGCCGACCCAGCGCACATTCAAACGCGCCTTGTCCTGGCCCAGGATCCAGAAGCGGCCCTCGACATACTTGCGCAGCACGTCCTGGTCTTCCGCCTCGTTCAGGTCGAACTGGCGCCCGTACAGGTTGGCCAGCAAGGCCTCGACATCGTGCGTCATGTAGGTGTGGACGATCTCGGTGTTGCCGGTGCGGGCGTTGAACGAGATATCCGTGATCCCCGCGTGGAAGCGGTGCGCGAACGCCATCGCACTGCACAGAAGCAGCGCGCTAGCGACCAGGGCGTTCAGGCGGCGCATCACTGCACCGCCTTCGGCGCTGCCTCGGGCTTCTTCAAGGGCGCATTGAAGTCCTTCATCATGTCGTTGCCACCGCGTTCAGTCTTGAACAGCTCCAGGCGCGACGGCGTCAGCTTGCGCGGCCAGGCGTTGTTGTCGACGTTGATGTCGGCGGTTTCCCAGTACGGGTCTTGGGTCAGGCCCGTCATCGGCTCGTCGGTGACGATCAGCTTCGTGATCTTCGACGGCGAGTAGCGCCAGACTTCGGCCGGGATGCGCTCGATGTACTTCTTGCCGCTGGCCAGCTGGATCTCCAGCACCAGCGGCGTCACCAGCCCGCCGACATTCGTGAAGTCGACCAGGTAGAGGTGCTTGCCGGATGAGAGCAAGGCCTTTTCCCAGTCTTCCAGCTTGTCCTGCGTTTCCCGGTACTTGTTGCGGTCGGCATTCGTGACGGTGAAGTCGTCGTGCTCGTTATAGAAATCCTTCAGTTCAGGATGCGCGTCGACGCGGCGCACCAATCCCTTGTTGCGCTGGTCGGTCAGCGACATCGGTTCGGCATCGCGCAGCTTGCGGCGCCAGGCCTGTTCCAGCTCCGGGTTCTGCGAACTGATCGTGTATTCGCTGATGCCGTCCACGCTCACGTCCACGGCGTCGGTCGTGTAGAACCAGCCGCGCCAGAACCAGTCGAGGTCCGTGCCGGAGGCGTCTTCCATGGTGCGGAACAGGTCGGCCGGCGTCGGGCGCTTGAACTTCCAGCGGCGGCCGTATTCCTTGAAGGCGAAGTCGAACAGTTCGCGGCCCAGCACCGTCTCGCGCAGGATGTTCAGGGCGGTGGCCGGTTTGCCGTAGGCGTTCGGGCCGCGCTGCAGCACCGACTCCGAATTGGTCATGACCGGCGTCTGGTTCTTGCTGCGCATGTAGTCGGTGATGTCGCGCGGCTCGCCGCGCCGCGCCGGGTAGTTTTCTTCCCAGGCTTCCTCGGCCAGGAACTGCAGGAAGGAGTTCAGGCCTTCATCCATCCAGGTCCACTGGCGCTCGTCCGAGTTGACGATCATCGGATAGTAGTTGTGGCCGACCTCGTGGATGATCACGCTGATCAGGCCATACTTGGTCGACTTCGAGTAAGTCTTTTCGCCGGTTTTCTTGTCCTTGGTCGGACGCCCGCCGTTGAACGAGATCATCGGGTATTCCATGCCGCCGATCGGGCCGTTGACCGAGATCGCCGTCGGATACGGGTAGTCGAAGGAGTATTTGCTGTACTGCTCGATGGTGTGCACCACCGCCTGCGTGGAATACTTCTGCCACAGCGGATTGCCTTCCTTCGGGTAGTAGGACATCGCCATCACGGCATTGTCGCCGCTTCTCAATCCCTGCGCGTCCCAGATGAACTTGCGGCTCGAAGCGAAGGCGAAATCGCGCACGTTCTTCGCCTTGAAGCGCCAGGTCTTCATGTTGGCCGCGCGGCCTTTTTCGGCCGCTTCGGCTTCCGCCTGGGTGACGATGACGACCGGCGCCTTCGCCGTGCGGGCTTTCGCCAGGCGCTCGCGCTGGGCGGCTGTCAAGACTTCGCCCGGATTCTGCAGCTCGCCGGTGGAGGCGACGATGTGGTCGGCCGGAACCGTCAGTGCGACGTCGTAGTCGCCGAATTCGAGCGTGAACTCGCCGTCGCCGAGGTACTGCTTGTTCTGCCAGCCTTTGACGTCGTAATAGGCCGCCATGCGAGGGAACCACTGGGCGACTTCGAAGAGGTCGTTCTTGTCCTCCTTGTCGAAGCGCTCGTAGCCCATCCGGCGGCCCAGCACGCTCGCCTCGGGAATGTTGAACTTCCATTCGAGCGCGAACGAGAAGCGCGCGCCCGGCTTCATCGGCTGCGGCAGGTCGATGCGCATCATCGTCTTGTTGACGACGTAGTGCAGCGGACGGCCGGCGGCGTCCTTGACGTTGGCGACCTGGATGCCGCCCTCGAAGCTGCGGCTCTCGAAGGCGAAACGGATCGCGTCGAACTTCACGCCTTCCGCGCCGCCTTTTTGCCAGGCGTCGCGCGTGGGGATGGTCGAGATGGTGCGGTTGTCCGAATCGCCGCGGAACATGTTCTGGTCCAGCTGCACCCACAGGTAGGCGAGGGTGTCGGGCGAATTGTTGTGATAGGTGATGCTGCCGGCGCCCGTGATGGCGCGCTTGTTTTCGTCGAGCGTCGCGCGCAGCGTGTAGTCGGCGCGTTGCTGCCAGTAGGCGTGGCCCGGCGCGCCCGAGGCGCTGCGCGTGGCGGACGGCGTCGGCAGCAGCTCGTCGAGCTGGCGGAACTTGTCGTCGAATTGGCCGGCGGCCTGGGCGCCGGTGGACAGGGCCAGGGTCAGGGCGACGAGGCGGGCAAGGTGCTTCATGTTCATCATCATTCGATCTTCCAAACGAAACAAACCGGTGGCCGCGCTTCGAACGCAACCACCGGCCTCATGTCGGGTGCACGGTTTCCCGTCCACCCGACGACATCATCACTGCACCGCCGGCACCGTCTCCTTCTTCGCTTCCTCGGCCGCCTTCTCTTCCTTGGTCTTCAACTTGGCATTGAAGTCCTTCATCATGTCGTTGCCGCCACGCTCGCTCTTGAACAGTTCGAGGCGCGATGGGGTCAGCTTGCGCGGCCAGGCGTTGTTGTTCTGGTCGATGTCGGCCGTCTCCCAGAACGGATCCTGGGTCAGGCTCGTCATCGGTTCGTCGGTGACGATCAGCTTCGTGATCTTCTTCGGCGAGTAGCGCCAGACTTCGGCCGGGATGCGTTCGATGTATTTCTTGCCGCTGGCCAGCTGGATCTCGAGCACCAGCGGCGTCACCAGGCCGCCGATGTTGCTGAAGTCGACCAGGTACAGGTGCTTGCCCGACGCGAGCAGCGCTTTTTCCCAGTCTTCCAGCTTTTCCTGCGACTCGTTGAACTTGTTGCGGTCGGCATTCGTGACCGTGAAGTCGTCGTGCTCGTTGTAGAAGTCTTTCAGTTCAGGATGCGCGTCGACGCGGCGCGGCGTGCCCTTGTTGCGCTGGTCGGTCACCGACATCGGTTCGGCATCCTTGAGCTTCTTGCGCCAGGCTTTTTCCAGCTCCGGATTCTGCGAGCTGATCGTGTACTCGCTGATGCCGTCCACGCTCACGTCGACCGCATCGGTCGTGTAGAACCAGCCGCGCCAGAACCAGTCGAGGTCCGTGCCCGAGGCGTCTTCCATGGTGCGGAAGAAGTCCGACGGGGTCGGGCGCTTGAACTTCCAGCGCTGGGCGTATTCCTTGAAGGCGAAGTCGAACAGTTCGCGGCCCAGCACCGTCTCGCGCAGCACGGTCA
>Ga0213836_101185_pt1 | contig 16647 bp, 16 predicted proteins | sample SWPATP03_FD_160578 | JGI IMG/M metagenome (GOLD analysis project Ga0213836, IMG submission 160578) | Coastal seawater microbial communities from Marineland, Florida, United States - SWPA TP0 #3 | ecosystem: Environmental > Aquatic > Marine > Coastal | place: USA: Florida | collected 2016-08-05
GCTGGCCGACGTGCGCGCTGTGCTCGTCGACGGGGCCGATCCGGCGCCGCGGATCGCGGCGCTCGCCGCGCTGGTGTCGGCGAGCGGCGTGCTGCCGCAGCTCCACCGCGAGATCCCGTGGGACACCCCGGTGATCGAGCGCGCGAAGCAGCTCGAGCAGGGCGATTGGGGCGCGGATGCCGCCGCGCACGCGGTCGCGCGCACCATGACGGCGATCGTCGTGAACAACGTGGTCGTGGCCGCGGCGGTGCTGCCGCGCGCGTAGCGCGCGGCCCGATGCGGCGACGGTCGCCAGCGGTCGGTCCGCCGACCGCTCCGTCGGGAAGGCGGCGAAGTCAAGCACGCTTGACTGTCAAGGTCACTTGTCTCTACGCTGGCAGGAACAGTCAAGCGACCTTGACATCGACCGCTTTCCGGAAGGCATGCCGTGACCCGCTCCTCCTCCACCCGCACCCCCGCACGCTTCGGCCGTGCACGCTTCGGCGGATGCAGCGCCGCCCTGATCCTGGTCACGGTGCTCGTCGGTGCTGCGCTCGCCGCCGGACTGGGCACGGGCTTCGCGCTGCTGGGCGAGCCGGCTGAGGCGGGCCTCCGGTTCACCGTGATGGCGCTCGTCACCCTGCCCGTCACCGCCGCGCTCGCGTGGGCGGTGCTCGTCGACCGCTCGAGCCTGCCGGATGCGGTGGAGCGCCCCGAGGACTCGGTCGAGTCCGCCTGGTACGACTCGGCAGCCCGCAGCGCCTTCCTCGACGTGTTCGTCACGGTGGGCCTCGCCGCCGCGGTCTTCTCGATCACCCGCGTGCAGGTCGACACCGGCATGCTGCTGCTCGGGCTCGCGGTGCTCATCGCCCTGGACTTCGCCGTGCGCTACCTGCTCGCGAAGCGCGCAGGCGCCTGATGCGCAACGCGCTGCCGGAGCGGCGTCAGGCGCGCGGCTGGTCGCAGCAGCGGCTCGCCGACGAGCTGGGCGTCTCGCGCCAGACGGTCATCTCGATCGAGAAGGGCCGCTTCGACCCGTCGCTGCCGGTGGCGTTCCGGCTGGCCGCCGTCTTCGAGTGCCGCATCGAGGATCTGTTCTCGCCCGAGTGACCCGCATCCGGACCCGCGGCGCGTTGACGCGCGCCCCCGCAGGTGCGACCGTACCGACATGGCGATGGATCACGGCCACGGACACCACCACGCGGAGCACCCCTCCTCAGGCGCGGCGAGCCACGATCACGGACAGGCCGGCAGCGCTGCGGACGGCATCAACCGGATGGCGGCCAGCGCGACCCTCCACTGCCTGACGGGATACGCCATCGGCGAGATCGCGGGTCTCGTCATCGGCACCGCGATCGGTCTGCCGGCGCTGTGGACCGTGGTGCTCGCGGTGGGCCTGGCGTTCCTCTTCGGCTACGCGCTCTCGACCCTGCCGCTCCTCAAGGTCGGCGTCTCGTTCGGCACGGCGCTGGGCGTGGTGCTCGCCGCGGACACCCTCTCGATCGCGACCATGGAGCTCGTCGACAACGGGGTGATGGCGTTGATCCCCGGCGCCATGGATGCAGGCCTCGTCAACCCCGTCTTCTGGATCGGGATGATGATCGCGCTCACCGTCGCGTTCTTCGCCGCTTATCCCGTCAATCGCGTGCTGCTGCAGCGCGGGAAGGGGCACGCGCTCACGCACCAGTACCACCACGGCGCCCAGCCCGCGGTGGGCGCCCGTCGCTTCATCCCCGACCTGTCGTCCGGCTTCCTGGTCGGCGTCATCGTGAGCTTCATGCTGGGCGGCCTGCTCGTGGCGACTGCCGCGACGCTCGGCGGCGGGACGGGCGGGCACGGCTGAGACCGCACCGGTGGCACCCGGATCGAAGCGCTCGGCACCGACGGGCCCGCGCGGATCAACGGCCGCTCGGCGCCGATGCGGGCCGCGCAGGAGACCGCTGCGAGGGCACGAGCTTCGGGATCAACCGCACGAACACGACCATGCCGAGGAGCTCCACGAGCGTCTGCGTCACGACCACGACCGGCGTGAGCGCCAGCGCGGGGGGCAGCGCGAGCGCGAGGGGCAGCACGACCAGGGAGTTGCGGGTCGCGCCGCTGAACGCGAGCGCTCGAGTCGCCGGCACGTCGAGGCGGAACAGGCGTCCCGCCCACGCGCCGACGATCGCCATGATGCCGAGGAACCCGACGTAGATGGGGATGAGGACGATCAGCTGCGATGCGGCGGCGCCGACCGCTCCCGCCTGCGACGCGACGACCGTGAACAGCGTCGCCATCATGAGGGGCACCTCCAGCTTCGACATGGAGCGCTCGGCGACCCGGACCGCGCGGTGCCGCTTCGCCAGCGCCTGCACGAGCGCAGCCGCGGTGAGCGGCACCACGATGAGCAGCAGGAACGCCCGTGCGAACGGGCCGACCTCCACCGCAGCCACCCCTGCTGGCCCGATGAAGAGGAGCAGGTAGCACGGGAGGAGGAGGATCTGCGCGAGCATCAGCAGCGGCGCGGCTGCGAGCAGACGGTCAGCGGCACCGCCCGCGAGGCCCGCGAAGACGATCACGTAGTCGATGCAGGGGGTCAGCAGCACCAGCAGCACACCGAACAGCAGCGCAGGGTCGTCGGCCACGAACCGGGACAGGCCGAGTGCGATCAGCGGCACGAGCACGAAGTTCACCAGCCCGACGGCGCCGAGGAAGCGGGCGTCGCGCAGCGATCGGCCGATCGCGGCGAACGGGACGCCGAGGAACGTCACGAACAGCAGCAGGACGAGCACGGGCTCGATGCCCGCTTCCAGCAGGTGCGCATCCGACCAGATCAGACCGAGCAGCACGCCCGCAGCCATCGCCAGCAGGTAGAGCGCGATCTGATGGCGCTCGAGGGCCGCGGTCATCCGCATGCCGGACGAGCATCGGAGGTGCAGGGCATGGCACGACCGTAGACCTTCGAGCCGCTCGAAGGTCAAGCGAGCCTCCTGCTCCTAGACTGCGCGGATGCGCATCTCAGAGGTCAGCCGGCGGAGCGGGGTCAGCGCGACCGCGCTGCGCTACTACGACAGCATCGGTCTCATCCGGCCCGGCCGATCGGGCAACGGATACCGGGAGTACGACGCCACCACGCTGCAGCGGCTCGATCTCATCGAAGCGAGCAAGGAGCTCGGTCTGCCGTTGACGGACATCAGGAGCCACCTCGACTCCCTGGAGGTCGACTCCTGCACCGATGTGCGCGAACGCCTCCGTCCGCTGCTCGCAGAGCGCGTTCGGCAGATCGACGAGAAGCGCGCCCGCCTCGACGCGCTGCGCACCCGGCTCGATGTCGCCGATCGAGGGCTCGAGCGGTGCGCGGATCGCGACGAACGATGCTCCACGGAGTGCATCTTCCGCGCCTACCGCGCACGCGAGAGCGGATGCTCCGAGCCATCGCCCTGATCGGCCGACGCCCGGATCATGCGCGGCAGCGCCCGCGCACCGGTACCGCGCCCGTGTACCGGTCAGCCGATCGGCGCCGGCTCCGGCTCGATGGCGCCCTCGGCCCGCGCGCGGCGCAGGTTCTTGCGCACGATCGGCCAGAAGATGGCGAGCGCGCCGACCGCGATGAAGCTCGTCAGCACCTGCGCGCGGCCCGACTCCGTGCCGAGCATGATGAACACGATGCCGATCGCCGCCGCGATGAGCAGCACGTTGAGCACCGGGAACATCCACACCTTGAGCGTGAGCGCGGCGCGCTGCTCCGGCGTCATCGCGAGGCGCAGGCGCCACTGCGTCACCGCGATGAAGACGAAGACGAAGAGCGCCACGAGGCCGGTGGAGTTCATGATGAAGTCGTAGATGCCCGAGCTCGGCGCGATGAAGTTCACGAGCGTCGCGACCAGGCCGCCGGCCGTGGACGCGAGCACCGCGAAGACGGGCACGCCCCGCTTCGAGCGCTTCGACATGATCGCCGGGGCGAGCCGCTGCTCCGACAGCGCGGCGAACATCCGCGAGGCCGAGTAGGTGCCGGAGTTCAGCACCGAGATGACGGCGGTGAAGATGACGAGCGTCATGATCGCCTCGGCGCCGGGGATGCCGAGCAGGCTGAAGACGTAGGCGAACGGCGCGATCTCGTCGGGCGTGGGCAGCTGGTTCCACGGGACGACCGTCACGATGATGAGCACCGCGCCGACGTAGAAGAGCATCACACGCCAGATGACGGTGTTGGCAGCCTGGCGGATGCCCTTCGCCGGGTCCTCCGACTCGGCCGCCGCCATGACGGCGATCTCCGCGCCGAAGTAGGCGAAGAGCACGAGCGCGATCGACGAGATGACGACGCCGAAGCCGTTGGGCATGAAGCCCCCGTGCTCCCAGAGGTTCGGGATCGAGATCGAGGAGCCGGGCCACAGCCCGAACGCGAAGAGCAGGCCCGCGGCGAGGAACACGACGATCGCGACGACCTTGATGCTCGCGAGCCAGAACTCGGTCTCGCCGAAGGAGCGGAGCGACACGAGGTTGGTGGTGACGAAGATCGCGAGCAGCACGAGCGACCCGACCCATGCGGGCACGGCAGGGAACCACTCGGCGATCATGCCGCCGCCGACGACGGCCTCGTAGGCGATGACGCCCACCCAGAAGTACCAGTAGAGCCAGCCGACGATGTAGGCCGCCCAGTCGCCGAGGCCGACGCGGGCGTACTCCATGAAGGAGCCGACGGCCGGGCGTGCAGCGGCCATCTCGCCGAGCATCCGCATGGCGAGGAAGACGATCATGCCACCGGCGAGGTACGAGAGGGTGGCCGCGGGGCCGGCCGCGATGATGATGTTGGCCGAGCCGACGAAGAGGCTCGCGCCGATGATGCCGCCGAGGGCGATCATCGTGACGTGCCGCGACTTCAGCTTCTTGCCGACGACCTGGCCGGCAGAGGTCTCCGGCGAGACGGGGCTGTCGTACGGCGAGCTCGCGCTCGGACCGGTGATGGGATCGCGTGCCACGGGAGCGCTCCTTCTGCTGGGGGTGAGCCGCGAGCAGCAGGAGCCGCGGCGACACCTGATCGTACGCATCCGATCGAGCGCGATCGGAGATACGTCACGAGGCTGAAACATCACGAACGGTGACGATTCCTCCTATTGCGCCAGGTAGCCGCCGTCGACCGGGATGGACGTGCCGGTGATGTACGCCGCTCCCGGGCTCGCCAGGAACGCGACGGTCGCGGCCACGTCCTGCGGCGTCGCGATGCGCTGCAGCGGGATCGCCGCAGCCACGCTCTGCTCCGTCGCGGCCGGGTCGTCCTGCGACGCGACCCACGATTCGTAGAGCGGCGTGCGCGTCATCCCGGGCGCCACCGCGTTCACGCGGATGTCGTGCGGCGCGAGCTCGACGGCGGCCGCGGTCGTGAGCGCGAGCATCGCGCCCTTGCTCGCGCTGTAGACGCTCATCGTCGGCACGCCGATGCTCGCGAGCCGCGAGGTGACGTTGATGATCGAGCCGCCGCGGCCGGCGTCGCGCATCGCCCTGCCTGCGGCCTGCAGGCAGGCGATCGCGGCGAAGACGTTGGTCTCGAACGTGGTGCGGACCTCGTCGGCGGGGGTGTCGAGCAGCCAACCGGTGTGGTCGATGGCGGCGTTGTTCACGAGCACGTCGAGGCGGCCCTCGGCAGCGACGGTCGCGGCGACGAGCTCGTCGGCGGCCCCCGGCGCGGTGAGGTCGGCGGCGATGAAGCGGGCGCCGATGTCGGCCGCGACCGCCTCGCCCCGCGCTCGCGAGCGCCCGCTGATGACGACGCGGAGCCCGTCGTCGACGAGCCGGCGGGCGATCTCGACGCCGATGCCCGAGGTGGCACCGGTGACGAGCGCGACGCGCGGCTGCTCGTCCCTCGCCGGCCCCAGCGGGGTCATGCTGCCCACGCGTGACTCCGCACCCTGCACATCCTCAGAGCTGCGGCGCGGGATACGCCGCCCAGTCATCAGGCGCGTCGCTGCCGCCATCTGGCAGCTCGTCGGCGATCAGCGTCCGGATGTACTGATCGAGGTAGGGCAAGGTGAACGCCACGTACCCATGACCGACCTGCTGCACGTAACCCGAATCGATGAGGCGACGCTTGTAGACCTGGACGTACTGGTCGGACTCCCCCATCCGCTCGACGATCCGCGACATCTTGGCCTTGCCGTTCTCGAGCGCCTCGGTCATCGCTCTCACGAACTCCCTGTCCTTGTCGGAGAGATCCAGGTAGACCTTGCTGATGACGCGGTCCGTCACTGCCCTGATCGCTCGCTCGAAGGCCACTTCGGCGTCTGCCAACTGGATCTCGAGTCGAGCGGGGTGAGCACGCCACGCGTAGTCGCCGACCAGCTGCACGAGGTATGGGTAGCCCTGCGCTATCTCCGTGAGCCGTCGGAGCGCCTCGTCTGCGATGCTCCGTCCGCCGATCCGGATCGTCTCGCGCAGCACATGCTGCGTCTCGGATGGGGAGAGTCGCTTGAAGTCGAGTCCGCGGGAGCGGCGAAGGAACGTCGTGTGCTCCTGCTTGAGCAGCTCGTCGAGATCGACCCGAACGCCGGCGAACACGATCATGATGCTGGCGCCCTCGCCGAGCGCATGCGAGACCTCGCGCGCGAACTTGGACAGCTCGCGCAAGCGCACTCGGCCGGACGAGACTTCGTCGATCGTGATCAGGATCCCGCGGTCGTCGATCGCGCGGGAGAGAGCCACAAGGTCGTGCCGCAGGAGCGGCTTGATCTCGCGCGGCCGGTCCACGTACTCCCATTGCGCATTGAAGTGCCAGACGCCCAAGGACTTGAGCCGTTGCTTCGCTGGACGGTCGAGCTCGTCGATGAGCTTCGGGATCGTCGTACCCATGACGCGCTCCATCAGCCCTGCACCGGCGTCGTCGCGAATGACAAGCCAGCCGCTCTCCGTCGCGAGATCATGCAGCTCGGCCAGCATCGAGGTCTTGCCGGTGCCTCGCAGGCCGGATACGAGCACCGACTCGTTCTCACCGAAGTCGAGCGTCTTGAAGACGGTCGCGAGCTCCGCGATCTCGCGTTCGTGTCCACCGAAGACCAGGGGCTTCTTGCCGTACCCTGGCGTGAACGGACTGTTGAAGTGCTCAGCTGGTTCCGCCACGAGAACTCCTCCCAAACGCTATTTATTCTTTATAGTTCAGAGCCTCGACCCGAGGTCACGACGCGCCGTGGACGAGCGCGACGCCCTCCGAGGTCATGTCGTTCCTGATCGACACGCGTGGCGCTCGTACCGGCCCTACTCGGCGCCCAGCTGCCCCGTCAGCCGCTCGCGCATGCCGGTGCTCGCCGTGTTGAGCCCGCGCAGCTCGACCGTCTTGCCGAGTCGCGCGTACTTCGTCTCGATCGCGTCGAGCGCGGCGACGGTGGAGGCGTCCCAGATGTGCGACCGGGAGAGGTCGATCACGACGTGCGCCGGATCATCCGTGTAGGAGAACTGCGTCGTGAGGTCGTTCGACGAGGCCCAGAAGAGCTCGCCCTCGACGGCGTAGTGCGCCGCCGCATCCGTCACCGTGCGCGTCACCGTCTGGAAGTGCGCCACTCGGCGGGCGAACAGCACCATCGCGGTGATGACGCCGACGATCACGCCGATCGCCAGGTTGTGCGTGATGACCACGACCACGACGGTGACGACCATGACGAGCGTCTCGGAGCGCGGCATCCGCTTGAGCGTCGACGGGCGGATGCTGTGCCAGTCGAAGGTGCTGACGACGACCATGATCATCACGGCGACGAGCGCCGCCATCGGGATGAGCGCGACGACGTCGCCGAGCGCCACGACGAGCACGAGCACGAAGACGCCGGCGAGGAAGGTGGAGACGCGCGAGCGGGCGCCGGAGACCTTCACGTTGATCATCGTCTGGCCGATGACCGCGCAGCCGCCCATGCCGCCGAAGACGCCCGAGAGCAGGTTGGCGACGCCCTGGCCCCACGACTCGCGCGTCTTGTTCGAGCGGGTGTCGGTGATGTCGTCGACGAGCTTGGCGGTGAGGAGCGACTCCATGAGGCCGACGAGCGCCATCGCGAACGCGGTCGGTGCGATGATGCCGAGCGTCTCGAGGGTGAGCGGCACCTGCGGCACGAAGAGCTCGGGCAGGCTGCGGGGCAGCTCGCCCTGGTCGCCGACGTTGGGCACCGACCAGCCGAAGACGAGCACGGCGGAGGTGAGCAGCGCGACGGCGATGAGCGGTGACGGCACGACCTTCTGCAGGCGCGGGATGAGCACGATCACGGCGACGCCGACGACGACGAGCGGGTAGACGAGCCACGGCACGCCGAAGAGGTGGGGCAGCTGCGCGATGAGCACGAGGATCGCGAGCGCGTTGACGAACCCGACCATGACGCTGCGCGGGATGAAGCGCATGAGCCGGGCTACGCCGAGCAGCGCGAGCACGATCTGCATGACGCCGGCGAGCAGCACGGTGGCGATGAAGTAGTCGAAGCCGTGGTCGCGCATGATCGGCGCGATCACGAGCGCGACGGCGCCGGTGGCTGCGCTGATCATGGCGGGGCGGCCGCCTACGAAGGCGATCGTCACCGCCATCACGAAGCTCGAGAAGAGCCCGACGCGCGGATCGACGCCGGCGATGATCGAGAACGAGATGGCCTCGGGGATGAGCGCGAGCGCGACGACCAGCCCGGCGAGTGCCTCGCGCGTCAGCAGCCGCGGGCTCTTGAGCACCGTGAGCACGGACGGGTCGTCGCGGTAGCGCTCGCGCGTCGGGACGGTGGTGGCCATGGTGGCTCCTCGGGAGGGCTCGCGGGCATGCCGCGGCAAGGGGAAGTGTGGGGCGCGGCTTCGCGCGGGCGCGTCCATCGCAGGAGCGAGGGGACGGCGGCGGTCGAGACCTCGACCGCGGACGACTCTACCCTAACGTCACGGTAGAGTTGGCGGCGATGGAAGGGCGGACGACATGATGCACATCGGCGAGCTGGCGGAGCGCGTCGGGCTGTCGCTGCGCTCCCTCCGCCACTGGGACGACGTCGGGCTCGTGCACGCGTCCGGCCGCACGGACGGAGGCTTTCGCCTCTACACCGAGGCCGATGAGGAGCGCGTGCGGCTCATCATGCGCATGAAGCCGTTCGGCTTCTCGCTCGAGGAGCTCGCAGAGCTGGCCGATGCGATCGAGGGCTCCCCGGCCGACCCGCTCGCGGCGCTGCCCGCGGAGCGCGCCGAGTGGTTCCGCACCGAGATGCATGAGCGGCGCGAGAAGCTCGCCCGGCAGCTCTCCGATGCGGACGACCTGCTGCAGCGCATCGAACCCACGGCCGGTCGCTAGGCCGCCTCACGCCAGACTGGTCGCATGCTCGACGTGCGGGATCTGGAGTGCCTCGTGGTGCTGGCCGAGGAGCTGCACTTCAACCGGGCCGCGCTGCGACTGAGCATCGCGCAGCCCGCGCTCACGAAGCGCATCCAGAAGATCGAGGCTGAGCTCGGCGTCGATCTCTTCACCCGCGGCCCTGGCGGCGTCGCGCTCACGAGCGCCGGCCACGAGCTGCTCGGGCACGCGCGGCGCATGCTCGGCGGCTGGCGCGCCATGCAGCGCGACGCCGAGCAGCTGCGCGCCGGCGCGCAGGGCGTCGTGCGCATCGGCGCGGTCGGCTCGGCGTTCTACGAGGCGCTCCCCCGCCTGCTCGCACCCGTGCGGGCAGCGCTGCCCGACATCGTGCTGCAGGTCGACGAGCTCGAGACGCCGGAGCTCGTCGACGCACTCCGCGTCGGTGAGGTGCAGCTGGGATTCGTCCGGCCGCCGATCGCCGACGGGCTGCGAGTCGAGACGGTGTGGGTCGAGGAGTTCGTCGCGGCGGTGCCCGACACGAGCAGGCTGTGCGCGCTGCCCGCCGTCTCGGCTGCCGACCTCAGCGAGCATCCCGTCGTCCTTTTCCCGCGCACCTCGGGCACCGGCTACTGGGATCGCGTCGCCAGGTTCTTCCAGCAGGCCGGCATCGAGTTCGCTCCGATCGAGAGCGCAGAGCACGTCACGACGATCCTGGGCCAGGTGGCGCTCGGCATCGGCGTGAGCGTCGTGCCCGCATCCGCGGAGCGTGTCGCCATCCCCGGCGTCACCTACGTGCCGCTCGACCGACCGGCACCTTTGCCGCTCGCCGTGGCGAGCAACCCCGGCATGACACCGCTCGCCGCGCGGCGGGTGCTCGAGCACCTGCCGTCCGCGCGTATTCGACGGCAGCATTCCCAATAGGCATCGAAGAGGCCGGTTTCGATATTGGACGGTGATCGAGCCCGCTGGGTAGCGTGCGACCACCTTCCCGTCGACGAAAGGTCCACCCGTGAGCACCACGACCGAGCGCTCTGCGCCGACCTCACTCCGCCGCGTCGTGCTCTCCACGTTCGCGGGCACCAGCATCGAGTGGTACGACTTCTTCCTCTTCGGCTCGGCGGCGGCGCTCGTCTTCCCGCAGGTGTTCTTCCCCCAGTCCGAGCCCGGCATCGCCCTGCTGCTCTCCTTCATGACCTACGGCGTCGCGTTCGTCGTCCGGCCGCTCGGCGGCATCGTCTTTGGCGCGCTGGGCGACGTGATCGGCCGCAAGAACGTGCTCATCGCGACGCTGCTGGTCATGGGCATCGGCACCTTCCTCATCGGCTGCGTGCCGGGCTTCGACACGATCGGCTACTGGGCGCCTGCCCTCCTCGTGCTGCTGCGCATCGTCCAGGGCCTCGGCCTCGGCGGCGAGTGGGGCGGCGCCGCCACGCTGTCGGCCGAGCATGCCGACGGCGCCGGGCGCGCGCACGGCCGCGGCCTGATCGCCTCGTGGATGCAGCTCGGCGTGCCTGCCGGCAACCTGCTGGCCGTCGGCGCGCTGTTCGTCATGCAGGCGACGCTGTCGGAGGACGCGTTCATCGCCTGGGGCTGGCGCGTGCCGTTCCTCGCGAGCGCCGTGCTCGTGCTGCTGAGCTTCTGGATCCGCGCCACGGTCGCGGAGTCGCCCCTCTTCAACGTCGAGGAGCGCGAGAAGACGCCGCTGCGCACCATGCTGCGCGGCCACTGGCGGCAGGTGCTGCTGACCGTCGGCCTGCGCATCGCGAGCGACGTCTCGTACTACGTCTTCGCCGTCTTCGCCCTCTCGTACACCACCGGCACCCTCGACATGCCCGCGAGCGTCGGCCTCACGGGCGTCATCGTCGGCTGCCTGCTGCAGTTCCTCATCATCCCTGTGAGCGCGCACGTCTCCGACCGCGTCGGCCGCCGCCCCGTCTACGTCGCGGGTGCGATCGCAGTGGGCGTGTGGGCCTTCGTCGCATGGCCGCTCATCGACACCGGCAGCCAGGCGCTCGCCGTCGTCGCGATCGCCGCCGGCATCGCCGCGCAGGGCATCATGTACGGCCCGATGGCCGCGTTCATCACGGAGATGTTCCCGACCAAGGTGCGCTCCACCGGCTCGAGCTTCGGCTACCAGATCGCCGGCATCGCGGGCGGCGCGCTGGCCCCGTTCCTCGCCACGCTGCTGACGCAGTCGTTCGGCACCACGTTCTCGGTGAGCGTCTACGTCGCCATCACCGCCGTCATCGCCGTCGTCGCGTCGCTGCTCGCACGCGAGACGACGCGGAAGGAGCTCGCATGAGCACGAGCATCACCGACGCATCCACCGACCGCGCGATCGCGCAGATCCGGGCGCGCCTCAAGGCGCGCGGCCTCGCGGGCTACGTCGCCTTCACGCCGTCGAACCTGCTCTACGCGACCGGGTTCCGCAGCTACTTCGTCTCGGAGTGGTGGCGGCTGCACGGCACGGTGCTCGCCTTCGTCCCCGCCGACGAGGCGCTGCCCGTCACGCTCATGCTCGGTGACTTCGAGGAGAAGACGGCGCGAGCGGCCGCTCCGGGCGTCCAGCTCATGACCTACCGCCTGTGGGTCGACCTCTCGACTGCCGAGCAGATGTCGCATCCGTCGGCCCCGGTCGCGCAGCGACCCGAGCAGTGGGACGCGCTCGAGCTCGACCGGCTCGCGGGCGAGGCGCTGCGCTCGCTCGGCATGGCGAGCGGCCGCGTCGCGACCGACCTGCCGCACATGACGCTCGACACGTGGCAGCGGCTGCAGCGGGTCGCGCCCGAGGTCGCGTGGGAGGACTTCACCGACGACGTCTACGAGGTGCGGCTCATCAAGCAGGAGTGGGAGGTCGAGCGCCTGCGCACGGCCGTCGAGCTCTCGGAGCGTGGCATGGTCGGCGCGATGGAGCTCGCGCGCGAGGGCATGACCGCCTCCGACATCCGCGCGGCGTACCAGATCTCGGTCGCGACCGCCGCGATGGGTGACCCGCGCTTCGCGGGCTACACCGACAACTGGGTGCTGCCGACCGTCGGCGGCACGACGTCGGCCGGCTACGGCAGCACCGCGGGCGGACTCGCAGCCGGCGACCTCGTGAAGTTCGACTGCGGCACGACCGTGCACGGCTACCGCAGCGACGGAGGCCGCACGTTCGCCTTCGGGCAGCCGAGCGTCGAGCAGCAGCGGCTCTACGACGTGCTCGCCGATGCGCAGCGCATCGCGCGCGAGTCGCTCGTGCCGGGCGCACGCATCGGCGACGCGTTCGTGAACGCGATAGCCCATGTGCACAGCCACGGCTACCCGACCTTCAACCGCGGCCACGTCGGCCACTCGATCGGCATCGACACCTTCCACGAGGAGCCGCCGTTCATCGGGCCCGGCTGCGATGTGCTCGTCGAGACCGGCATGGTCTTCGCCGTGGAGGTGCCGACGTACACACCGGATGTCGGCGCGATCATGATCGAGGACCTGGTCGTCATCCGAGATGACGGCGCCGAGCTGCTGCACACGCTCCCGCACGACCTCACGGTCGTCCAGCCGCGCGTCTGACCGCATCCGACCGCACCCGCCGGGCGCCAGCGAACCGAGAGGAGCGAGGCATGCGCTTCGTCTGCGTCACGAACATGCGCGCGTGGATCCGCGCGACCGGTCCTGAGCGGATCATCACCGACCTCGTCGACGAGCTCGAGGTCGACTTCCGCCGCTGGGAGAGGTTCGAGCGCGAGCCGCGCATCGCGAGCCACTCGCCGCTCGGGGTGATCGAGCTCATGCCGACGAGCGACGGCACGGCCTACGGCTTCAAGTACGTGAACGGCCACCCCTCGAACCCGTCCCGCGGCTTCCAGACCGTGACGGCGTTCGGCGTGCTCGCCGACGTGATGACCGGCTACCCGACCTTCCTGTCGGAGATGACGATCCTCACGGCGCTCCGCACCGCCGCGGCCTCCGGGCTCGCCGCGCGCCACTTGTCACGCGAGGACAGCAGCGTGATGGGCATGATCGGCGCCGGCTCGCAGGCGGTCTTCCAGGCGCTCGCCGTGCGCTCGCAGCGGCCGGGCGTGACGCGACTGCGGCTCTTCGACGTCGACCGGCCGACGGCGGAGACCGCCAGCCGGCACCTGCGCTCGCTCGGGTTCGACGTGACGATCGAGGCATCCGCGGCCGATGCCGTGCGTGACGCCGACATCATCACGACGTGCACGGCGGACAAGACGAACGCCACCGTGCTGCACCTCGACGAGGTGCCTGCCGGTGCCCACATCAACGCGATCGGCGGCGACTGCCCCGGCAAGACGGAGCTCGATATCGAGCTCGTGCGCCGAAACCGCGTCTTCGTCGAGCACACGCCGCAGACCCGCATCGAGGGCGAGATCCAGCTGCTGCCCGCAGACTTCCCGGTGACCGAGCTGTGGCGCGTCATCACCGGCGCGGATGCTGGACGCGTCTCAGTCGAGGAGGTGACGGTCTTCGACTCGGTCGGCTTCGCCATCGAGGACTTCACGGCGCTCCGCTACGTGCAGAAGGCGACCGCTGCGACGCGCTTCTCCGAGCCGATCGACCTCATCACCGAGCCCGAGGACCCCAAGGACCTCTACGGCATGATCGGCGCCCCAATCCTCGTCTGACGCACGCCCGCCCTCGATCCTCGAGCTTCCCCGAGCCCGGCGTCTCGCGCCCGGATGCCCGCGAATCGGGGAAGCTCGACGCTTCGTGGGGCGACTCGAGACCAGTCAGCCGACGGGAGCCGTCTCCTGCTCGGGTGCCGGCGGCAGCGCGTTCGCCGCGCGCGCCTTCTGCAGGTTGCGTCGCACTATCGGCCAGAAGAGCGCCAGCGCGCCGGCGGCGATGAGGCTCGTCAGCACCTGCGCGCGGCCGGAGTCGCTGCCGAGCATGATCATGCTCGCGAGTACGCCGATGACGCTCGACCATGTCACCGGCCGCCACATCGGGGCTCAACCAAACCCAACTCGCATCACTCCATGTCCGATCGGCGCACGCGCAACCCATGGGTCAAACACGTCGTAAGCTCGCGTTAGTGCCGTTTGGACCTTAGGGAGAGCCGTGCGCGCGATAAATTCACCCGTGGAGCGGTTGCTCAATCAGAACAATCAGTACCTGGTACCGGAGTATCAGCGTCGGTACACATGGCGCGAGCCCCACTGGCGATCCCTTTGGACCGCAGTGGTTCAACAGATTCCGAGAATCGTCGCCGACGAAACTCCGAAAGAAGATGACAAGAAGCAGGTCGCGCTGACGCACTTCCTCGGCAGCATCGTTCTGCGCCCACACGGCACAACCCCCGGCGCAACGGATGTGGGAAAGCACGACGTGATCGACGGCCAACAGCGACTCACGACGATGTCCGTCCTGCTCGCAGCGCTCAGGGACTCAGCCGAGACAGATAGGGATCGTTCAAAGATCAACGATCAACTGCTCGTGAACCGCTACGAGGAGGGTGATCTCTACTACAAACTGCTGCCGGGTCCGAGTGATCGCGCCGACTATTTTGCGGTGATCCAGGGGGACGGTGGAGGAGCCACTGGGCTCATCGGGTCGGCGTATCGATGGTTCAAGCGCGAGATAGCCACCGAGCTTTCCAAGGAAACGTCAGTGAGCCTCCCTCGTCTCGAGACATCCGTTCGAAAGCGACTTGAAATCGTCGACGTGACGATCGAGAAGGAAGACAATGCGCATCGCGTCTTTCAAACCCTCAACAGCACTGGCGAGGCGCTTTCCGCAGTCGATCTACTTCGCAACCACTTTTTTATGCTGTTGCCCAACGCGGCGAAACATGCCTACGCCGCACTCTGGCAGCCAATGGAAGCATTACTGGGTGACAAGATTGGCCCCTTCCTTCTCGACGAACTTGTGGCGCGGGGCGGGCCTCTGGTAAATACAAGTCAAAGGCAGGTGTACACGCGCTGGCAGGAAATTCTGGGCGCCATGGAGCACAACGAAAATGCAGTGCTTGGCGCCCTGGAAGAACTGACTGCTCGAGCATCCTGCTACGGAATGATCCTCAGTCCTTCTCTTGCCACACCACTCGCGAGTTCCAGGCTCAAGCGCCTCCAGAACCTTGGCGGTCGAGCCCACAACCCCCTCGTGCTTCAAGCACTATGGCTCCAGCGACGAGGGCTGATTGGGGATGTCGACGTCGCAGATTCGATCGCACTGATCGAGAGCTATCTCGTGAGACGGTTGCTGATCGGCAAGCCCACCAACAACCTCAATCGGATGCTCTCCACCGCCGCCGGACAGACCACCCTGGACGAGAACTTTGTCGCTAGCCTCCATGGTGCCCTCTCCGCAGCGAGCTTCGACTGGCCCAGCGACGAGACACTGCGCGCTGCAGCTGCTTCCTCAATCTTCTACAAGAAGCCAAGTCAGACTCGTAGATACATTCTTGAGCGCCTTGAGGACGCCGTTTCTGGGAAAGAGAAGGTCGATTGGTCTGTCGGCAACTACCAGCTCGAACACATTATGCCGCAGACCGCTACTGAGGAATGGTTGAAGGCGCTCTCCAACACTGGCGAAGCCCGGCCGCCGGAGGCGCATCGCGAGCTAATCCATACCTTGGGCAATATTACGCTCACTGCTTACAACCCCGAACTATCGAACCATCCTCTTGAGCGCAAGCAGGAGATCTATCGAGACAGCAAGCTGCATCTCAATCAAGCGCTGAAATCTGAAGCTCAATGGGGTCGGGCGCAGATTCACGCGCGGGGCCAGTACTTGATCGGCGTGGCGATCGAAGAGTGGACGGGCCCGCTGGCGAGCGCGGATTCACTGGCTGAAGCTCCCATCCATCTACTGGAGCTGCTCCTCGCGCAAGTCACCGGCTCTGGATGGACGACCGTTGACGCACTCGCAATCGCTGCCGATCGAACTCCGGAGGAGGTGGAGCGGGCATTGGACGCGGCACGGTTTGCTGGCGCGGAGCGAGTCGCCGGCGACGACGGGCAGCTACGCGTCGATTGGGCCTGGGTAAGTGAACCCGCAATAGTGGCGGAACTGGTCGAGCTGGCTCTCGAACAAGGAGTCATTGAATCGCTCGACGAAGCACAGGCTACTTCAGCCAACATGTTGACTGGCGCTGAGTTGGTGGACGCCGTGGCCGACGAGTAACTGAGATCAGTAAGCAAGGGGGGAGCGCCGGGTGCCTAGGGCTCCCGCTGAGTGCACCAGCCCATCGAGCGATGAGAGCGTTCGCGACGTGCGGTCCGGAGCAGCCGGTCGCGAACCCCGTGACGTCTCCAGAACAATGACCGGCGGACGTGCCAGACATGCGGCTCTTCGCAGTTGACGGTGTAGGGGTTCGGGCCGCGTCGCTTCCGGGATAGGGGTCGAGGTCTTCCAGGATGGAAGTTCCTACACTCACCGTCCGAAAGACCTCGACGTGC
>Ga0213836_101197_pt1 | contig 16496 bp, 18 predicted proteins | sample SWPATP03_FD_160578 | JGI IMG/M metagenome (GOLD analysis project Ga0213836, IMG submission 160578) | Coastal seawater microbial communities from Marineland, Florida, United States - SWPA TP0 #3 | ecosystem: Environmental > Aquatic > Marine > Coastal | place: USA: Florida | collected 2016-08-05
TGATGTGGGAGACTTGAGGGCAGCTCTTTTGAGTACCAAAAATTAAGGAGGCCAGCTATGAGCAAGCGTGCACGTAAACGTCGTGACCGTAAGCGTGGCGGCGCGAACCACGGTAAGCGTCCCAACACCTAAGCTACGGCTAGGATTGACTGTTTTAAGCGAAAGACCCCGGAAACCTTAAGGTTCCGGGGTCTTTCGCTGTGCGCTCTTCGAGGGCGGTTCAGGCTTCCACGGTCCGGATGGAGTGGATCCGGTCCAGGATGGAGTTCTTGAGGTTCTCCGGAGCCGCTTCGGTGCACGAACGCTTGACCATCACGCGGATGACACATTCGAGGTCGTACTGCTCCAGGCACTCCGGGCAACTGTCCAGGTGGTCCTTGATCTCTGAGATGTCTTGATGCGTGAGCGCACCATCGAGATATTCATAGATACGTTGCATCCGGGCGTCGTCGCAATCGCCCAGTCCCTGGCAGTCGCTCATTTCCTGTTCTCCTGTTTGTTGCTGTCGGCCGCAGTACTTGACTCGGTGGCGGCCCTGAATCCCCGCTCGGCGGCATAATCGGCAAGCATGTCCCGCAGCATCTTCCGGCCTCGGTGCAGCCGGGACATGACAGTGCCGATAGGGGTGTTCATGATGTCTGAAATTTCCTTGTACGCGAAGCCCTCGACGTCGGCGAAGTACACCGCCAGCCGGAACTCCTCCGGAATCGACTGGAGAGCGCGCTTTACATCGGTATCGGGCAGGTGGTCGAGGGCCTCGGCCTCTGCGGACCGCAGTCCGGACGACGTGTGCGACTCCGCACGGGCAAGCTGCCAGTCCTCGATGGTGTCCGAGTTCGACTGCAGCGGCTCGCGCTGACGCTTCCGGTACAGGTTGATGTAGGTATTGGTGAGGATGCGGTACAGCCAGGCCTTCAGGTTGGTGCCGGGCTTGTACTGGTGGAACGCGGAAAAGGCTTTGGTGTACGCCTCCTGGACCAGGTCCTCGGCATCCGAGGGATTCCTGGCCATCCTCATGGCCGCGGAATACAACTGGTCCACGTACTGCATGGCGTCACGCTCGAAGCGCACCCGACGCTCCTCCGCGGACTCGGTGGAGACGTCCAGCGGCTTCCCGTCCACCTCGGTTTCCAAGGCGGCAGCAGTGCCGGCCTCGGGTGTTTCGGTGGGCGTGGCGTCGTTTCCGGCAACCTCGTGCATGGCCGCAACGGCCGGGTCCATGGTGCTCATTGCCTTCAAGTGTACTGTCACCTTCCGCCGGGCACCCGGAACTACCGGAAGCGCGAGAGTCCACGGTTGCCCGGAACCGGCTTCCAGTTCCACCCTGTCCAACACCTGCGTCAAATCTCCGCCTTCCTCAGCCTCCCGGGATCTGCCTTTCACAACCACGTCCGGCAGGCAAATATTCCGCAAAAGTGCAAGACTAGAACCGGTTCCCCCGCACAGAATCCGCGGTTCGTCCATCCAGGAGGAAATTCATGTCGTTTGTCCGCTTTCTCGCCCGGCCCATGCTCGCCTCCAGTTTCGTCCTCGCCGGCATGGACAAGCTCAAGAATGCGGATGACACTGCGACGCAGTTGTCCCCCTTGCTGCGCCGCGCGGCCGACGCACTGCCGTTCCAGACCAATGAAAAAGTCCTGGCGCGCGTGATCGGCGGCACCCAGGTCGGTGCCGGCATCTGCTTCGCCCTTGGCAAGTCAGCCCGGCTGGCAGCCACCGTCCTCGCCGTCATTTCTGCCCTGAACGGCTTCGTCGAATGGCGCAGCGCGGACATTTCCTCGAAGGAAGCCCGGGACGCCCGCCGCAAGCAGCTCCTGAAAAACGTCTCCCTGACCGGCGGCGTGCTCCTCGCTGCCGTCGACACCGCCGGCAAGCCCAGCCTGGCCTGGCGCGCCGGGCACCTGGCCGCGGATGCCAAGAAGAGCGCCGGACACCTCGCCGCCGATGCCCGGAAGTCGACCAACAAGAAGCTGAAGAAGGCCGATAAAGTCGTCCGCAAGGCCACCCACGCAGCCGGGGCCTAAGACGGTAATGACTGGCGCCACCCCCTCCGCAACTGCCCCTTCCCAGCCGGCCGACGGCGGTCAGCACTGGCCCGCGCCGTTCGCCGCACGGCCGGTCGACGCGACCGTCACCGTCCCGGGTTCCAAGTCCCTGACCAATCGGTACCTCGTGCTCGCTGCCCTCGCCGACGGACCGTCCCGGCTGCGGGCCCCCCTGCACTCCCGGGATTCCGCGCTCATGATTGAGGCACTGCGGCAGCTGGGGGCCACCGTCACGGAAGTTCCCGGCGACGGCGCGTTCGGCCCCGACCTCGAAGTCCTCCCGATCGGCATGGACGCCCCCGCCGCGGACACAGCGATCGACTGCGGCCTCGCCGGCACGGTCATGCGCTTCGTGCCTCCCGTGGCCGCCCTGCGCCGCGGCGAGTCCCGCTTCGACGGCGACCCGCACGCCCGCAAACGCCCGATGGGCACCATCATCGAGGCACTGACCGGCCTGGGTGTGGCGGTCAGCGCGCCCGACGGCGGGCCGGCGTCGTCGTTGCCCTTCACCGTGCACGGCACGGGCGAAGTCCGCGGCGGGCACCTCATCATCGACGCCAGCGCGTCGTCCCAGTTCGTCTCCGCCCTGTTGCTGGCCGGTGCCCGCTTCACCGAGGGACTCCACCTGGAGCACCAAAGCAAAGAAGGCGCAGGCAAGGCAGTGCCCAGCCTGGACCACATCAACATGACGGTGGCCGTGCTGCGCGGCGTGGGCGTGGCGGTCGATGACTCGGTGCCGAACCACTGGATTGTCTCCCCCGGTCCGATCCGTGCCTTCGACCAGCGGATCGAGCAGGACCTCTCGAACGCCGGGCCGTTCCTCGCGGCGGCCCTCGCCACCCGCGGCACCGTGCGGATCCCGAACTGGCCCGCCGAGACCACACAGGTCGGCGATCTCTGGCGCGGCATCCTGACCGCCATGGGCGCAACCGTGACGCTCGACGGCGGCACTTTGACCGTAAGCGGCGGCCCGGAGATCAAGGGCGGCGACTTCGAGGAGACCAGCGAGCTCGCCCCCACCGTGGCAGCGCTCTGCGCCCTGGCCGCCGGCCCCTCGCGGCTGAGCGGCATCGCCCATCTCCGGGGCCACGAAACGGACCGGCTCGCGGCCCTCGTCGCGGAAATCACCCGCCTCGGCGGCGACGCCGAAGAGACGGCCGACGGACTCATCATCCGCCCGGCCCCGCTGCACGGCGGCGTCGTGCACAGCTACGCTGACCACCGCATGGCCACCGCCGGCGCCATCCTTGGCCTTGCCGTGCCGGGCGTGGAGGTCGAGGACATCGGGACCACGGCCAAGACCATGCCCGATTTCCCGCAGCTCTGGGATGCCATGCTGGCCCAGGGAACCGCCGCAGACGAGGACACCGCCGGTGGCACGCAGCACTGATTCCTGGGACGAGTCCGATGTCCGGATCCGACCCAACAAGAAGGGCTCCCGGCCCCGCACCAAGGACCGGCCCAGCCACGACGACGCCGTCACCGGACGCATCATCACCGTTGACCGCGGACGCTACACCGCCGTCGTCGGCGAAGGCACCGCCGAGGAACGCAAGATCATCGCGGCGCGGGCCCGGGAACTGCGCCGCAATCCCGTGGTGGCCGGTGACTTCGTCTCCCTGGTCGGGGACGTCAGCGGCGAACCCGACACCCTGGCGCGGCTGGTCAAGATCCAGGACCGCAAGACGCTCCTGCGCCGCAGCGCTGATGACACGGACCCGATCGAACGCGCTGTGGTGGCCAACGCAGACCAGCTCGTCGTCGTGGTCGCCGCGGCCAACCCGGAGCCCCGGACCGGTTTCATCGACCGCGCCCTGGTGGCCGCCTACGACGCCGGCATTGAGCCGCTGCTCCTGGTCACCAAGGCCGACGTCAAGGATCCCGCCGAGCTGCTGTCCAACTACACGCACCTCGACTTTCCCGTCATCATTTCCAGGACGGCAGACTCCGCCGCCTCCGGCATCGACGCCCGCTCCGACGACGGGCTCTCCGCCCGGCTGGACAAGGACGCCGTGTCCCAGCTGCGCGCCTACCTCGACGGAAAGGTCACCGTCATGCTGGGCCACTCCGGCGTCGGCAAGTCCACCATGGTCAACGCCCTGACCGGGGCCGAGCGTGCCACCGGCGGCGTCAACGCGGTGACGGGCCGCGGCCGCCACACCTCCTCCTCCGCGCTGGCGCTCAAGGTCAACGACGCCCCGGCCGGAAGCTGGATCATCGACACCCCCGGCATCCGCTCCTTCGGCCTGGCCCACGTCGATCCGGACCGGATCCTCCGTTCCTTCCCCGACCTGGAACCGGGCACCGACGGTTGCGAACGCGGCTGCAAGCACGACGCCACCGCCGTCAACTGCGGCGTCGACGCCTGGGTCGCGGCCGGGCACGCGGGCGCCTCGGGACCCGCACGCCTGGCATCCCTGCGCCGGCTGCTCGGCACCGACCCGCGGCAGGAAGCACAGGAAACGAAGGAACTGGGCACCGTGTCCTAGGCGGTGCCGCTCCCCCGGTCCGCGGCGCAGTGCCGCGGCCTCCCGGCGGGCGGACCGCTTTGCCGGTAGTTTGGATCCATGAGCCAAACCGCTTCGAGCTACAACGATGACCTGCGCCTTGCCCATGTACTGGCAGATTCCGTCGATTCCCAGACCATGAGCCGTTTCAAGGCGCTCGACCTTCGGATTGAAACGAAGCCCGACCTCACCCCGGTCACCGATGCCGACAAGTCCGCTGAAGAGGCGATCCGCGGCCAGCTTTCCCGGTCCCGTCCCCGCGACGCCGTCCTGGGCGAGGAATTCGGCAGTTCGGGCCACGGTTCCCGCCGCTGGATCATCGACCCGATCGACGGCACCAAGAACTTTGTCCGCGGCGTCCCGGTCTGGGCCACCCTGATCGCCCTCGTCGATGAGGGCGAGCCGGTGGTCGGCGTCGTCAGCGCGCCGGCACTGGGCAAGCGCTGGTGGGCGGCCAAGGGTGCAGGCGCCTACACCGGCCGTTCGCTGGCGGCGGCCACGCGGCTGAAGGTGTCCAACGTTTCCAAGCTCGAGGACGCCTCGCTGTCCTATTCCAGCCTCGGCGGCTGGAAGGAACGCGGGAACCTGGACGAGTTCCTGGGCCTCACCGAGGAGGTGTGGCGCACCCGTGCCTACGGTGACTTCTGGTCGTACTGCCTCGTGGCCGAGGGTGCGGTGGACATCGCCTGCGAGCCCGAGCTGAACCTCTACGACATGGCCGCCCTGGTACCGATCGTGACCGAGGCCGGCGGCCGTTTCACCTCGCTCGAGGGCGAGGACGGGCCCTTCGGCGGAAACGCCCTCGCCACCAACTCGATCCTCCACTCGGAAGTCCTCAAGCGGCTCAACCCCGGACTCGACGACCTCCTGTAGGCACATCCTGACCCCAACGCCAGCGTCAGCGTCAGCGTCAGGCGAACTATCTGCGGCGGCGGCCCCCATCCCGGGGCCGCCGCCGCTGTATGTTCGACCAAAGCGCGTTTTGAGCACGTAACAATCCGCTTCACATTCGGTGGCCGCCTTTTCCCCGGCAGCGCGGATGTCCTAGGCTCGATGCAGGTCACGAGTGCCAGCGCTAAACCCCGGTTTGCTGGCCGGCAACCCTCCAGTCGCGGTGGGGTGCCCCGGGTGACGACCTGGCCGGTCCGGAACGGACCCGGCAAGCGCGGATTCCCACGATGTGGGGTCCTGTTCGAGTGAGGTCCCATGACAACTGCCGTTTTTCCCGCTGCCCCCGAATTCCACGCCAACGCCGGTGCAGAACAGCCTGCAGGGCAGGCTGATGCGCGGTTCGCCGCCGCGGCCCGTCCGCTGGCCGCCGTCACCGGCGCCGAAATCCAGGCCCCGCTGATCCGCGGCGGCCACGCCCGCTACGCCAACCTCGACTACGGCGCCTCGGCGCCGGCCCTGTCCGTGGTCTCGGCCTACCTGAACGAAATCCTGCCGTACTACGCGAGCGTCCACCGCGGCGCCGGCTACGCGTCGCAGATCAGCACCTCGGTCTACGAGAACGCCCGCGACATCGTGCGGGACTTCGTTGGCGGCCGGCCGGATGACTCCGTGATCTTCACCCGCAACACCACCGATTCCCTGAACCTGCTGGCCGGCTGCCTGCCGCTCCGCGACGGCCGGCCCGCGGGCGAGGTTCTCTACCTCGACATCGAACACCACGCCAACCTCCTGCCCTGGCAGAATGTCCCGCACCGCAGCGTCGTGGCCGCCGCCACCCTCGGGGCCACCGTGGACCGCCTTCGGGACGAGCTCGCCCGCGGCGGCGTCAGCCTGCTGGCCGTCACCGGAGCCTCCAACGTCACCGGGGAAATCTTGCCGATCGCCACTCTGGCCGCACTGGCGCACGAATACGGCGCCAGGATCGTCGTCGACGCCGCCCAGCTGGCCCCGCACCGGCGGATTGATATCGCCGCGGACGACGTCGACTACCTCGCCTTCTCGGGGCACAAGCTGTACGCCCCGTTCGGCGCCGGCGTGCTGGTGGGACGGACCGACTGGCTCGACGCCGGCACCCCGCACCTGGCCGGCGGCGGAGCCGTCCGCGACGCCCGGCTCGACTCCGTCAGCTGGACCACGGGACCGGCCCGGCATGAGGGCGGCTCGCCCAATGTCCTGGGTGCGGCAGCGCTGGCCCGCGCCACACAGGTGGTCGCAGCCCTGGACACGGAGCAGTGGTACGGGCATGAAGAGGCCATCCGGTCCTTCCTCGTCGAGGGGCTGCAGCGGATCGAGGGCGTGACGGTCCACCGGATCTTCGCCGATTCCTCGCCCGTGTCTTCCCCCGGAGGCGACCAGCCGGGCACCGGCACCATCGGTGTCGTGAACTTCTCCGTCGAAGGCTACGACGCCGGGCTGGTGGCCGCCTACCTGTCGGCCGAACACGGCATCGGCCTGCGCGACGGCCGCTTCTGCGCCCACCCGCTGCTCAAGCGGCTCGGCTTGCCCGCGGGCTCCCTGCGGGCAAGCTTCGGCCTCGGCTCCCGGCTGGAGGATGCCGAGCGGCTCCTGGCCGGCCTGCGGCAGCTGCGGCACACCGGACTCGGCTGGGACTACGTGGTGGACGCGGGCCGCTGGGTGCCGGCCAACGACACCCGCAGCTACCCGCACTGGGCGCCAAACACCCCCGGCACCGCTGGCGCCGCGCCCTGCACGGTGGACTAGGGGTTCGGGCTAGGGACAGCGAACTTCGGGACTGCGGGCTGCGGGACCTCCCACGCGCGGCAGAATCGCGGCGCGGTCCGGTGCGGTAAATTCGAAAGGTAACTGAACCAGCAGGACCTTCCCGAAGGAGAACGCACGTTGCACAGCGTGCCCAAATTTCACAGCGGCCCGAAACTGCACGGCGGTCCCAAACTGCACGGCGGTCCCAAACTGCAGAGTGAACGGCGCCAGGAACTCGGACAAAGCTTCCAGGACGGCGGAGCGCACTACGATCGCGTCCGCCCGGGCTATCCGGAGGAATCGGCCGACTGGCTGATCCCGGCGGGAGCGCAGGACGCCGCGGATATTGGCGCGGGCACCGGCAAGTTCACGGCGCTCCTGGCCGCACGGGGACTGCACACGGTGGCCGTCGATCCCTCCGCCGACATGCTCGGGCAGCTGCGCCGGGCCCTGCCGGGTGTCACCGCTGTCGAGGGCACCGCCGAAGACACGGGTCTGCCGGCCGCTTCGTTCGACCTCGTCACGGTTGCCCAGGCCTGGCACTGGTGCGACCCCCGCCTGGCCAGCGCCGAGATCGCCCGGATCCTGCGGCCGCACGGCGTGCTGGGCCTGGTCTGGAACCAGTTGGACACGGCCGTGCCCTGGGTCCACCGGCTCTCACGCATCATGCATGCCGGCGACGTCCACAAACCGCACTTCCGGCCTCCTGTGGGCCCCGAGTTCACCGGGCTGGAGAGCCACCTGACCCGGTGGGAGGATTCCGTCACCACGGCGGACATCCAGGAACTGGCCAAGTCCCGCAGCTACTACCTTGCCGCGTCGGCGGCCACCCGGGACAAGGTCATGGCCAACCTCGACTGGTACCTTCACGAGCATTTGGGCCACTCCCCCGGCGACTCCCTCCGGCTTCCCTACCTGACCCAGACATGGCGGGCCTTCCGGATTGCATGAGGGGAACGCCTGGGCTTATTGTTTCGGTATGCCTAATAATTAGTTGTAGGCATACGAAACTTTGACGCTGGCGGGTCCTTCCGCCGGTGCCGATCATCGCGTCAACGCGGACGCGCAAATCACGGGAGTTGGCAGTGCTGGACGTAAAAGGTCACGAACAACCGCCGCAGGGCGCGCGCACCTTCAAGCATCCGGGTGCCCGCAGGGCGCTGATCGGCCTGCTGGGGCCGGCGTTTGTGGCGTCGATTGCCTATGTGGATCCCGGAAACGTGGCCGCCAACCTGACCGCCGGAGCCCAGTACGGCTACCTGCTGGTGTGGGTCCTCGTGGTCGCCAACGTCATGGCCGTACTCGTCCAGTACCAGTCCGCCAAGCTCGGGGTCGTCACCGGCAAGAGCCTTCCGGAGATCCTCGGCGAGCGGCTCAGGCCTTTCTGGCGCCGCGCTTTCTGGCTGCAGGCCGAAATCGTGGCTGCCGCCACCGACCTCGCCGAGGTGGTGGGCGGGGCAATCGCACTGTACCTGCTGTTCGGCCTGCCCCTCCCCCTTGGCGCCGTGATTGTCGGCGCGGTGTCCATGGTCCTGCTCGCGGTGCAGGCCCGGGAGAAGCAGCGGCCCTTCGAGTTCATCATCATGTTCCTGCTCGGCATCATCACCATCGGCTTCCTGGCCGGCCTGTTCATCAGCCCGCCGGATCCAAGGGCCGCCCTGGCTGGACTCGTGCCCCGCTTCCAGGGCCCGGACACCGTCCTGCTGGCCGCCAGCATGCTCGGCGCCACCGTCATGCCGCACGCCATCTACGTCCACTCGGCCTTGTCCCGTGACCGGCACCGACCGGACGAACACCTGCATGTTCCCCCGGCCGCCGTCGCCCGCCTCGTCCGGGCCACCCGCTTCGACGTCGTGGCCGCGCTGGCCATCGCCGGAATCGTCAACATCGGCATGCTGCTCCTGGCCGCTTCCACGCTCGGCGGCGAAGAGGGCACGGACACCATCCAGGGCGCGCACGCCGCCATCACCGCCAATCTGGGCCCCATCGTGGGCGTGGTCTTCGCTGTCGGGCTCCTCGCGTCCGGTCTGGCGTCCACCTCGGTGGGCTGCTACGCCGGCGGAACCATCATGCAGGGACTGCTCAAGATCCGGATCCCCGCCATGGCCCGCCGCGTCGTCACGCTGATTCCGGCTGTTGTGCTGCTGGCGGTAGGCTTCGACCCCACGTGGGCACTCATCCTGAGCCAGGTGGTCCTCAGCTTCGGGATCCCCTTCGTCCTTGTCCCGCTGGTGGTCCTGACCAGCAACAAGGCCCTCATGGGCCGTTTTGCCGACGGCCTGTCACTCAGGATCGCCGCCATCATCAGCGTGGTCCTCGTGGTGGTGCTAAACCTTGTCCTGCTGTGGCTCACTTTCTCCGGGCGCGGCTGACGGTAGGCTTAGGTCTGTGAAGACCAGTACGCCCTCCTCCTCGATCGAGGACTACGTCAAGGTCATCTATTCCTTTACCGAGTGGCAGCAGAAGCCCATCACCTCCACGCAGCTGGCGCAGCGCCTGGGGGTCGCCAACTCCTCGGTTTCGGAAATGGTCCGCAAGCTCAAGGACCAAGGCCTCGTAGACCACAAGCCCTATAGCGCCGTCACGCTCACCAGCGACGGCGTCCGGCTCGCCCTGTCCATGGTCCGGCGGCACCGGCTGATCGAGACTTTCCTCGTCCAGGAGCTCGGGTACCGCTGGGACGAGGTCCACGACGAAGCCGAGCTCCTCGAGCACGCCGTCTCCGACACCTTCATTGACCGGATGGCGGCCAAGCTGGGGAACCCCGCCCGCGACCCTCACGGCGATCCGATCCCGGCCGCTGACGGCTCCGTGCTGATGCCCTCCGCCCACCGTCTCAGCGAACTCGACGACGGCCATACCGGCCGGATCACCCGAATTAGCGATGAGAACCCGGAGCTCCTGCGTTATCTCGCCGCCGAGGACATCGATCTCGACGCCGAAGTGGAGGTCGTGGGCAGGAAGCCGTTCGGCGGCCCGCTCGTGGTGCGGATCGGGTCCGCCGCGGCGCCCCGCGAATTCGATTTCGCCGAGGAAGTCGCCTCGGCCCTCTGGGTTCACAGCGATGCCGCGCACGCGGGCTGCAGCGTCGCCGGCCTTTGAATGAAGGGGCGCTGAGTGAAGAGTGTGCTGGATGAGCGCCGCGCCGTGCCGCGCCCCGGCGTCCCGGGCTGGAAGGCGTGGGCCGCCGTCGCCGTCGGCGGACTGATCGGCACTGAACTGCGGTTCTGCGCCGGCCTGCTGTTCCCGGAAAGCGCCGGCGCGGTGCCGTGGACCACCTTGGCGATCAATGTGGCCGGGAGTTTCGTCCTGGCCACCCTGACCACCATCTGGATCGCACGGCCCAAAACGGCCTTCTGGCTGCGGGCCGGGATAGGCCCGGGCCTGCTGGGGTCATTCACCACCTTTTCGGCGCTCGTCGTTGTTATCGACCAGCAGATCCGCGGCGGCCTCCATGCCACCTGGCTGGCCTACCTCGGGCTCTCCCTCGTCCTGGGCCTGGGTGCCGCGGCCGCCGGCTGGAAAACCGGCAAGGCGATTGCTGACGTCCGCGGGGGTGCCCAATGATGACTGCGCTCCTGGTGGGAGTCTTCGGCGTGACAGGCGCCCTCCTGCGGTTCGCCGTCGACTCCTTCTTCGCCCACCACCAGGGCACCCGTCCGCACTGGCCATGGGCGACGCTGGCGGTTAACGTCGCGGGATCGTTCGTCATCGGACTGTCCGTGGGCCTGACCGGCCACCTGGAGCTAGGAGCCGACTGGCATGCCGGCGTCGCGACCGGACTGGCCGGCGGTCTGACAACTTTCAGCTCATGGAGCACCGCAACGGTGCGCCTGGTCAGCGAGACGCGGTACCGGGCTGCGGCGCTCAACATAGGCTCAAATCTCGTCGCGGGCCTCGCCGCCGCGGCCCTCGGGCTCTTCCTCGCCGGCTGAGGACCCTCCGGCGGCCACGGGTGTGTCGCGCCTTACACCGGGCCGCTTCAGTGGCTCCGGGCCGCCGTCGTTCCCGTATCGTTGAAGGATGGTTACCCGACGTGAAGCAGCCCAGATCCTCGACATTCCGCTGGAAATGGCGCACCGTCACGGCATCCCCTCCCGACTGTCCGAGGCCGAGCTCGGCGAGCTGCTGGACAATCCCCCGGCGTGGCTGGTCCAGTCCAAGGCGAACCGGACAGGCAAGCGCCCCGTCTGGGTCCAGCTCACGTGCGCCGTCTGCGGATTCTCTGAAGCGGCCCGGCCCAAGAAATGGTGGCCGGACTTCACCTACGTCTGCTGCGCCCACCATGAGGCCCGCGACATCCCGGTGCTCGGGCCCGGCCTGGTGCGCAGCGTGTACGACGGCGTCGGCAGCCGTTTCGCGGGCATCGTGGACGCCGCGGTTCCCGAGGCGTAGCGTTTATGGACGGGGCTATTCCGGGCCCCTGCCGTGAGGGAGAGCACCATGCCTGACAAGACGCCACACCAGAGCGTGTCGAAGAAGTCGGTTAAGACCATCAAGGAAAAACGGGCCGAGAAGAAGGCGAAGCACATCGTCGATGCCCACACCGATCCGGTGGCACACATCAAGAAGCGCTGAAATATGACAGGGCCGGAAGCTCGGCGGGTTCTAGCGGTCGTTGCAACACCCAGATTTTTTGGGAGTTGCAACGACCCCTAGAAACCAAGCTCTTGCTTCCGGCCCTGTGTTGTGTCCCGTTGACGTGCGAGGGCCTTGTCCGGGGGTCACCCGCAACGGATGATGCGGCCGCCTGGTGTTGGCGCTTTAGTGGTCATGGGCTCTTCGTCGCCCGATTCCCGGGCCGCGGCCGCGGCAACCGTTCCCGCTGGGGCACGGCCGGCCGCCCGCCATCGGAATCACCCGACACGGGTGGTGACGCCCCCGAAGTGGACGTCCACACTAAGACCAGCGCGCTGGATGGTGCGCTCGAACCAGACCGGAGGAATGCCAGTGACAACCACACCGGAGACCGAGGCCCACGGGCCGGTCGACTTCGTACTCCTCGAGTTCCCCATGGCTGGACTGACCGGACGGGCCAGCGAGGAACTCGTCAGGCTCGTCGAACAGGACGTGATCCGCCTCTTCGATCTCCTCGTCGTCATGAAGAACGAGGACGGCACCGTCGAGGTGCTCGAACTGACCGACCCCGGCGGGCCGGCGGCCGGGTTCTCCTACTTCGACGGCGCGCAGACCGGGCTTCTGGGCGATGACGATATCGCCGAGGCGACGGCCGCGTTGCTCCCGGGGACGGTCGCCGCGCTCATTGTCTACGAGAACACCTGGGCAGCACCGTTCGTGGCGGCCGTTCGCGAAAGCGGGGGCGAACTCGTCGCGAGCACGCGGATCCCCGCGCCGGACGTCATGGAAGCGCTCGACGCCCTCGACGCCCGCGACGCCGCCACGCCGTCAGCGGACGCCTAAGACCTGACGCAGCAGATATGTGAGGAGAGAAGAATTATGGGACTTCTTAGGGGTATGGCACGGACAGCGGTGGTTGCCGGAACGGCATCCGCGGTCAGCGGCCGGGTCCAGCGCCGGCAGGCCAATAAGTTTGCCGAGAAGGACGCCGCGACCGCGGCCAAGCAGCAAGAGGCCTACGATGCCCAGATGGCACAACAGCAACCGCCACCCGAATACCAGCAGCCCGTCTACCAGCAGCCCCCGCCGCCCCCTCCCGCGGCAGGCGGCATCACCGACGACGCCATCCAGCAGCTCAAGGAGCTCGGCGCGCTGAAGGAGCAGGGGATTCTCACCGAGGAAGAATTCGTGGCCCAAAAGGCGAAGATCCTCGGCACGTAACGCCTGCGAATGGTTCCCCCGGGCAGCATGAAAGGGAAGGGAAGTGTCAGGAGACATTTCCCTTCCCTTTGCCACGGGACCCGTCTATGGCGCCACGACGACGAAACCCGCCGGGGGGACCTGGATCCTGATCGCCATGCCGTTCCGTGGCTCGGCGGCCACGAGCGAACCCACCTTGGTTTTGTCGGTTGAATAGACGTACGCGAACGTGTCGCCGGCCGAGTGCAGACCGGCATCAACGGTCACCCAGGCTGTGAGTGGCGAGGCCCAGTCGGTGTTGATGGCGCAGACGACCTCCCTGTCCGACAAGATCCGGCTCCACGCCACGATTGACGTTATCCTCCCAGGACCGATGCGCTCCGGGTACCAGAAACTGAGGCCGTCCTCGGAGATGGGGCGCAGGTACTGCCGACCGCGGCGGAGCGCGAGTTCATTCTTCCGAAGCACCAGGATGTCCGCAAGCTGTTGATACGTGGTTCCTGACTCATCGAAAAAGTGCCGGCCGCGGCTTCGAAACGAGCCGAAGGGGCCGCCGAACATCGTTTCCCGGATGTACCGGTCTGCCTTGAAATCGTCCGTGGGCCTCGGATTGACCTCCGGCGGGAACTTCCCGTCGAAGCGCTGCTCGCTGCCGTAGTAGATGCACGGGATACCAAGCGTTGTGGCGTTCATGGCAAGAATGGCCAGCTCCAGGGCACGGCCATCCTGATCGGCGGCGAACCGCGCTTTATAGCTTGTCCCCTGGCGGACCAGATCATGGTCGTCAAAGGCCGTGACGACGTGACTGCGGAACCAGGTGTGGCTTTCTTTGCCGACCTGGATCGAGTTGCGGAAGAGATCGAAGTAACCGGCGGGGTTCGCCCACCCCTTCACGGCATCGACCATTCGTACTTGGACATCCGCCAAACCCAGGGCAGCATCGAGCCCGGTATCGTCCCGGAGCTCAATGGCTTCGTCGCGGCTCCCGGTGATTTCCCCGACAAGAAAGAACGCGTCCTTGCCGATGGTCTGGGCGAACTCATGAATGGCGGACGCGAAGTAGCGCGTGGCACCGGGGTCCATGTGCTTGACGGTGTCCACCCGGAAGCCGTCCACGTCGGCAAAGGCGATCCAGTACCGGTACGCGTCGACGACGGTTTGAAAGGCTGCCGAGGGCGTGTACTCGTCCACCGGCCCCGTTCCATGATGGATGTCCTTCAGCCCGAAGAAGTCCCCCTCGGTCTTCTCAGGGGTGGCGTCCCAGTTGACGATCCGGCCCTTGCGGGTGAAGGCGCCGTCGGCCTGCAGTTCTAGTGGCCACACGGCACTGTCCGTGTCCGGCGGATTCACCGGCGCGGGGAAGGGCAGGTTTGGAACACCGTCAGGATCCCGCCACCCGCTCACCGGGTAGGTGGCGCCGGTCCACGCCGGAACGTAGGGCTGCCCGGTGGCCGGATCCACAGTGTCGTATTCGAACACGTCCGCGGAGTGGTTGAGGATGACATCGAGAATGACGTAGAGCCCGGCATCGTGGGCGGCGCGCACGAGATCTTTGAAGTCCTGGGCCGTACCGAAGTGGGGATCGACTTCGAGGAAGTTCTGTGTCCCATAGCCGTGGTAGTCGTCCACGCCGGGCCTTTGCCGCAGCACCGGACTGATCCAGAGCGCGGTAACCCCGAGTCTCTTCAGGTAGCCAATTTTTGACTCTACCCCTTTCAGAGTGCCGCCCAGCCACTGCGATCCGGCGGTCTGCCAGCCCTGGACGTCCGCGATCGTCTGGACGGCGTTGTTCGCGTCTCCCGGCGAAAACAGCGGCGTGCTGCCCTGCACGATCCGGCCGGCGGCGTCCTTGCAGCCATCCTCCAGTCCGTTGGAGAAACGGTCTATCAGCAGGAAATAGATGACCTGGTCCGACCAGTCCCGAGGAGACGGGTGGTAGTGGTTTTGCTGCAGAATTTCCGTCCACGGAATGTCATTGATGCTGGAAAACATAGCCAAGTATGGACAATTCGTCCGCGGCGCGGAAGGGCCTTCGGGTTCACCCCGTCGCCGAAAGAGCGCTCCGGGAAACCCTTTAACGCACAAAACTCCCCGTCAACCGAAGTCAGCGGGGAGCTGTGCTTGTTCCCAATACGGGGTGGAGCACCGTTGCCGGGGCTCCGATGTGGAGATGGGGGGAATTGAACCCCCGTCCGATGTCGTGTTGTCAGGGCTTCTCCGGGCGCAGTTTGCGTCGGATTTTCTCGGCCCCGGCCATGCTGCAAACAGCTGGCCGATCCGGGCCCAGTCATCTAAGAGTCCCGTTCACCCCGATGACGGAGGTAAACAGCAGTGGCTATCTAAATGACGCCAGGATCCGGGGCAATAGCAACCTCGGGCTGACGGACTGTCTTACTGCTTAGGCAGCGAGAGCGAAGTCAGTGCGTTTTGATTCGGCACTTATTGGTTTGCAGACAGCGTTTACGAGATAATTCTGCATCCTCGGCCCGCTTCACCTGTCGCGACTAACATCGTCGAAACCGATCATCCCCGTATTTTTTTATCAAACCGGACAGGCCTTGTGCTGTACCGCTTTCGCGGTTCCGCTCGGTTCCTTCCCGGACAATTAATCATAACGCACGGCCCCCGGCAATCATTCCCGGTGTGGCCGCAGGCGCGTCAGCGGCGGTTGCGTTCGCGCATGACCCGCTGGGCCTCACGCTTGTCCTGCTGCTCGCGCAGCGTCTGGCGCTTGTCGTATTCCTTCTTACCGCGGGCGACGCCGATTTCCACCTTCGCGCGGCCGTCCACGAAGTACAGCTGCAGCGGCACGATCGTGAACCCGGATTCCCGGATCTTGTGCGAAATCTTCGTGAGCTCGTCGCGGTGCAGCAGCAGCTTCCGACGGCGGCGGGCGGCGTGGTTGGTCCAGCTCCCCTGGTGGTACTCGGGGATGTGGATGCCCTCCATCCACAGCTCGTCGTTGTAGAAGGTGCAGAAGCCGTCCACCATCGAGGCGTGGCCTTCGCGCAGGGACTTGACCTCCGTGCCCATCAGCGCGATGCCGGCCTCATAGGTGTCAAGAATGAGGTAGTCGTGCCGGGCCTTGCGGTTGGTGGCCACTACCTTACGGCCACTTTCTTTGGGCACGGTAGGACTCCTTGGTTTGTTAGTGGTTCACTCCGGCCGGGTGGGACGGGGTCTTTCCAGTTTACGGCAGGGCAACCGCAGGCACGGCTTCTGCAGCACCGCCCGCAGGACGGGCTACAGCAGGTTCATCGGATCCACGGCCCGGCCGTTGAGCCAGGTCTCGAAGTGCGAGTGGCAGCCCGTGGAGTTGCCGGTGGTTCCCGAATACGCGATGAGCTGCCCCTGCGCAACGTGCTGGCCCACCGAGACCGTCACGGACGTGTTGTGGTAGTAGATCGTGGTCAGCGAGTTGCCCTGGACCACGCCGTGGGAGATCTTCACGTTGTTGCCGCCGCCGTCGTTGGCCCAGCCGGCCGAGAAGACG
>Ga0213836_101201_pt1 | contig 16438 bp, 14 predicted proteins | sample SWPATP03_FD_160578 | JGI IMG/M metagenome (GOLD analysis project Ga0213836, IMG submission 160578) | Coastal seawater microbial communities from Marineland, Florida, United States - SWPA TP0 #3 | ecosystem: Environmental > Aquatic > Marine > Coastal | place: USA: Florida | collected 2016-08-05
GCTCCTTCCTCCTCGCCTACCACCCCCAGGGCGCGCCGACAGCCACCGTCCGAGCACGGGCCGAGTAACACTCACCCCCCGCCCGAAGCCGGCACCTCCACCACCCGATCGCCCAGCAGCGAGAGCACCTCGGCCCGCAACGGGCGCCGCACCCGCACCCCCGGCGCATCGAACGCCAGCCGAAACCCGACGTCCGCATACGCTGACCGCTCCACCGGGCGCGTCAGCGCGACCACCTCGCCCGGATCCCGAGGCACACTCAGAGCCGATCGCCCGATGATCCCGATCGAACCATCACCCGTGCGCACAAACTCCGCGACGTTGCCCACCAGGTGCCGGAACGGTCGCTGCGCCGACCGCCCGACCGGCTCGAAATACAGCACGCCGTCGTTGCGCTCCAACGCCTGCGCCGCCTCGCCCGGCGCGTACACGTCACGATCCGGGCGAAGATGCGCCCCGATCTCCGCGGGCAGCGCGCTCGCATACGACCACTGCGCCGACCACGCCGCGTCCCGCAGGTTCGCCAGCCCCGCCTGACTCTCCGCGCCGCCCTCCTGAGACGCCAGCGCCGCGCGCCACTCCGCAGCCGTCGGCAGTCGGCACCCGACCATCGCCGCGAACGCCTCCGCAGCCGAAGGCGGCACCGCCTGCACAGGATGATCCAGCGACGGGTTTCCTCCGCCGCCCCCCTCACGCCCAGCGAGCGAAGGCGCGATCAACGACGTCGCCCCCGTGATCGGCAGCGGCGAAACCCACAGCGATCTGGGCTGCAACCGACCATCCCGCCACACCCACCCCCGCGCGCTGTCCCGCACCTGATCGGTCGAAGCCGTCCGCGCCCCGACCAGCGCCGGCCAGACCTGACGCACCGCCAGCGACTCCCACCCTTCCGACCACGTCACCCCCGCCGACAGCAGCCCGAGCGAAACCTCCTCCGTCGTCATGTACACCACGCGCTCGCCGACGCGCACCGGCGCGAACGTCACCGAAACCCCATCCGCCCCCGGCACATCAAACCGCACCGTTTCGTTCCCCGCCGCCGCCTCTCCCGTCCATCGCACCGCCGGCGCGCCGGGCCCCATCCGCGCCGGGTTCGCCCCCGGGCCCGCTTCTTCCACCACAAGCAGCGCCCGAGCCGCGCGAAGGCGTTCTGCGAACACCCCCTCACTACGAGACGCCTCCAAATCCGCGATAAACGCGCGCAGCGCCGTGCGCACGCCCTCGTCGTTCTCCGCCCCACGAGCCGCGTCCAGCAGCGCGACGCTCGCCAGGTTCCCGCGCGCACGAGCCGACAGCGTCTCCACCCGCCCGCCCATCGCCTCGCGCACCGAGATCGCCGTGCGCACGCGATCGGCATCCCCCGCCAGCTCGCCAAACCGTCGCCACCGCTCCGCGCCCGCGCCGTCCAGAAGCCGCAGCGCCTCCCCCCGCGCCCGCTCATCCGCAACACTCTCGGCCAGCGCCCGCACACGCGGGCGCAACCCCGCGTCCTGACGGATCGACGCCTCATCCCGCGGCCAGCCCAATTCCCCAAGCCGCAGATACCCCGCGAACGCCGCCGCGCGCGCCTCCGAACTCACGATCGTTATCAGAGCCTCAACCGACGTCTCCGCCCCGGCGGCACGCACCCCGCGCGCCCGCACCAGCACCGGCTCGACCGTCCCCGCAACCCCCGCCGAAGCCGCACGCGCCGACACCGCCTCGATCGCCCCATCCCCCGGCACACCCGCGAGCGTGTTCAGCACCCGCTCCAGCTCCCGCACCTCCGCGAACACGCCCTCCGCGTCCCGAAGCCGCGCCGCGTACACCTCTCCCGGCGCTCGCGCCAGCCGATCCACCTCGCGCACGTCCAGCGACGACCCGATCTCCGCAAGCCCCGCCGCTTCGATTGCCTCGCCCAGACCCAACTCCCGCAGCGCCGCCGCCTCGCGCGCAAACGCCCCGGCATCCGCCCCCGCCGCCAACCCGTCGCCGCTCAGCAGCGGGAACCTCGCCTCCAGAGCCGCGATCACCGCCGCCAGCGCGCGCACGCCGTCGCGCAAACGCAGCGCGTCCCCCTCCACCTCCGCGAGTTCCACCAACCGATCCCGCCCGCGTCCCCACAGCGATTCCAGCGCGTCCGACGCGATCGTCACCGGCGCCGGACGCCCCGCGACCTCCACGCTGTACGCCGCGAAGTCCACCCCGCCCGCCCACCGCGCATCCTCCACCGCCGCGCTCAACTGCACCGTTTCGGCGCGCAGCGTCGAAGCCGCCGAATCAACCTCGGCCCGCGTGATCCGGTTCCATGGGCGCGCCCGCAGCGCCCGCGCCCGCTCCTGCGTCTGGGCGATCGAAGCCGCAAGCGTGGGCGCATTAAGCTCGCCCGCCGAGGCGCGGGCCGCATCGAGCGACGCCTCGATCGCGATCGCCGGGTGCGCCTGCTCGAGCCGCGTGAACCGATCTTCCTGAAGGGTGACGAGCCACCGCTCGCCGATTTCCATCGCGCTGAGCCCCGCGCGTGTGCCGTCGCTGTAGAGCGAAGCGTGCGCGCGCATCGCGTCCGAATCGACCTCCGCCCACCTTGTCTGGATCGCGAGCTCCACCCGCTCCGCGAGCGAGACCCACGCCCCAGTCACACGGAACGCCTCATCGAGCGACGACGATGCCGACCCGATCGCGCCCATCGCGTCCGCGAGCTCGCCGAGCACCGGGTCGCCCGTCGCGCGGGCCGCCGAACTTACGCTTGTGAGCCGCGCCGGCGCGCCGAGCGTCGCTCGGATCAACGGCGCTTCGCTCGCGATTTCGCGCACCGCTTCCACACGGTCGGCGTCCGCCGAAGCCCCCGCTCGCTCCACGCGCGAACGCAGCGCCCGCCCCGCGCCCGTCCACCCCATCGCTTCCAGCGCCTCGCCCGCGCGGCCCGCCTCCGCCGCGAGCGCCCACGCCTCGGGCGAGGTCGCGCCCTCGATCGCCGCCAGCACCTCGACCGCCTGGCGCGTGCGCGCGATCGCGTCCGCGTCCCCCGCAGCCTCCGGCGGGCGCTCCGCCAGCAGCCGCGCCGAGCCCCGCACGCCCACGATCGCCCCAGGATCCAGCACAACCCCCGCCGCCCGCGCCGACGCGATCGGGCCCAGCACCCGCGCCCGCAGGTGCTCATCCGCGACCGACTCCAGTCGCGGCCCCTCGGTCACCATCGCCCCGAACCACCCGTCCCAACCCAGACAAAGCCGCCGCCACCGCTCCCCGGCTTCCGCGGGCATCCCGAACTCGTCCACCACCACCACCGCCGAACGACCCACCGTCCACCACACCCCCGCGCCCACCCCAGCCAACGTCAGCCCCGCGATCAGCGCGACCGCCCCCGCCCGGTTCTTCCGACGCGCACCACGCAGACCCCGCGCACGCTCGAGCGCCGTCTCCAGCGACGGACGCTCGCCCGCGTTCGGATGGCACAAATCCGTCACCAGCGACAACCAACCCGGAGCCGCCGAGCCGAAGACCGACCACTCCCCCCCCGACTGCGGCGGCCACAGCCGCGCCTCGAACGCGCGGTGCTCCACCAACGCAAAAATCAGCCCTCCGACCGACCGCGCGTCCTCAGCCTCGCTCGAATCCCGCTCGGCATCCGGATCATCCAGGCGCACCGCGCTCGCGCCGATCGCCTCGGGCGACTCGACCACGACCGTGCTCGCGCCGATCCGCCCGTGCCCGCGCCCGCTCGCGCCGCGGAACGCCGCGCACGACTCGATCAGTGCGCACGCCAGGTGACGGATCGTCGCCCCGTCCAGTCGCACGCGGCCGGCCGCGAGATCCCCCCAGGTCGTCCCCGCCGCCCCCGAAGCCGCGAACGCGCCGCCGCCCTCGGTCCGCCCGCGATCCACAACCGGGCAGACGCACGAGGACAACCCCGCGACCGACGATTGCAAATCAACCGAGGCTTCAAACGCCCTCACCGCGCGGGCCGCCGCCGCCTCGCCCGTCACCGCCGCCACCGGCTCGACCACGCGCAGCAGCACGGTCGAGCCATCCGGCGCGCGCGCCAGCAACCGGCGCGTCAGCCCGTCCTGCCCGAGATCCCGGATAATCGCGTAGTCGCCGAGCGCGCCCATCGTTCACCTGCGATCGCGGCACGCCCCGCGGGGCGCACGCCGCCCCCCGCACGACGCGCCGAACGACGCTCAGCGTTTCTCCGCCCGAAGCGGCGTCAGGCACACGATCTCCCGCGGGCGGATCTCGATCTCGATCCGACGCCCCGACCACCGCGCCCGCTCCAGCGGCAGGATCAGGCGACGCCCGTCCGCCTCCCCCGCGAGGTCGTCGCTCTCACCAAAACCCGGCAGGTTCACCAGCACGAAGAGGCGCGTCGCGCCCCCCTGCGCCCACTGGTCCCAGACGGGGTTGTCCCGTTCGACGGTCTTGGCGCCGGGGTTGTCGGTGGTGAACGGCAGGGTCACCTTAGTCGCACTCTGACGCAGCGCGTCGCCGCCGCCGAAGTACTGGCTCATGCGATACTCGCGCCAGCGCGCTTCCTGCGTGGGCCCGACGCCAACCACGTCCACCTCGACCGACGGCACGCGCCCTGTTTCCGGGTTGGTCATGCTCGGCGAGAGCGCGACGACGATGTCGTACCGCCCGGTCTTGTCGCTGGACGAGCACCCGACCATCGCCAGCCCCGCGCACGCGACCGAAGCCGCGAGAACCCACCGCACCAATCGTTGGAACCCCTGCGTCCGTGCCATCCGGTGCTCCGTCCTCATTCGGGCGCGACCCGCGCCGGTTGATGAATCCGAACTCGATCCCAGCCCCACCGCACCCGCACGCTCTACAACCCGGCCGCGAAAGACCGGATCGCCCGCGCGACCTCACGGTTCTGACGCCAGTCTATCACGATGAGGCTGCGCGTGAGCGTCAGCAGCGCGCGCATCTCCGACGTCGGCGCCTCGAACACCGACGCCTGCCCGCCCGGGGGTGCGTCCCCCGCGTCTTTCGCGAACGCCGACGAGCACGAGCCCGGCAGCATGCGCACGATCCACGCCACCACACGCCACCACAGCTCCGGCGGCACCAGGTCGAACGCCTCCGAAGCCGACACCCCGACTGCCGTCACCCCCTGCGGCCCCAACGACTCGGCCCACCGCGCATCGCCCCCAACCACACCCACGATCCGCTCGTGCAGCGCCCCACCCCCAACGCCCGAGCCGCTCGCCGCCGCCAGGCTCCGAAGCTCGTCCAGCACCGCCCCGAGCGTGCGCCCGCCGCCGACCAGCAGCGTCTGCGCCGCGAGCACGCCCAGCGCGTGCAGATCGCAAGCCGACCCGAGCGCGGGCATCACCCGGAACGACGCCTCACGGAACGACGCCCCCTCGCTCACCCCCGCCAGCACCGACTCGGGCTCGCCCAGCGAGCGGAACCGCACCTCGCCCCCGGTCAGTTCCTCCCCCGGCGCAGGGCGCGCATACACCGCCGGCGCGCGATCCCCGATCGGCAGGCGCACCCAGAGCACGCTGCTCGCCCGCACCCGCGGCAGGTTGGAAGCCGACAAGGTTCCCTCGATGATCGAACGCCCGTTCTGCGTCGTGATCGTGCGCACGCGCACCTCACCAACGCCCTCGCCCGCCTGCCCGCCCGTCTCGGCGCGGTAGACCCCACCCCCCGCGAACGAGGGCGACGCGAACGCGCGCTCGCCCGAATCGCCTAGAGGCAGTTCGTACGCGTCGCCGCTGTCGGTGAGCGACACGCGCGCCGTCCACCACCGCGGCAGCCCCGGCGCGGGTTCGCCGAAGCCCACCGCGAAGCTCTCGGGGCTCAGGCTCAGCACCGGTCGCCCGCTGGCGCGCACAAACCCGTGCACCGCACCCAGCGCCCCAGCGATCAGGCGCAGCTTCAGATGCACCACCTCCACCACCCGTCCGTGCCGACCGTGCCGACCCAGGAATAAGCCGCCCGAGTCGAACCCGTCGTCATCATCCAGCGTCTCGCGGTCGTCGATCGCGCGCCCGTCGAGCCCGACGACGCTCCGCGTGGGCTGCCGATCGCCCCAGCGTTCCTCGCCCAGAAAAGCCGCGTACCGCTCGAAATCCCCCGGCACGTGCCGGCGCACCACCACCAGCCCGCCCTCTGGGTTCACCACCGAGCCCGAACCATCGAACCCCGAGCCCAGCGAAGCGAGCGCCCGCGCCTCCCCCGGCGCGTTCGGCGTCACCGCCACAAACACGCCCTCCGCCCCGCGTTCGCCCGACCACAGATACCGGTGCAGCGACGAACTCCACGGCGCCAGCCCGCGAGCCGAGAGCGCCGCGTCGTCGGTGCACACCGTGAGCGCGCGCCCGCCGTCGGTCGGGCGCACCGCCTCGCCGCGATCATTGATCGCGACCGGGGCTGTATAAATAGTTTCAAACGGCGTCGCGATCACGCGCCGGTCGTCCCCGCCTGACAGCGCCCGCGCGAGCCCGCGCCACCGGGATTCGAGCGTCTGGTTCGTCATCGCCCCGGCTTCGGGCAGCGCCATCGCCGCCGCCGCGCTCTGGATGAACAGCTCCACCCACTCGACCACGCCCCCCGCGTGATCGAGCAGGCACCCGAGCAGCACGCGCCCGTCGATCAGCGTGCGGAGGGTGACCAGACGCGAGCCGTCGCCCGACGCCTCGCGCCGCCAGAGCACGCACAGACGGATCGGCGACGCCGCCCCGCCCTCGTCGATCGCGACCGCCTCGAACCCCTTGGGCAAGCGCATGCGCACTCCGAACGTCAACGCCGGGAACCCGGACACAACTCGACCGGCGCGAGACTACGGGCGACACGACGCGGCGTCAAACCGTGCGCACGCCTCAGGGCGACTCATCCGACCAGCGGGCGTTCGAAGTAGATCGTCTCCGGGTGCGGGTCGTCGTTGAACCGGGGGCAGGGGCGGAAGCCGGTGCGTTCGTAGAGACGCCGGGCTGCGTGCAGGCGGGTGTCGGTGTCGAGCTTCATGGTGCGGTAGCCCATCGCCGCCCCTTCGCTGAGCAGCGCCTCGATCAGCCGCCGCCCCAGCCCCGAGCCGCGGGCTTCGGGCGCGACGTACAGACGCTTCATCTCGCACGCGAGCCGCTCGCCCGCCGTCCCGAGTTCCAACGGGCGGAGCGCGACGACGCCGGTTGGCTCAGCCACTCCACCAACCCACCCGAGCAGGATCACCCCCGTCGGCGGCGCGTACTTGCCCGGGAGCGCGCCCAGTTCCTCGTCGATGCCCTGATACGCGAGATCGAGCCCGAGTTCCGCGCCGATCGCCGCGACGTACGCGCGCATGAGCCACCGGGCCTGCTCCAACTCACTCGGCGTGCGCACGGGCGCGACCCGGAGCGATTCAACACCCATCGACTCGCTCACGAGCGGAGCATCTCCAGGCAGCGAGCCGCCGCCTGATCGATCGGCACCAGTTCGCCCTTGCCCGCGTCGGCGCGCGCCTTGATCTCGACGCTGCTCTGGTCCAGCGCTTTATCGCCGAGCGTGACGCGGACGGGGATGCCGACCAGGTCCGCGTCGTTGAACTTCACCCCGGGGCGTTCCGGGCGATCATCGACCAGCACGTCGGCCCCCGCAGCCGCGAGCGCTTCGCAGAGCTGCGCGCACACTTCCGCGTGGCGCGCATCGTCCGGCTTCATCGCGACGATGTGCACGTGGTACGGCGCGACCGCAGCCGGCCAAACGATCCCGTGCTCGTCGTGGCGCTGCTCGATCGTCGCCGCGAGCAGGCGGCTCACGCCCATCCCGTAGCACCCCATGATGACCGGGCGGCGTTTCTGAGCCGCGTCCATGATCTCAAAACCCATCGCGGCCGAGTACTTGGTCCCCAGCTTGAAGATGTGCCCGACCTCGATCCCCCGCTGCGCGCGGAGCGTCGAGCCCTCGGCCCGCGGGCTCGGGTCGCCCGCGACCGCGTTGCGGCAGTCGGCGACTTTAACATAACGAGCATCGGTCATCTTCGAGCCCAGCACACTGCCGAGATCGCGGAACCAGGTGAAGCCCGTGACGTGATGGTCCTTCTCGTCGGCTCCGGTCGCCCAGCCCTTGGCGTTCGGGCTCGCCGGGTGGGCGGCGTCCGGATCGATGACCAGCATCGTGCGCTCGATCGTCGCCGCCGCCTTCGGGCTGACGTACCCGATCGCGAACCCCGCCGCCCGCGCTGCCTTTTCATCCGCGAGCGCGACTTTGACGCCCGCGGCGTCGCGCACCTTGCCCTCGTTCGCGTCGTGATCCCCGCGGACGATCGCGACGATCCACCGCGGACCGTCGCCCGCGCGATCGCTCTCCTCCGCCGGCTCAAAGACCACGCACTTGAGCATGTCCGCCGGCGTCAGCCCGAGGTGCTCCGCGACGCCGTCGATGCCGGGCAGGTTCGGCGTGTGACGCTTGACCAACGCTTCCGGCCCGTCGCCGTCGAGCGACCACGGGCGCGCGCCGATCTCGCACTTCTCCACGTTCGCCGCGTACCCGCTCGCGTCGCAGACGAGGATCGTGTCCTCCCCGCTGTCGGCGTTGACCATGAACTCGTGGCTCGCCGACCCACCGATCGGCCCGCTCTCGGCTTCCACGATCGTGAAGTCCAACCCCGCGCGCTCCAGCACGCGCACGTACGCCGCGTGCTGCGCGTCGTACGCGTCGTTCAGCCCGCCGGGGCCCTCGACCTCCATATGGAACGAGTACGCGTCCTTCATCAGGAACTCGCGCCCGCGCAAGAGCCCCGCGCGCGGGCGGAACTCGTCCCGGAATTTGGTCTGGATCTGGTACAGCGTCAGCGGCAGCTGCTTGTAGCTGGTCACCGAGGCGCGCATCAGCTCCGTGATGACCTCCTCGTGCGTCGGGCCGAGCGCCGCGACGCGCCCGTGCCGATCCTCCAGCTTGAACAGCAGCGGCCCGTAGTCCACGTCGCGCTTCGAGCCCTTGAACAGCTCGATCGGCTCCAGCGCCGGGAGTAGGAGTTCGCTCGCCCCCGCGTCCTCCATCGCCTCGCGGATCAGCTCGCAGAACCGCTGGATCACGCGCCAACCGAGCGGCAGGTAGTCGTAGATCCCCGCCCCCACCTGGCGGATCAGCCCCGCGCGGATGCAGAGCTGGTGGCTGATCGTCGTCGCGTCGCTCGGCACCTCCCGGGTGGTCGGGATCAGCGTCTGACGCCACCGGTGGACGGCTCCGCGACGGGTGCTGCGGATCGTGGATGCGACTGTGGTCTGTGTCATGCGGGCGAAGTCTAGGGAGCGCCCGGGCGATTCAAGGCGTGCCGGGCAGCACCGAGATCAGACCCCCCACCGCCGCATTGGTCAGGTCCATCGCCGCCCCGAAGATCGCCCCGATCCCGAAGAAAAACACCAGCATGAACACACCCAGCATCAGGAACATCCCGCCCTGGCTCTCACCCAGGCGGGCGTACGGCGGGTGAAAGCTCGCCAGAATCCGCCCGCCGTCCAGCGGCAGGATCGGCAGCAGGTTGAACGCGCACAGCACCAGATTCAGCCACGCCCCCACGAACAGCGCGGTCGCAATGTTCTGGTGGAACTGGTCCGGGAGCCCGTGCGCGTACCCCTGCCACAACGCCGACGCGACGATGCACCCCAGCGCCAGGTACAGATTCATGATCGGCCCCGCCGCCGCGACCGCCGCGTCCCCGTGCCGCCCTCGGATCCGGCTCGGGTTCACCGGCATCGCCCCCCACGCGATCCCGATCAACGCGAAGACCACCAGGCTGAACACGCCCATGTGCACGATCGGGTTCCAGGTCATGTGCCCGGTCTCGATCGGCGTCGTGTCGCCGCGTTTGATCGCCGCCCACCCGTGCGCCAGCTCGTGCAGCGTGATCGACACAATCACCCACGCGGCCCAACTCACCGCGAGCATCGGGTCCGTGCTCCACGCGCTCTCAAACCACCATCCGCTCAACGCAAAACCTCCGGCTTGGGTGTCCAGCCTACCCGATCACCGCGAAAGACCGCGTCCCCGGCGGCACAGCTCTCCGAGCTGTGTCTCCCCTATCCCCTAATCCCCTATCCGGTGCCATGGAAACGCGGAGCCCCGGAGGGGCGCAGCTTTTCTATGACGGGCGCGGACGGGCTTCCGAGCGAAGAAGAAACGGAAGCCGGGAAAAGCTGCGCGTTTCCCGGACACCGGCCGCCGGGCTCTCTTCTCAGCATGCGCCTTGTGCATCCCACCAACGCAAACGGCCCGGGCGTGCCCGGGCCGTCGCTTGAATCGTTTTATCACACCCCGGCTCAGGCCGCGGCGGTCGCCTTCGCGGGCATCGCACGCGACGCGGCGGTCGCCTTGGACACCAGCTCGTCGAACAGCTTCGGATCCTCGATCGCGATCAGCGCGAGCATCTTCCGGTTCAGGTTGATCCCGGCGAACTTCAGCCCGTTCATGAACAGGCTGTACCGCGTGCCACGCATCCGGCACGCCGCGGTGATGCGGGTGATCCACAGCGCCCGGAAGTCGCGCTTGCGAGCGCGACGGTCGCGGAACGCGAACACGCCCGAACGCCGGATCTGCTGCATCGCGAGCACCTTGTGCCCGCCGCGCGATCCGCGGTAACCCCGCGCCGCTTTCAGGATGCGCTTGCGCGCCTGTGTCCTCGCGGCGCCCTTACGAACTCTCGGCATAACTCAAACTCCCGCTTTGTCCGCTCGGAGCGACGAACCCTCAGGGCCCGGCGTCTTCAGTCCCGGCGAACGGGTGCGTGGTGAACCGCCGGGGCACACGCCCCGGCTGCGTGAACTCAACTCAGGAATTGGCGTCGCCCGACGCCTGCTCGCGCATCGCGGCACGCTCGGCCGGCGAGGGGCTGCGACGCAGCGCCGCACGCGGCTGATTCCGCCCGCGCAAGCGACGGAACAGCAGCTTCTCCAGACGCTTCGCCCCGGTGTCGGCCATGAAGTTGTCCTGGCGCAGGTGGCGCAGGCGCTTGCCGCTCTTGCCCGAGCGCAAGTGCTTGTGGTTCGCCGAGCGGTGGCGGATCTTGCCAGTCTTGCTGATGCGGATCCGCTTCAGCGTGCCTTTATGAAGCTTGTTCTTCGACATCATGGTCCGCCTTGCATCCGTGAAACGCGGGATCCGAGACCGAACGCCCGGGCACCCGCCCGAACGCCGACCGCCCCGCGATCGCGCGGAGGCAACGCTAGGAGCCTTCCCCCTCGGGAGCAAGCCCACCAACCCGAGAGACCAATTACGGGCCCACGAACGCGTCGTCGGCTGACTCGGGTGTCTCCACCCCGCGGAGCCCCGTCGCCCGGCGGGTCGCCCGGTCGATCGCCCGTTCCATCGCCCGCGGCAGCCAGAGGTTATCCCCGCTCGCCAGCACCGCCGACCGCTCGAACGACGACGAACCGTCGGAGAACAGCACGTGCTGACCCCGCCCGCCGTGGTTGGCGCTGTTCGCCCAGGGGTCGAACGGCTCGCCCGCCGCCGCACGGGGGACGACCGGGGAACGGTCGGCGACCAGCACGATCCGGTCCCCCTCGCTCAGCGTCGGGCGGACCCGCCCGAACACGATCCGGTAACTGTAGGAAACCTGGGGCATCGCGCGCCAATCCCGCTCGGCGGCCGGGTCCAGATCCGTCCGCGCGTGGGGGTTTCCGGGGCAGGCGAGTTCCTCCAGCCCCGTGTACCCGTGCCGGGCGAGGGTGAACAGGTTCGCGGAGTTGCTCTCCCGCGGCGTGCCGACGTTCCACCACGTCCCGCCCCCGACTCCGGCGGTCGCCATGGGGAGCAGGTCGGCGTGGTCCATGCCGTACGCGCCAAAAGCCGCGCCGAGTGCCGACATATGGCTCGCGCAAGCCGTCATCTGCTGATGGTGGCGCATCCCGCCCATGACCGGGAGGATGACCGCCAGCCCGATCGCCGCGGCCGACGCCAGACCCACCAGATCCCGCAGCCCGAACGTCCGGCGCGCCCCGCTCGGGCGCAGCACCATCCGCTCGGCCCGCTCGCGTTCGGCGCTCTCGACCGCAAGGGCCGTGCGCTCGATCAGCGACTCACGGGCCATCACGCCCGGCAGCGGCGCATCGACCACAGCCGCCGCGATCGCCGCGTGGACCGACGCCCGCGCCCGCAACGCCCCCGGCGTGCGCTTCGCGTCGTACCCGCTCATCACCCACGCGTCCAGTGCTTCCCGGTCGTCGGGCGAGAGTTCCGCCTCGGCTCCGACAAGACGCCCGCCCGTGCCCGCGACGCCCGCGAGCGTCCGCCGAGCCAGCCCGTCGGCACTCCCCGCGTGCGACCACGCGCCCGGATCGGTCGCGAGCAAGCCCAGCACCCGCCCGACGTGCTCCGCCCGCGCCCGCAGCGGCTCCGGCACGCGGCGCGGGTCGTACTCCGCGTCGATCAACGCTTCGAGCGCCTCGGCGTCCTCGGCGTGCAAGTGATCCCGCGGCTCGTCGCTCGGTGGGCGTTGGTCCATCGTGCTCGGTCCTTCAAGCCCGGTCCTGATCGTCCGAGCGTCCGTCCGTCCGTGCCTGCCGGTGCTGCTTCTGTTTCCACCGACGCCCGAACTGGGCGACGGCCGAGTGCAGCCGGCTCTTCACCGTGCCCAGCGGGATGCCCAGATCCTCCGCGATCTGCATGTAGCTGAGCCGACTGAAGTAGGCCAGCAGCAAAATCTCGCGGAGGCTGTCGGGCATCGAGCCGAGCACCTCCTGCACCTCGCGGCTGAGTTCCTCCCGGTCGACGCCCGAGTCCGGGCTCGGGACGTCGATCTCCATCAGATCGACGAACGAGGCCCCGTCCGGGTCGCCGCCGACCGGAGCGCTGAGCTCCACCGTCCGGCGTCTCCCCCGCTTACGCAGGTAGTCCCGCCCTTTGTTCGCCGCGATCGTGAAGAGCCAGGGCCGAAAACGTCGCGTCGCGTCGAAACTCTCCGCGGAGAGGTGAAGCTGGAGAAACGTCTCCTGGAAGACGTCCTCCGCAGCGGCCCGATCGCCGACCAGTCTGAACAAAAACCGGATCAGATCATCGTGATACCGCTCGATCAGCTCGCGCAGCGCGCCGGTATCCCCGCGTCGGTACGCCTCGAACAGCTTTTCGTCCGACGCTTGCGCCACGCACACCCCCAGCCGAGGCGACACGACCCGCTTCCCCCTCGGCCCGCCAGTCTACGAACACCCGCCCCCGCGGGGTCGCCGGGAGCCCCCGATCCGCATGTTCGGGCCCGGTGTTCAATCGGGCGGGTGCAATCCCCGCCCTGTTGGTACGTTGAGCCCGTCGGCGTGACCCGCTCGGACCCGCGGGCCCCGATCGGCGACCGGAGACCATGCCCCCCGTGACCGCTCGAGACCCGCCCCACACGGGCCCACGCCCCGGCGAGCCGGACGACGCCCCGGAAAAGGGCGACGCCCTCCCGCCGATGACCGTCATCCATGCCGCCGTGGGCGACCCGGAGGCGTGGCGCACGGTCCTCGGCACGTACGCGCGCCGGGTCTACGCGTTCGTGCGCTCACGCGGGCTCGACGCCCACGCGAGCGAGGAGGTCACCCAGTCCGTGTTCGTCACCCTGTCCCAACAGCTCGCCGCCGGCAAGTACCGCGAAGCCGGGCGCTTCGAGGCGTGGCTCTTCCGCGTCGCGTCGAACCGGGCGCGGGACGAACTCCGGCGCCGGCGTCGGCAGGCGCGCCCGGTCGATCCCGTTGCGTTCGACCGCGACGCGGAAGCTGAGCCGGCGCGCGCACAGGAGGATGAACTGGCCGCCCTGCGCGGCGCGATCGCGCGACTGGGCGAAGCCGACCGCGCGATCATCGTGCTCCGCCACCACGCGCAGCTCAGCTTCAAGCAGATCGCCGAGATGAACCACGAACCCGTCGGCACGGCCCTCGCCCGGCACCACCGCGCGCTCCAGAAGCTCCGCAAGCTGCTCGAGTCGCCGATCGCATCGCCATCACCCACCCCCCGCGGGACCGACGCATGAACGAGCAGACCCCTCACAACCCGACCGACCCACTGGAGCACCGCCTGGACGCGCTCGGCGCCAGCCTGCGCGATGAGCCGGACGGGATGTTCGAGCAACGCCTGGCGCGCGCGCTGGCGAAGGCCGAGCCCGCGCCGGGGCGGTGGTCGATCCACCACTGGCTCGCGATGCCGGCGGTGCGCCTCGCGGCGAGCGTCGCGCTGGTCAGCGCGGTGGGCGCGGGGGCCTGGTGGGGCTTGAACACCCGGCACGCTGCGGACCCGGCGGCCCTCACGCTCGCCGCCCTGACCGAAGACATCGATCACTGGCTCGACATGGACCTGTCGCTGAGCTCGCCGTTCTCGACCGATCTGGGCGCGCTGGACGCCGAGGCGCGCGCGCTCGACGTCTTCGCGAGCGATGAACTCGCCTGGTGGAGCGACGACTGGCTCACCCCCGAAGCCGCCCGGCACGGAGAAACCGGATGACCACGAACCATCCTCGTCACGCCCATCGCCCGCTCCGTGTGCGCCTGCTTGCCGGCGCGCTCATGCTCGCGGCCTGCGCGCCCGTCGCCCTCGCCCAGCCCGGGCGACCCGCCCCGCCGCCCGAGCCCCGCGAACGCGCAGTCGGCGACCGGGCAGCTCAGCGTGAACGCCTCGAGGCGCGACTCGAGCGCGCGAACGAACTGGTCGAACGCCTGGAACGCGCGCTGGCGGCCCTCGATGCGGGGCGCGACATCGACGATCCGCCCGCACCCGAGGACGGGAACGCCCGAACCCCGCGCCGGGCAGGGCCCATGGACGGTGCGGGGCGCGAGGGCGGGCGCGATCTGCCGCCGCCGGAGGGGATGCCCGATCGGGCGGCGGTCGAGGCGTTTGTGCGCGCGAACCTGCCGGAACTGGCGGCACGCCTGGACCGTCTGGACGGCGCGTCGCCCGAAGCCGCCGAGGGCGTGCTGCGCCGCGTGACGCCCCGGGTGGCGGAGCTGCTCCGCATGCCGGACCCGCAGCAGCGCGAGCTGCGCACGCGCGAGTTTGTGCTTCGATTCCGCCTGTTCGAATTGGGGCAGGCGTGGCGCGGCGCGCACCAGGCGGGCGACGCAGCGGAGGCGGCGGCGTTGGAATCACGCGCCTCGGCGATGATCGACGAGCTGTACGACCTCGGGCGACGATCCACAGAGCTGGAGATCCGCGCGATCGAGCGTCGGCTCGCGGAGCTGCGCGAGCGTCTGGACAGCCCGGAGCAGAGCCGCGAGGCGTTCCGGGCGCAGGCGATGCGGACGATGACGCGTCCGGGCCCGGGCGAGCCCGCGGAGCCGCGACGTGCACCGCCCCGCGGGCGGCGCGGGCCGGACTGAACACGGTTGTTCGTTCAGATCACGATGTTCAGCTCACGACCGAGCCGGGCGCGATCTCGCTCATCGGCGTGAGCAGAACGACGTTGCGGTCTCCCTCGCCCTTGGCGGCGTCGCTCGCCGCGAGGAGCATCCCCCGGCTCTGCTCGCCACGGATCTCGCGGGGCTCCAGGTTCGCGACGATGACGATGAGCTTGCCGACGAGTTGCTCCGGGTCGTAGAACGCTTTCACGCCGGCGCAGATTTGCCGGGGCTCACCCGAGCCGTCGTCGAGTTGGAGCTTGAGCAGGCGGTCGGCGTTCGGGTGCGGCTCGGCCTTGACGATCCGCGCAACGCGCAGGTCCACCTTCGCAAAATCCTCGAACGCGATCATCGCCTTGGCGCTGGTCTGGCTCGTGCCGGTCTGCTCGCCCATGGTCCGCACCTCCGTGCCGCCGGGGCTTTCGGGGCCCGCGCGGGGGCGACTCTAGGAGGGTGCCGCGTGCTCCGTATGATGGACCCGACCACGCACGGAGCCCGACATGCCCGAAGCCCGCCGCCCGATGTTCTGCCGTGTTCTCCTCGGTCTCGCCCTGGCGCTGTTCGCGTTCGTCGCGCCGGCGGCCCGCGCCGACGACCGCCCGGGGACGGCGATCCGCGTCGCGACGTTCAACCTGCTCGACGTCCGCTCGGAGGACGTGCGGAACCCGGACCACCCGCGCCTGCGCGCCCTGGCCGAGATCATCCAGCGGATCCGCCCGAACGTGATCCTGCTGACCGAGATCGCCTACGACGCGCCGGGGTACCCGGGCGTGCCGGCTTCGCAGACCGAAGCCGGGCAGAACGCGCGCCTGTTCGCGGAGAACTTCCTCGCCCGTGCGCAGGCGCCGGACCTTGAGCCGATGCGTTTCCGCGCGTTCATGGCGCCGTCGAACACGGGCATCCCGAGCGGGTTCGACCTGGACCGGGACGGGCAGATCGTGACCGACTATCCGGAGCCGAAGCCGACGCCGGTGCGCGAACTCCCCGGGCGGCCTTCGGATGAAGCGATCGCGTTCGGGAACGACGCGTGGGGGTTCGGGGCGTTTCCCGGGCAGTACGCGATGGGGCTGCTGGTGGATGCGCGTCTGACGATTGAGACCGACCGCGTGCGCACGTTCCAGCTCTTTCCGTGGGACTACATGCCGGGCGCGTTCCTCCCGCGAAACCCGGAG
>Ga0213836_101229_pt1 | contig 16075 bp, 12 predicted proteins | sample SWPATP03_FD_160578 | JGI IMG/M metagenome (GOLD analysis project Ga0213836, IMG submission 160578) | Coastal seawater microbial communities from Marineland, Florida, United States - SWPA TP0 #3 | ecosystem: Environmental > Aquatic > Marine > Coastal | place: USA: Florida | collected 2016-08-05
ACTGGCTGCCGGCTTCACTGACCATGCGCACTGCGCGCTCGATGACTTCGGGGGAATACTTCGGTTGCTTTTTCATAGCTCCATTTTCTCAAAGAATAGAGCCTCTACAAAACCCGGGGCGATTCAAACAGGCCCTTTCAATTTGTATACATTGGCTATACATTATTGAAAGGAGAGCACGATGAAGATTTGTAGGTGGGGAAATTCACTCGGTCTACGCATCCCGGCTGCAGTCGCCCAAGTCGCAGGCTTAAAGAGCGGTTCGGCAGTCAGTTTGCGTCTTCTTGACAATGGATCACTTGTCGTTAAGCCAGAAAGTGCGCTTGCAGTCCAAACCGAACAGGTCAGTGATTCCGCGGTTAAGCCTGCCAACAAATGGTAGCTCGGAACGAATTTAGCGTTGTGGTCACGGATTTAGGTGCTGCCGGTAGGCGATGCAACTGCCTACCGGTAACGACATGCGGCTCGACAGTACTCAAGAACGCTTGTACCCCTTTAATAGGGATTCGGGGACGAACGTGAGATTTCCTCGTGCGCGGGAGCAGGCGACGTATAGTCTGTTGCGCGTCTCAGGGTTGATGTCCCGAAAACTGCCTGCATTCCAAGCCTTCACATTGGAAGGATTCAACACAACGCACACATCTTCGTATTTATCCATGCCCTTTGACGCTCCCCAATTCTGGGAGAAGCAGCCGTACTTCTGATGGTCTTTGTAGAACAGCTTCACCGTTCCAGAATCCCGACAGAGGGCTTCAACTGCTACTGGGTCGTCCTCAAAGCGCACAACACTAAGCCGCTCGTCATGTGCCTGAATTTCGATGCCGATCTTCGCCGTGATGAACTCGCAAACGTTCTTGCTACAGCGCCTGCTGTGCTTGAGGCTGTCGGTATCGACTTTCAGCTGAGCCCGCTCGAACCTCTTCTTGTAGGTATAGAAATTTTTATGCAGGCTCGCATTTACGTTGCCGTCACGGCTCGTATCAAAGGTGTGCTGGTAAAAGTCGCCGACAAAGCTCACATTCAATTTGGCTATGCTGATCGCCAACAGGAAGTTGAAGTCATGCCCGCCAAAATCCTGTACCTCGTCGACGAAGAAGACGTCGAAGTATTTTTCCATACGGGCCACCACCGCACCAATCAGGCCCGACTGCTCGATGAACTTGGCAAGACGGTTCGCATAGAGCCAGCGCTTGGGCGAGATGTATCGCCGGTCGTCGGTCAAGAGATAGACTGGAAAACGCTCAGGAGTGTTGAAAGTGATTCCGAGCGTATCCTTTTTAGAGCGTAGGAATGGCCGGTAGCAGAAGCTGTGAAGGAACCTGAAGTAGGTGTAAATCGAAATATTGGGCGGCAGGTAGCCGAAGCGCTCAATAACCTTGGCGCGCAGGTTGTCGTGGTTGGCTTCGGTATAGGTGACCAGCAGGAAGCGCCGCGTCTCGTCCAACGCAGCGATTAGGCGGGTGGTCTTGCCCGACCCGGCGACTGCAAAGACTACGCTCTTATCCATGCCACCGCCCGCTGGATGTAACTCGGGGCCACCAGCGCGGCGCCTTTTTTCTCGAGGAGCTGAAAGGCGGCGTCGGTCTTGTTCTTCAGCATGTAATCCTCGACGCTCAAGGTCTTGCGTCCCGGCTCGAAGAGCTCCTGACAGGTGGTCTTATTGTCTTGGTATATACAGACCTCGAAGGTATGGCGAGTGTTATCGGGGTCCGCAAAGACTTGAATAGATGTCGACACGTGATCCAAATAGTTCGCGACGCAGTTGGCTGCATGATCTCTATCGTTGTCGCGGATCGCCGCTACCTTAATGCTCAGTAGCTTGGCAAGTTCGAGGTAGCGCTTGAAGCTTGTACCATCGACCGAGATTACATGAACGCCATCGGCATCCAGGCTGCAACCGTGCGCGCTGATCTTATAGAGTGCCTCCATTAAAATAAATTCCGCGTCGCCCTCGACCAGGATTGCCTTTTTGCACAACGCTAGCTCAAGAACGTTGTTGTCGGGGGCCTTCATAAAGAACACGGCGGTTTCTGGGCTGAGGTCCTTTAGGCTGGCAGGTCGCGACGGTTTCTCATCGCTCAGAATTAGGACGTTCCGAAGATTCAGCCTTGTGGCAATGAAGCTACTGTGAGTGGCCACAAAAAGCTGCTTCTCCACGGAGGCGCGAATACGCTCGATCAGTTTGCGCATGTGTACTTGGCTAAGATGGTTCTCCGGCTCCTCCAGCAGAAGTACATGAAGCGCATGCTCCCGGTTGCGCAGGGCGAATTCTGTTTTGATAAAGCACTGGCGGCCTTTACCCTTGCTGTCCACCGGAATGTCGTTCTCGGTGATGATGATGTCGGTCTCGACGCTGGCTTTTGGGCTGGTCCTTACATCGAACTTGTAGCCATCTAGCCCGTCGTTCATCGATTTGAAAACGTCTTCCTTAAACTTAGCCTTCGCCCTTCTGTACTCGAAGCCGTGCAGGTTACGCTGGGCGACGCTCGCATGCGCGGCATACATTGAGCGAGTGTACTCGCGCGTTGCGTACTCGTTGTTGATTAGTGAGCTATCGATTAGCAGGTGCCGCAGCGGCTTTTTGTATGGGACGACAGCTTCGTCGGTGAATGTTAGGAAATGTACGCCGTAGTACTCGAAAGGGAAGTTCTCGTGGTTCTCGGCCAGGATGGCTTGGATCTCCTTCGTGTAATCGTCGACAGGCTTGCAGACCATCTTAATGCCTTGATGGTCAGCGCCCTTGCTGTTGTTACGTCCGTCTAGGTCGTGGCGACCCGGCAGATCATCGAAATAGACCTCGGCCATTAGTTCGGGCAGATCGACGATTTTCCTGGCCCCGGCGAGGAACTCAGCGATGCAGTCTGTGTTAAACAGCGCTTCGAGACCTATGCTCTCGACCTTGCTGCGACTGGCGCTTAGCACGATGTCCATTGCCTGAAGCACTGAACTTTTTCCAGCTTCGTTACCGCCAACCAGAATATTCAGCTCCGGATCGAATTCCAGTTCGAGCGCCTTAAAGCGTTTGAAATTTTTAAGCACCAACCGTCGAATAGTTCCCACGTCTTCCTTCTCCCATCCAGTACTAAGTCAAGTCGTAAATTCCGCGATGCTGTGGAGATCTGAGGCTTGGAAGCGAAGTCGACGCAGACCGAGATGTGCCCCTTGCCTTCGCGGCTAATAGTAACAAGTTTCGCGAGAGTAAGAAACTGACAAGTTTGCAAATAGATTAGCGAAGCGAGGGTCAACGTACCTCAGAGTCGGCGTCCCTGGACCAAACCGGTGCTCATTCAATCATGTACACTGAGTCGCTGAGGTCGACTAGCGGCCAGAAGCAGGCATTGAAGTTGATCGAGACGGAGCTTCGGGCGCAATCGGATGAAGGTGGCGTTGTCTATGCGCACTGTCGATGCTGCACAGTTCATCAGCCTGCAGTACCGACAGTTTTGTGTTATGCCCCTCGCTAGGCATCGGAGACGTGGAGAGCGAGCTGATCGGATATGTGCGACGAGATGTCGAAGCTCAGCATGGAGCCGTGGTACACGAGCTAGGGATAAACATTTTTGCTCAGGCTACAATATGCCTAAGCTATTTAAAGGAGGTCTAATTGGATTTGCGTGACAAATTTAAAATCGCGGTGTTGCAAGCCAACGCTACCCAGTTTGAAATACTGTTCTCCAAGGTGAAGAACTACGTCCACTCAGACTTCGCCCAGGTTAAGCCACACGGCAATATCGGAGATCGAGGAAACGATGGATGGCTGCCTAGCTCAGGCACGTACTTTCAGTGCTACGCTCCAGAGGAGCTATCCATTAACACTGAGAAGGCGCAGACTAAAGTCAAGGACGATTTCAGTACGCTTAAAGCGTATTGGTCAACAATCACGCCGATCCAAAACTTTTACTACGTTTTGAACGATAAGTTCCAAGGCGTGTCACCACATATTTGGAAAACTCTAAGTGAGATTCAACGAGCAGAGTCTTTAACAGCCACTGGAGTTTATGATACAGCGTGCTTGGAACGAGAGCTTTTTGCTCTGCCAGAGGATCAAATTTGCAGTGTTCTGGGTGTCAGCCCGATTAGGTCTAACAATGTAGAAGTTGACAAGCAAAAAGTGAGGGAATTCCTAGACTACTTTTCCTTAGCGCTTGCGGAACTTCCGTCGCGAGGCAGTGAGGCAGGATATTTTTTCCCTATGAACGTGCTAATGGAATATGCTGACAACCTTGGCAACGATTGGTTTTTTCAGCGGCTTAAATCCAAAAATGTCGTGATTGGACAGCACCAGGATGCGTTCAGAGCATCACTCGCAGGCATGTTTCGACAGCTCAGCATGGACTCCTATTACGAAGATATAGGTACTTCGCTTAAGTACAAGCCTCCTTTCGATTTGAAAGACCGCGACGACCTCATCGAAAAACGCAAGGAAAGCATGGGCAAGCTCATCAGCCAAATGATGTCCTCATATAACTGTTTAAAAGAATACGCCGCATAACTGCGACGGATCGCTTTTCAGAACAGCTCTGCTTTCGGCCAGAAATAGACGTTCGCGAGCTAAGCATCGCGCCTGGAAATCGAGGTGTTCAACATGTTGCAACAGTCGTTATGTTCTTACAAACCGAATGTCTGGATATCTCGTTCAAGGCGCAATGGCAAACTGCATTTGAGCTAAGCTTTTGCATGGTCAAGCAAACACCAACGGCAAGAGCTTATTAGCTCCGAAAATCATGGCCACATAACAGACATTCCTCCTCAAATTTCAGTTTTTAGCGATTGGCTGACTATCGATAATAGTGGCTTTTCGATAGTTAGAAAACTTAAATGATTCGCTGCTCCCGCAGTAAGCAAATTTTCACGGCAAGGTGTGCTTTCCCAGTTCGCGAAGAAACCGGTTATGTCTTTCCCTTGCTGACATGATGTTTTTCTCTAATTTCGACAATTCTGAATTGACTAGCTCCAAATCGATCTCTTCTTCCATAGTCGCCGTGCTGATGTAGCGAGAAATATTAAGATTGAAACCTTCCTTGATGATTCGCTCCATTGAGACTTGCTGAGAATAGCGATCCTCTTCCTTACGGAATTGGTAAGTCTCGATGATCTTGGAGATGTGCTTATCCGTAAGACGGTTCTGGCGTTTGCCCTTTTCAAAGTTTTCCGGGCCACTTGCGTTGATGAAGAGCACATTGTCTGGCTTCTTGCACTTCTTGAGCACAAGGATGCATACTGGGATGCCTGTAGAGTAGAACAGATTAGTGGGCAAGCCAATAACAGTGTCAATATGGCCGTCCTTTAGTAGTTTGGTGCGGATTCGTTCCTCCGCGCCGCCACGGAAGAGCACGCCGAGAGGGAGGATGATGGCCATTACACCATCGTCTTTCAGGAAATGGAATCCGTGCAGTAGGAAGGCAAAATCGGCCGCGGATTTAGGCGCGAGCCCGTAGTTTTTGAAGCGGACGTCTTCGCCCATTGCTTCGCTAGGGTCCCACCGGTAGCTAAAGGGCGGATTGGCGACGATTGCGTCAAAGTGAAGCTTTTTTGCTGGGTTCAGTTCACGCAGTAGGTCCCAATCGTTAGTTAGGGTGTCACCGTGGTAAATCTCAAACTCCGAATCCTTCACCCCATGCAGCAACATATTCATGCGGGCAAGATTATATGTGGTGATATTTTTTTCTTGTCCGTAAATCTTATCAATGCTACCGCCTGATTCCTTCATGCGCTTTCGCACGTTCAGGAGCAATGAACCAGAACCGCAGGCAAAGTCGAGGACCTTTTCCAGTCGTCTTTTCTTGCCGTTGGCAGGCTCCTGGCTGTCGAGAGTAACAATGGCGGAGAGAATGTCAGAAATTTGCTGCGGTGTGTAGAACTCGCCTGCCTTCTTACCGGAACCGGCAGCAAACTGGCCAATTAGGTACTCATATGCATCGCCAAGTGCGTCAATGTCGGTGGAGAACTCGGCCAAGCCTTCTGCAAGCTTCTGAATAATGGTACAGAGCTTTGCATTACGGTCAGCATAGGTCTTTCCCAGCTTATGTGAAGCTAGGTCAATCTCAGAAAAGAGTCCTTGAAATGTACTTTGAAACGAGTCGTTCTCGATGTATTTAAAGCCCGCTTGCAAAGCGTTGAGTAGTTCTCCGTCCTGCCGCCTTGCCATATTAGCGATGCTCGCCCAGAGATATTCGGGCTTGATAACATAATGCACCTTACGCCGCATCTGCTTCTCAAACTCAAGAACATCGTCGGGGTTGTTCGCATACCAGAGGGCGAGAGGTACACGACGTCCATCGCCTTCTACCTTAGGATAATCAGTACCTAACTCGCGTTGGACCGCAGCCTCATAGTTGTCCGACAGATACCGCAGAAACAGGAACGAAAGCATATAGTCTCGGAAATCGTCGGCATCCATCGCGCCACGCAATTGGTCCGCGATATTCCATAGAGTTCTGCCCAGCTGAGTTTGGCTTTGTTCAATCATGGGGTGGTAATAGTAAGGTCGACCGGTGCTGCGAGCGACGGGTTAGGGGCAGGAACTGATAGAACCGCCGGTGTTAGCTTGTTAACCTGCTTCTTCCCGAGCACATTCGGCAAAACGAAATGGTATCGATCAAGGAACGCGGCGAGAATTTCCCGAAACATTTTCTTATCAGCGATCTGAATTGGATCGGCCTCAAAAACCGAATACTTGGCATGGCTTCTTACATTCAAGAAGCGCGCATATAGAGCTCTATTTGGATGTCCGCTAAAACAAGTCGAAATATGTTGGCTTCCAAAGAAAATGGCAGTCTTTTCTAGTATGCTTCGTAGCAAGTTGAAGTGACGCTGTAAGATGTCACCCGACTTCGATGCAGCTTTAAGTTCAGCTAACACGGCCACATGATACAAGAAAGGAGACTCAGCCGTATCCTGCAAAGTATATAAAGTGCTGTTGTTTAGACGATGAAGAATATAAGCCTTCCGTCGAATTTCAGCGTTGTTGCTAGGTGACCTCTTGCCCTTGAGCTCGTTGAACATGACATTGAAAAAAAGGCCATGGTGAGTGGAAATAACAAACTTCACATCGTTCGTCGCACCTTTTATTATGCCTGCGAGATCTGATGCCAGATTAATCGTATTATGCTCATCCAATGACGATATCGGATCGTCGATATAAACATATTTCACCCAATCATAAGGCTGCCCTTTTTCAGCCTCAACAGCCAGTTGCAGGATCGCCAAAAAAAAGCACCAAATGAAGAGATTTTCCTCCCCCCTTGATATCTTGATATCCTCCACACGCTTGCTCATTCCATCTTCTATGACATCCCTGAAAAACCGGATCTCCTCTTCTACAAAATTTATGTTGAAGTTAAAATCAACATGCCGGTGTAAATGTGCACGTATCTGGTCATCCAGACCCATCCCTTCAAGGTCTTTAAAAAAACGAGAATGAGATTTGAATTTAATCAAACGCTCTTGATCCTCTTCAAAATCATTATCCCAGTCAAAAAGATCTTCCGTAAAAGCGTTAAAGTAAAGTGTATCTGGACCAGCGCCACCTTTTCCTATGTCTTTAAATGCCATGGAAAGACGGGTCTTTCCAACTCCGTTATGTGCGAAGAGGAGCACACAATCGTTCCCTTTAATTGGACTTATGGCTTTACTTTTCGCGGTTTTCTTTCTACCACGCACTCCTCTTAAATCCTTGCGCAGTTTTGACCCCAAGGATTTCAGCGATCTAAATTTTTCGATTTTTGGTGATGCACTCATACTTCAACCTGCTTGAGAGAGGGAAAAAGCTGCTGCATTAGGGTATTCTTATGAATCTTAAGAGCATCTAGCTTGACGCTATTCGCAGCGATGACATCGTCAAGCGCAGTAAGACAGTCAGCGATACGTTGTTGTTCCGCAACTTCAGGTGGAAGTGGAATCGAGAACGACCTTATTTGGGCAAAATTGAGCCCCTGTCGATTGCCGCCAGCTTGGAAACTGCCGATCTGCTTTTGGCCTACTGGGGAAATAAGATATTGATTGAGATAGAAGTGGTTTAGCTCTGCTGCTTTGACCCGGATAATACAGACGTGCTGATTCACATTGCCACCTACTACTCTGGCATCAGCAACTGCGCTCCGTCCGATTGATGCCCCAGTGATGTTGAGAAGTACATCGAAAGCGTGTATCTCGGTCGAGCAAAACGAGTTGTGCGTTTCCTCATCGATAAATGCAACATCATCCAAAATCAATTCTGCCCAACCGACATTCTGGCTACGTACGAAAGGTCGACCCGATTGTTTGTAGTTCTTATCGCCACCGCTGGGGGTAATTCCGCTCCCAACTTTCTTCACCCTTGTACCAAGAGCATCGCTCTGCCATTCTCCTGAGTGACGGAATTCAGGGAAGCGGAGGCGGGGTTGCGTTTCCCCCTCGCGAGGAAAAAGCTGTCGGACAAGCCCATTTTTGTGGCTTTTTAGCGCATTTAGTTTCCGGGCTTGAATGGAAATCACTTCGTCTACGGATTTAAGGCAATCGGCGATTTTTTGTTGTTCGATTTCTTGAGCTGGAACGGCAATCGTGAGCTTCTCCAGAACGTCAACAGATAAGCCTGGTTGAGCCTGGCCAGTCGCGAAACGGTTTAGATTTAAGAAATCGAGAACGTAGAACAACCAGTCTCCTATAATTCCACTCTTTGGAGTTACGACGATAGCGTGCTCGGTTGCGTGAAAATGGCCATCACCGATCTTGACGTTACCGCAGAGCGCGCCTTGACGTCCGATTAGTGAATATTTTCCGGAGTGGGTAAATGTAGCTGTGTAACCGCGTAGACCGTTTCCGCCGTAACAAGGGTATAAACCAGATTTGCTTTTCTCATGTATTTCTGATGCCTTAACAAACTTCCCGGCCTGCATATGGCAAACTAATCCCAAGGTTTTTCTTTCCCAACTCTCCGCATTACGAAACTCGGGAAATCGTAGCTTGGGGGCGAGCATGATCTTTTCGGCTTGCTTAATGTCGATTACCTTCGCCTTACTGCTCATACGCGCTGAGCCCTGAAATGTCGCGACCTTGGGCGCGTTTGCGTAGGAGCGGGGTGAGTTCGTCCATAAGGGCGAGTTCCTTTTGAGTGCGGGCTTTCCAGCCGAGTCCCAGCGGGGCCATGAGTTGGCCCAACTGCTCGCCATCGAAAATCATGCGCAACAGAATACCATCCACAAAGGCTTGGAGAGTGGCGACTTCTAAGCCGTGGGTTCTAGCAATGTTACCTAGCTCTTGCGACTCTTTCTCGGCTTTAAAACGCTGGTAGCCCTCACGTATGTTCTCTTCGCTTAATGCTTCGCCAGCTTTTAGCAAACCTATATATGCACCAATGCTCTCTCGCTCATCCATGAACTTGGCGTCGGCCTGAATTAAGCCGACGAGCTGCTCGCGACTCATCTTCTGCTTGCCTGGTGCCTGCTTGGTAAACCTGGCAATGAGACCCATGATGTAGTCGTAATCGATAACGGACGAAGCGAAGAGTACGAACTCAAAATCCAACTGATCCGCGTTTAAGGTGGATTTGTTGGTGCTTTTGCTCTGCTGATCCTTGAAACGCTGAGCGGTCTCCAGATACACGCCACGAAAGCCGAGCAGGCTTTCCCTTGGCAAGATTTGCTCAATGCTTGCAACGTTATCGTGCGAAAGGTCCGTGTATTGGTCGAGCTGAGTCTTGAGACGCTGCACTTCTTTGAAATGGTTTATGAAGACGGCGCGAGCTTCGTCACCTTTGAGATTGGGTACCGCCTCTGGGACGCAAGGTAAGCCTTGAGATTTCATGAAAGCGTCTAGTTTCTGCACAGCATCATCTAGCTTCTTGATGACGACGGGGGCTTTGTCGACGAGCCAGATCTCGCGGGCTTTTGTCCCAGCATTTTCACCTGAGAAGAGAGCAATAGCTGCATCCACGGCCTCTTGCTGCTGGCGGAAGTCGAGAATATTGCCGTAGGGCTTGGTCCCGTTAAGCACGCGGTTAGTGCGGGAGAAGGCCTGAATCAAGCCGTGATGCTTAAGGTTTTTGTCTACATAGAGCGTGTTTAGATATTTTGAATCGAAACCGGTGAGAAGCATGTCTACGACGATGGTAATGTCGATTTTCTGCGTATGGGGGTAGTCGGCGTTAGGCCATTGCTGGTCCTTGATGCGCTTTTGCACATCTTGGTAGTAGAGATCGAATTCGCCGACAGTATGATTGGCGCTAAAGCGCATGTTGTAATCGGCGAGGATGTTCTTGAGGGCTTCTCTTTTTTTCTCGGGCTCGACAGCGTTGTCTTCCTTTTCCTGAGGAAGGTCTTCTTGAATCTGCTGCACGTCTTTATCCCCGTCGGCGGGTGGAGAGAAGACACATGCGATATTTAGCGGGCAGAAGTCAGGGTCGGTAGCCTGTTTTTCGGCCTGAAGAGCCTGAAAAAGATTGTAGTATTCGATGGCGTCATTGATCGATGCGGTTGCAAGTAAGGCATTAAACCGACGTCCGCCAGTGGCGATATCGTGCTTGGTCAGAATTGCATCAACAATAGCTCGTTTGGCGAGAATTTCGCCGGGCTTAGGAGCACCTTTTACCTCCGGCTTGAAATAGTCCACATGGAAGCGCAGAACGTTAGCGTCCTCGATGGCGTGGGTAATGGTGTAGGCGTGTAACTGCTTTTGAAAAAGGTCTACCGTGGTCTTAAATTGCCCCACTTCCCCCTCAAACTGCTTAGCAGTCGAATTTACCTCAAAGATGGGGGTACCGGTAAAACCAAAAAGCTGAGCCTGCGGGAAAAATTCCTTAATGGCTTTGTGGTTGTCGCCGAATTGTGACCGGTGGCACTCGTCAAAGATAAAAACAATGCGTTTGTCGCGAAGAGGCTGCAACCGCTCTTTATAAGTCGATTTGCCATCCAGTTTTTGTTGCTTGTTGTGTTTGCTCTTTTCATCCAGCGCTAGGCCGAGCTTCTGAATAGTAGTGACGATGACCTTGTCGGCATAGTCGTCTGACAAGAGACGGTGGACGAGTGTGTCGGTATTAGTATTCTCCTCCACACAGCCCACCTGGAACTTGTTGAACTCTTCGCGTGTCTGTCGGTCTAAGTCTTTGCGGTCCACGACAAAGATACATTTTTCGATGTCGGGGTTATCCTTCAGCAGCGTTGATGCCTTGAAAGAAGTAAGCGTTTTACCACTGCCGGTAGTGTGCCAAATGTAACCATTGCCCCGGTTCTCGTGGATACAGTTCACTATGGCCTTGACCGCGTAGATCTGATACGGGCGCATCATCATCAGCTTCTGTTCACTTGCGATGAGCACCATGTAGCGGCTAATCATCTCGCCCAACGTACATTTGACGAGGAAGCTGTCCGCGAAATCGTCTATGTGGGCGACTTTCTTGTTGTCCTCGCCAGCAAACTGATAGATTGGTAGAAAACGCTCGTCGGCATTGAAGGCAAAGTGGCGGGCATTGTTGTTGGCGAAGTAGTAAGTGCTGTTACGATTGCTGACGATGAAGAGCTGGATAAAGCACAAGAGCGTACGGGTGTAACCGTTGCCAGGATCGTTCTTATAGTCGACGATTTGCTCCATCGCTCGACGCGGATTGATGCCCAAAGTTTTCAACTCAACCTGTACAACCGGCACGCCATTGATAAGGATGACGACGTCGTAGCGATGGTAGCTGTTGTCGGAATTGATCCGAAGCTGATTGATGACTTCAAAGGTATTCTTGCACCAATCCTTGATGTTTACCAAGGTGTAATTGAGGGGTGTGCCGTCGTCGCGTGTGAAGCTGTTGCGCTCGCGTAGTGTGCGTGCGGCAGTGAACACATCTGGCGATATCATGCCGTCGAGGAGGCGTTGGAACTCACTGTCTGTAAGACTCACGCCGTTGAGTGCATGAAATTTCTCACGGAAGTTACGCTCCAGCGAAGCCCGATCAGTGATATCTGGGCGGTATGAGTACTTGAGCTCAACCAGCTTGTTGATAAAGCTTTGTTCTATTTTTTGTTCATTCATTGTTGGCGCTCTACAATCCGACCCAGAGTCAACAGGTTAGCGGCAGCGGTTCAGCCGATACCTGTGTCCCCGCGATTGTATCGCATCAGTAGGCCCTGAACGGTCCAGCCAGCAACTATGATCTACGAACTTCAGTGCGCATCCCGTCGCGTGTGCTCATGTCATAGCAAGGTTGGAAGCTTCCTTTTGCTGACATGACGAATGTAGCGGGCCAGCGTTACGTCCGATGCATGGCCTGTCTGCTGGCGGATTTGGTAAGGCTGCAGTCCGACTGTCGCTGCCTCCGTACAGTATCCAGCGCGCAGACTATGCCCTGCTACACTCTCTGCTGCCTCGTCGCCGGCCATCATCCTAACGGCCAACTTGACAATCAGTGCTACGGACTGTGGACTTAGCGCTTTATCGCCCACAACTTGATCGTACCGATTGATGGCCCGGAACAATGGACCGCTAACAATACCAGCGACTGCTAGCCAGTCCACCAATGCACCCACTGGACAGCGGCTACCTCGTGCGTGAGGAATGAACACGGTCCTGCCAGCGCCTTCTTGATCTGTCTTTGACCTCCGGATCAGCAGCTCGATACCGCCCTCGAAACAGGTCATATCTTCGTACCGAAGCGCTACTAGTTCGGATCGTCGGAACGCACCAGAGAACCCAATAAGCAGCATTGCCTTGTCGCGTGCGGCCTTCATCGGCCGTTGTCTCTCTACGTGAACCATCATTTGTAAGAGATCGTCTTTCAACAAGGCCGCCACTTGTCGTTGCTTTGTGCCTACGGTGCGGCGGATGCCTTGCATAGTTCGCTTGACCAAGTTGTCCATGACTGGCGACATCAGGCCAACATCCGCGTGTGCGCGATGGATCGCAATTAGCCGGTGCTGAAGTGTACTGACCGCCAGGATGCCGGCAAAATTTGCAATGTATTCGGCAACCATTGTCGGGGTTGCCGGTATCGAGCCGCCATGTTGTTTGAAGTGGCGAATGCCTGCATCGTATGAGCGTGTGGTGGCGTTCGACTGAGCTGCGGCAGCATAGCTAGCCACAAGCGCCGACGGCTGAGCCTGAGCCGTTTTAAGCGGTTTCTGTACGCGGGGCGGCTTTGTGGCCCCCATAATGGCTAGCGGCATTGATTGATTGGCCGCCATACTAATACTCCTCGGGAAGAAGCAGGGTCGTCGCAGAACGATCTGCTTCTGTCATGATCCAGATGCGTAAGCCGCGCCTTAGCACGTATGCAGAAAGTATCCGAGTGTAATTGCGAAGCGCATTGGCATTGGCAACGCGATCCGCCTCGTCTATGTCTCCAAAGTCTCCGCTCTGATGCAGGCTCAGCAGGGTCGAAGCATTGACGCCGACATGATCGAGGAGCGCCAAAGCGCCGGGAGTCGCAACCGTTCGGCCGAGCGGGAATAGGGGAACGCTGCGCGCTGACGCAAAACTGCACTGATCGCCATTGTTGGCTTGATTAGATTTAGTCATGATAAATATTTGTTGGACGCACAAAAGTAAACCGGACGGTCTAGCCGTCCGGTTTGTGTGTGCTCGAAAGAAGGATAGACCTGTTAAGTCAGCCGCCAGCAGGTACCCCGCTGACAGCTGAGCCTACCTGTAAAGTCACTTCTTCGCTGTGGCGCTTGGCGTTTTCCCCATTGGATGTACGCCGATGTACCAGCTTGGTACAAGCACGTTTAGATCAGTTCGTACCAAGCGATCTGCGCTAGCGGTCGGATCGATCACATATTCCACAAATTTTGCATCGTGACTGCCTTTGGCGCGATGAAAAACGCCGTAACGGCCTACTTCCCATTCGGAGTCGTAGTCGACCAGAACAATGCACAAGTCAGGGAGTTGCGACGGCTTTTCGCACTCTTTCCAGACCGTCGCGACCCATGAGTATTGGGCAAGCAGCTTTGCTAGGAAGTCGCCGTCGAGCACATGCGCATATGGGCCAGTTTTCGGTAGCCCGAGCTCTTCCGCTTTTTGCCAAACTTCGTCGAGCGTCGTGGACGCAAGCGTGGCGACTGCTGCAAGGGCACAAGCATGCCTATCCTTGGTCGCAACGGGTTTGAATCCCGGCTGAAATCCTGCTGCGGTCGAGGTAACGCTAGTGGGGATAGATACGGTCATGATAACTCCAATGGTTAAGTTAGGACGTGCACGACCACGCCACCCCATCAGGGGGCGAAACAGCTCAGTGGGGAATTGATTCTGGTAGCGCGAAACTAATGCGCTCGAGGAGTGCTAACGATGGCCGTGCTTCACTGGCTGTAGCGTTCGTTGAGAACGTAGCTCAGCAGCAATATTTTATCATAAAATGTAGACATTTTTGCAACTTAATAACTTTGCACGAGATTTGGAGCGCAAATCCCCACCATCTGTACCGCAACTGCCACCGGTTTTGCTGCCCCGGCTGTTTAAACAGCCAGGGCAGCCGTCAAACTTGATCGGTCGTTACTAGCTCACGCCAACACTGTCAAACGCGGAGAAACCGGTAGGGCTACATTAGGAAGGCGGCCCACACTTTCGCGCTCGACCTCAGTCAGAAAATCCGTCCAGATCGTCAACGCTTCCTTGCGCTCCTCGAAATAGGTATGGACGTCGTAGATGCCTTCGATACCGGACAGCTTGTGGTTGAGGCACATCTCGGTAATATCTCTAGGTACGCCTAGTGCCCTCATGTGGCTTTTGGCTGTGGACCGGAGATCATGCGGCGTGAATCGACGCACTGCCGGCTTGTACTCGACTATCCAGAAGTCTATCGCGGCCGCAATTGTGTTCGGATTGATCGGCCTGTCGCCTTTGGTGGAAGCGTTCTTGTAATCGCCCCGAACAGGCAGGACAAATTCGGAGTCGCCTGAGCGTTGTTTTAGTTCTTGAAGCCATGCTTTCACCGGGGCGGTCAAAGGTATATGGATACCTGGCCCTGTCTTCGACGAGGGAATACTCCACACATCCTGATCGAAATCGAAGTGAGACCACTTAGCGGTTCTCAGTTCACTGGAACGTACAGCGGTAGCCAACAACAGCCGGACCGCGAGTGCGTTTTCCCTGTTCAGCTCGGCCCGCATTACCAGTCCAAGTTCTTCCCGACTCAACATTAGCCGACGCCGCGTTGCGGGACGCTTACCCATCAGTGCGCTCAGGTCTATTCCAACGCAAGGATTAGCAGCTACCAGCTTGCGTCCCGCTGCATGTTTGAACAGCATCCGTGCGGTAGTCAGGAGCATACGTGACTCATTCCATGGGGCCCCAACGGCCTCCACCATCTCTACGATATCTAGTGACGACACCTGAGCCACCGCATACGAGCCAAGGCGGCTCTGAATTCGGACCAAGCTGCGGCCATAGCCTTTCTGCGTGCTTACCCCCAGGTCGCTCAGGATTTTTTCGCGGTAGTCGTCGATCAGCTGGCGAACCGTCCAGTCCTTCAATGCCAGCGCCTTTATGCGTCGCTTGTCAGCAGCTGGATCGCCAGCCCTGTCAATCTCCGCACGCTTTTCTCTAGCGACTTTCCGCGCCTCGGCCAGGCTGATGTCGGGGAAGTTGCCTATCGTCAGTTCTTTCGCCCGCCCAGCCACGCGATAACGTAGGATCCACGTCGCCGTACCGGACGATGAGAGGGTGAATGTGAGGCCGCCCCCATCAGAACGGGCGAGCGGCATCGGCAGCTCAACTACCTCCTGTGTCTCGGGATTCTTGATGTTTGGGATTCCGCCGCTACGTACTGTTCGTAGCCAATGCTGTAACTGGAGAGTTTGCAGCCTCTCCGTTACGTTGCTTTTTTGTGTCATTGCCGTCCTTTGTTTGTCGCTGACTACACACTCAGCTACACATCGTAGCGGCGATGTTATGAGACGTCAATGCACAAAAATAGACAAAAAGCTTTTTAAAATCAGTTACTTAGATCAGTATTTAGACGACGCTAGATGCTACTAGACAATTGAAAAATAATACGACGTCATCCTGATGTGAGCTGTGCCGTTTTCTGCACTGCAACTGTTCTGGGGCAATGCCGCAAAAAAGCCAGTGTTCCGCGCATCCCACCGGTGAACCATCCTGACGCCTGTCACTCCAACTT
>Ga0213836_101231_pt1 | contig 16057 bp, 10 predicted proteins | sample SWPATP03_FD_160578 | JGI IMG/M metagenome (GOLD analysis project Ga0213836, IMG submission 160578) | Coastal seawater microbial communities from Marineland, Florida, United States - SWPA TP0 #3 | ecosystem: Environmental > Aquatic > Marine > Coastal | place: USA: Florida | collected 2016-08-05
TGACAGCAAGCGAAAAATCAAGAGCTAAAGATTTATTGCATGACTGGTACTTACAACATGCAAGGGTAAAGTTTCATGCCATCGCAACACCACTTATTGAAAAATTCAAGAAGCATAAAGTAGAACCAAGTTCTATTGTGTTACGTGACATGCCTACTCGTTGGGGCAGTTGCACACCAAAAGGAAAAATCATTTTAAATCCGGAATTGATCAAAGCACCTAAAGGTTGCATTGAATATGTGATTATACACGAACTTTGCCATTTAATACATCACGACCATACCCAGAAATTTATAGATTTACAGACTAAGGAAATGAAAGACTGGGAAAAGTGGAAAATGAAATTAGAGAAACTATTAGCATGAGAAGCCTACACACAAAAGCATACACATTTGTAAGCCGCACAAGCCTGAGCACAGACCAAAGCTTGCAAAAGAGTGTGCTTTTCGCCAGCCTAAAAAGAAATTCATTTTTTTCTTCCCTCCTTCGGTGTTTTATTTTTTCGCCACCCACAGTCGTCAAAAGAACCGTTGGACAAAGACTGCGAAAACCCAAGCAAACAGCGACTTGACAATAACGAAGGACAGGAGGCCAGCTTATATACAGCGTGTATGTGGCAATAGCGGGTGAAGTGGTAAATCGAAGGTCTGTGCTTTTAAAAAACTTTGTGCTACACGGAAATGTAAGTGCTTCTAATCCGCTACTGCACATACACGCAAAACGTTCCCGGTGAAGTTTCCTAATCCCCAAAAACTAACACTACCTCATACTCGCCTTCGCTTAAATGTATATTGGCGACCGCTTTGTTGGAAAATGGATTTACACGAGTAGGAAGTCGTTCCCCATTCAGTGAAATAACCATAGTGCGTTGATTTCCTGTAGCTTGTGCCTCGGGATACCAATTTGCTTTTCCATCCGGGGCGATGTCATTGCGATAGAATAGGGAGATTTCGCCTTCTAATGTTCCTTCCTCAATGGTTATAGTCCATCTTTGTTGGATGCCTTGCTCGATTTCAACATCTTCTGAGCGTATATGAGCGAGAGTGTGATCGGATTCGGACTCAATCCAGGCCAAAGTCCAGCCGGTGCCGTCGGTGAAGAAGTATTTTCCGGGTGACTCTATACGTTGGGTTGCAACATAAGGCTGCATTTCTTCAGGTGCATGGATTTGTCTGCGAAGGAAGGCATAGCGCAGATGCACGAAATCCATCAGGTTTTCGAGATGCTCATCGAGGCGACCTTGTTCGCCGTGATGCTGCCGCTCGTTAAACCTGAATGCCGGCTCAAAACGATGATTAATAAAGGGCTCCGTAACCGCATGTAGTTTGGAGATTCTTTCCTGAAACCAAGTTGGGGTAAAGACCTCATCCATCAAATAAAGCATTCTTGTGTGGAGAAATGCTTCCAGTTGAGGAGTGGCAAGGAATTTGGTAATGAGTGCATTGTCCCATCCCCCGTCATCAATAGGATATTCGTAGGCGAAGAAATCGCTTAGTTGCACTAAACCTCGTCCATATTGCCCTAAAGCTCGATTTTCTGTGAGTCCATCGCGCTCATTTTTCCCGAAACTTAAATCATGATCCCAGGGAATGGGCATCCATTTGCTGTCAGAGGATCGACCACGATAGAGCCAATAATCATCTCCGAAAGCATCCACATCCCCAAACAAATAATGGATGGCAAGCCAATCCGTAAATACGTCTAAATCAAATCGTGAGGTGAATCCATCATAAAACACATCCCCGGCGGGCGTGTCATAGACCCATTGGATAAGCTCGGCTAATGCCACATAATCAGGAGTCGAGCGATTATCGAACACGCGAGATAAGAAGTCGGCCGGATGTTGTTGAAGGCTTAGGTTATATCCAAAGATGGATTGGCGCTGAATGCCAAGCTGTTGATTATTTCGGCGGGTCATATCACGGACAAGGGTTCCATTGGCATCGAGGCCATTTTGCCGAAGGAGTAACTCATCTACTCGTTGGATATGTAGCCCCAATCCTTCATACGAGTTATTGATGAACAAAGCAACATATCGTGTTTTTGAAGCCGGGCGATTCACTTCATGGAACATATCCCAAGCCAATCGTTCGCGCAGGGCAGAGGGATCCGTGTAAAGCGCATTCAAATTCAAATGCCTTCCATTAAACAGAAATCGCTGATTATTTGCGAATCGAATATTAAAGGACTTTTTTGGATGATATCGCGACGTATTTCCCCGAAAACGAAATCCACCATCTAATGCCTGAACGCGTCCCCGAGGCTCAAGACGGACAAACCCACTGACTCTTGCATCAGATCTTGGATTGCGAGAAAATAGCCTTCTTAAATCAGACTCTTCTGCAAAAAGATAAACATGTTGCACAGGAGTTGATGGCTCAGGCTGTTGATCAATGCCCTGTTTTGCATCAACCGTTGATGTCATGAAGCAGAAAAGAAAGACGAATAAAACAATGTTCAAGTATCTCATAAAATCAAAAGTGTAAACTGTAGATGTCATTCATAATGTGTAATAATTCGCCTTGGTGCAACTTCGAGTTTTCGTGTCTCCGTGATTCATGTAAGCCTATTTATTAAGCTAGCTTTCCACACAAAAAAATTTTGACTCAAAGAAACAACGACTCTAAGGTGCACTAAGGTAAATAGTTGTTTTATAGTCAAATACTAAGAATCTATATGATTCAAAGCAGGATGAGCTTTAAAACTCAAACATCACCCGCATCGCTACAACACTTCCTTTGGAGCGTTTGCCGTTTTGGCGTTCCGCATCCAAATAAATGTAGTTAAGCATAAGGCGCGTTTCGCGGTTTAGATACCAATTCAGCGCAACGGTGTAATGATCCATCATTCCGCCATCGTAATCATCATCGATGGAATCCACTCTGGAGTATCGCACGGCGAGTTCAATGGCACCGGGGCCAAAACCGGGTCTGAAATCGCGCACCGGGGTAACCGCACCAAAGTTTCCACGATGTGGGCGGTAGTTGCGTGACTCACCCGTTAAAAAGTAGCTTGCTTGAACGTAATATCCCCCAAGGGTGATGTCGTTTCGGAAGAAATCGCGTCTGATATCTACTTGGGTCAATTCACCTTGGACAGAGAAAGAACCAAACCCGAAAGCGGCTTCGGCATGGTAACGGGTGATGTCAACGGCATCTAAAACATCATCAGCCCCAATAAAACGACCATCAATTGCGCGAGTTCCTAATCGGGTTCTGAGTCTGATGTCAGAATATTGCCTGTTGAAAAGTCCATCAATCCGCTCGGCATAAGAGTTTACTCTGTATGAGGCATTCAAGCCAAGGTGAGTGAAATTTTGTCCACTTACATAGGGTGCAAATGTCGCACGACCGGCAAATGCATATCCTCCGGTAACCGTCCGCTCGCGGGTTAATCCGCCACCACTCATAAGGGCGGTCATGAGGTTGTATCGGGAACCTCTGAGCTCGAGTCTCGCCCCTAAATCCCAATCCGGTTTGTAAGCGTCGAGGGATGGACCTCGCTCCAGGAACGTTGCACGATTTCGGGAACTCATCCACTCAAGTCCCATAGGTTCTTTGATATTACCCACCATAATACGGAAGGGATTTAAACGAATATATTCCAAATACGCTCCACGAAGTCTGACTTCTTCTCCTCGAAAATCAACTTCAAGTCTCCAAAGGAAATCCTCATACATTACCCCTTCAGCGCCTATGCGTGCACTACGCACAATTGTTCCGTAACGAGCCAGGTTTCCACGATTTGGACGGCTATCATCAACGGTGTTTTTGTTGTCATCGAGGAAAAGAGCAGCACCATCCATATAAAATCTTCCACGGAGACGAAATAAATCTCTGCCATCTTCTGAGCGAACTCTGAATCTTCTGGTCCTGACTTCAGTGCTTGAGTAGCCGTAATCGTTATCTTCATCTAAAAGGTCAATTCCGCGGGATTGCTTTTGCTGTGTGAGCGTTAGAAATTGCTCTCGAGTAATTACCCCATTTTGAAGTAAAATTTGAAGTAATTCTTGCTGACTTCCGGCAGACAAGGTATCGGCAAGCGCCTTGTTATACGCCGATGATGAGTCGAGTGAGCTAAGCAGAAAAAGAACAGAAAAGCTAAAAAACAGGCAAAGGCGTTTCATAAAAAAAATTGATATGGAGTGTTGGGTTCAAAAAAAAACCCCAATCGAATATTCGGATGGGGCTTTTATATCATTTAGGATGAAATAGAATTACTTTACAAGTAACATTTTGCGAGTAAGAGCAATGTCGCCCGCTTGTAAGCGATAGAGATACACACCGCTTGTAAGATGTGCAGCATTAAAAGAGGCGGTATGTGTTCCTGCCTGAAACGCGCCATTTACTACTGTAGCCACGCGCTGTCCGAGTGAGTTGAAAACTTCAATACGCACATCAGTAGCTTGATGTAAATCAAAACGAATTTGAGTGGTTGGGTTAAATGGGTTCGGATAGTTTTGATGCAGAGTTACAAAAGCCGGCAGGTCTGACTGAGGCTCAAGATGTGTATCAGGAAGCTCTTCCCCGAAGAATGCAACATTCAAAAGTCTCCAATTTCCTTCCCCGCTATAGTCATTTCCACCGCCGCTACCTTCGGTTCTTGCACGGTGGTAAGCGGTATTTGCAGCAAAGACTTCGTCAGGTTCTTCCGGGTTAAACTCAACCGGCGAGAAAATGGAAACGATACGAATTCCGAAATCTTCATTGTTTGATACGCCTTCAACTCCGGTAAAATCGAGCTCGAAATCAAATACAGTATCGTGTGGGGTTAGTCCGCCGTTGTTGTTCCCAAAAACATTCCAGTTTGTACCACCATCGATGGTGTAATGGAATTCAGCCCAACGACTCATCGTACCGGAAGAGCGATGACCAAACGTAACTTTAATATCTTCATATCCCAAGGTGCTTACCATAAACTCAGCACCGGCTGTGCCTGAACCGACAAACTGATCAGGGAAATCTGTGATTCTCCAACCATTCCCAAGTGTAGTAGAGTGAGTTGTTGTTCCACCAAGTAAAGAGGCTGTACCTGAACCAACTTCAGGATCAAGGGTTTCATCGAATGTCCATAGCGTGAATGGCTCCGGATCTTCAACTTCATCCGCTCCACTTTGAACGGTTACGTTGAGGAGTCTCCAGTTTCCTTCGCCACTGTATTCGCCTCCACCGGTTCCTTGAGTTCTTGCACGGTGATAAGCGGTATTTGCAGCAAAGACTTCATCCGGTACTTCAGGGTTAAACTCAACCGGTGAGAAAATGGAAACTACTCTGAATCCGAAATTTGGATTGTTATTTGCCGCAGGAATAGATGATAAATCAAAAGAGAAATCAAAGACGGTATCGTGTGGGGAAAGTCCGCCCTCATTATTTCCGAGGACATTCCACGTGGTGCCGCCATCAGTGGTGTAGTGGATTTCTGCCCAACGGCTCATGGTACCGGATGAACGGTGACCAAATGTAACCGATATTGTATTATAACCGACCGTGCTAACCATAAACTCAGCACCGGCTGTGCCAGAACCTTCGAATTGATTTGGGAAATCAGTGATTCTCCAGCCATTGCTTAATGTGGTTGAGTGTGTGGATGTTCCACCTAATAAGGTAGCCGTACCCGTACCAACGGCAGGTTCGAGGGTTTCATCGAAAGTCCACTGTGTGATTACAACAGGGTCGTTAGCAAGAACTATAGTTGTAGTTAGAATGAATGTGAAAAGAGTGATAAACAATCTAGTAATTTTCATGGGTAAGATATTGGTTAACATTTCCATTGAAATTAGTTGGTATAATATTAACTGTATGTTAACTCAAGATTAAGAATTACTGTTAAATTGGTTTCACTTGTTGTAACTTGATAGGCAAATTGATTCGGCACAACTCAACGGTATCAAAATTAAATGAATTATCAGCAAGTAATAAATCAAATAGCCGGAGAAATACTATCAGAAAAAGTGGAAGGAAATGTTGCAACGTACATTCCCGAATTGGGAAAGATAGACCCAAATAAATTTGGGGTTTATCTACGAACCTTAAGTGGAGAATCCGTTGCTTTTGGTGAAAGCGAAGAGCTATTCTCTGTACAAAGTATTTCAAAGGTGCTCGCCTTAACCATGGCCTTCAACCTGTTGGGTGAAAAACTGTGGGAGCGTGTAGGCGTGGAGCCATCAGGAACGCCGTTTAACTCACTCATTCAGCTAGAATATGAACGTGGAATCCCAAGAAATCCACTCATCAATTCCGGAGCAATGGTAATTTGTGATGTCTTGATGGATTTCTATGATGATCCACTTAAAGCATTTATCGATTTTGTGAGGGATGTTTCGGGGGATGCATCCATCCATTACAATGAAGCTGTTGCACAGTCAGAAAAGGCTCACGGATTCAGAAATGCAGCACTCATCAACTTGATGAAATCTTTTGGAAACATTCGTAATCCGCTTGATGAGGTCTTGAAGTTTTATTTCTATCAATGTGCTTTGGAGATGAGTTGCAAGCAATTGGCTCAAACATTTTTACTGTATGCGGGCCATGGAAAGCATCCTGTTACACATCAAGAAATTATTTCTGTGAGTAAAATAAAACGCATTAACGCCATAATGCAGACCTGTGGGTTTTATGATGAATCAGGTGATTTTACTTTCAAGGTAGGGCTTCCGGGTAAAAGTGGAGTTGGTGGAGGAATCGTAGCAGTGCACCCGGGGCATTTTAGTGTTGCCGTTTGGAGTCCATGCCTGAATGAGAAAGGAAATTCAATTAGGGGAATAAAGTTTTTGGAAGAATTAACTACAGAGACAAAGTCTTCGATTTTTTGAGTACTGTGATTGCATCATTGAGTCCACTCCGATTATTCTCTTTTACGAAATTAGTTATGCCAACTTTTTATGTTTTATCGTAAGAACACCAACTTACCTTAGTACACCGAGCGATAGCGATTCCCGCGAAGCGAAACTTTGAGTCTCTCGATGTGTCGGGACAGCTTTTGTACTTCCACGATAAATCGGAACTTTCGTTTGTGGTTCATAAATAATTATTCGATGCGAACTCATCGTTAGTTAACAAATATAATTCTTACAAAACGTTTCTTAAATCAATAAGATATTTTAATATTATTTTTTATTTTTATTACAGGAAGTATATTTTTCATGTAATTAATGCTAGAAATGCATATTTTTAGATTAATATAATTTAAAACATAATCAAGTAATAGGGGAAGAGTTGCTTTTTAATCTTTCAAAAAAATGATGGAAATATTTGGGTCAGCTTCAGTATATGCAAACGCAAAATCGGGTTTCTTGCTTTTGAAACTAACGGAAGAAGATGTTTCAGTTCACGACTTTACGATTTTACATACAAATAATTCATTTAACCAATTAATAGGCTATCCAAGCGAAGAATTAAGAAATAAATCCATTAATAGTTGGGATGAAGAAGCATCCCTTAAACAACTATTTCTTCAAAAAGATATTTACCAAATAGCTCTTGATGGTGGCTCAAAGATCTGTGATTATCAAAACTTGCGCACTAGAAAACGGTATCGTGTTGAAATATTTTCGGCAGAGCACAAAATGATAGCGGCTCTTTTCTCAGAAGTTGAATGTATTAACCATCAGATGCAGAAGTTATTACTTGCTGTAGAACAAAGTCCTAATGCCGTAATCATAACCGATACTCAAGCGAATATTGAGTATATCAATAAAGCATTTACTCTGGTAACCGGCTATACCTCTGAAGAAGTAATTGGAAGGAATCCCAGATTTCTAAAATCTGGAGAACACTCGGAGTTGTTTTACTCTGAGATTTGGAAAAATCTTAGGAGTGGCAAAAAGTGGCAAGGCGAAATCAAGAACAAAAAGAAAAATGGTTCAACATATTGGGATTTTAGTAGAATCACACCAATTTTTAACGAGCATGAAGAGATAACCCATTACTTAGCAATTTATCAAGACGTAACAGAACAGAAAGAGGCCCAAAAACGGATTAGGGAAAATGAAACGCGCTACAAATCTATTATACAACTTACGCAAACAGGGGCATGGGAATTTCATGCATCTTCAGAATATTTGTGGTGTAGTGAAGAATATTTCACAATGTTAGGATATGAATCGTCTGAATTCCGAATAGATGGCTCTCTAAATCTTCGGGATGTTTGGCAAATGTTGATGCATCCTGATGATGTTCTTGAAGCGAGTAGAAAGTTTAGTGAATATCTTTCCGGTAACAGAAAGGAAATGTATGAAAATTATTTCCGGATGAAACATAAAAACGGAAGTGATATTTGGATATGGTCGCGTGGCAAGGCCATGAAAGATGATACAGGCAATCCAACAGATTTAATTATTGGTACCCACATTGATATCACTGCAATTAAGGAAGCGCAAGCAACCATTGAAAAAAGTGAACTCTATCATCGTTCTTTGCTAAAGGCATTGCCTGATTTAATCTTTGTGATGGATAGAAACGGTAATTTTTTAGACTATAAAACTTCAAACGAAGATTATTTGATACTCGATCCTAATCACTTTTTACAAAAAAATATTTCTAATTTGTTACCGCAAGAGATTGCCAACAAGCAAATAAATGCGATAAAAAAATGTTTTGAAAACAATGAAGCTGTCAGTTATGATTACAGTTTGCCTGTTCTTGGCAAAGAGACGTTTTTCAATGCCGTAACCGTTACATTTGGCAGTGATAAGGTTTTGGTGGCTATTCGTAATATTACTGGTTTTCAAAATAATCTTTCAAAAATAAAGCAACTATTATCGACAGAGGAAAAGCTTAATAAGACCCTAAGATCATTCACACATATTGTATCGCATAACCTTAGAGTTCACATTGCAAATATGTTAGGAATACTCATGTTTCTGGAAAAAGAGAATCCTGACTTGTATGACAATGAGTATGTTCAGATGATAAAAAGCGCAGCCGATAATCTGGATGAAACAGTTTATGATCTAAATGAAGCACTTAGTTTTAGAAATAAAATATCAGATCAAGTTGAAAAATTATCATTAACTGAATTGTTTAATGAAATAATTCTCGAGTTTAAAGAGGAAATCACTAATTCTAAAATTAACCTAAGTTTAGAAATATCAGATGATTTGCATTTGGTGTCATCTCCTCACATGCTAAAGAGAATTATATCCAATCTCGTAGCTAATGCTATACAATTTAGATCAAAAGAACGCGATTCAATTGTATCTGTATTTGCAAAAGAAAAAGATAAGGCCATTATTATTCAAGTTGAGGATAATGGTATAGGAATAGATTTATCAAGAAATAGGGACAGAATATTTGATATGTACAAAAAATTCCATGAGGGATATCAAACAAAGGGTTTGGGTTTATTTATCGTTAAAAATTTAGTTGAAGCATTGGGTGGAACGATTGAAGTAGAAAGTGAAGTCAATAAAGGATCCATTTTTACGATTATGCTGCCAAATGAATAAATTAAGGGAAATATGTCTTATCGAAGATGACAAGATACAGGTTTTCCTAGCATCTAAGTTCATTACGAAAACCAATTTGGTAGAGTACATTTCAAGCTTTAAGAATGGGAAAGAAGCTTATGATGAAATGTTGGAACGGTTAGAAAGCAATAAACTCTTCCCCGATATCATTTTTCTTGATATAAACATGCCTGTTTGGGATGGATGGAGTTTTTACGAGGCATTTACTCAGCTTAAAAACGCAGATAAAGTCAGTATTTTTATTTTAACAAGCTCGGTAAGCGATTATGATGTAAACAAAGCTGAGCAATTTGGTTTAAAAGACAAGTATCTCGCAAAGCCATTGAGCTTTTCTACGATAGAGAAAATTGTAACAGAGTTGAGTGGAAAAGCTTAAAAGTCTTCAGTTTATATAAGTATTTGCAATACAAATGAATCTAAAAGTTGGGTACTTATGAATTTTGAATCGAATGAATACAAGTCAGGTATATCCGGTAATTATTAGTAAATCCGCTAGCAGCTCGTCTGTGTGTTGGCTACCGTTCATTGGGTTTAGAATGGTATTGCTCAAGACTTCAGTAGGTTTTACGTTGTTCTTCATGCTGTTGTCCTATCGGTTTTTGAGGTTATCAGTTGCATGACAACCAAATCTAACCTTTAGGCAGCAGCTTTTCTAATTTTACCAAAATATGGGGACATTACCCCACATATAATGAAAAAAAATATTGTATATTAAAAATTACATAGGAATAGGTGCTTTTTCATTTAAGATGATAGAAATCATAAAACAGTTTACCAATGAAGAAATTATATGGGGCTTGATTTACGAAAGGGCACCTCATGGGTTTTGGATATGTAATCTAGAGGATATACAAGAAAACTGGGTGAGCCCTCTCTTTTTAAATGTGTTGGGTTATAACAAAGAAATAGAGTTGGAATCGAAATCTGTATTTAATGATTTCATTAACCAGGATGATTTCAAAAAACTAATTGAAGCACAAATTTTGGGAGAGATTTCCCAAATTAGAGTTAGATATACAACAGTTAATCGAAGCGAGATAAGTTTGAACTGTCATGCAACAGTACTGCGAAAAGAAGAAAAAAAATGGTTAATTGCCGCACATAGATTCGATGATTATTTCCATCCTATTCGACACCAAGAGACCTTGTTATCAGATGTAATTTCGAATATTCAAGACATTCTCTACACATTAGATACTCAACAACAACACACGGCTGTTTTTGGGAAATGGATGGAGAAAATGAATATTGGACCAGACTATTTCATTGGAAAGACAGCAAGGGATCTTTTTGGGGATGAATATGCTAAACCCCATATCGAAGCAAATAGCAGGGCTTTAAAGGGAGAGTATGTTGAGTATGTGTGGGAAATAGAATCACCGGATGGGAAGAAAGTATTCAATACAAGCCTTTCGCCTATATTTGATGAATATGGAAATGTAAACGGCATTGTAGGCATAGGGAAAGACATAACCAAATTGTTTGAGAGTGACGATAAAATCGCACGAAGTTCGGAAATGTTGACAAAACTAACCAATCAAATGCCTGGGGTTGTTTATCAGTTTCAGCTTTATGATGATGGTCGGATGTGCTTTCCTTTCGCAAGTTCGGGTATGAAAGAAATTTTTGGATACACCCCTGAAGATGTGAAAAATAATGCGAAACTAGTTTTCGACTTAGTGCACCCTGATGATATTGAAGAAGTATATAAGGAAACTTATGCATCGGCTAAAAACTTAACTCAATTTAATTGTGAATTCCGAGTTGTTTTACCTGATTTGGGAGTAAAATGGTGTCTTTCTGATGCATCACCCGAAAAAATGGAAGATGGTAGTGTGCTATGGTATGGAATCATTACTGATATAACGAAGAGAAAAGAAGCGGAAGAAAAACTTCTTGAAAACAAAAAAAGGTTAGAAGCTTTCCTTGAAATCAGTCAAAAAATTACAACAGCTGATCTCAGCCATGATGTGATGCAACTCATTGTTGATAGCGCCATGGAAGTTAGCAAAGTGGGTACGGGGGCTATTTATTTACTTGATAAGGGTAACCAAAAAGTTAATTTGATTGCAACTTCTCCATCCTTGCCAGATCATTTTCCTGAACATCTTAGAAGAGCAAACTTTAATGAGCATCCCCGTCTAGCAGAAGTTTTTAGAACAGAGAAATATGTCATTATACCGGATACAAGAGCGGTTGAGTTGACAGAAGCAGAGAGGTTAATTGTAGATATCAGGAATTTACGTTCAAACCTCTACCTACCTATCAAACATAGAGAAAAGGTTTTTGGGGTCTTAATTCTTTGTAGTATAGAACATTTGTATGAGTTCACTTTTGAAGAAATAAGGCTTCTTCAGGGGTTTGCAGACCAAGCTGCTCAATTAATCCATATTTCAAATAACCACCAAGAGTTATTGGCATACGCTGAAAAGCTTGAAAATGAAATTCGTGAGAAGAATATAGCACGGGAAAAGCTTTTCGAAAGTGAACAATTACTTACTGAAGCTCAACGTGTATCTAAAATCGGAAACTGGAATTTTGATTTTAGAAACGACAGGCTCACATGGTCAGAAGGGTTGTATGACGTTTTTGATATTGATAGAGAGACGTTCAAAGAAACCCATGGTTCATTTTTGAGTCTAATAGATGATGAATACAAAGATTTGGTAATCCAAACGAGTAAAAAAACACAAGAAACTGGAGAGCCTTTCAATATTGTATATAAAATTACAACTCTAAAAGGTGAAAAACGCTATATAGAGGAGTATGGATTTGCTGAAAAAGATACATCAGGAAAAATCATCAGACTCTATGGAACCTCACAAGATGTTACAAAGCAAAAACTCTTTGAACTCGAATTAAGAAGATTATCAACCGCCGTAGAACAAAGTCCGGTGAGTATTGTAATTACGGATGTGCGAGGAAACATTCGGTATGTTAATCCATATTTCTCCGAATTAACAGGCTATAGTTTCCTAGAGGCAATAGGAGAAAACCCACGCATTCTTCGTTCAGGATATCAATCAGATGAATACTATGAGGTACTTTGGAAAACAATAACAGCCGGAAAGGTTTGGAGAGGAGAACTTCAAAACATTAAAAAAAATGGGGAAACGTATTGGGAATCAGCAAGTATCACTCCAATTTTTGATGATCGTGGAAATATCACCAACTTCTTAGCGGTAAAAGAAGATATTACAGAAAGAAAACAAGCAGAAGAAGAGATAAGTCGAAACCTTCAGGAAAAGAGCGTTCTCTTGGCCGAAGTGCATCACCGAGTTAAAAATAACATGGCAATTATGTATAGTCTTCTCGGTCTGCAAACAGAGTTTTCAACGTTTAGTAATGAGACAACAAGTGTAATTAAAGAGTTACAATCCAGGATTCGTTCGATGGGTATTGTGCATGAATTAGTCTATCAAAATGATGTATTTTCAGAAATATGTCTTAAATCCATTGTAGAAAAAATTTCCCTGCATCTGGAATCTATCTACAAAACAACAGATAGTGACATACATACCGTAGTGCATGTTGAAGATATTCCACTTGATTTAAATTTGACTGTACCCTTTAGCTTATTGATTAACGAGATACTTACGAATAAATGGAAACACTCTTTTGAAGGTAGAACATCGGGATTAATTGAAATAAAAATAACTAAAGTGAATCAGTCACTTGAATTAATTATTCAGGATGATGGTCTGCCGGTACCGGATTTGATGAAACTAAGAAATCCGGAAAGTTATGGTTATACGATTATACATGGGTTAGTAAGTCAGCTTGATGGAAATATAGACTTCGAAAATATTGATAAGGGAGGACTGAGTGTCAAAATTCAACTACCTGTATTTTCGAGGGGAGAGTAAAGCAAGATCTGTCGTAAGTTATGAATTAACATGGGTTACTATTGAGTTAACTTAATAGCAGAATCTGAAAAAAGGATCTCTAATACGATTGATAAACTATTATATTCTTTTGTGGATTACAGTAAATATGTAATAAGAGGGTGTAATAACCATCAACTAACTAGTTAGGTTTTTTTAAAAAACAGATGTTGCTTTTTTTTTCAAAAAAATGATTACATTAAATATCATATTTTTGATTGGCAACATACATAAAAGTGAAGATATTTTAACACTAATAAGTTTATAAGCTTTCTCCATTTCTTTCTTATTAAAAATAAAAGGGCTTGTAAGAAGGTATAGTCAAAATAATCAGATACTCAGAAAATCATTAACTTTGAAGCTTAGAACCCGATTTTTCCTTTTACTTGTGTTTCTTTTCTTTGGGATTGCAAGTACTATTTGGTTCGGAATTAAACCGGCTTACGAATCTTCCATAATTAATGAAAGAATCTCCTTAGTTTCTGAATATCATCGAGAAAAAGTGGATCATTTTAATGATACATTTAGCTTATGGTTACGTGCAGTAACCCAAATTGAAAGAGACTTAAAAGAAACAGGCTCTATTCAAAATGTAAAGGTCTTGTTTTTAGGCTACCATGCAATTATACCAAATTTTGTTGCTCTAAAGATAACAGAAGAGGCCACCGGTAAATATTTGAATATTCGCTCAGAAAAAATGAGTGTTGATTTACCAAAAGAAGAAATTGTAGCATTTCATTCAAGTATAATACATCAAGAAAACAAGTATGTCTATTGGGATGAAATGCTTGATGTGTTAAGCATCATTTCAATGTTCAACATCAACAATGAGGTCTTTAGAGTTACGGCTTTTTTTGATGTGACATCTCTACAAAATGTGCTATTTAATCATGACTTAGGTATAGAAAATCAGGCCGTATTATGGCTAAACAAGCAAAAACCAATTTCTACAGGACACATCCCAAATCATACCCCAGAGTTTCAAACGATCCCTCAGATATCCCAAGAGTCTATTGATGGTGCACAAACCATTGTTATTTCTTCCGGATTATCATATTTGCCGGCTTCCTATAAATTATACTTAAATCACCAAGCATTACAAGCGCCTGTCGAAAAGTTGTTTGTGCAGAGTATTTGGATCCTCGGGTTTGCATTTTTTGTTTTAATAATAGGCTCTACACTATTTTTCAGTCAGATATCTAAACCCATTAATCAATTCGTAAACGAATTACAACCTTTCACTTCATTTGACTTCAGTGTTCCAATAAAACCCACAAGTTTACCGGAATTTCATGCTGTTTCGGTTAAAATGGAAGACATACGTTTAAAGCTTAGTCATTACCAAAAAATTAATGTCGAGAAGATTATTTCTAGTGAACAGAAATATAAACTCTTAATGGAACATGCCACTGACCCAATTGCGGTGTTTGACGGTTATGGTACCTTTACATCGGTCAATGTTCGATTTAAACAGTTATTTGAAGACTTAAATCTTGACGTTCCGGAATCTATTACATCTTTTGAGCAAATACTGGAACTAACAATTATTCATGAAAGATCGAAAAAAACGTATAAACAAGACCCCCTTTTAATTCATACTAAAAGTGCAGAGATAAAATTAAGTAATGAGAAAACCCAACAATACTTCTTTCACTATCATGTAGTGGAGTTGAAAAATGATGATAATGTGCTATTAGGTGGTCAGCTTTCCCTTTATGATTTAACACATGAGCGTGAGTTAGAACGTACAAAAAATGACATGATTCACTTTATCATCCACGAATTTAAAAATCCACTATCCGGAATTCAGGGCTTAATTTCTTTACTAAAAGAAGGGCTCATTGAGGAGAATGAAATAAAAGAATATTACGATTTGATAAATGACAGCGTCGCTAAACTTTTCAATTTTGTGAATCGTTTTTTAGATGTTTCCAAAATCGAGGCCTCCTCAAATATTCCTATAGATGTATATCATATCTATTCTGAAGTACCTAAATTGATTGACGAGGTTAGTGTTTTAGCCAATGAAAACCGAATACGTTTCAATCTTCAAAATTCGATAAATGAGCCAATAATGGCCTCAACTGTATTTATGAATGATGTAATAACTAACTTGATTACGAATGCAATAAAGTATGGAGAGCCTGATAGGACTATTGATATCGAAATCAAACTAGATAAAAGGGTATCAACTGAGAAAGTAATTTTTGAAATCACAGATTATGGGTTTGGCATAGAAGAAGAGGATAGAGATTTGATATTCAAGAAATTTCAAAGGGTTAAAAAGCATACTTATATTCAAGGTACCGGTTTAGGGCTTGCTTATGTTAAAGAAATAGTATCTAAACATGGTGGTGATATCATTTTAGAATCGAATGAAAAGATTGGTTGTCGATTTACCATGTGGATACCATACATAGCAGTTGAGAATCATGCGAATTAAGATTTTAACTACTTTTTTGATTTGGTTTATTAGTTGTACACTAACTCTATCTGTTTTAGTTCAAGCAAAATCAACAGAACCAATTCATTTTCATGCCTCTGAATTGAGTAAAGTTTCCGAACAGTATGCGGGATCAGCAATTAATTGGCCAATTATAAATAAACTGGCGCTGTATGATGCTTCTACCAATCGTTTTAGACTAGAAACTTCACATATAGCGACTTTGAATCGGTTTAAACAAAGTTGGTTAAAACTAGAACAAGC
>Ga0213836_101235_pt1 | contig 16034 bp, 19 predicted proteins | sample SWPATP03_FD_160578 | JGI IMG/M metagenome (GOLD analysis project Ga0213836, IMG submission 160578) | Coastal seawater microbial communities from Marineland, Florida, United States - SWPA TP0 #3 | ecosystem: Environmental > Aquatic > Marine > Coastal | place: USA: Florida | collected 2016-08-05
CATGCTCTCGGGTAACCTGGGCGGCGAGTTCTACGTGCTGGCCCTGTTCTCGATGCTGGGCCAGATGATCATGATCTCGGGTAACAGCATGCTGTCGATCTACCTGGGCCTGGAACTGATGTCGCTCGCGCTGTACGCGCTGGTGGCCCTGCGCCGCGACCATGCGACCTCGACCGAAGCGTCGATGAAATACTTCATCCTCGGTTCGCTGGCTTCGGGCTTCATGCTCTACGGTATCTCGATGATCTACGGCGCCACCGGTTCGCTGAACCTGCCGGACATCGCCGCCCGCGCCGCCACTGGCGCCAACAGCACGATCCTGGTCTTCGGCCTGGTGTTCCTGGTCGCCGGCATGGCCTTCAAGCTGGGCGCGGTGCCCTTCCACATGTGGGTGCCGGACGTCTACCAGGGTTCGCCGACGGCAGTGACCCTGCTGCTGGGCGGCGCGCCGAAGCTGGCGTCGTTCGCCATGGTGATCCGCATCCTGGTCGAAGGCTTGGGCAACTTCGCCTACGAATGGCAGCAGATGCTGCTGGTGCTGGCCGTGCTCTCGCTGGCCATCGGCAACCTGACCGCCATCGCCCAGACCAACATCAAGCGCATGCTGGCCTATTCGACCATCGCGCAGATGGGCTTCGTGCTGCTGGGCATGCTGGCCGGCGTGGTCGGCGACGACCGCTCGAACATGGGCGCCGCTTACAGCGCGGCGATGTACTACTCGATCACCTATGTGCTGACCACCCTGGGCAGCTTCGGTTTGATCATGATGCTGGCGCGTTCGGGCTTCGAAGCCGAGCAGATCGCCGACTTCAAGGGCCTTGGCCGCCGCGCGCCATGGTTCGCGGTCGTCATGACGATCCTGATGTTCTCGCTCGCCGGCGTGCCGCCGATGATGGGCTTCATGGCCAAGTGGGCAGTGCTGCAGGCGGTCGCGCATACCGGCGCCGTGTGGCTGGCGGTGGTCGCGGTGATGTTCTCGCTGATCGGCGCCTTCTACTACCTGCGCATCGTCAAGACCATCTGGTTCGACGACGCCGCTGACACCAGCCCGATCGCCACGCCATTCGACATGCGCGTGATGCTGTCGCTGAACGGCGTCGCCGTCGTCCTGCTGGGCGCGATGCCGGGCACGCTGCTGGCGGTCTGCCTGCAGGCCATGCAGCTGACGCTGAAGTCGTAAATGGGTCTCTCGTTCGCAAGCTGGATCGTGGTTGCCGTCGCTTTTGTCGCGGCCAACCTTCCGTTTGCGAACGAGCGCGTGTTCGGTTTCGTCTCCCTGAAACCAGCGCAATCCGGGCAAGGGTTAGCCAACCCCGGCGCCAAGCCCTTCTTTGTGCGCCTGCTCGAACTCCTTGCTCTATACTTCCTGGTCGGCGCAGTTGCCTACTTGCTCGAATCCCGCATCGGCAACGTGTTTGTCCAGCGCTGGGAATTCTATGCGGTGACCGGCTGCCTGTTCATCGTGCTGGCGTTTCCGGGATTTGTCCTTCGATACCTGCGTAAGCGCCGCTGATTCTTTTTCGATCAACGCCTTACACGGGAGTCCAATGGATTCGCATCTCAAAGAGATTCGCCTCGACGGCGACCTTGCCTACGACGGCAACTTCCTCAAGGTCTCGCGCGACCGCATTCAACTGCCAGACGGTAAAGTCTCCCACCGCGAATACATCCGCCATCCGGGCGCGGTCGTGATCCTGCCGCTGTTCGAGGACGGCCGCGTGCTGCTCGAGCGCCAGTACCGCTATCCGAACGACCAGGTCTTCATCGAATTCCCTGCCGGTAAAATCGATCCGGGCGAGGCCCACCTGGCCTGCGCCAAACGCGAGCTGGAAGAGGAAACCGGCTACACCGCCACCGACTGGCGCTTCGTCTGCACCATCCACAACGCGATTGCCTATTCCGACGAGCACCTGGAACTGTTCCTCGCGCGCGGCCTCACGGCCGGCGAAGCGAAGCTCGACGAAGGCGAATTCCTGGAAATCTTCACCGCCACCGTGCCCGAGCTGCTCGAGATGGTCAAGGCAGGCCAGGTCACCGACGTCAAGACCATCATCGGCGCCTTCTGGCTCGAGAAGATCGCCAACGGGACCTGGTCGCCGACACCGGCCTGAATCATGAAGCTGCTGCTCGCGCTGACGATTTCGTGTGGGTGTGCGGCGGCGCAGGCGCGCACGCCTTTTCAGGCGCGCTGCGAGGACACGATCGGACAAAGCGTCTCGGTGCTGGCCTCGACGGGCAACGGCTACCGGATCGACAACAGCCATTCCTTCCACGGCCTGTCCGCCATGAAGGGCGACCGCACACCGGGCAGCTATGTGCTGGGGCTGACGCGCACCGAGTCGCTGGTCGGCGTCAACGTCCAGGGCCGCATGCTGAGCGACCCCGCCAGCGGCTACGAATGCGTGGCGCCGCGGCTCGACATCACGCTGTCCTACCGGCCGATCGTCGTCTACATCGGACGCGAGTTCGCGCCCGGCACCTGCAGCTACCGGGAAATCCTGGCGCACGAAATGCGCCACCTCGCCACCTACCTGAACTTCATGCCGCAGGCCGAGAAGGTGGTGCGCGAGGCACTTGCGCGCCGTTTCCAGGGCAAGCCCCTGTACGCCCCGAGCGGCCAGGCGCGCATGCTGTTGCAGCGCGAACTCGATAGCGGCTGGATGCCCTTCATCAAGAACGAAATGGTGAAAGTCGAGCGCATGCAGGCTGCCATCGATACGCCGCAGGAGTACGCGCGACTCGGCAAAGTTTGCGCAGGTGAGGTACAGTCTCTCATTAGACCGGCACAACGCAAACGAACAACATGAATTCCCAGGCACCACGCTATTTCGCCTTGATCCCCGCCGCCGGCGTCGGGGCGCGCATGGCCGCGAGCGGCCCCAAGCAATACCTGAAACTCGGCGGCAAGCCCATGCTGCGCCACGCCATCGACGCCTTCCTGTTCAGCGAACTGATCGCGCATACCTACGTCGTGGTTAGTGCGGACGATCCGGTGATCGACAGCATCGTGCCGAGCCACGGCGTGACCGTACTGCGCTGCGGCGGCGCGACCCGCATGGAGTCGGTGCGCAATGGCCTGGCGGCCCTCGGCGCCACGCTGCGCGACAACGACTGGGTGCTGGTGCACGACGCCGCCCGTCCCGGTCTCGACGAGGCGCTGATCGAAAAGCTGATCACCACCACCGGCGAGCATCCGGTCGGCGGCTTGCTCGCGCTGCCGGTGGTCGACACCGTCAAGCGCAGCATGGGCGGCGAGGTCGGCACCGTCTCGCGCGACGGCCTGTGGCTGGCGCAGACGCCGCAGATGTTCCGCTACAAGCTGCTGCGCGAGGCCCTGGCGGCTGCGCGCGACCCGAACCAGATCACCGACGACGCTTCCGCGGTGGAGGCCCTTGGCCTGTCGCCGAAACTGGTCGAAGGCCATCCGCGTAACATGAAGGTGACGCTGCCGCTCGATGTGCGCATCGCCGAAATGTACCTGGCCACGACCCAACCCGAATTACTGTAAAACACACCATGGCACTCGCATCCTACAACCCGACCCCTCCGTTTCGCATCGGCACCGGCTATGACTGCCACCGCCTGGTCGAGGGGCGCAAGCTGATTGTCGGCGGCGTGAACATCCCGCATCGCCTGGGCCTGTTCGGCCACTCGGACGCCGACGTGCTGCTGCACGCGATCATCGACGCGCTGCTGGGCGCCGCCGCCCTGGGCGACATCGGCAAGCATTTCCCCGACACCGACCCGATGTTCGCCGGCGCCGATTCGCGCACCTTGCTGCGCGAAGCGGCCACCCGCGTCGTCGCCACCGGCTACACGATCGGCAATATCGACGCCACCATCATCGCCCAGCAACCGAAGATGGCGCCCCACATCCCGCAGATGGTCTCGCGCATCGCCGAAGACCTGGGCGTGTCGCCGCAGCAGGTGAACGTCAAGGCCAAGACCAACGAAAAGCTCGGCTACCTGGGCCGGGAAGAGGGCATGGCGGCGGAAGCCGTGGCGCTGCTGATTCGCGCCGCCTGAGCCGCGCCCGGCCGCCACGGCCGCTCCCGCTGTTGGTTCGGCCCCGTGCGCGCGCCGGTCAGTGAATCATCTTGGCGGCCGCGAAGGCAAGGCCCGCAACGGCGGTCGCCGAGCCGAGGAACCATTTGATGAGCGTGGCTTCGAGCTGGGCGACGACGGCCCTGGTTGCCCCATTCTTGGCGATGCCCTCGGCAATTGTTTCGATCGTTGCCAGCCGAACATCCACGCAGCGCAGCTCCCTGCGGCACTCGTCGCCGAAGCTTTCCAGTCGTGCGATTCTTGGTTCCATGTCGTCGTCTCCGCGTTTGGAAGCGGTATCAATCGGATCGCGTGGCGGCGGGCCGTTGGGGCCGAAGTGCACACCACGCGCTTGTGGTCGCTTGGAAGCAGGCTGTGTTGTTGTCTGTTCATGCATGGTGGTGGCAAGCTTTCGTGACAGGGTGCGGTTGCGTCAATCGTGCGGCGGTCTGGCCAGGCATGAAGCACCGCCGATACGCAAGGTTGGATCGTCCGCACGCGATTTCGATCCCGGTAAATGTTTGTTCAAGATCAGCACAGCGAACCAGTCGCGGAACCGGCGAAAAATGGGGTCCGCCAGCAAGCCCTGCGCTTCGTTGTTAAACTCTCATCCCAGTTCCGCCTGCGTGTGCACGCGGCAAACAATAACGGGATGATGATGAGCACCCACACCGAGATGTCGCCACGCGCCGCCTGGCTCCTGATCCTCGCCGCCAGCGCGATCCTGATGATCACCATGGGCGCGCGCCTGACGACCGGCCTGTTCCTGTCGCCCCTGAACAGCGCCACCGGCCTGGGCGTGGCGACGATCAGCTTCGCCCTGGCCATCGGCCAGTTCATGTGGGGCGCCTCGCAACCCGTGTTCGGCGCCATTGCCGACAAGTACGGCCCGGCGCGCGTGATCGTGCTCGGCGCACTGCTGCTGGCCGGCGGCCTGGCCGCGACGCCGTTCGTGAGTTCGGAATGGGGCCTGCTGCTGACCATGGGCGTGCTGTCGGCCGCCGGCGCCGGCGCCGGCAGTTTCTCGATCCTGATCGGCGCCACCGCCCAGCGCCTGCCGGCCGCGCGCCGGCCTTTCGCCTCCGGCTTCATCAACGCCGGCGGCTCCTTCGGCCAGTTCGTCTTTTCGCCGCTGATGCAATTCCTGATCGCCGGCCCCGGCTGGATCATTGCCATGTTCACGATGGCGGCGACGACCCTGCTGACCATTCCGCTGGCCTGGCTGATGCGCGGCCGCAAGGCTGCCCAACCGACCGTGGCGGCAGCGGGCGCAGCGCCCATCGTCGGCATCGGCCTGACCCAGCAGCTGCGCGAAGCCATGCGCGACCGCAGCTACCTGTGCCTGCACGCGGGCTTCTTCACGTGCGGATTCCATATCGCCTTCCTCGTGACCCACCTGCCGGGCGAAGTCGCCCTGTGCGGACTGCCGATCGGCGTGGCCGGCACCGCGCTCGGCCTGATCGGTCTGTTCAATATCGCCGGCAGCCTCACGGCCGGCGCGCTCTCGACACGCTATCGCATGAAAAACCTGCTGGCCCTGATGTATTTCAGCCGTGCGGTGATCATCGCGCTCTACCTGATGGCGCCGAAGACCGCGCTGACCTTCTACGTGCTGGCCGCCGCCCTCGGCTTCACCTGGCTGGCGACGGTGCCGCCGACGGCCGGCCTGGTGGGCAAACTGTTCGGTACGCGCTACCTGGCGACGCTGTTCGGCCTGACGCTGCTGTCGCACCAGATCGGCGGCTTCTTCGGGGCCTGGCTGGGCGGCCTGGCGTTCGTGCGCTTCGGCGACTACAGCTGGATGTGGTACGCCGACATCGCGCTGGCGCTGGCCGCGGCCCTGGTCAACCTGCCGATCCGCGAAGCGCCCGTGGTGCGCGCGGCGCCGCTGGCGAAGGCCCGGGCGTGACCCGCGACAGCTGGGCCTACCGCGAGGTGGCCGTGCATTCGGTGGCGGATGCGCGCAGCGGCCGGCTGGTGATCCGGCCGATGCCGGGCCAGGCCTTCGCGCCCTCGATGCGGGTGCAGTGCGCTCGCGCCCTGGCCGACCCCGCACGCTATCCGGCCGGCACGCGTTTCCTGCTCAATGCGAAGCTGACCGACCGCCTGGGCGGCGAGCCCTTCCTGTTCGCCTGGCATGGCGATCCGGTGCAGGTATTGAGCGCGGCGCAGGCCCGCACATTCCTGGCCGCCTTCCGGCGTGGCCGTATCTGAGCGAAACTGTTTACTATCAAGACTTTGCACACAACCAAGAGGGAACCGCATGAAGAAAATTGCCATCGTGGTGGGGAGCCTGCGCAAGGACTCGTACAGCGGCAAGCTGGCCAAGGCCATGAAACAGCTGGCCGAAGGCAAGCTCGACATGGACATCGTCGAGCTGCGCGACCTGCCGATGTATGACCCGGACATCGACACCGAGACGCCGCCGCCGGCCTTTACCGCCTTTCGCGAGCGCATCCGCGCCGCCGATGGCGTGCTTTTCATCACGCCGGAATACAACCGTTCGGTGCCGGGCGCGCTGAAGAACGCGATCGACGTCGGCTCGCGTCCCTACGGCAAGGCGGCCTGGGCCGACAAACCATGCGCCATCGTCAGCCAGTCGCCGGGCGCGCTGGGCGGCTTCGGCGCCAACCACCACCTGCGCCAGATGCTGCCGTTCCTGAACATGGCGGCCATGCCGGCGCCGGAAGCCTATCTCGGCGGCATCGTCTCGAAGTTCGAAGGCGAGGCGCTGACGGACGACGGCCTGCGCGCTTTCCTGCAGACCTACGTCGATGCCTTCGCCGCCTGGGTGGAGCGTCACGCCAGCTGAGCTGCGAACCGTGTGACCGGCGGCCCCGCCACCTTCCCGGTGGCGGGGCCGTTGTCGTTTCTGCTCATGCCGTTTCCCTTCTGCATGTTCGCCTCGCCGTCGCACGTTTGATCTAACGCAAACTGATGACATCGTGCTGCCCTAGCCTTGATGCTTCGTCTGGCGGCGCCGTTGATTCCTTCCGGAACCGGCATCGCCGACGGACCATTCCAATAACCTTACCCATGAATGAGGCAAACGCATGTATCCATTTTCCCAATCGGTAACGCCTGCGGTACGTACTCACCTGGACGCCCAGACCGCGTTCATGAACGACATGTCGAAATCGCTGTTCCAATCCTTCCAGCAGATGTGCAACCTCAACATCCAGCTGGTGCAGACCATGCTGGAGGAAACCGCGCTCGCCGGCCAGCAAGTCATGACGGCCGAGCGCCAGACCGAAGTCCTGAGCGCCGCCGCATCGCGCGCCCAGCCCGCCACCGAAAAACTTCGCGCCTACCAGCAGCACATCTCGAAAGTGGCGGCCGATGCCCAGGTCGAGCTGGCGCGCGTGACCGAGCAGCACGTGCAGAACACCACCCGTACCGCGCGCCAGCTTGCCGACGAAGTGGCGCGCACCGCCACCGAAGAAACCCAGCGCGGCCTGCGCCAGGGCCAGGACACGCTGCAGCGCTTCAGCGACCCGTTCGCGACCGGCAACGGCCATGACCGCGCCGAGGGCTATACCCAGGGCAGCGCCAGCATGCAGAGCGGCAACGCCGGATCGAGCCAGGGCGTCGGCGCCGCGCGTCCGGGCAGCAGCGCCGCCTCCCAGTCCGGCAAAGGCACGCAGCCGCACGGGGCATAAGCCAGGCCGCACGCGCCGCGGCGCCGGCAGGCTTCAGCGGAAAATAGTCCGGCCGGCTGTTTTCCGCCTGGCGCCAGCCTTACTTGCCGCCGGCGCCGTCTTCGTCCTGCCGTTCGCGATCGAGCGCTTCCTTCATCGCCGCAACATCGGCCATGAATACGTCCACGCTGTCGTTCGGCGTGGCGCGCATCGCGGGCGGCAACAGTACCGACATATACAGTTCGTCGGCGAGGCGGCCGTTGCGCTGCTCGTTGCTGATCAGCACCAGCCCCGAACCGAGCAGCGCCAGCGCCGCGCAGACGACCGCATGGCTCCTGCGCGGCCCGGGTTTCACCGTGCCGAGGTGGAAATACACCATGCCCGCCACCAGCAGGATCGCCACGTGCGAGCCGTAGCGGGTGAAGATTTCGATCGAGTACGCATAGCCGGCGGCGCTCGACGCCAGCCGGAACAGCATCAGGGCCGCGATCCCGCAGCCAAAAATGAACAGGTGCCGCCCGAGCCGCGCCAGGCGTCCGAACAGGCGATTGGCGAGCGCCCACATGCCGCTCCAGACCAGTGCGGCGCCCAGGCCGTAGGCCAGGGCCAGCAGGTAGCGGAAAGGGCGGAAAGCCTGGGTGTCGGCCAGCCACATGGTGAACAGCGCCACCAGCGCCACCAGCAGCGCGCCGGCGAAGCCGGGCAGGGCGCCTTCCCAGCCGTGCATGGTGCGGTCGCGTAGCTCCGCCGGCACCGGGAAGCCGGCCGCGCGGATGCGCAAGGTGGTGTGGCCGAGCCGCACGACCGTCGTGCCGGTCAACGCCAGCGTTTGCCGGCGCCGGCCGCCGTGCACCACGCCGTTCCTGGTGCCGAGGTCGCGCAGCAGCAGGGCGCCGTCCTCGCCCGCCACCACCTCCGCATGGCGCGGCGCGGCATAGGCGTCGTCGAGGATGTAATCGTTGTCGTAGCCGCGCCCGATCCGGATCGGCAGGCTGTCGACCCGGTGACGGTGCAGCACGTCGCCGTTGCGCGCCAGGGTTTCGATGAACCATGGTCCCGTCATACGCGGTCCACTAAGGTTTCCCGCTGCGCCCGAGCGCATTCAGGAAAGCGCGCGCCACGCGCATGCCGTTGTCGTAGGAGACACCGGCCACATCCAGGCGGCTGAGCAGGCTGGCTTGCGGATTGTCGGTGCTGGCGGTGAGCAGGGTGAAGTTATACAGGCCGGGGAACTTGCGGTAGGCGCGCACGCAGGTCACGGCGCGCAGCGGCAGCGAGCTCGAATGCACGAAGCGCTCGCTGCACATCGGGCCGGTGAGGCGGGCGTCGCGCGTGCTGCCCAGGCGGTCGAGGCCGAACTCGCTGCTGGCCAGGGCGGCGAAGCGCAGCGGGTGCAGGGTGGCGGAGCGCAGGTATTGGTGGGTGATGGAGACCTGGCCGGTCTGCTGGTTGTCCGACACGTAGATGGCTGACTCCATCGCGCAGCTGAGCGTGTCGGCGCTGAACGAGACCTCCATCATCGCGTTCGAGCGGCCCCAGCAGCGTACCTGGCCCGATTCGCGCACCGGCACCCGGTAGGGCCCCATGTTCTTGATCGACAGCGGGGTGTCGAGCAGGCGGCCGACCATGGCGCGCTGGTGGGCCAGCAATTGCTCGGCAATGAGGGGATTGAAATCCCTCGGCGTGCTGCGCTGGAGCGCCACCCGGCGCAGCAGTTCCTGCGCATATTTCACCGGCACCAGGAAGCTGACCGCCTCGCCGTCCCGCCGTTTCGAAACATTGATCCCGGCCACGGTGCCGTTCGCCGTCACGCTCGGGCCGCCGCTCATGCCGGAATTGATCGGGCCGCTGAAGATCAGCTGGTCGTAAAAACTGCGGGTCACCACGCCATTGTAGGCGCCCTCGGAAATGGCGAAGCCGAGGTCCAGCGGGTTGCCGAGCGAATACAGGTCCTGGCCTTGTTTCAGCTTCACCGGTTTGGCGGGCACCGGGAAGAAGCCGCTGCCGTTGCGGTTCACGCGCAGCACCGCGAGGTCGTGCAGCACGTCCACCGCCAGCAGTTCGACCGGGCCGCGCTTGCCGTCGGTGTCGACGAATTCGCCGGCGTACACGCCCGGGTCGAGCGCCATCTGCGAGACCACGTGGTAATTCGTCAGCACCAGGTTGCTGGTGCCGACCAGGAAGCCCGAGCCGACGGTCGATTGGGTGCGGCCGTTACGCAGCAGCATGCGGATTTGCAGCAGGTCGGCCTGGGCCGACGAGTACAGCTGTTGCGCGGCCGAGGAGGGCGGCGGCAGGGTGGTATTGGTGTCGAGTTCGCCGGGACCGGGGGCGGGCGGCGTGGCGGCGGGCGGCGTTGCCGGCGGGATCGCCAGCGGCGCCTCGGCTGGCGCGTTGTCGGGCCGCGCTGCCGGCGCCGGGGCGGCGCGCTGGGCTCGCGCCGGCTGGAGATGCGCCGGCGCGGCGGCGGCCGTGGCGAGGCAGCTCAGGGCAGACAAGGCGAGCAGGCTGGCGGACAATGTCATGGCAAACGCGCGGCTGGCGCCGCACGCGCGGATAGCGGTAACCCCTATCTTGCCACTCTAGCTGCCGGTGTGCAAAACCTTACAGCTCGCCGTCCTCGGGAACCAGCACGGCCTGCGGGCTCATCATGTGGCCGAGCTTGGCCTGCTTGGTGTCGAGGTAGCTGTTGTTGAAGGCATTCCGGTTGACCAGCAGCGGCACGCGTTCGGTGACTTCGATGCCGAGGCGGGTCAGGGCGTCGATCTTGCGCGGGTTGTTCGTCATCAGCTTGACCTGCTTGATGCCGAACTGCGCCAGCATCGGCAGGCACAGCTCGTAATTGCGCGCATCGGCATGAAAGCCCAGCTGCAGGTTGGCCTCGACCGTGTCGGCGCCGGCTTCCTGCAGGCGGTAGGCGCGGATCTTGTTCACCAGGCCGATCCCGCGCCCTTCCTGGCGCAGGTAGAGCAGCACGCCGCGGCCTTCGGCGGCGATGCGCTTCAGGGCGCCCTCGAGCTGGGCGCCGCAGTCGCAGCGCTGCGAGAACAGCACGTCGCCGGTCAGGCATTCCGAGTGCACGCGCGCCAGCACCGGTTCGTCGCTGCCGATCTCGCCCAGCGCCATCAGCAGGTGTTCCTTGCCCGTGGCGTGCTCGACGAAGGCATGCAGCGTAAACTGGGCCCAGGGCGTGGGCAGCGCGCAGGACGTGACGTAGTCGAGCAGGGGAGCGGCGGGCGTGGCGTTATTGGACATTGCAATGGTCTGGTGCGGGTGATGTAACCGGTAAGTATAAGAGAAATCGGCCCCGGCCGTGCGCCGCTGTCCTGCCGGCCGGCCTAGCGGCCGCGCCGCAGCGGGTCGAGCAGCGAGCGCAAGTCGTTATGGTCGAGTTCGTACATCAGGGCCAGCAATTCGCCCAGTTCACCGCGCGGAAACCCTTCGCGCGCGAACCAGCCGAGATAATGGCCCGGCAGGTCGGCGATTTTCCGGCCTTGGTATTTCCCATAAGGCATGTCGCGCGTCAGCAGCAGGGTCAGGTGTTCAGGTGTCATCGTGGCGCCACTTTAGCAAATCCTGCGAACGAGGTAGCATTCACGCAAAGGAGGACGCCATGGACAACGATTTCAACCTCGAGCGCTTCGTCGACGCCCAGGACCCCGTGTATTCCGATGTCCTGGCCGAGCTGCGTACCGGCAAAAAACGCAGTCACTGGATGTGGTTCGTGTTTCCGCAAATTGCCGGACTCGGTCAGAGCGAGATGGCGCGCCGGTATGCGATCGCCTCGAACGACGAGGCCGCCGCCTATCTCGCCCATCCGGTGCTGGGGCCGCGCCTGCGCGAATGTGCGCGCCTGGTCGCCACCCATGGCGACATGGACGTCGGCGACATCTTCGACGGCCCCGACGACCTCAAATTCCATTCCTCGATGACCCTGTTCGCCGACGTCGCTCCCGACGAGGCCGTGTTCCAGCGCTGCCTCGACCAGTTCTTCGACGGCAAGCCGGACGCGGCCACGCTGGCGCGGATTTAAGTGCCGAAGTCGATCTTCAGAGGCAAGCTCGGCGCCTGCCAGCGGTAGCGGCGGTCGAGCACGTCCCGGCCGGGCTGCGCGCCGCGCCATTCGATGCCGAGCAGGCGCGTCAGGCTGTGGCCGAACCAGTCGCCGCGCACCGGCGTCGCCAGGGCCTGGCCGGGCGCCGGATCGGCGAAGGAACTCCACAGCATCAGCGGAATGCGGTAGCCGTCCGGAGTGGTCGCGCTGTGGCCGGCGCGGTCGGTGGTGTGGCCCACTTCCTGGCCGTGGTCCGACAGGAAGACCCAGGTCTGCTTGCCCGCGGCCTGGCGCGACAGGTCGAGCGTCGCCGCGACCGTGCTGTCGTGGTAGCGCACGGCCGAATCGTAGTCGTTGCGCAGTTCGCGCAGCCAGGCCGGCCGGCCCTCGCTGCGCAGGCGCGCGTCGACCCGGTCGGCCGCGTGGGCGTAGGGGCTGGCGCCATCCGGGTGGCGCATGCGGTAATGCGGGTGCAGGCCGAGCATGTGCAGGACGATCAGTTTGCGCGGGGCCGGATCGGCCAGCGCCGCGCGGGTGGCCGGCAGCATCTGTTCGTCCATCGCACGCGAGGCGCGGCCCGGGATATTGTTGAGCAGGTGGACTTCGTCGGCCAGGCGCGCGTGCTCCTGCTCGATCGCGAGATCGTTGTGGTTGCTGATCCAGAAAGTGCGGTAGCCGGCGGCGCGCGCCAGCGCCAGCAAGTGGGTGCGCTCGCTCGATTCGGGACTGCCGAAATAGAACAGGTTGCGCAGCGCCGGCACCGTCGAGGCGTTCACCGACCAGGCATGACGAAACACCTGCATCTGCCCGCCCAGCTCCTGCTGGCGCGCGGCCAGGTGCGGCGAGGTGGCGCGGCCATAGCCGTAGTTGCTGAGGTTGCCGCGGTTCATGCTCTCGCTGATGACCAGCACCAGGGTATCCGGTCCGGCTTGCGAGAGCGTCGGGCCGAGCGCCGCGGCGGAGCTGAGCAATTGCTGGCGCTGGCGGCCGAAGCCCGACCATTGCTGGCGCAGGTCGCCCAGTTCCTGCGCCCAATGGGGCCAGAACACGAAGGGATGATGGCGGCGCCAGGGTTTGCTGAAGAAGGCGCCGGCCACCAGCGCCAGCAACAGGGCGGCGATGACGATGCGCCAGGCGCGCGGCGCGCGCGGCGGCCGCGGCGGCGCGCGCCACCACCAGTACAGGCCGGCGGCCAGCGCGCCGGCGCACAGCAGGGCGAACAGGCTCCAGCCCAGCAAGTCGCGCCAGTACATGCTGACGAATTCGCGCGACTCGCCGTCCGTCGTATTCGCCACCGCGCTCAGCACCATGGCGCTGTTGGGCAAGGCCTCATAGGCCGACAGCAGGAAGCCGCGCAGGGCGCCGTCGATCACGAACCCCAGGCCCAGCACGAAGCACAGCAGGCCCTGGGCCAGGCGCCTGCCGTGCAGCGCGCTCGGCCACAGCAGCCAGGCCATGGAGGGCAAGGCCAGCACCACCACCTGCCACCTGCGCGTGCCCTCGTGTCCGGCCCAGATCGGCGCGAGCAGGGCGGCGCAGGCCAGCAGCAGCGGCAGCGTCCGCCGCAGCGCGCTGCCCGGAGACGCCAACAGGGCTGCTTGCGCGAGGAATTCGCGCTCGTTAATGCTGGAATGCATGAGCGACAGCTTAGGCGCGGGGGTGCGGGAGGGCGGAATTGCCGGCGCGAGGTAGCCGGCGGCAGGACGTGGAATGCGGGTGGACTTCGGAGCGCTTCATCGGGTTCATGCAGTCTCAGCTAAGAGTGGAACATTAGGTTGCAACACAGGAAGAAACATTCTTTGCGGAAGCGAGTGTATACGCTTGCGCGTTGTATGCACGTCACATATGGGAATTTTTTTCTGATGGCAAAGATGGCATGACATGATGGCAGGCGTCCCGCCGCACTTGGGCGGGGAGCGAACGCCGTTGTGCGTATAATCCGCGGGGTGTCTGTTCTCTCTTATCAGAAAATAAAAAACTATGGCTTCATCCGATAACATCAGCATGGCGGTGTTCTGCGACTTCGAAAACGTCGCCCTGGGCGTACGCGACGCGAATTACGACAAATTCGACATCAAGCCGGTGCTCGAACGCCTCCTGCTCAAGGGCAGCATCACCGTCAAGAAGGCGTATTGCGACTGGGAGCGCTACAAGGGCTTCAAGTCGACGATGCACGAAGCGAACTTCGAGCTGATCGAAATCCCGCACGTGCGCCAGTCGGGCAAGAATTCGGCCGACATCCGCCTCGTCGTCGACGCCCTCGACCTGTGCTACACAAAATCGCACGTCAACACCTTCGTCATCATCAGCGGCGACTCCGACTTTTCGCCCCTGGTCTCGAAACTGCGCGAAAACAACAAGCAAGTGATCGGCGTGGGCGTGAAGCAGTCGACCTCCGATCTGCTGGTGGCCAATTGCGACGAATTCATTTTCTATGACGACCTGGTGCGCGAAGTGACCCGCGCCGCCGCCAAGCGCAAGGAATCGCAGGACGCGCGCAAGGCCGCGCCGCAAAGCAACAAGCGCCCGAGCGACGACCGCCGCAAGGAAGAACTCGAAGCGCGCAAGACCCAGGCGCTGGAAATGGTCGCCGAAACCTTCGACGCGCTGGTGTCGGAACGCGGCGACACCGGCAAGATCTGGGCCTCGCTGCTGAAAGACACGCTCAAGCGCCGCCGTCCGGAATTCTCCGAGGTGTATTACGGTTTCCGTACCTTCGGCAACCTGCTCGAAGAGGCGCAGGTACGCGGCCTGTTCGAGTTCGGGCGCGACGAAAAATCGGGCACCTACGTCTTCCGCAGTAACAGCGCCGGCAGCGGCGCCAACGCCGCGCTGCCGGCCGAGGGCCCGACCATGGGCGAAAGCATCATGGCCGGCAGCGAGGTGCTTGCCGAGGCCGAGGAAGCCGCGCCGCTGGAAGCGCGCGACGAAGGCCGCGGCAAGGGCCGCAGCCGTGGTGGCCGTGGCCGCAAGAACACCCGTGGCGACGCGCCGTTCGTGGCGGTAACGCCGGACGAGGCCGCCGAGGCCGAACCGGCCGTCGAGACCGCTGCCGAGGAAAGCGCGGCCGAAGCCTGGCCGGCGCCGCCTGCCCTGGAAGAAGTCGTCGCCGTCGTCGAACCGGCGCTGCTCGAGGAAGAGGCGCCGGCGAAGAAGGAACGCCGCCGCGCGCCGCGCAAACCGGCTGCCAAGAAGGTCGCCGCCGCCGCGCCGCTGGAAGACGTTGCGGCCGCGCCGCAAGTCGACACCGCGCCAGCCGAGGCGCCGGTGGCCGAGATCGCTGCCCCGGTAGCTGCCCCGGTAGCGGCCCCGGTAGCGGCGCCCGACTTCGACGACGAAGAGGACGAGGTCTTGCCTGGCGATGTGAACGGCAACGTCATCTCGAACGACAACACCGCCACGCGCACCTCGGGCCGTGCCGCGGCGAGCCGTCCGGCACGCAAGCCTGCCGCACGCGCACCGGCCGGCAAGCCAGCCGGCAAACCAGCGGGCAAACCGGCGGCGCGCAGCCGCCGTCCAGCCAAGCCGAAGGGCACGCCGGACAATAGCTAAGCAATCGCAGACCGCGCGGCGGGGAGCAGGCAACTCCTGCCGCGCCGCGCGGTCTGACGATGGACACCTAACGTGGTAAAGGAGCTGCCATGCGCGCGCTTGCCGGAATGCTGCTGTCCTTCCTCGCAGTCCTGCCGCCGGCCATGGCGGCCCCGCCCGCGCCGGTCGCGCCCAGCACCACCCATCCCATCCTCGGCATCTGGCGCCTGTCGCTGCCTGCACTCCACTGCGTCGAAACCTACCGCTTCCGCGGCGACGGCACCACCCTGGTGACGAGCAAGGACGAAATCTCCGAAAGCGAATTCCGCATCCCCGACCAGCCCAGCGAAAAAGGCTTCTACAAGCTCGAAGACCGCATCGTGAAAGACAACGGCAAGCGCGATTGCTCGGGCGAGATCATGAAGGTCGGCACCCGGGCCATCAATTTCCTGCGCTTCCATCCCTCGGGGGCGCTGTTCCTGATGTGCAGCGACGAGACGATGGCGGCCTGTATCGGGCCGTTCGAAAGGGTGGAGGGCGAGGAGGCCTAGCCATGCATCCGCCGGTGGCTGGCGGCCGCGTCTGGTGTATATTGCCGGGGCAACCATCCACACCCACGGAAACACATGTCCCCGGTTCTACTCTTCTGCATCCTCATCGGCTATTTCGCGCTCCTGCTCGGCGTCGCCTGGGCCACCTCCCGCAACGCCAACAACGACAGCTTCTTCATCGGTAACAAGAGCAGCAACTGGATGCTGGTCGCCTTC
>Ga0213836_101242_pt1 | contig 15897 bp, 13 predicted proteins | sample SWPATP03_FD_160578 | JGI IMG/M metagenome (GOLD analysis project Ga0213836, IMG submission 160578) | Coastal seawater microbial communities from Marineland, Florida, United States - SWPA TP0 #3 | ecosystem: Environmental > Aquatic > Marine > Coastal | place: USA: Florida | collected 2016-08-05
ACGCCTCCAGCACGCTCTTGCCCGAAAGGTTCATGTACGTCGTCGGCTTGAGCAGCAGGCACCGGCCCGCCCCCGGGAGCGACGCCTCCACCACACCCGCGCTGAAACGCGAACGCAGCGTCTCGCCCTTGGCGTGGCGAGCGATGAGACGATCGATCACCATGAACCCCGCGTTGTGACGCGTGTCCTGGTACTCCCGTCCCGGGTTGCCGAGGCCGACGATCAGACGCATGACGCTTCAGGCAGGGCTCAGTCCTTGCCGTCCTCCTTCTTCTTCTCGGTGATGACCTCGGGCGCCGCCTGCCCGTCGGCCGAAGCCGCCTCGCCCGTCGACTCATCGCCCTTGACCGTGATCGTCGCGACGATCGCGTCCGGGTCCGACACGAGCTTCATCGAGTCCATTGGGAGCTTGATCTGCGAGGCGTGCAGCGACTCGTGCGCGTCCAGCTCGCTCACGTCGACGTCGATCTCTTCCGGGATGTTCGTCACGGTGCACTCGATCGTGATCTGCGTCGTCGGGTGCATCAGCACCGCGCCGCCGGTCTTCAGACCCTTCGGCGTGCCGATCAGGTGCACGTGCACGTTGGTCTCGACCCGCTCGTTCAGGTTCACCAGCGCGAAGTCCGCGTGGATGATCTGGCTGCCGAGGTGGTCGAACTGGAGGTCCTTGACGAGCACGGTCTCCTTGCGCCCGTCAAACTCGATGTTGAAGACCTTCTCGCCGCGCTCGATGTGCTGGACGGCGAGCTTGCGATCGACGGCGACGGGGATCGGCGTCTCGCCGTGCCCGTAGACGATCGCCGGGAGCCGCCCGCCGGCCCGGAGGCGCTGGGCGTAACGCGAGCCGAGGCGCTCGCGGCGCTCGGCGGTCAGGGTCGTGGTCTCGTGCTGCATGGTTCGTTTCCTTCTTCATCCCGCCGACGACGATCGCCGACGCGCTGGTGCTTCAAAATCTCAATCCGATGACCTGTCTCACTCCAAAACTCGTGGCACAGGCGTCCCGCCTGTGTCTCCCATCCCCTCGCTCTACCGCTTCGTCCCGGCCGTCTCATGGAACAGCGCACTCACCGACTGGTTGTGGTGGATCCGGTGGATCGCCTCGCCCAGCAGCTCGCCCACGCTCAACTCCACGACCTTGTCCTGGATCGGCGCGTACCGATCACCGCCGGGAATCGTGTCGGTCACGACCACGCGGCTGATCGGGCTGTCGGCCAGGCGTTGCATCGCCATCCCGACCAGCACCGGGTGCGTCGCGGCCGCGATCACGTCCGTCGCGCCCTTGTCCATCACGAGCCGCGCCGCCTCGCAGACCGTGCCGGCTGTCGAGATCATGTCGTCAAACATCAACACCGTCTTCCCGCGCACGTCGCCGATCAGGTTCCCCGTCTCGACCGTGTCGCCGGTGATCCGGCGCTTGTTGATGATCGCCAGATCCGCGCCCAGCAGGTTCGCCATCCCCTCCGCGACCTTCACGTTCCCCACGTCCGGGCTCACCAGGCACAGGTCGCCCAGTTCCTCGCGGATCGCGTGGAAGTGCTTCAGGAAAACTGGCGTCGCCGAGAGGTGATCCATCGGGATGTCGAAGAACCCCTGGATCTGAGCCGCGTGCAGATCGATCGCCAGCACGCGGTCGGCACGCGCGGCGGTGATCATGTTCGCGATCAACTTCGCCGTGATCGGCACGCGACCCTCGTCCTTGCGGTCCTGACGCCCGTACCCGAAGTAGGGCATCACGACCGTCACCCGGCGCGCGCTCGCGCGGCGCAGGCAGTCGAGGAAGATCAACAGCTCCATCACGTTGTCGTTCACCGGTGCGCACGTCGAGATCAGCACGTAGCAGTCCCGCCCGCGCACGTCCTCGTCGAGCTTGACGATCAGCTCGCCGTCCGGGAACGACTGCGTTTTCGCCGCTCCCAGCGGCAGGTCCAGGTGCTCGCACACCCGCTGCGCCAGATGCTTCGCGTGACGCCCCGCGAAAATCTTCAGATCGTTTGCGTCGCTCCGGCTCACGCGCCACCTCCCGCACCACCAGCCCCAACGCCAACCCCACCACTGCCACCATGCCGCGACCGGTAGATCCGGTCCACCTCGGCGAGTTGCTCCAGCGTGTTGATGCTCAGGATGTCCTCCGGCGGCACCGCGTCGATCACCTCCACGCGCCCGCCATCCGCCAGCAGAATCGCCGGCACATCCGTCACGTAGTACTCGCCGGTCGTCTCGTTCTTGGTCACACGCTCCAGCGAGCGGAACAACCCGCCGACGCCGAAGATGTAGTAGCTCGGGTTCACCTCGCGGATCGCCAGCTCCCCCGGCGTCGCGTTCTTCTGCTCGACGATCCGCGCGAACCGACCGTCCTCGCTCCGCACCACGCGCCCGTACCCCGTCGGGTCGTCAAGCCGCGCCGTCGCGAGCGTGCCCGCAGCCTGCGTGTTCCGGTGCAGCTCCAGCAGCGTCCGCAGCGTCTCGGCCCGGATCAGCGGCCCATCGCCGCAGAGCACGAACGCGTCCCCCTCGCCGCCCGACGCCAGCTCGCGCTCGTACGCCCCGCGTGCGCACATGACGGCGTGCCCGGTGCCGAGCTGCTCGTCCTGCACCGCGTACTCGACGCGGTCGCCGTACCCAGCGCACGCCTCGCGCACGAGCTCCTGCTTGTACCCCACCACGACGACCACGCGCACGCACCCGGCTTCAAGGCAGGCGTCGATGACGGCGCACACCATCGGGCGACCACCCACAGGGTGGCAGACCTTCGGCAGGTCGGACTGCATCCGCGTGCCCTTGCCGGCCGCGAGGATGATCGCAGACAGCGGGCGGGCGGAACCGGTCTGTTCAGGCGTCGGCGTCATGCTCGTGTGCGCGAGCGATCGGGAGCGGGCGGCCCATCCGTCGCCTCAGCGTTCGAGCGATCCGTTTCAGACGCGAGCCGCGGACTCAGCAGGCGTGCGCCCCAGCCCGGTGACGGGCGAGGGCAATAGCCCGACAAGGATTCGAACCCTGACCCCCAGTACCAAAAACTGGTGTGCTAGCCATTACACTATCGGGCCGAGGTCCGCCGCCGAGGGTTGCGAGCGCGTGGCGCCCGGCGTGTCGGCGTTGTTCGCGTGGATCGTTCGATCGCCCGAGGCGTGTTGCCCGGGGATCGTGCGCTGCCTCCGTGTGCTGTGGGCCGAGCGGGGTTGAAGCCGCACGGTGCCGAACCGTCGATACCGAAGATCGCGGTCCGACGCCGACCGGGACAACCCCGGGTCTGCACGCGAAGGCCGCGGCTGAGCGAACGCCTTGCTTCAAACAAGCAAGCACGCACGCCTGGGCTGGACCCCCCTCCGCCGCTCGGAGGCAAGACCCATGCCGCGCCTCGGCCGAAGGGTCTTCACCCCCGGCGTCCGTCGCGGTCGGCCCAACTCAATGCCCAAAAGCATAGCCCCGCGCCATCCTGGTGGCACAGCTCTCCGAGCTGTGTTCCTCATTCGGTGCCCTGGAAACGCGGAGCTTTTCCAGGATCGGAGACGGACGGGGTCGAGCGAGCGAGGGAGAACGCGGAGCCCGGAAAAGCTCCGCCGCGGCGGCTGCGCGTTGCCGAGGCACCAGAGATGCCCGTTATCCGCCCAGCAGCCCCCGCACCCGCTCGATCTCGTCCCGGTTAACGGCGTGGGGCTCACCGGGGTAGCGCACCAGCGTCACCGCCGCCCCGAGCCGCTCCAGAACCGATGCCGACTCGCTGACCCGGGCCCAGGGCACGTGCGGGTCCGGGTCGTTCGCTCCAAGAAAGACCGGCGTGCCGCTAAGGTCGCCCTCGAACTCGAACGCCGTCCCCGGCGGCCCGATCAGCCCCCCCGTGAAAGCCGCCACCAGCGCGTACCGGCGCGGGAACCGGGCGGCGTGGGTCAACGCCAGGCACGCCCCCTGGCTAAAGCCCATCAGCGCGACCCGCTCCGAACCGACGCCGAGCCCCGCGAGCTGCCCGATCAACGCCTCGATCAGCGCGTGGGCGGACTCGATCCCCGCCTGGTTCACCGTCCCCGGGGCGAGGAACGACTGCGGGTACCACGTCCCCCCGGCGGCCTGGGGCGCGATCGCGCTCAGCCCGGGCAGATCCATCGCCCCGTGGAGCCCGAGGATGTCCTGAGCCGCCCCGCCGCGGCCGTGGAGCATGATCGCCACCACCGCGCCCATCCCAGGCGCCACCCCAGGCGCCGCCCCCGGCTCCGGCCCAAGGCTGAAGATCGGGGCGTTCCTGTGCGGCCCCGGCACGCCCGAGGTGTCGAAGCTCAACGCCATGACAATGCCCTCCCAAGCCCCAAAGCCCGGGCCCCACAGCCCGAGGCTCACGCGCCGGCGGGCGGGCGCGAGGCGCCGGGGCGGGCCTTGGCTTTCTCGCCCCGGATCCGCTTCGGCTGCAAAGCCGGCGGGACCGCGCTCACCGGCATCGCCGCGACCGGGGCATCGGACAGCGGCGCCGCGCCGGGCTCGTCCGATGCGAGCGCGTCCGCTTCGCTCCCCAGGGCGGCGGCTTCGCTCGGGTCCAGATCGCCCTCGATCGCGTGACGACTGATCACCTCGTAGCACGTCGCCAGCAAGCCCACCATCGGGAAACGACGGCCCTCGAACGGGCTCGGGCCCAGGCGGCGCAGCAGCGGGTGGCTCACCGGCGGCGGCTCGATCACCAGCGGCACGCCCGGGTCGCCCCCTTCCCAGAACCGCGACGCCAGTGTTTCCAAAGCCGCGAGCGAAGCCCCGTCCCCCGCGGGCGGCGCGGGCGTGTAGACCGGCATCGACAGCCCGCCGGCCGACGCGATCGCCCGGCTCTGGCGCAGACGCTCCAGCAGATCGTCCGGCTCAAACCCGCGCAGGCGGAAAGCCGCGAACGGGTCCTGCGCCAGGTGGTCCGCCACCAGGTGCATCACGCACAGCAGGTGCTTGCACCACTCCCCCGTGTCCTTGCACGTGCACGAGCCGACCAGTTCCGATGCATCCACCGGGATCAGGCGCGTGCCCAGCGGCTCCAGCAACGTGTCGATATCCAGCGGCAGCTCACCCGCGAGCATCTTCGCCGCGAATACCGCCTGGTCCGCCATCGCGCGGACCAGACCCTCCCGCTGACCCTGGTCGAATCGGCGCAGCTCGATCGTCACCTGGTACGGGCGCGGCTGGCGACCCTGCACCTGCGCGCGGACCACGCCGTCCTCCACCGACAAACGCTTGGTCTGCCCCAGCGTCGCGTACTCCAGCGCCTCGGCGGCTTCGCCCGCGCGCCCGTGACGCTCGGTCAGCGTGTCGATCAGGCGGCGCCAGCGGTCCCCGGCCCAAGCCGTCGGCCCGCTCGGGGGCGACTTCAGCAGCTTCACGCCCTGGCGCACCCGGCGCGGGTTCACCGGCAGCGGGCGGTCACGACGCACGAACTGTCCGCGGTCCGGCTGCTGCATGCGATCCGTCGCTCCCAAAGACGCCCCGGCCCCGCCGAGCCCAAGCGCTAAGGGTTGGAGCCCAACGACGCGATGTCCACTCCCCGTGCGCACGGGCACGCGGGCGGGCTCAGAAATCGTCCGCGATCGCGTCGGTCCGCAGGGTCAGGATCTCGCGGAGCTGATCGGTGTCCAGCTCGGTCAGCCAGCGCTCGCCCGCGCCGACGATGTTCCGCGCCAGCTCCGTCTTCCGCTCGATCATCTGGTCGATCCGCTCTTCCAGCGTCCCGCGGACGACGTACTTGTGCACGTGGACCGTCTTGGTCTGCCCGATGCGGTACGCCCGGTCCGTCGCCTGATCCTCCACCGCGGGGTTCCACCAGCGGTCGAAGTGGAAGACGTGGCTTGCCGCCGTCAGGTTCAGACCCACGCCGCCCGCCTTCAGGCTCAGGATCAGCACCGGGTGGCGCTCGTCCCCGCGCTGGAACTCCTGCACGATCACCTCGCGCTGCTTCTGCGGCGTGCCGCCGTGCAGGAACAGCACCTCCCGACCCGTGTGCTGACGGATCATCGACTCCAGCAGGTGCCCCATCTGGCGGAACTGCGTGAACACCAACGCACGCTGGTCCTCCGCGAGCACCTCCTCGAGCATCTCCAGCAAACGCACGCACTTGCCCGAACGCGCAGGCTCCGGGCCACGCCCTTTCCCGAACTCGTGATCCTTGAGCAACTGGCTCGGGTGGTTGCAGATCTGCTTCAGGCGGATCAGCGTGCTCAGCACCAGCCCGCGACGGTGCATCCCTTCCGCCTGATCGACCTCCCCCAACATCCGGCGCACCGCGTTCTCGTACAGCTCCGCCTGCTCGCTCGTCAGGTGGCAGTACTCACGCGTCTCCAGCTTCTCCGGCAGGTCGCTCACGACGTCCGGATCGGTCTTGAGCCGGCGCAGCACGAACGGGCGCACCAGCCCGCGGAGCTGCTCGGACTTCTGCGGATCCCGGTACCGCTCGATCGGGACGGCGAACCGCTTGCGGAACCCCGCGGCTGTCCCGAGGTAGCCCGGGTTCAGAAAGTCCATGATCGACCAGAGCTCGGTCAGACGGTTCTCCACCGGCGTGCCCGTGAGCGCCACGCGCCGGTCGCTCTTGAGTGCGCGCACGGCCTGGGTCTGCTTCGCCTGCGGGTTCTTGATGTTCTGCGCCTCATCCAGCACCACCCGGTGCCAGCGCACGCGCTCGAACAGCTCCTGATCCCGGTTCGCGAGCGCGTAGGTCGTGATGACCATGTCGCTCGCGTTCGCCCGCTCGACAAACGCGTCGCCCTGCAGGCGCTCGACGCCGTGGTGGATCGAGACGCGCAGCCCCGGCGCGAACCGGCGCGCTTCGTACATCCAGTTGCCCACGACCGACATCGGCACGACCAGCAGCGTCGGGCCCACGGGCTCGACGCCGGTCTCCCCGCGCTCGCGAGCCGCGGCCGCCGCCTCGCGCTCGTGCGCGCACAGCGCGATCAATTGCACCGTCTTGCCCAGACCCATGTCGTCCGCGAGGCAGACGCCGAACCCGAACCGCTCGAGGAACGACATCCAGCTCAGCCCGCGCGTCTGGTACGGTCGGAGCGTGCCCTGGAAGCCCTCGGGCGTCTCGAGCAGGGGCAGCGCGTTCCCCCCGCCGCCGAGCAGCGCGCCGACCCACCCGCCGGCTTCCAGACCGACGATCGGGAGCCCCGTCTGCGCCCGGTCCGCCGCGTACGCCAGACGCAGCGCTTCGCCCACGCGCATCTGCCCGCCCGGGTTCTCGCGGATGAACCCGACAGCCGCCATCACGTCCTCGGGGCGGATCTCCACCCACTGCCCGTTCACGCGCACCAGCGGCGTCTTCTTCGACGCGAGCTTCTCGAACTCGCTCAGCGTCAGCGTCACGCTCCCGACGGCGATCTCCCATCGGTACCCGACGAGCGTGTTCAGCCCAAGCTCCGGGCCGGCCGCGGCCGACATCCCGGTGCCGAGCGCGCCGCCGGTCACGTCCTCCGGGTCGTCCAGGCGCAGGCGCGCGCCCAGGCGCGCGTTCGGGCTCTCCCACCACTCGGGCACGTGCACCGCGAAGCCCTGCTCCTCCAGCGGCGTCCGGTGCTCGCGCAGAAACGCGTACGCCTCCTGCGTCGTCAGCAGCAGCTCGATCGGCTCCGGGTCCTCCAGCGCGCGCTCGAGATGGCGGAACACGCGGGCCGCCCGCCCGAGCTCGCCCAGCAGCAACTCCTGCGGCCCGTCCACCCGCCAACCCTGCACCGCGATCGTGTCCGTCGAGAGCGCCCACACGTCCGACGCGTCCAGGAACACCTCCGGCGCGTCCACGGGCTGCAGATGGAAACTCAGCGACCAGTACAGCTTCGGCGGCGGGGCTTCCAGGTCCTCCAGCATCTCCAGATCGACCGGCTCGTTCAGACGCAGGCACAGCCGCCACGTGCTGCTCGCCCCGCGCTCCTCCAGCCCACCGATCCATCGCCGAACCTGGCGCACCGTCTCCGACACGCGCGGGAGCGGCACCGGCACCGGGCGCTCCGCCTCGCTCAACAGACCCGTCAGCCACGCGACCTGCTCGTCGCTCACCGGGTCCTGCCCGTCGATCGTCTCGCTCAGCGCTTCGGCCGAGAGCGCCCGACGGGCCGCCTCGTCCACCAGCGCCGAAGCCATCGCGCTCACGATCGCCCAGGGGTCGTGCGCACACTCATCGTCCACCGCCCGCACCACCGGCGGCATCGCGCTCACCAGCTTCGACGCCCGATCCGCGACCGAGCCCTCGCCGAGCCAAGGCAGCCACGTCCCGGTCAGCCGACCCGACCCCTCCTGACGCAGCATCGGCACGAACCGCTGCTGCGCGAGCACGTACCGCGCCAGACGCGCGACCGACGCCAGAAACTCCACCCCCGGCCCGACCTGCAGCCACGCCTCGCCCGCGTCCGGGTCCCCCGCGTCCAGCAACGCCTCCAGCGCCGCCCCCGCGTGAGCCGCCCCCACCGCGACCGTCGCTGTCTCGAAGCGCGCCAGACCCTCGATCGACACGTCCTCCGCGCTCATCCCCAGCGTGTGCGCCAGACGAGGGCTCGGGCTCGGACGCCCACCCGCCACCGGCAGCACCAACGCCAGACGCCCCCGCATCAGCGAGCCGCCGATGACCCCCGGCAGCACCACGCGCAGGCGCTCCAGCAGTTCGTCCCCCGCCTCGGCGTAGGGGTGCGTGTCGGGCTTCTCGCCGTCGCGGGTGGAGGTCGCGAAGCGGGCCTCGCTCTCGCCCCACAGGTGCAGGGCGCCGGCGCTCCACTGCGCGTGGAGCACCAGGACGCTGGGGGCGGCGGTCGCGGTCGGGGCTGGGCGGTCGTGCAACGCGGCCTTCCTTGGCTGTCGCCACGCTTGGGCAGCGCGGCGTGGGTCGCGGAATGGGGGCGCAGGGACTCGAACCCTGAACCTGCGGATTAAAAGTCCGATGCTCTACCGATTGAGCTACGCCCCCGCTCGGGCACATGGTTACGCCACGGGCCGAACCCCTGATCGTACGGCCTCAACCCGCGTCTGGCTGCCTTCCGCTTCCAACTTCGACGCGTCCGCCACTCCCGATGCCCCGCGCGAGGGCCCCAGCAGGCTCAGGAGCAACGCCGCGTGACGCTCACTCGCCCCCTGGTGCGCACGCACACAGGCGATCCCGCGTTCGCCCATCAAGCGAGCCAGCGGCGGATCCCCCAGGATCTCGCCCAGCGCCCCTCCAAGCTCGTCCGCCTCCACTCGCCGGAGCGCCCCGGCCTCATTCAGCGCCCCCACCGCGTGCTCGAAGTCTGTGACGTTCGGGCCGATCACGACCGGCTTGCCCAGAGCCGCCGGCTCGATCGGGTCCGACCCGTACAACGGCGCGAAACTCCGCCCCAGCACCACGATATCCGCAATCGCGTATAGCGCGCGCAGCTCGCCGATCGTGTCCAGCAAAAACCGCGTCGAACCCGGCGCCCCGGGCGCGCCCGCGCTCCGGCGTACGCATCCCGGCAGGTCCCGCGCCGCCTCGTCGAACCGCGTCGCCTGGCGCGGCGCGCACGCGAGCTGCACACCCTGCGCCACCCGCCCGCCCGATGCCAACGCCGCAACCGACTCGTGCAGGAGTTGTTCTTCGCCCTCAGCCGTCGAACCCGCGACGATCAGCGGGCGCGTGCGGTCGATGCCGAGTTCCGCCGCCAGCGCCTCGCCCGTGCGCACGAACGCGGGGTCGTGCGCCGCGTCCGGGTCGGCCGCGTCCCATTTCATGCTCCCTGTCAGCAGGCAATCCGTCGGCTTCACGCCCATCGCCTCGAACCGCTCGGCGTACGCCCCGTCCTGCACCGCCGCGAACGCCAACTCTCGGAACATCGGCGAGACCACACGCCGAAAGCGGTGATACCCGCGGAACGATCGCTCGCTCAGACGCCCGTTGATCACCGCGACCGGGATCGACCGCGATCGGCACGCTGAGAGAAAGCCTGGCCACAGTTCCAGCTCCACCAGCCCCACCGCGTCCGGACGCACCGCATCCAGAAACCGGCGCACGCTCCACGAGAAGTCCAGCGGATACCGCACGACCGTTGCTAGCTTTGCTTCGCCCTCGAACAGCGCCCGCGCGCGGGCGATGCCCGTGTCGGTCGTGACGCTGACGACGACCTCCGCCGCCTCGGCAAGCCGCGGCACCAGCGCACGCAGCGCGTTCACCTCCCCCACGCTCACCGCGTGCAGCAGCACACGCCCGAGCTTGCCCGGCGCAACCGGCGCGAGCGGCTCGGTCTTCCCGAACCGCGCCGGCCAATCCCCCCGGCTCTTGCGCAGGATCACCGGCGACATCGCGACGCCCGCCAGGATGTACGCCAGATCACGCGGGTGCAAAAGCCGATTCCTGGTGGCACAGCTCTCCGAGCTGTGTTGAAGATGAATACAGATGACACAGCTCAGAGAGCTATGCCACCCGGAAGACACAGCTCGGAGAGCTGTGCCACCGGGGGGAGTTTATTCTCGCCCGAACCAGCGCAGGCGCCAGCTGCCGTCTTCCATGACCATGTCCATGTGGGTCCAGCGGAGATCCTGGGTCGCCATGCCGGTGACGGTCATGCGGTAGACGCGGTCGCCTTGTCGGTGCAGGAGCACGCCGGGGGTGAACTCGCCCTGGGGCATGCGGGCGAAAAGCTGGTTCATCCATCGTTGGCGGTGCTGGAGCTCGTCGAACGCCAGCTCGGGGTCGAGCCCTCGGTCGTAGAACTCCTGTTTCGTGCGCGCGCTGAGCACCTGTTCGACGAACAGCTCGCGCTCGTTGTTGCGCAGGGTGGTGACGATGTGCCCCATGAGCTGTCGCCCTGTGCGGGCGCTGAGCAGGACGGTGCCGTCGGAGAGTTCGGTGCGCGGCGCCCCGCCGGGGAGCCCGACGTTCGGCTCATCGGCGCGGGCCGAGCCGCGGGGCGACGCCCCGCCGCCCGTCGCGCCGGGGAGGGTCGCGAGCATCCCGCCCCGGCGATCGACCACGCGCGTCTCGGTCTGGCACCCCGCGAGAGCCGCCCACCCGGCGAGCGCGACCGACATCGCGGCGAGCGTCCCGAGTCGGCGACGGGGTGTCGTGCGTGTGGGCATCCTGCGGCTCACCATGACGTTCAACCAACGGGGACCTTCACCCAACGGGCGCGGGCTCGTCCGCCGGCGTGCGCGTCGGCTCCCGGCGCCCGCGACGCCAGGCGTCGTGCGCACAGAACCCGTCCTCGGTTCCCGGAAAATCCTCGCGTGCGTGGCACCCGCGGGATTCCTCACGCCAACCGGCGCTCCGCGCGATCAACGCGCCGACCAGCAGCAGGTTCTGCGTCTCCCACCCCATCGGGTCGTCGAAGATCTTGTCCAGCGTGTACTTCGCCCAGAAGTTCAGCATCTCCGCGAGATCCGCGAGCCTCGGGCCGGTGCGGATCAGCCCGGCGTTGCGCCACATCGCCGAGCGCAGGCTGGAGCGGACGTCGGCGAGGTCCAGCTCCGCGTGCTCGCTGGGGCGGATGTCGCTGACGATGGGGACCGGGGCGCTGCGCGCCCCGTTCGCAACGGCGCTGAACCCGTTGCCGCCCGCGGCCTTGAGCCCCGCCCGCGAGCCGAAGACGAGCCCTTCGAGCAGGGAGTTGCTCGCGAGCCGATTCGCGCCGTGCAACCCGGTGCACGCCGTCTCGCCCGCGGCGTAGAGCCCGGGCACGCTGCTGCGCCCCTGGTCGTCGGTGCGCACGCCGCCGATGGTGTAGTGGGCCGCCGGGTGGACCGGGATCGGGTCGCGCTGCGGGTCGAGCTCGAACTGCTTGAGGCGGGCCGCGATGCCCGGGAACCGCTCGGCGAAGCGGTCGATGTGCCGACAGTCGAGCCAGACGTGTCGCCCGCCCTGCTTGTGCATCTGGCGCACAATCGCCTGGCTCACCACATCCCGCGGCGCCAGCTCGCCCAACTCGTGGACGTCCTGCATGAAGCGGTGCCCGCTGGTGTCGACCAGGTGCGCGCCCTCGCCCCGGACGGCTTCGGAGATCAGCAGGCGCGGCGCGCCCGCGAGGTAGAGGGCGGTCGGGTGGAATTGCACGAACGCGGTGTCGGCGATCTCGGCCCCGGCGCGATAGGCCATCGCGAGCCCGTCGGCCGTCGCCTGCGGCGGGTTGGTCGTCTCCCGGTACACGCCGCCCGCCCCGCCGCTGGCGAGGATCGTCGATTTCGCCCAGACCATCTGCAGCCCGTAGCGCGGGTGGTGCGTGATCGCGCCCATGACGGGGCTGCCCGGCTCGTCGCTCGGGGTCACCAGGTCGAGCGCGAAGCACTTTTCAAACACGCGGATGTTCACGTGCGCGCGCACGCGCTCGGTCAGCAGGCGCTGGATCTCCGCGCCGGTGGAGTCGCCGCCGGCGTGGTAGATACGCCTTGCCGAGTGCCCGCCCTCGATGCCGGGCGTCGGGCGGCCGTCGGCGCCCGCGTCGACGCGCATGCCCCACGCGAACAGCTCGCGCACGCGCTCGGCCCCCTCCTCGACCACCATCTGCACGACGTCGCGGTCGCAGAGCCCCGCGCCGGCGGTGAGGGTGTCCTGGATGTGGGCGTCGAAGGTGTCGCCGGGCTCGAGCGCCGCCGCCACGCCGCCCTGGGCCCACGCGGTCGCCGTCTGCTCGAACGGGCCTTTGGAGAGGAGGATGACCTCCGCCCCCGCGTCGGCTGCCGCGAGTGCGGCCCGAAGCCCCGCCACCCCGCCGCCGACGACCAGGACGCCCGTGAAGATCTGCGGCAAGAGCCCGGATCGGAACGGGATCAGGTACCGGCGTTCGTCGAACAAAGGGTTCATCAGCCCCAAGGGTATCGCCCAGCGGCGGGCTGGGGATGCGAGTGGGTGCGAGTGGACGGGGGCCAGGCAGGTCCGGTGCCATGGAAACGCGGAGGCGACCGCTGCGGTCGGCGGAGCTTTTCCATGATTCGGATGCGGACGGCGTCGCGAGCGTCGGAGAGCGAGAAGCCCGGAAAAGCTGCGCCCGCGACGGGCTCCGCGTTTCCGGGGCACCGGTTGGGGTGTCAGCCGGAGACCCCGCTCATTCCGCCGGCTTGCAGGCGCACCCGGTGCTGCCGCAGCCTTGGGGTCCGCACCCGCCGGGGCGCGGGCCGAGGAAGCGTTCGATCTTCGCGTTCAGCCAGTACGCGTGGTTCTCGAGGTGCCAGGTGTTCGAGATCGCCATGTCGCGGACGGACAGCTCGCCGCGTTCGGGGTGCATGACGGTTCGGCTCCACGCGCCGTCGTCCAGCTTGCCCAGCCACTCGCCGACCCACTGGCGCATCGTCCAGATCGCGCCGACAAACGCGCCGATCGGCGGCGGGGCGCCGTTGAGCGCGTTCCCCTCGCCCGCGCCCGCGTACAGCCCGGCATCAATGAACGCGTGCTCATCCCAGAGCGCCAGCATCGCGCCCGGCTCGGCGACCGCCCTGCGGATCCGATGCGCGTAAACCAGCTCCGCGTCGGCGAGGTGCCCGAGCAGCACCCGCGCCGGCCAGCGACCGACGCCGGCTTCGGGCGTGAACGCGGTATCGAGCTGCTCGTCGCTCAACTCGAACACCCGCTCGTCGAAGTGCCCGACGCTGTACCGGTAACGCCGGACCAGTTCGCGGCTGTCCATCGCGGCGATCGAGGTCCAGAGGGCGGTGGAGCCGTCGAAGCCGACGATGGGTGCGGAGGCGGAGTGCTGTGTCATTGGTCAAAGCGTAAGCGGGCACGCGGGAAGAAATCACCGGCTCGGGCAGAAGCCCGTCCGGTGCCACGGCTTGGCTTCGGAGCCAACCCGTGCTCTTTTCCTCCCCAGGCTCATCGCAATCTCGTCGACCGAAACCCGGACACGGTTTGGCTCGGCAGCCAAACCGTGGCACCGGATTGCTCTCTCCTATCCTCCCGCATGACCACCGACACCCCCGCGCTCCGTGTTGTCACCATGCCGCGGGACACCAACCCGTACGGCACGATCTTCGGCGGCGTCATCCTCAGCTACATCGACCAGGCCGGGTTCGTCGAGGCGCGTCGGCACGGGTGCCACAAGTGGGTCACCGCGAGCGTCGAGCGGGTGGACTTCAAGGCCCCGGTCCACCTGGGGGACGTGGTGAACTTCTACGCGACGACGGTCCGGACGGGGACCAAGAGCGTGACGGTGGACGTGCGGGTGGTCGCGGAGCGGGCGGCGACGGGGGAGCGGGTGGACGTGACGGCCGCGACGCTGACGCTGGTGAGCGTGAACGCGGAGGGCAAGCCGATCCCGTTCACGACGCCGCCGACGCTGGAGACCTGGGGGTAGGCAAAGGGCCAAAGGGCCAAATAGGCAGAGGGGCAGATGGGCAGAGGAGCAAATCGGAGGGGATGGGGCGGGCGTTGGTGGTCGGGGTTTGGTATTGTGGTGGGGTATGGTCGAATCCGTGTATGTCAAGAACGAGCTGGTGTCGAACGTCCTGGTGGTGCGCCTGCGGACGGAGCAGCTGACCGACCGCGAGCAGGCGGCGGTTGTGGACGACGTCTCGGCCGACGCGCCGGCGTCGGGGTGGCGCGTCGCGGTGGACTGCGCGGGGGTGCAGTTCATCGCGTCGGCCGGGATCGGGGCGCTGGTGACGATCTGCCGGTCTTGCAAGGAGCGGAAGGGCTCGATGGCGGTCTTCAACGCGACGCCGGAGATCCGCCAGCTCATCGAGATCATGAAGCTGCACAAGCTGTTCAAGGTCGCGCCGGACGAAGCGTCGGCTGTGCGCGCGGTCGGGGCGTGACCCGGTGAGCGGAGCGCCACGCGGGCGATTGGCGGTCCTGGTCTCCGGCTCGGGGCGCACGCTGACGAACCTGCTGGATCGGTGCGCGCGCCCCGCGGGCGAGCCGGGCGCGCTGCACGCGGAGGTCGTGCTCGTGCTGGCGGACCGCGCGTGCCGAGGGATCGAGATCGGCGAAACCGCGGGTGTCCCGGCGCGGGTCGTCACGGGCGAGATCCCGGCTGAGGCGCTCGGCAGCGCCCTGCGCGAAGCGCGTGCGGATCTGGTTGTGCTCGCGGGGTATCTGCGGAAGGTGCACGTGCCCGAGGGGTTCGCGGGCAGGGTGCTGAATATTCACCCGGCGCTGCTGCCGAGCTTCGGCGGGCGCGGGATGTACGGGCATCGCGTGCACGAAGCCGTGCTGAAGGCGTCGCGCGAGCCCGGCGGCCCGCGCGAGAGCGGGTGCACCGTGCACGAGGTCACCGCGGGGTACGACGAAGGGCCGATCCTCGCGCAGGCGCGGTGCCCGGTCCTCGCGGGCGACACCCCCGAATCCCTCGCGGCCCGCGTGTTCGAGCTGGAACTGGAGCTCTACCCGCGCGTGCTGGGCGAGCGTCTGACGGCGCTGGGGGGCTCAGCACGTTCCTAACGTGTTCGGGCGATTGGGATGGACCGGGAGCGTGCGCGCGTGTCGGACGGCGGCTTGGAACACGGGTCGGCTTCAACGGGGTTCCGGTGCGTGCCGGTGCCGCCGGAGCGTCGTCTGGCGGCGGCGGAGCGCCTGCTCGCGCCGGGCACGACCGACCGCGCCAAAGCCGCCGAGCGTTTTCTTGATGCCGCGCCGCGATTCGGCATCGACTTCGACTGGTCGCGCGCGACGCTCGGCGTGCGGAACGAGTGCCCGGTGCGCCAGGTCGCGCTCGCGGTGGCGGGCGCTGGGCGGACGGCGATGCTGTTCGTCTCCGGGCCCGGGGCGTCGGCGGCTTGCGGCGGGGAGGACGAGCAGAACGCCGAGCGGGCCGCGTGCGTGCGCGCGATCGGCGCGGCCCTGATCGACATGGTCGACGCGCACGGTATGCCCGGCGTCGCGCTCGCGCAGGCTTTACCCGAGCCGACCGAGCACTGGGCGATCGCGGCGTACGCACGCGCGGGCTTCACGCACATCGGCGAGCTCGCGTACCTCCGGCGCCAGCTGCGCGCGCGCGACCGGGGGGATAGCGCGCG